>WBZP01002182.1_pt1 | contig 22855 bp, 18 predicted proteins | sample 5204301 | NCBI WGS metagenome assembly WBZP01 (sample SAMN12412401, study PRJNA552823) | activated sludge metagenome | isolation source: activated sludge from nitrification reactor of wastewater treatment plant... | place: USA: Pennsylvania | collected 2017 | reverse complement strand
GCGTCGGTGGACAGGAACAGCCGACAGCCCGGCTCGCTGTTGAAGCGGTCGATCAGCGCGCCGCGCTGGTCGCCGGGCACGCCGCCGTGGAAGAAGACATGGTCCCAGCCCTTGCGGCGCAGCCGGCGCATCAGCACCTCGTGCGTGCCCAGCCACTGGCTGAAGACCACGGCCTTGGCGTCGGGCTGTTCGAACAGTTCTTCCAGCAGCGTGATCAGCTCGTCAGCCTTGGTGCCGAAGTCGGTCTCGTGGTCCAGCAGCCAGGTGCTGTTGCAGGACATGCGCATGTTCTGCAGCGCGCACCGCAGGCGGAGCTGGTCGACATCGGACAGGTAGCCGGTCTTGCGCCACCGCGCCACGATGCGCGCGACGATGAGGCCGTTCTCGTCGTGATGCCGACGCTGCTGCGGCGTCATCGGCAGCAGCAGGGTCTGATCGACCCGCTCGGGCAGTTGTTTGAGCACCTCGGCCTTGCGCCGGCGCAGCAGGATGGGCGCCAGCGTGGCACCGATGCGTTCGAGCTGGTGGTAGCCGACGACACGGCCGGCATCGTCGCGCTGCTGGTGTTCGTGCAGGAAGCGCCAGGTCGGGCCCAGGCGGTGCTGGTCCACCAGCTGGACGATGGAGACCAGCTCTTCCAGGCGGTTTTCCAGCGGCGTGCCGGTCAGCACGATGGCGTAGGGCGTCTCGATGCGCCTGAGCGCACGCGCGGCCACGGTGTTCCAGTTCTTAACGCGCTGGGCTTCGTCGATGATGAGCAGTTCAGGCGCCCATTGCGCCACCAGGTCCTGGTCGCGCACCAGCGTCTCGTAGCTGGTGATGCGGCAGAAGGTTTCTTCGCGGTACTGCTGCTGCCGCGCCGCGCGTTGGCCCTGCACCACCTGCGCGGGCCGCGCGGCAAAGCGCGCCAGCTCGCGCTGCCACTGGTGCTTGAGCGAGGTGGGACACACCACCAGAACCCGCTGCACGCCAAAGTGGCGCGCCATCAGCTCGGCCGCGGCGATGGCCTGCACCGTCTTGCCCAGGCCCATCTCGTCACCCAGCAGCACCCGCCCGGCACGCGCCGCGAACAGCGCGCCTTCGGCCTGATACGGGTACAGCCTGGCCTTGAGCAGCTTGGCCAGGCCCTTGTCCGCTGCGCCCTTGGGGTAGGCGACGGCCAGCAGTTGCTGGCGGCGTTCACCGTCGCGCACCTGGGCCACGAAGGCCAGCGCGCGTTCGTCGATGCGCAGTTCGTGACCGGCATCGACGGCGTCCCGCTGCGCCGCCGCGATGAAGGCGTCCAGGTCAGCCAGGCGGGCCCAGGGAAGAATCCAGCCGGCTGCCACATCGAACAGCTGGCTGGCCCGCTTCAGGAGCGAGGGCGGACACTCGCTGCCGGCACGGAAACGCACCGTGCGCTGACCCGCCTGGTGCAGGTAGATCTCGCTGAACACCGCTGTGTAGGCGCGCTGCAGCGCGGCCTTGGAGCCGCGGCGCGCGGCCAGCCGCACGAGCGCGAATTCGATGTGCTTGCAGGTGCCCAGGTCGTTGGTGGCGTAGTCCAGGCAGGTACACAGGTTGTCGCCCGGCGCGGTGCCGCGGATGGACACGCGATAGCGCCCGCCCGAATCCGGGTTGAAGACGCTGTAGTCCGAGAAGATGGGCGCCGGCTTGTCACGCGACAGGTTGACCAGTTCAAAGGCCTGATCGCGCGCGAACTGCCGGCGCAGCTTGCGCTGCCAGTCGTCGGCCGGCATCTGGGCAGGCTTGCGCTGGCGCGACAGGCGCGGCTCGGTGGTGGCCTTGCCAGAGGTGGTCTTCCGCGCACGGCCGGATCTGGCGTCCTTGGTGCTCTTTTTCGACTGTGCTGTCACGGCGTCAACTCCAACTCGGCATTCCGGCTGTCATCAGACTCGCCCGCGGGCCCCGGGGCGGCTTCGGGAGGAGCTTGCCCGGAGACGCGCGACGAAGTTGCGTTGGCAGTCAGGCCTCGGCCGCCGGCGGATCGACGCCGGCGAAGACATCGACCAGCGGCACGCTGGTACCGATGCTCGCAGCTTCCAGGCTGCTGCCGTCGCTCATGTCGTGCAGCACCCATTGGCCCTTCTCGTCGCGCCGGAAGCCTTCCACCCGGCGGGTGTCGGGGTCGACCAGGATGTACTCGCGCAGACTGGGGATGCGGCGGTACAACGCGAACTTCTGGCTGCGGTCGTAGGACTGGGTGCTGGGGGACAGCACGGTCTCCTCACCGATCTGGACCTTCATGGACTCGGAGAAGACCTGGCAAGGAGACCCCTTGAGCCGATTCCTCAGCTCACCGCTGATGTTGCTCACCACCCGGCCATGCACGCGCCTGCCACCCACCATCGCAGAGACTTCACCGCGATGGAACTCATGCTTCTCGACCTGGGCGTTTTCCCACTCCAGATAGGCTTCGAGGCTGATCCTGGGCTGCAGCAGCGCATTCATCGTTGAACCCCCGGTTGATCGCTCATCGTAGCGCTGCACGCACCGCAGCCACCACGCGCTCGACATCGGCGTCGGTCATGCGCGTGTACAGTGGCAGCGTCAAACTGCGTTCGTAGGCGTGCTGGCTGTGCGGGAACTGTTCCGGCCGCAGCCTGTAGCGGTCGCGCCAGTAGGGGTGCAGGTGCAGCGGGATGTAGTGCACGCTGACGCCGATTCCAGCGCCGAACAGGCGCTCCACAAACGCGTCTCGCGTGATGCCGGCATCTTCGGCCAGCCGCACCACGTACAGGTGCCAGGCGTGGCGGTCGCCGGCCGGTGGCAACGGCGCGCGCAGCAGCGGCAGGTCGGCAAAGGCATCGTGGTAACGCGCGGCGATGGCTTCGCGGCGGTGGTGGAAGCCTTCCAGCCGGCGCAGCTGGTGGATGCCCAACGCCGCGGCGATGTCGGTCAGGTTGTACTTGAAACCCGGCGCCACGACCTCGTAGTACCAGCTGGGCACGGTGGCCGTGAAACGGTCGAAGGCATCGCGGTTCATGCCGTGCAGCCGCATCACGCGGGCGCGCTGGGCGACCGCCTGGTCGCGCGTGACCAGCATGCCGCCTTCGCCGGTGGTGATGGTCTTGTTGGCGTAAAAGCTGAACACCGTGGCGTCGCTGGCCAGCGTGCCCACCAGATGCCCGCCGCAGGTGGTGGGAAGCGCGTGCGCGGCGTCTTCCACCACCTTTAGCCCGTGTTCACGGGCGATGGCCAGCATCGCCGGCATGTCGGCCGCCAGGCCCGCATAGTGCACCGGCACGATGGCCTTGGTGCGCGGTGTGATGGCTGCCCGAACCGCAGTGGGGTCGATGTTGAGCGTCTCGGGGTCGATGTCCACCAGCCGCACGTCGGCACCCAGATAGCGCACCACCTCGGCGGTGGCGGTGAAGGTGTGGGTGGTGGTGATGACCTCGTCACCCGGGCCTATGCCCAGCGCTTCCAGCGCCAGGTGCAGGCCGGCGGTGGCGGAGTTGACGGCCAGACACTGCAGCGGGCCCTCGTTGCCCCGGGCCCCCAGGAAGGCACCAAAGTCGGTTTCGAAGCGGCGCCCCTTGGGGCCGGTGGTGACCCAGCCGCTCCTGAGCGTGTCGACGACCTCGGCGATCTCCTCGTCGCCGATCTCGGGCAGGGCAAACGGCAGGAAGGGTGCATTCATGCGGGTTTCTCGATCCAGGCCAGCAGGTGAGTGCGCAGCAGCGGCAGGGCATTGAAGAGGCGCCAGGCCGCAGGGTGCAGTTTCGACACGCGGCGGCCGATGGGCGGCGCCAGCGTGACGCGCTGCGAGCGCATTGTCCCTTGGGGGAAGAGCTGCGCCACGCGCCGGGCTGGCACGCCGCGCACGTCGCGGTTGCGCGGGTTGTCCACGGTGAAGTCGTACCAGACGATGGCGCCGCCCGGCTTCAGCCAGGCCCACATGGCGTTGGCCAGGCAGCGCTGGAACTCGATATCCAGCAGCGACGAGAAAACCGTGAAGGCGAGCACGAGGTCCTGGCTGGCCGGCGCGACGGGGGCCCGCGTGGCGTCGCCCAGCCGCAGCGTGGTGGCTGCCGGCAGCACGCGGCGCGCCTGGGCGTGGCGCTCGGGCAGCAGTTCCAACCCGCTGAGCTTCTCCGGGGCGAAGCCCAGGCGCAGCAGCTCCAGCAGATTGCCGCCGCTACCGCAACCGACCTCGGTGACGCTCAGTGCTGAAAGATCGTCATGGCCGGCCTGGGCCAGGAAGCGAAGTAGCACGCGCTGGCGTTCGTGCAGGGTCTGCCACACGTCTGGCTTCAGCGGGCTGTACAGGCCGACATCGCCGCGGCGGGCATAACGTTCGGCCACCTTCTCCGTTTCACGGCTCACGACACGGCCTCGATGAAGCGCCGCGCCAGCACCGGGTAGGTGTGGTTGGCGCGCACGAAGGCACGGCCGCGTTCACCCATCACGGCGCGCTCCTGCCTGGACAGCGCGGCCAAGCGGCGCAGCCCGTCCGCGACAGCGGCCGGATCCTGCGGCGGCACGGTCAGACCGCAGCCCGCTTCGGTCACGGGATCGTTGCCGGCCTCGACCGAGTGCAACACGGCGCAGCCAGCCATCATGTAGTCCATCAGCTTGTTGGGTGCGATGCCGAAGCGATAGATGGGCACACGTTGCCAACCGATGTAGGCAATGTCCACCGCAGCAAGAAAGGCTGGGATCTGCGGCTTGGGAATGGGCGGCAACATGCGCACGTTCGTCAGGCCTGCGTCCCGCATGCGGGCGGCCAGCCGCGCCTGTTCGTGCCCGCCGCCCACCAGCACAAAGAGCAGCGGCTCTGCCCGCAGAATCAGCGCAGCGTCCAGCAAGGTGTCCAGCGCGTTGGGCAGGCCCATGCTGCCGGCGTAGCCGACCACGCACCGGCTACCTCGCAGCGCATCTGCGACGTCGGCGCGCAGCGGCTCGGGCTCCTGCTCCCACTCGTCGAGCGATATGCCGTTGGGTACGACGGCCAGCTTCCTCAGGTCCAGGCCACGCGAGGCCATGTGGGCGTGCACCTTGGGCAACATGGACACCACGCGATCGGCGTGACGGTAGGCATAGTCTTCGGCAGCCTGCACGAGCAGGATGAAGGGGTGCCAGCGCGCGAGTCCCGAAAGTTCGATGGGCGACAACGGCCACAGGTCGTGGACCTCGTAGACCAGCTTGGCTCCGGCGCGCCGCGCGATGCGCCGCGCCACCCAGTTGTCCATTGGGTAGGTACTGGAGGCAATCACCACATCGGGTCTGAATTCACGCACCAGGCGCGGCGTGTCACGCCAGACCGCGCGGCAGAAGGCCCAGATGTTCCTTGCACGGCCCAGGCCGTTGCCGACGTAAGGCGGCGTGGCGTACCAGTGGTAGGCGATGCCGTCGACAACTTCACTGCCCGCAGGCGGCTGCCGGGTCCGCACATGCGAATGGTCGGCCGCCAGCACCTGGACGCGATGCCCCGTGCGCACCCACTCACGCGCCAGGTAGTACGGTCGGTACTCCATGCCCAGCGTGGGTGTACCGGCGTAGTGGTTGACGAGCAGGATGTTCATGCGCCCAGGTCAGCCCCCAGATCCCCGGCCAGACGCAGGGCGATCCGCTGCGCCGCGTCGCCCAGGCCATAGGGTTGCACATCACGGCCGCGCGTGCCGATGGCCGCGTGCAGCACAGCGGACACGCTGCCAGCGTCTTGCGGCGGCGCCAGGCGGTTCCATCCACTTTCCACCAGCTCCACCCACTCCGTCTCGTCGCGCAGCGTCACGCAGGGCACGCGGTGGAAAAAAGCCTCCTTCTGCACGCCGCCGGAATCGGTGGCCACCAGCGCCGCGTGCTTCTCCAGCTGCACCATGTCCAGGTAGCCCACCGGGTCCACCACGCGCAGTGCCGCTGGCAGCGTCGCCAGCACGCCCCGGGCCTGCAGCACGCCACGCGTGCGCGGGTGCAGCGGCCACACGACGGGCAGCGTGGCAGCCAGTCGTGACAGCGCGGCCACCACCACCGTCAGGCGCGCCGGGTCGTCGGTGTTCTCGGCACGGTGCACCGTGGCCAGCGCGTAGCCGCCCGCGCCCAGGCCCAGCCGCGTCAGTGCCCCGCCCTGCGCACCGGCACGCGCACCGTGGTGCAACGCCACGTCGTACATCACGTCGCCCACGGGCACGATGCGCGTCGCCTCCACGCCTTCGCGCAGCAAGTGCTCGCACGCCGTGTCGGTGGGCGTGAAGAGCCAGCGCGAGATGCGGTCGGTGAGGATGCGATTCACCTCTTCCGGCATGGCCAGGTTGAAGGAGCGCAGGCCGGCTTCCACGTGGGCCACGGGGATGTGCAGCTTCACGGCGGCCAGCGCGCCGGCCAGCGTGGAGTTGGTATCGCCGTAGACGAGCACGGCGTCGGGCGCCTCGTCCACCAGCACCTGCTCCACGGCGGCCAGCATCTGGCCCGTCATTGCCCCGTGGCGCCCACCGTGGATGGCCAGCCGGTGTGCCGGCGGCGCCATGCCCAGTTCGGCGAAGAACACGTCGGACATGTTGGCGTCGAAGTGCTGGCCGGTGTGCAGCAGCACCTCGCGCAGGTCGCCCCGCGCGGCGATGGCATGCGACACCACGCTGGCCTTGATGAACTGCGGCCGCGCGCCGATGACGGTGACGATCTTCATGCGCCGGCCGCTCCCGTCAGCGGCGGCACCCGGAACAGGTACCAGCAGGGGGGACCTGAAGCCGGCCAGACGGCATGGCGCGCAAGCTCAGCGGACCAAGCGGCCCAGTCGAAGCTGCCGACGGGCGCGAAGCCAAGCTCCGCCCAGGCGTCATCCAGGACTTCGTCCGGTCGCGTGTAAACGCACACATGGTCGGCACCAAAAGTGCGGGCATGCTGCAGCACCCGCCCGGGTGTCCGCCCCCAGAAGTCCGGGTCACCAACCTGGTTGGCTTCTGCCACCGCATGCCAGTCGGGAAACAGGTGTACCGAGCGGCGGGCACAGACATGCAGCGGCAATTCAAGCAGCACGCGATACCCGTCGAATACCCTTTCGTAGACGCCACAGGGGTCCTCGAAGGCGAACAGGATGCGTGAGCCCGCCGGCACCGGCGCCACCATCGCTTCGATGGCCTGCTCCAGCGGTGCGTGATCGAACGGTTGCAGCGGCTCGATCCGGACCAGGCTGGACCCGATCCGGTAGTTCGCCAAACCCAGAAAGACCGGCATCGGGTTGACGGCCCACAACAGAGCCAGCCACGCCGTCATCGACGGCGGTGCCGCCAGCACGTGCGCGGCAAGCACCGAGGTGAACAGCAGGATCATCGACTGCTCGTCGGCGAAGCGCAGCCAGAGCTGGTTGATCACGAAGAGCGCCAGCGCGGTCAGTGGCAGCACCGGCAGCCCATGGTCCCAGGTGACAGCGGCGCAGGCCGTGGCATAGAGGACGATGAAGTAGGCGCTGAACGGGCGCAAGCGCATCGACGTGCGCCGGTAGCGCGCACCCTTGGAGACAACGCCGATGATGCGCCCCATCACGCCGAGCGAGCCGGTAGGGCCGGCAGCGCCGGACTTCAGCGCGAGATGGGAGCCCAGCTTCAGCAGCGCCGGCACCAGGCACAACACAGGTGCGGCCTGGTCACTGAGCATCGCCTGGGCCAGCATCAAGGGCACAGCTGCAACCACCGCCGTCACACTGGTGAAAGAGGCCACCAGCCACAGGAGCGCCGCCAGTGGCCACAGCCCGTGGTGGACCGCGTAAAGCGCCAGCGGCAGCCACAACCAGCCCAGGATGTTGTAGTTCTGGCGCGTAAAGGCCATGGCCAGGGCGGTCGCGCTGGAGGTCAGCGTCAGCAGCACCAGCGCCGTCCAGCCCGGCGCGGCATTGCCCAGCCAAACCCCATGAAAGGCCAGCCAGGCCAGCGTCCCGCCCAGCGTGCAGGCGGCGCCGGCATGGGCATACAAGCAGCTCGAAACCAGGCTCAGATGGAACCAGCGACTCAGCGGATAGCACCCCAGGCCCACAAGCGGGCTGATGCCCTGGCGCCCGAAACGTGCGATGTTGAGCCACTGCGTCGCGTAGAAGAACGAGGTCAGCGCGTTCTGCGGATGAAAGCCACGATAGCGGCCTGGCGGTTCGGTCAGGAGGATGCGTGCCGCCGGCAGCGAGCGCGACCAGGCCAGGGCTGCGTAGACGGGCGTGAGCAGCGGATAAAGCAGGGCTTCGACCACGCCCAGACGCCCCAAGCGCTGGTGCATGGAACGCAAGATGGAGACAGCCGCCTCAGCCATGGGGTGTGCGTCCTTGGAACCCGGGCCCGGACTTTGCCCGGCGGCCCATTGTCGAGGCAAGCAGCACCAGCACCACCAGGTGGACACCGCCGATGGACCACCACGACTGCGGGCCCAGCAGCACCACGCAGGCCACGGCCGCGGCACCGACGAGCACCTGCGCGGCCATGCGCCCGAGCTCGAAGCCAACCGGCCACAGCCGCTCACTGGCCTGCAGCGATGCCACGATCCAGACGAGGTACGAAACGGACGTAGCCAGCGCCGCGCCCATGCCGCCGAGCGTCGGCACCCACCACCAGTTCAGCAGCGCGTTGAGCAGCGCCGCCGCGAGCATCAGCAGCATCGACACTTGCGTCTTTTCCGCCTTCCAGAGCCCGGCCGAGGCGATCAGATAGAAGCCGTAGAAAAGCGACTGCCAGGCCAGCACGCCAACGATGGGCCAGGCCGCGTGGAAGTCGGGCCCGGTGAACCAGCGCACGAGCCAGGACGAAAGGAAGCACAGGTAGACCACCGCAGCGACCCCGAATCCCATGAACAGTCGCGCGATGTCGCGGAATGTTTGCGGACCATCCGCGCTGTGCATCGCATCCATGGCAACCGGCCACCAGGCCTTGCGGAAAGTCTCGATCGCCAGAGCCAGGATGAGGGCGAACTTCGCGCCCACGGCATACAGCCCGAGCGCTGCATCGCCATGGTAGTGCTGCACGAACCAGCGATCGGCGCTGCTCATCAGGTACATCGCCAGTCCGGCAGGCACCAGGGGCGCGCCAAAGCGCAGCAGAGTCGGCCACCAGTCGGTGTGCAGCCGGGTCATGCGCAGGTAGTCCCTGGCGAAGTACCAGCCGACGCAGGCCGCCACCATGCTGGCCACAAGTCCACCCAGAAAGTAGCCGAGCACTCCAAGGTCCAACGCCAGGATCAGCACGAGTGCGACTGCGGCCGACCCCAGCGCCTGGGCCAGTGTGACCATCACATAGGGCCAGGGCCGGTACAGCAGACGGAAAATCTCGATGCTCTGGCTCATCAGCTGTGCAAACAGCGCTGCCGTGAAGGCGACGGCGAAATGCAGCCAACCCAGACGCCCCTCGAAGAACAGCGCATTCAGCAAAGGCGTGCAAAGCGTCGCCAGCAGGACCACCCCGACGCCGGCGCCGATGCGCCATTGCAGGATCGCGCTGACCAGGCGCGCCTGGGCTTCAGGTCCGCGGTCGCGCTGCTGGAAGAAGTAGAACGACTGCGCCGAGTCCATGCCCATCACCATCAGCGCGGACAGCAGGCCGGCGATGGTGCTCAGCATCTCGATCGCACCGTACTCCGCGGGGGCGAAGATGCGGGTGAACACCGGCAGCAGCAGAAAGCCCAGGCCCTTGGCCACCAACGCCCCGGCGCCGTAGACCAGCGAGTCCTTGCCGAGTTGTGCGAGGCGCGACACGGCGCTCAGCGCAGCAGCCACGGCACCAGGTGGGGCATCAGGCGCTCGGCCACCGGTACGGGCAGTTTCGAGAACCAGCGCCGCGGCCGGGAGTACGAGCTGTTCAGGTCGATCTCGGCAGGACGGTGCAGCGTGTGGTAGCACCACACGGGCAGCTTGTCGGCACCCCAGCGCAGTTTGAAGTCCAGAAGCGCATGGTCGGACACGGGTGTCGAACCGAAGTCGAAGTACGTGAACCCGGCCTGCTTGGCGTAAGCGATCGCCTGATCGACCAGCAGGGTTCCGATGCTGAGGTTGGCCTGCTGCGAGCGGGCGCCCCAGCTGTAGTGAAGCACCTGCTGGTCGGCGGTGAGAATCATGCCGCCGGCCACCTGCCCTTCAGGGGTGCGGGCCACGAGCAGCTTGCCCGTCAGCGGTGGCTGCAGCAGGCGGCGCAACAGCGCATAAGGTTGGAACACCATGCGATGCTCCCGCACGTACTGGGTCGCCAACACGCGATAGAACTGGCGCAGCTCCGCCTCGTCATCGCTGAAGGCCAGGCGAATGCCGAGCCGGTGGCACTTGTTCCACTCCTTCTTCAGGTTCGATCGCAGGTTGCGGGAGTAGCCAGCTGCGATGTCGCCGCCGTCCAGCCGCAGCACGGGATTGTCGGCGCAGTGGCTGCCCTCGCCGAGCCCGGCCTCGCCGATCGTGTTGACGGTGATGTTGATGCCGTGGTGCCGGCTGTACGCGCACACCCGGGTCCACTGGTCGGTGCGCCAACGCTCGCGTACGTCGTCCGCGGTGCGGTAGAAGGCGAACGGCAGGGCAAAGGCACTGCTGCGCTTGAACGGCAGCCGGGAGCGGTAGAACGGCAAGTACCCGGGCGCCGCCGGATCAAGCACCACCAGCTCTTGCATGCGATAGACGTCGCACAAGGCCTGGACAAACGCCGGGTGATCGAAGAGCGCGAACTTCATGGAGGACGTTGCGCCTGCGCGCGCCTGAAACGCAGATAGTCCACGAAGCCGTACCAGCCGTAGTAGCCCGAGGACTCGCCCCTCAGGTCCAGGTGGGTGTGCAGCAGCCTGCCACGCTGAATGATCTCAGCCAGCGCGGCACAGCCGGCCCGCAGGGCCGCGACATGCAGCGCCCACAGTCCGTCGGGCCAGCGCTGCAGGCGTACCACGGCCAGGACACGGCCGACGTCGATTTCGCGCGTCATCCAGTGCACCGTGCAGCCCACGTGCCCCCAGTCGTGTCGCAGCACGGGCCACAAGTTGCCCGTGCCGCGGTAGGCGGGCAGCACCCCGGGGTGGATGTTGATGAAGCCATGCCGGGGCAAGGCCAGCGCCTGGGCTCCGATGATCGACGTGGCCAGGCCGATCACAACGTCGAAGCGGCCCTGGCGCAGCCACTCGAGCCCCGGCGGCGAGTTCAGCGAGGGGATGCGCTGGAAGGGGCGGGCGGGGTCGAGGCATCGTCGCGCCTCGGCCTCCTCGCGGCGCCGCAGCCACAGCATGTCGAACACCTTGAACAGGACCTGGTCGAGCGCGCGCCAGAACCCGCTGCGGCGCACCCGCTGGCGCCAGATGGCCCGCGGCGTCAAGCGCACCGCTTCCGCCGCGAGGGTCAGCTCATGCGCTGCACCGATGCCTTCGGCAAGCTCCTGGGCCAGGCGCTGGAAGATCACGTGGTCGCCGGCAACGATGAGCAGCCTCATGACACCAGGCCATTCAGCACGGCCACGATGCGCCCGCGCCGGGCTTCGCTGCAGGCGGCGTCCACCGGGACGTTGATTGTGCTGCGGCTGGCCAGATCGGCATTCGGGTGCTCGGAGGCCGCATGCCCGTAGGGCGCGAGATGCGGAACGCTGTACTGGATCAGTTCGCCCAGGTGCAGGCCTTGACGCGCCGCCGCAGCGACACAGGCTGCACGATCGGGCACACGCAGCACGTAGTGCGAGTAAGTCGCGCCCTCCACGATCGGCGGCATCACCCAGCCCGGCCGGCGCAGCAGATGCTCGTCGAGGAAGGCCGCATTGGCGCGGCGCCGCGCGACGATGGCGTCGTAGCGCTCGAGCTGCACCAGACCGACAGCGGCCTCGACGTCGAGCATGCTGTCACGATGATCTGGCGGCATCGCGATGTGGTCGTCGAGATGGTAGGAACGGGTCAGGCGGTCCAGCCAGGATGTGCGCTCCTGCAACCACCAGGTCAGGCCGTAGGCCGGCTCGGTGAAGGCCACGGCGGCGGCGGCCAGGTACAGCCGCCTCAGCCAGGGCTTGCGCCAGGACGGCTGATGGAACTGGGCGTTCCGCCAGCGCCGCACGGTGGCCGCCAGCTCGGGGACACTGAAGGTGAGCATGCCGCCGAAGATCGCCGTCATCATCTTGCTCACGTTCAACGCGTACAGCGCGGCGTCGCCTGTCCCACCGACCAGGCGACCACGCCAGTGGGCGCCGAAGGCATGTGCGCAGTCCTGAATGAGCCAGACTTTGTGACCCCAGCGCCGTTCGGCTTCAGCCACGATGGCGGTCAGGCGATCGAGGTCCAAGGGGTAGCCGAAGAGATGCGTGGCCACCACCGCCCGCGTTGCCGGCCCGATGGCACCGGCGAGGAGATCGAGGTCCATGTTGTAGTCATCGAGCCGGATGTCGACGAAACGCGGGCGATTGCCGCTCATCGACACCGCATACGCCACCACCGAGCAGGTGTAGGCAGGCACGATGACTTCGGCATCCCGCAAGCCCACCGCCTGCAGCATGGCCCACAGTGCGCTGCGCCCGTACGGAAAGGCCACTGCTTCGGCGGCGCCGAAGCGCCGCGCAAAACCCTGCTCGAAACGCGCCACCGCGCCAGGGTGAACACCCAGCAGCGCGCGCAGCTCGGCGCCTCCCAGGTCTGGCTTGAAGCGCGGAATCATCACCAGAGCCGCTCATCCTGACGCTGCCAGTAGCCCTGGCTGGCCATGTGGATGGCCACGAAGCCGGTGGGCGTCGGCACGCGCTCATACCCGGCAGGCAGCGAAGTCTCGTCGGTCACCTGCAGTGCGGCGCCCAGGTGGATGCGCCGACGCTGCGCTACCGGCCAACTCGGCTGGCGGTCAATCAGCCAGCGCACCAGGCCCCGCTTGACGCGCTCGCGCAGCGCAGGCCAGCGCAGCACCGTGATGCAGGCCAGCCTGAGCACCAAGAATTGCCAGGGCGCCGGCAGCCGTTTGGGCATGGGTGTGAACTCGCATTCGATCACCAGCGTGTCGCCGTCCAGGCGCGCCGGGTTGCTCGGCGCCAGCGCCTGCGTGCTGGCCAGGCGGCCGCGCGGGCTGCGCAGCACCACACCGTCGTCCAGCAAGGCCGGCCTCGCGCCGCGAAAGTGCGCCACCACGCCACCCTTGTGCGTGCTCACCACGGTGTAGTGTTCTGGGCCGGCATCCACCCACAGGCCAGCCTGTGCGAAGTGGCGGCGCAGGCTCGCGTGCCGCATGGCAGGCAAGACCGCGCTGCCTGCATCAGGCGCGGGACGCACCGCCCGCACGCAGGCCGCGGCGCAGTAGGCGTTGAACATCGGCGTCAGGTTGGGCTCGTCGACACTGGCCAGCGTCACCACGTTCAGTTGGGCGACGCTGCGCGCCATGGCGTCGGCCAAGGCCGCGGCCTCGGGCACGGTGTGTGCCAGCGCCTCGACGCCAGCCGGGTACCAGGTGCGCGTGCAGCGGCTTCCGTAGGTGCCGCCGAACGAGCCGTCGGGGTGAGCGAAGTACCAGAGGAACCTCAACGAGCGGGCCAACGGCTCGGCCAGGTTCCACCCGGGACGCCGCGCATGCACATCCGCCAGATAGCAGGTGGCCAGCGACTGGTAGCCCGGATCGGCGCCGCCGTACTCGTCGAACCATCCCTCCTCGCCCTGGTGTCGGAGGATCCGTGTCATCAGGTCCTGCGCGCGCGTCTCGGCTCGCGGCGAGCAGGCCAGGTCGTTCCATCGCACCAGCGCGCCCACGGCCGTGGCCAGGTGGTTCGTGATGAAGGCGTGGGTCTCATCAGCCCTGATCAGGAACTCGATCATGGGTGCCACGACACGCCGCCAGCGCGTCGCCGCCTCGACACCGGCCTCGTCGGCCATCAGCTCAAGCGCGCCGAGCAGGTCGTAGGCCACCAGCGCCGTCACGCAGTACGAGCCCTCGTGGGGAAAGGCTTCTTCCAGGCTGCCGTCGCGGCGCGTCAGGCGCTGCGCGGCGAGGAACATCGCGTCGATGCGTGCGACAAAGGCCTTGCGCGGCGTGTCGTAGGGCCACAGCCCGCCGCGCCAGAGGCGGGCCAGGCCATGGGCCGCGCCCTGGAAGGTGCCATTGCCGAAGTCGATCAGCCCCCAGGCCCAGTGGTAGCGGTCACCCAGGCCGTGGCTGGCGCTGGTGCGGTCACGGTCGAACAGGGCCAGCAGCCGCGGCAGCTGCTGCCTCACCATGTCCAGGTAGGGGTCGCCGCCCAACACTCAGGCACCCTTGCGGTAGACGAAGCGCACCACGAGGTTCACATCCAGCCAGGGCAGCCAGGGCAGCGGCCACAGCGTCGTCGCCTCGCGCTCGAAGCTGCGGTCCAGCTCGCGCAGCAGGTCATCGGCGAAGTTGGGGTGTTCCCAGCAGATGATCTTGTCCGGGTCGATCGTGGTATGGCGCTTGAGCCAGCGGCGCGACGTCAGCCAGCGGCCCAGCCCCCAGGCCAGACCTCCTTCCGCAGGCACGGCGCCCACCAGCCGGCCGCCAGGCTTGAGCACGCGATGCATCTCATCGAGGTAGGGGCGCAGCGGGTACAGGTGCTCGAGCGAGTAGAACGAAATCACCATGTCGACGCTGGCGGGCTCCAACGGCAAGGGTGCGTGACGTTGCAGGTTCAAGGCGCGGTACACCACGCCAGCCTGCTGCAGCTTGTGGGCCGCCTTGTCGAGCATGCGCGTGTCGATGTCGACTGCCACGAACTCCGCCGGACGCTCGCGCCAGAAATCGAGGTGGCGCAGGTCGCCAGGTCCGATCTCGAGAACGCGCCGGCCCTGCAACGCAATACCCGACATCATGCGATAGCCGGCGTCGTTGACATGCGCACCGACACCCTGACGCTGGTTCGACTCGTAAAAGTGCACCGTCTGCTGCTGCCATTGCCTCCAGCAGGGGTCGTCGGGCCGGATGCTCAGGCCCCAGCGCGGTCGGTCGCCCCACAGCTGGGCCCGCAAGGCCGGCGGAAACAGATCCCGGATCACACCACCACCTCGATCGGCCGATCCTTGAGCCGCGCCAGCAGTTCCGCAAAGCCCTCGCGCCAGCCATAGTCGGACGACAGCGTGTGTGGATGCCACAGCACGGCGGCCTGTCCGCGCACCGCCACCAGTTCGTCGAGCCAGCGGCACAGGGCTGCGCTGCGCTCGGCGGCAGACAGAGGCAGGTAGTCGTACAGGTGAGAGTCCATCATCACGGTGGGCAATGCCTGGAGTGCGTGGACCTGGGCCCGACTGGCGTCCCAGGGCCGCCAGGCCAGCGCGGCAGCATTGCGCCAGCCGGGGCGGTCATTGAACATCAACGTGGTGTCCTCGTGCAGCCCGGCCTCGGCCTGGGCCGCCCAGGTGCGCTGCCAGGAAAAGCGCAGCCAGTGCTGCCGGCAGGTGCGCACGGGCACACCGCAGGCCGCGCCCAGGCGCTCGCGTTCGGCACGCAGCGCTGCCGCCGCGCCCCAGCTGTCGAACGAGCCATGCAGGCCCACCACCCAGCCCCCGCGCGCCGCCGCCCAGACGGACCGCAGTGCGGGGGCATGCAGCGGGTAACCCGGGTCAAACAGCCAGCGCCGCAGGCTGAGGCCTCGCCGGCCCGCGAAGACGTGCAAACGACTGCGCACCCCTGCGGTCTGCTCCAGGGCCAGGGTGTCGCCCAACGTGCCCGACCAGTCTCCAGGCGCCAGCAGGAAGCGCACCGCGTGGCAAGCCCGCTGCCGGGCTGGGCCCGCGCGCCCCGCTGCTGCCATGCGCAAGGCGTTGAATGCGATGAACACCGACTGCTTGAGCCGGATCGCCGCCGTCTTGTGCACGGCGTCCACGTCGTGCGTGATGCAGACCTGGGCCCGCGGAAGTTGCCCCAGCGCCTGCGGGTCGCCCTGCTGCAGCGCCCAGCCGCGCAGAAACAGTGCGATGCGGTTCACCCAGGCGTATTGCCAGGCGGCGGCGTCCCAGCCTTTGAGCCTGCCGCTGTAGGAGTGCACCGGGCCTTGCTCGTTTTCCCAGGCACGCTCATGCCAGGCCTCGAGCAACAGGAACGCCGCCAGCCACCAGTCCACGCGCTCCCATCCGCAGACCTCTTCGTCAGCGCAGGCTTCCGCCGGCACGGCGATCGCACCGCTCACCGCGCAGTCGGCCGCCCAGGCCGGCAAGGCCACCTGGGCCATCCGCAGAGGCAGACGCACCTCCGGGAAGGCCAGGGCCGCCACCGGCAGCCCACGCACGGCTGCGACATCCAGGCCATAACGCGCCAGTGCCACGGCCACATGATTCACCAGGGCAGTTCGGTCGGCCGGCGGCGTGAGGCTCGAACGCAAGCGCCTGCCCACGGTTTCAGGCCGCATCGATGAAGGCGCGGTGCCACAACTCCAGGCTCAGGGCCCCCCAGAGCTGGCGGCCGCCGACGCCGGGTTGGCGCAGCATGGTCTGCAGCGCGGAGGGCAGGAAGATGCCGCGTTCGAGGCTGCGCCGGCTGAGCAAGATGTCGCCGACGAAGTTGCGCACCGGGCCGCCGCGCAGCCAGTCTGCCAGGGGTACGGGAAAGCCCATTTTGTCCTTGCGCTCAAGGACCTGGGCCGGCAGCAGGCCCTCGACGGCCTTCTTGAAGATGTGCTTGGGTCGGCCGCCCTGGAATTTCAGCGGCGGGGGCATCGTCGTCACCAGGTCTACGATGCGCGTATCGAGCAGTGGCACGCGCGACTCGAGCGAGGCAGCCATGCTGACCCGGTCTTCAACCTGCAGCAGCGCCGGCAGCAGCGTCTTCTGGTCGAAGTGGGTCATCTTGTTGATGTATGACAGCGTGTCGGGGTGATTGAAGACGCGCTGGAACTCGCAGAAGAGTCGCTCACGGTCGAAACCCCTGGCGAGCTCCGGGGCGAGGATCTGCTCGAGTCCCTGGCTGCGGTCGATCAGCTGGAAGTAGCGCGCGTCCATGTCCTCGAACAGGCCACGACTCCAGAACTGTTCGAGCAAGGGGCGGTACTGCCGCAGCATCGGCAACTGCGCGATGATGGAGCCCAGCGTCACCAGGTGCTTGCCTTCTTCGTTGCTCTCGAAGATGGCGCCCTTCAAGGCCTGCTCTAGGTAACCAACCAGGTAGCGCGCATAACCGCCGAAGATCTCGTCACCGCCCTGCCCTCCAAGCACCACGGTGACATGCTGACGCGCGAGGCGGCTGACGAGCAGCTGCGGGAACAGGCCGGGCCCCGCCACCGGTTCATCCAGTGCGTAGATCAGCCCTGGCAACTCGTCGACGAAGTCCTGCGCACCGGGCACCACCTCCAGGCAGGTGGCACCGCAGGCCGCAGCGACTTCACGCGCATACCGGGACTCGTCGTAGGCCGCCCCCTCAGCGAAGCGCCCATGGAACATCGCAATCGGCCGGCCGAGCAGCCGCGTCGCCAGCGTGCAGACCACGCTCGAGTCCAGACCACCGGACAGGTAGCCCCCCAGGGGCACGTCGGATCGCAATTGCAGTCGCACGCTGTCTTCGAGCAACTGACGCAGGGCATCGACGAAGTATTCCTCGGTGTGATAGTTGTCGATACGGTAGTTGGTGTCCCAATAACAATGCTCGCGCTCGACCTGCGCGCCGTGCCCGCAAAGCAGGAAACCCGGCTGCAGCTTGTTCACGCCACCAAACAGCGTGAGGCCCTCCAGGCAGAACTGGAAGGTGAGGTATTGCTGCAGGCTGCGTTCGTCGCGCGCGGCGCGCAGGCCGGGGTGGGCGAACAAGGCCTTGGCTTCGGAAGCGAAGACCCATTCGTCGGCCAGGCTCGCGAAGTAGAGCGGCTTGATGCCGAAGGGGTCGCGTGCGGCGATCCAGCGGTTCTCGGCAGCGTCGTGGAACACGAAGGCGAACATGCCGTTGAGCTGGCTCACCGCCTTCTCGCCGTCACGGATCAGAAGCTGCAGCAACACTTCCGTGTCGGACGTGGTGCGGAATGACAGGCCCTGCTGCTGGAGTGCCTGGCGAAGCTCCAGGTAGTTGTAGATCTCGCCGTTGTAGGTGAGCGAGAAACGCCCGTCGGCGGAGCACATCGGCTGCTGGCCATGCTCGACGTCGATCACCGCCAGCCGGCGGTGCCCGAGCAGCGCTTGTGCGGGACGGTGCACCGCGCCTTCGCCGTCCGGGCCGCGGTGTGCCAGGCGCTGCAGCATCGTGGCCAGCACCTCGCGCCGGTCGTCGAGCGACCGGCCTGAACTGAGAATTCCCGCAATACCGCACATGTTCGTTGGATCGATCAGGCCGCGAATGCGTGGCCACCACAAGCAGCCACTCAGAGTGTGAGAAGCAATCCCATGCACCCGCGCATGGGATAGCTTCTCACACTCTCAGGCAGCATCGGACATCGTTGACCGCTGTCGGGCCTGGACGCGCCAGCCCCCCCGGGGCCAGTGGTACATGATCGTCATCACAAGATATCCCAGCGTCGTGACGCTGCTGACCATCTTGCTCGTGCTCTGCTTGTTGTCGTAGCGAAGCACGAACGGCGCCTCGGCAAAGCGTGCCCCCAGCAATTTGAGCTTGACGATCTTTTCGAGCGTGCAGGTGAAGCCCAACCCCTTGAGCTGGATGAAGTTGTTGCCGAAGTGCCTGATGGCCTGCTGGATCGTCTCGGCACGGTAGGCGCGGAAGCCACAGGTGTACTCGCGCAGGCCCGGGATGGGAAAGAACACCTTCATGAACAGGTTGGCGCCCTGGCTGATGAAGGCACGATAGGCGCTGACGCCCTTCTGCCCGCCCCCCGGGGCAAAACGCGAAGCCACCACCACGTCGTACCCATCACGCAGCCTGGCAACCAGGCGCGGGATGAATTCGGGTTCATGGGTGTCGTCGCAGTCCATGCGCACGATGACATCACCGGCGCCGGTGATGTCGGCCGCCCGCTCGAACAAGTCACGCGACGTTTCGCCCAGGCCACGATTGATGCGGTGGGTGATGACATCCAGGTCGCCATCGAGCTCCAATCCCTGCAGGAGCTGTGCGGTCAGGTCGCGGCTGCCGTCGTTGCACACGACGATGCGATATGGCTCGCCCATGGTGCGCAGCACCTGCCTGAGCTTGGGCATCAGCGGCGGCAGCGAGGCTTCTTCGTTGTAGGCAGGAAGCAGGACGACGATCATGTTGGATTCGCAGATTGGGCAAGGCGCAGCAGCGCGGCGATCACGCGGTCCTGGTCCGCTTCGGACAGATCCGCGCTCATCGGCAGGCTCATCACGCGTCCCGCAGCCCGCACGCTCTCGGGGCAACAATCGGGGCAGCACAGCGCGGCGTAGGCCGGCTGGTGGTGCAGCGGCCTGGGGTAGTGGACCGCGGTGGGCACGCCCTGGGCCTGCAGTGCGGCCATCACGGCGGACCGGTTGTCCACGAAGACGGTGAACTGGGCCCAGACGCAGTCGCGGTCGGGCCGCTGGGCGAGCAGGCCGACACCCGTGCCCTGAAGCATGCGCCGGTAGCGTTCGCCCAACATCCGGCGGCGCTCCAGTTCCCAGGCAAAGCGTGGCAGTTTTCCCAGCACCACCGCGCACTGCAGCGTGTCCATGCGCCCACCCACGCCCAGCCGGGTGTGGGTGTAGCGCGCGCTCTGGCCGTGCACGCGGATCTCGCGCGCGGCCTTGGCCAGGCGCTCGTCGTCGGTGAAGAGCGCGCCGCCGTCACCGTAGCAGCCCAGCGGCTTGCTGGGGAAGAAGCTGGTGGCACCGAAGGTCGACAGCGCGCATGAGCGCTTGCCCTGGTAGATGGCACCAAAGCTTTGTGCGGCGTCCTCGATCACCGCCAAGCCGTGGCGCGCGGCGATGGCATTGATCTCGGCCATGTCGGCCACCTGGCCATACAGGCTCACCGGCATGATGGCCCGGGTGCGCGGCGTGATTCGGGCTTCGATCCGGCTGGCGTCGATGTTGCAGGTGTCGGGCTCGATGTCCACGAACACCGGCCTGCAACCCGCCAGCACGATCATCTCGGCCGTGGCGGCGAAGGTGAACGGCGTGGTGATGACCTCGTCGCCAGGCGCCAGGTCCAGCGCCATCAGCGCGATGAGCAGGGCTTCGGTACCGCTGGCCACCGTGATGCAGTGTTGGCTGCCGGTGAAGCTGCACAACGCCGCCTCGAGTTCGGTCACCTCCGGCCCCATGATGTACTGGCCGTGGTCCAGCACGCGCTGGATGCGTGCGTCGATCCCACTCTTGAGCGCCGCATACTGCGACTTCAGGTCGATGAATTGCATGGCGTGAGGGTTTGATCGTCGAGGCGGTAGCGTTCACCGGTGGCGGGGCAGGCGGCTATGCCCCGGCCACTGGCAGGAAGCGCCAGCCGCTCGCCGTGGCGGCTCATCCAGCCGATGCGGCGCGCCGGTACACCGACCACCAGCGCATGGGCCGGCACGTCGCGGTTGACCACCGCGCCCGCGCCCACGAAGGCGTACTCGCCCACCGTGCTGCCGCAGACGATGGTGCAGTTGGCGCCCAGCGTGGCGCCGCGCCGCACCAGGGTGCGCCGGTACTCGGCCTTGCGCGGCACCGCCGCGCGCGGGTTGTAGACGTTGGTGAAGACCATGCTGGGGCCGCAGAAGACTTCGTCTTCCAGCGTCACCGCGTCGTAGACCGAGACGTTGTTCTGGATACGCACGTTGTTGCCGATGGCCACGTCGTTGCCCACGAACACGCCCTGCCCCAACGTGCAGTCGCGGCCGATGCGGGCGCCGGCCGATACGTGCACGAAGTGCCAGACACGCGAGCCTTCGCCAATTTGCGCGCCCTCGTCGACCACGGCGCTGGGGTGGATCACGGCCGGCATCTGCTAGAAGACCAGCGGCAGGCCGACCCGCACGCCGTCGCGCGCGCTGCGGTAGGCGGCAATCACCACTTCCAGCGAGCGCAGGCCTTCATAGCCGTCGACCTGGGCACTGGCTTCGCCACGCAGCGTATCGATGACGTTGGCGTAGTACAGCGGGTGGCCGAAACCGTAGACCGATGCGGTCTGGTAGCTGGCCGAACGCACCGCGTCGTCGTGCGGCATGGGCTGGTCGAATTCCCAATGGTCGATGCGATTGACCGCCACGCCACCCACGCGCACGGTGCCCCGCTCGCCCAAGATGGTGATGCTGCCTTCGAAGTTCTTTCCGTAGGCCAGCATCGTGACGTTGATCGACGCCAGGCCGCCGCGGCGCAGGCGCAGGCTCATCACACCGGTGTCCTCGGCTTCGATCTCGCGCGCCAGCGTGGCCGTATAGGCGTGCACGCTGTCCACCGGTCCCACCAGCCAGTCGACCATGTCCACGTAGTGGCTGGCCTGGTTGAGGAAAGCGCCGCCGTCCATGTCCCAGCGGCCACGCCAGGGCGCGTCATCGTAGTAGCTTTGTGGGCGTGTCCAGAAGACATTGACGTTGACCAGGTGCACGCGGCCGAAGCGGGCCTGCTCCACGGCCTGCTTCAGGGCCTGCAGCGTGGCATTGAGCCGGTTCTGCTTGACGACGAAGAGCTTGACGCCGGCGTCGCGGCAGACACGCACCATCTGCATGCCCTCGTCCCACTGGGTGGCCATCGGCTTTTCGGTCAGCACGTGGCACCCGGCGCGCGCGGCCTGCATGGCCTGCAAGGGGTGCAGGCCGCTGGGCGTGGCCAACACCACCACATCGGCGCTGCCGCGGGCCAGCAGATCGGTCAGCGAATCGAAACCGGGCACACCCGTCTGCGCCACGGCCGCGGCCAGCGCCTGCGGCCGGATGTCGCACACTGCCACCAGCTCGGCGCGACCAGCGTGCTGCTTCAGGGCCTGCAGATGGTTGGCCGAGATGCGGCCGCAGCCGACCAGGGCGAAGCGGATCGGGCGATCGGTGATCGGATAGGGCGCCGGCATGGGTGGAGCGGAACAAAAGCTTGGAATTGTAAGGTCGCGACCCCAGGCACCAGCCTAAAATTCAAGCACTTTCAATGAGTTGCCGATGACCGCCCATTCGCCACCCACCGCTTCCAGCACCCCGCCCGACGATAACCAGCTGATTGCAGAGCGGCGCGAGAAGCTGGCCGCCATCCGCGCCCAGGGGGTCGCGTTTCCCAACGACTTCAAGCCCACGCACCAGGCCGCGGCGCTGCACCAGCAACACGACCTGGTGCCCAACGAAGAGCTGGAGCCGCAGCAGATCCAGGTGGCGGTGGCCGGCCGCCTGATGCTCAAGCGGGTGATGGGCAAGGCCTGCTTCGGCACCTTGCAGGACGGCTCGATGGGTGACAGCCATGGCCGCATCCAGATCTATGTCACGCTGGACGCGGTAGGTGCCGATGGCCTGGCCGCCTTCAAGCAGCTGGACCTGGGCGACATCCTGGGCTGCAGCGGCACGCTGTTTCGCACCAAGGCCGGCGAACTGTCGGTGCGTGCCACCCACGTGCGCTTGCTGACCAAGAGCCTGCGCCCGCTGCCCGACAAGTTCCATGGCATGGCCGACCAGGAGCAGAAGTACCGCCAGCGCTATGTGGACCTGATCACCGACGAGGCGGCGCGTGCGCGCTTCGTGGCGCGCAGCAAGGCCGTCAGCTCCATCCGCAGCTTCATGGTCGAGCATGGTTTCCTGGAAGTCGAAACGCCCATGCTCCACCCCATCCCGGGCGGCGCCAACGCCAAGCCCTTCGTGACGCACCACAACGCGCTGGACCAGCAGATGTTCCTGCGCATCGCTCCCGAGCTCTATCTCAAGCGCCTGCTGGTGGGCGGATTCGAACGCGTGTTCGAGATCAACCGCAGCTTCCGCAACGAGGGCATCAGCGTGCGGCACAACCCCGAGTTCACGATGATGGAGTTCTACGCGGCCTATTGGACGCACCATGATCTGATGGACTTCACCGAGGCCGTGCTGCGCCACGCGGCGCGCGCCGCCTCGGGCGACGCCGCGCTCACCTACGCCGGCAAGCCGGTACACCTGGACCAGCCCTTTGCCCGCCTCTCGGTGCG
>WBZP01002181.1_pt1 | contig 22885 bp, 22 predicted proteins | sample 5204301 | NCBI WGS metagenome assembly WBZP01 (sample SAMN12412401, study PRJNA552823) | activated sludge metagenome | isolation source: activated sludge from nitrification reactor of wastewater treatment plant... | place: USA: Pennsylvania | collected 2017 | reverse complement strand
CCGGTGGGCTTGCCGTCCTCCCCGAGCACCGGTGCTTCGACTTTCACCACCTCGCGATCGAAGCGCCCCTCGGCCCAGGCGATCTTCGCCCGGCGTTGCGACTCGCAGGCGAGCGCGTCCGTCATCTCGCGCGTGAGACCGCGGTTCTTCGCGATACGTTCAGCCATCTCGAACTGCGTCTGCGGCGTGTCCCAACTCCATCCCGGCGGGATGAAGTAGCCCGGTCCATTCATGACATTGGCGCCGAGCGGCACATGGCTCATCATCTCGACGCCGCAGGCAATGCCGACCTCGATGGACCCGGCGCCGATGAGTGCCGAAATCTGGTGATTGCACGCCTGCGCTGAGCCACACTGGGCATCGACGGTATAGCCGCCGGTGTCGTAGTTCCTGCCCATGGACAGCCACGAGTGGCGCGTGATGTTGTTCGACTGCTCCCCCGCCTGGGTGACACAGCCGCCGGCCACCAGATCGACGTCCGCATGGTCGATGCCGGCGCGACGCACCAGCTCCGCGAAGGTCGCCGACAGCAGTTTCGTGACGTGCAGGCCCGAGAGCTCCCCGACGACGGGTTTGCCCCGGGCGATCGGAGTGCGGCAGGCTTCTACAATGACGGCTTCTGGCATGGGAAAACTCCGCTTTCGTTCGACTCAGGCTCCGGACACCCGGTATTCGTAGCAATCCTGCGAGGTCAGCGCTCGCTGCACGCGGCCCTGTTCGAGCAGGTACGCGAGGTGCGCCATCGTCTCGCCGATGGCCAGCACACCATCGAGTGCACTGCGACGCCCGGAGAACAGGCGGCGCGACAGCCCAAGGATACTATCCGGGCGCTCCGTGCACAGCGCCAGCACGCGCTCGAGCACGCCGAGGTGGTGACGCTGCAGCTCATCGGCCCGCGTCCGCAGGCCATGGAAGGGCAGCTCATGCGCGGGCAGCACGAGAGTGTCTTCCGGCAGTTCGCCGATGCGCTTCAGGGAAATCAGCCAGTCCTTCAGCGGATTCGCCTCGGGCTCGAACGGCAACACGCCCACGTTCGGGCTGATGCGCCCGAGCAATTGGTCACCGCTCAGGAGGACGCCGAGGTCGCGGCTGTAGAGCGAGATGTGCTCGGGCGAATGCCCTTCACCGCCGCGCAATTGCCACTCGTGATCGCCGATGACGAGCGCCTCGCCATCGCGCAGCCTCCGGTATGCACGCGCCGGTGGCGATCTGTTGACGAAAAGCTGCAGGGCCTTCGCCAGCTCACCGATCTCTGCGTCCGTCAGGCCGGCACGCCTGAAGTACGCGCTTTCCTCCCAGGATTCGAGCGCCGGGTCGCGCAGCAGGCGCATCGCAAAGTATTCGGCGCGGCTCATGTAGAGCGGCACGCGCAGCTTTTCGGTGAGCCAGCCCGCCAGCCCGCTGTGATCGACGTGATGGTGCGTGCAGACGATGCCGGTGATCGACGCGCCGAGGCGCGGCAGGATCTGCTCCCATAGCCCACGCGTCACGGCGTTGTCGAACCCGGTGTCGATCAGGCGCCAGCCCGTATCGTCGCGCACGAGATAGAGGTTGATGTGGTTGAGCGCCATCGGCAGCGGCATGCGCAGCCACTTGATCTCGCCGGGCACGACCTCCACCAGCTCGCCGTTGCAGTCGGGAGCTTCAAACGGATACCGGAGCGGCGCCATCAGCGACCTGCCCTGGGCATACCCAGCCCGAATTGCGATGCGATGTCGCGCAGCAGTTCGTTGACGCCCCCGCCAAAAGTATTGATGAGGGCCAGACGGTATTCCTCTTCGAGCCGGGCGCCGAGCGCGGCCGCCGCGCTGTCGCGCCGGTACAGCCCCGCCAGACCCACCACTTCCAGCAGCCTGCGAAACACCGCGATGGGGGTCTCGGTGCCGTACACCTTGGACGCGGAGGCGAGGCCCACATCGAGCTTGCCGAGCGTCACATCGGCCGCCATCCGATAGTTGAGCAGACGCAGCGCTTCGAGCTTCTGGTAGCACTCAGCCAGCGCCGCCGCCACCCACGGCCGGTCGATCGGCCGCGCGCCCGTTTCATCGGCTTGGCGCGCCCAGTCGAGCGTCATCAGGAAGCAACCGCGCGTCCTGATGCCAAATGCCCCGAGACCGATGCGCTCGTGGTTCAGTTGTGCGGTGATCAGCTTCCAGCCACCATGAAGCTCCCCGACCAGCCGGTCGGCCGGCACGCGCACGTCACTGTAGTAGCTCGCGAAGGTCTGGTGGCCCACCGTGTGGATCGGTGTGTACGAGACACCCCTGGCCCTGGCATCGACGATCAGCAGGGAGATTCCCTTGTGCCGGGGCCGATCGGGATCGGTCCGGCACGCGAGCCAGACATAGTCGGCGGCGTCGATATCGGAAGTGAAGATTTTCTGGCCATTGACCACAAAGCCGTCGCCATCGGCCAGCGCCGTGGTCTTGAGCGTGGCAAGGTCCGTGCCGGCGGATGGTTCGGTATAGCCGATGGAAAAGTGGATCTCGCCCGCCGCAATGCCGGGCAGGAATTGCTTGCGGTGCGCGTCTGATCCGCGCTCCATCAACGCCGGCGCCACCGTATTGATGGTCACGAATGGCAGCATGGCGCCCGCGAGCAGGGCTTCCTCGAAGAAGATCAGCTGTTCGAGCGGCGTGTATCCCTTGCCGCCGAACTTCGTCGGCCAGCCCACGGCCAGCCAGCCGTCGCGGCCCATCGTGCGGATCAGGCTCTTGTAGCCCGCGAGTCGCTGCGGATTCCGGTAGTCGTGCATCAACGCGCGGTATTCGGGAGTGACGATGCTTGCGAAATAGCCCCGGATCTCCCGCCGCAGATCCTGCTGCTCACGAGTGAGGTTCACGTGCATGTCAGGCGTCCTCGAGTGCCGCAGTGGCCAGCCAGGCGCCGAGATCCGAGAGACTTTCGGACACGCCGCCGCAGGCAATTTCGATGGCGCGGCTCCAGTACGTGTAGCGATGGATCGGATAGCTGATATCGACGCCGATGCCACCGTGCATGTGCTGCGCCGCATGCGTCACGCGATGCCCCGCATCGCAGGTCCACGCCCGGACGACACCTGCACTTCCCGCAGCCTCCAGTCCCGCATCCAGGCGCCATGCGAGCTGCCAGAGCGAAGAACGCAGGGCTTCAACGTCGATCAGGCAGTCCGCGCATTTCTGCGAGATGGCCTGGAACGCCGCGATCGGCTGTCCGAACTGCACGCGCCCACTCGTGTACGCCACGACCCGCTTCAGCGCTTCCTCGACGACACCGAGTTGCAGCGCGCCGAAGCACGCCGCAACTCGCGGGGCAATCCAGCCGAACGCTTCCGGCGCGAGCGCAGCTCCCGCGGGGAGCGGCAGGCCCGTGAACATCAGATCTGCCGCAGGCTCGTGGTGAGTCAGGCGACCCTCGATCACTTCGATACCTGACTGCGCCAGATCAATGGCGAACAGCCGCGCGCCCTCCGCTGTGGATACCGGCAGCACTGCCAGTGCCGATTGTGCGGCGAGCGGCACTGCGACCGCCCGGCCGTGCAGACGCCAGCCACTCGCCGCCTCATCCGCGTGCAACTGCAACCCGCGACCGCCGTGCAGGCCTTCGAGACTCAGCGTCGCAAGCTGCGTCGAATCCGCCAGCGCCGACCCGTTCGAACCTCGCGGCGCGTCGCCAGCGAATCGCGCTACGGCGGCCACGGCGAGTTGATGTGACCACAGCGGCACCGGCGCAAGGTGTCGCCCCTGGGACTCGAGGACGGCGCACAGCTCGGTCATGCCGAGCGCGCTGCCACCCCGATCTTCGGGCAGGATCAGCGCCGTCAGGCCACTCTCTCGCAACTGCTGCCAGAGATCTTCGTCGTATGCTGCATCGCTCGACCAGAACCGCTGGATCTGCTCGTCCGCACAGAAGTCGGCAAAGACACTCGTCGCCATGTCGGCGATGGCACGCTGCTCTTCAGTCAACTGGAAGTTCACGGCTCGCGCGCTAGGTCATTCGACCGAGGATGGCGCCGCCGGTGGGCACGCCCACACCCGAAGTCACGAGGGCATGGTTGACGGCCTTCTTCGGTTGATTGACGGAGGTGCCGCGCACGAGGCGCACCGCTTCGACGATGCCGTTCACGCCGTGAATGTAAGCTTCGGACAGCTGGCCGCCGTGCGTGTTGCTCGGCAGGCGCCCGCTTGGCCGCAGATTGCCGGCCTGCACGAAATCCGCAGCCTCCCCGTACTTGCAGAAGCCCCACGACTCGAGCTGCCAGAGCACGATCGGCGTGAACGCGTCGTAGATGACGGCCGCATCGATGTCCTTCGCGCTGAGCCCGCATTGGGCATAGGCTTCATCGGCCGCGACATCCATCTCAGGAATGCGCGCGATGTCGGGGCGATAGAAGGAGGTCATCTCCTCCTGGTCTTTGGCGATGCACTGCGCCACGCCGCGGATCGAAACACCGGGCTGCTTCAGGTGACGCGCCCGTTCGGGCGTCGTGACGACGATCGCGCAGCCGCCGTCGCTTTCCTGGCAGCAGTCATAGAGCGTCAGGGGATTGCAGATCTTCTTGCCGGCATCGTAGTCCGCACGCGTCATCGGGCGCTGGTAGAAGAAGGCTGCGGGATTGCGCACGGCGTAATCGCGCGTCGCCTGCGCGATATCGAAGAGCGCGTCCTGCGTGCAGCCCGTGAGGTGCATGTAACGGCGCGTGAACATGGCGACCCAGGAGGCCGGTGTCAGCAACCCGAACGGCATGTAATAGCCGTAGTGGATCGCGCTGCCGGTGATCAGGGTGCCCGAGACGCCGGCCGAATAGCGCTGGCCGGAGCGGCCGTTGAGCGCGCGGTAGCAAACGACGACTTCGGCAACGCCGCTCGCCACCGCCATCGCGGCCTGCAGCAGCGTGCCCGTGGCGGCACCGCCGCCGTAGGGTACGCGCGCATACAGGCTGATGTTCCCGCAGCCCACTGCGCGCGCGACATCGACCTCTTCGTTCTGGTCGATCGTGAAGGTCACGAGGCCGTCGACATCGGAGGGCCTGAGGCCCGCATCATCGAGCGCTTTCTTTACAGCCTCCGCGGCGAGTGCGAGTTCCGAACGACCCGAGTCCTTCGAGAACTCCGTGGAGCCGATGCCGACGATGGCGGCCTTGTCGGAAATGGTGGCGGCCATGACTCAGGACTCCTTCGGCAGGGTCACGCAGACCTTGCCGGCCATGTGCGTTCCCCAGACATTGTTGTCGCCGCTGACGCTGACAATCACGGTGCCGGCGGCATCGTCCTTCGCCGTCACCTCGCCCGTGATCGTCATCACCATGCCGGGCACGTTGGGTGCTCCGAGCTTCACTTCGATGCTTTTCAACGCGGCCTCGGGGCCCGTCCAGTCGGTCACAAAGCGACCCATCAGGCCATTGCTCGTGAGGATGTTCATGAAGATGTCCGGCAAACCGGTCGCCTGCGCCGCCGCCTTGTCGTGGTGGACGGGCGTGAAGTCGCGCGACGCGAGCGCGCCGCCGACGATCAACCCCGCCGTGACGTCGATCTTGAGGGGTGGCAACTTCTCTCCGAGGGTAACGCTGCCGAAAGTTCGGGTGGTTCTGTTCATGATGGCTTCCCGGTGTGCTGGCGTCAGGCAGGATAGAAATTGGGCAACACGGTCGCGTCATCGACCCGTTCCACCTTGCCCCTGACCTTCATGCCGACGTGCACCGCCTCGGGCGCGCAGCCGACGATGTTGGCCACGAGCCGCGTGCCTTCCTTCAGCTGGATCAGGCCGCACAGCAGCGGATCCGGATAGCCGGGGAACTTCGGATAACTGACCTCGGTGTAGCTGTAGACCTCGCCTTCGAGCGAGGACTCGATGCTGTCCCACTCGAGCGACTGGCACTCGCCACACATCGGGCGTGGCGGATGACGCAGCGTGCCGCAGCTCTTGCAGCGCTGGATCAGGAGCTTGCCCTGATCGATTGCCTCCCACCACCAGGCGTTATCGTGCCCGCGCGGCGACTGGATGCGGGTCGGCGCCTTCAGCTTCGCATCGCCGCCGCTCTGCGCCTGGTTGGCCGCGACGGACTCGGCACTCGGCATGAACCGCAACGTGCGAAACACCTGACGACCCACATCCTGGCCATGCTGGTCGGTGAAACGCGTGACGGTCTCGATGAAATATCCATGGCCCCGCGCAGTCTTCTTCGGCGCCGAGATGTTGTCGATGACGGTGTGCGATATCACCTGATCGCCGGGTCGCAGTTCACGGTGGAACTCGGTGATCGTGTTGGTACCGAGCACGCCCGTGAAGCCATGCGCTTCAAAGATATTGTGCAGCTCGCGCTGCACGTCCACCTTGCCGGTGTGCCCCTGCGCCATGGGGTAGCCTTCCATGGCCCAGATCCCGAGCATCGTCGGCGGCGCGATGATCCCCTTGCGGCTCGAAGCCGCAGCGAACTCCGCGTCCGTATAGAGCGGGTTCTCATCGCCGGTGACCTCGGCCCAGTGGCGGATCATCGCGAGGTTGACGTCATCATTGCCGCGTTTCGGCGGCCCCATCTCGCGGCCCACGTAGGCGCGGATCTTGGCCTCGAAGGCCGAGGTCTCTGCAGGCGTCATGCATCGTTCTCCGGAGTCTTGTGCCTAGGATATTTATAGTTGAATATAGATTCAACTATGCCGCGCAGCCATCGCCGCAAGCGTACCCCTGTGCAGAGTGACCAGCTCGGCAGCCGCGGGCTCGCCACCCGCGAGCGCCTCAAGGCGGCCGCGGGCCGCGTCCTCGCCCGCAAGGCCTACAGCCAGATGACCGTGGCCGACGTGACCCGGGAGGCCGGCGTCGCCGCCGGGCTCTTTCACCGCTACTTCCCGGATCTGCAGACGCTGACGATGGAACTGGCCAACGAAGTGCTCGACGAACTCGGCAACACGGCCACCGTCGAGCAAGGCGTCGCACGCGGCGACTGGATGGGGCGCATCCACTCCCACATCGCGCTCTCGGTCGCCAATTACGCGCAGCGGCCCGGTCTCGTGCGCGCAATGAACCAGCTGGCCGACGAGTCGCCGATCTTTCGCGCCCGGCTGCGCGGCTTCTATCAGTCGCAGCTCGAGCTGCTGGCGGCGCAGCTGCCGCGCCTCTTTCCCACCTCGAAGCTTACGTCCACCGAGGCACTGCTGATCGTCTATGCGCTGGGTGGCATCTCGGAAGCCGTGCTGCGCGAGCGGTACATCCTGCGCAACCCGGCCTTGCGCGACCTGCAGCTGTCGCCTGAGGAACTGGCGGACTGGCTCGCCACGCTCTTCTACCGCGCGCTGTTCGCCGCGAATCCGCCACCGGAGCAGGAGCGCAAAGGCGCGCGCCTGCTGGCGGTCAGGAGCCCGGAGCGCCCGCGGAGGCGCGATGCAGGTTGAGCGCGAGGTCGTTCGGCGGATTGAGGACGCAGCGGGTACCGGCCGGATCGTAAATCCAGGCCACGCAGCCATTGCAGCTCGTGCAACCCGACTGCGTGAGCTCGCCGCGCTGGAATTTGTTGACGAGCCCGCTGTCGTGGATGAGCGCGCGCGCCATCACGATGCACTCGAAGCCCTCCTTCATGGCCGCGTGTGCATTGGCCAGCGATTTGACGCCCCCGAGATAAGCGAGCGGCATCTTCACCGCGGCGCGGATCTGCCGCGAGTACTCGAGGAGATACATCTCGCGGAACTCGAGCCCCCGCGGCACGCTCCTCGCAGCCAGCTTGACGGCGGTGCGCTGGATCCAGCTGTCCCGCAGCATGCGCGACATCTCCTCGACGTTCACGGGGCTACCGAAGGTGAACCAGACCGACTCCACGTTGCGTCCGGCGGAGAGCACCAGCAGATCCGCACCGGCCGCCTCGAGCGCGCGCGCCGTGATGACCCCGTCTTCGGCCGTCGCCCCGCCGGGCACGCCGTCGGCGACATTGATCTTGGCGATGACGGCCAGATCCTTGCCGACCGCCTCCTTGACGGCCGCGAGCACGCGGGCGGGGAAACGCACACGGTTCGCGGCGCTGCCGCCGTAGTCATCGCGCCGCCTGTTCGACAGCGGCGAGATGAACTGATTGAGGAGATAGCCGTGGCCCATGTGGATCTCCACGGCATCGAAGCCCGCCTCCCGACAGATGCGCGCGGCCTCGACGAACTCGCCCGTCACGCGATCCATGTCGGCCTCGTTCATGGCGCGCTGGCGCCAGTTGCCCTGCAGCAGGCCCGCCTGATTGATGCCGGAGGAGGCGCTCATCGTCGGCCCCTTCACCTTGAGCCCCGTGACGAAGGCGCCGCCGTGCGTGATCTGGAAGGAGATGCGCCCGCCTTCGGCGTGCACGGCATCGGTGAGAGCGCGCAAGTCAGCGAGGATCTCGCGGCGGATGACGATCTGGTTGCCCAACGTGCGCCCGAGGGCACTCACCGCGCCATAGGCGACGGTGGTAAGGGCCACGCCGCCGGCGGCGAGCTCGCGATGATGCTTCACCAGCGCCCGGGACGGCGCGCCCTCGACGTTCATCGCCTCGTTGGCCCCGGCCTTGATGAAGCGATTGCGCAGCATCATGGGACCGATGCGGACCGGATCGAAGGGAGAGGAAGTGCCAGGCATCTCGACCACCCCGGGTGAGCCGGCAACGGCCGGCACGGTGATAATACCGGCCATCATGGCAGACACCCTGTTTCGCGGCTATCGGGCGGTCGTCGTTCCCGAGTGGATCGATATCAACGACCACATGAACGCGCGCTTCTACGCGTCCGTCATCTACGACGCGCACGTCCTGTTCACCGACCATATTGGCCTCGGCGAGGCGTATGTCGCCGCGCGACACTGCGGCAAGGTCGTGGTCGAGAGCCACCTGGTCTACGAGCGCGAGCTGCGGCTCGGCGACGAGATCGGCGTCACTTCACGCCTGCTCGCTGTCGATGACAAGCGCATGCATTTTGCACACGAACTGATGAATCTGCGCCAGGGCTATCGCGCCGCGCTTGCCGAGCAGCTCGATCTTCATGTCGATCTCACGACGCGCCGGGCGGCGCCCCTGCCCGAGGACATCCGCGAGCGGCTCGTCGCGCTCGTGAGATCGCAGGCCAGCATGCCGTTGCCGGCGAAGCTGGGTCGTGCCCTGCACCTGCCAGTCACCTCACGGTGTGCGCCCCGATGATCAGCGGCAGTTGGTCCGCGGTGACGATGCCGGCGGGCGCAGCGCAGACCACTGGTATCGCGTGGACTGCGGGCATCGCCGTCATCAGGCCGGGGTCGAACTGCCCGATGTGACGCGGCTGATATACGCAGCGCAGCGACGGGTCGCCGTCGATCTCCACCACCCAGCCATCCTCCACCGGCCAGTTCGGCGCCAGCTTGTCGCCCAGCTTCCAGGCGATCTTGAGCTCGATCACGGCACGCCCATTCACGCGGGCGGACCAGCAGCAGCGCAGCCCGCTGATGCAGCCCTTGCCGATGCGCATGTAGCCGAGATCCACGTCCTCGGTGGCGGCGGCGTACTCCACTTCGTAGCGGATTTCCTCCACCGGGATCTTCAATGCCGAAGCCATCATCGCCACGGCCTCCTTGAAGGAGGGCATCGCGCGCTCCGCAAGTCCAGGCGCCTCGGGATCATCCACCCGCCGGCCGAAGCCAATCCCCTCCCACGTTCCGGCGGAAGCGTAGGCCGTGGCATCCACCGATTCCAGCACGGAGATCTTGTCGATGCGGGCGCAGCCGGAGCTGGCGACGAGCGCGATGATGTGGATGATGCCGGGATTGACGCCGGAGCCGTAGATCGACGCGTTGCCCCTGGCGGCGGCGGCCTTGATCCGGGCCAGATTCTCCGCACCGAACATGCTGCCGGTGATGAAGTAGGCGGTGGAGACGATGTTGCAGCCGGATTCCAGGATGCGCACCATGTGATCGACATCAGGAAATTGCGGCATGTAGCAGACGCAGTCCGGCTTGAGCGCCAGCAGCGCATCGATGTCCCGGGTGGCCCTGATGCCGAGCGGCGGCAACCCGCACAACTCACCGACATCGCGGCCCACCTTGTCCGCCGAGTGGCAGTAACAGCCCACCAGCTCCATGTCAGGGTGATTGACGATGGCGCGGACCGCGGGCCGACCCACGACGCCGGTGGTCCACTGCACGATGCGCAGGGTCATGGGCTCACCTCCTGATGCTGCCGGATCGACTGCCGCTACCAGCGCAAGCTCACCTCGAGACCATAGGTGCGCGGCGTGAGGTAGTACGCCGCCGTCATACTACCGAAGGCGGGCCCGAAGTCGATGTAGTTCAGGATCTGCTCTTCATCCGTGAGGTTGCGGGTCCATAGCGCCACTTCGGCCTGCGAATCCGCGAGTTTGATATCGGTGAGCGCCAGACGTGCATTGAGCACCCCGTAGCTCTTGATGCGCGTGTCGCCGGCAACGGCCACCGCAGGGTTATAGCGCGGGCCACTGCTGGCGAGCTGGTACGGATAGGTGAAGTAGTCGTCCGTCCAGCTGTAGTCGAGCATGCCGCGCAAATCGCCCCAGGCGGTGCGGGCAATGCGCGCATCGGCGAGCAGATTGAAGGAGTTCTCCGGAGCATGGATGAAGGCACGGTTGTCGGCCTCGTTCACGCCGGCATCGATGTACTTGTCATACTTCGCATCCAGATACGCATAGCTCGCCTGCAGCCGGAGTGCGTCCGAAGGCGCCCACATCGCCTCCAGCTCGAAGCCGCGCGTGGTGGCTTGGCCGGCGTTGCGGATGACGGAGGAAAAAGCTCCCACGGTACGGAAGATGGACAGTTGCAAATCGTCCGTGTCGTTCTGGAAAGCCGCTACGTTCACGACCGCCCGCCCACCGGCGAAGCTGGTCTTCAGGCCCAGCTCGTAAGACTGCACTTTTTCAGGCTGGAAGGGCGTGCGCGTCTCCTGCTCATTGAGTGCCACTCCTGCGGGCGAGGGGTCAGGATCTCCATACTCGCCATTGAATCCGCCGCTCTTGAAGCCTTCCGCATACTTCGCATAGGCATTCACCGAGTCAGTGAACCGGTAGGCAACAATGAACACCGGCGTTGTGTCGGTAAACGTCTCATCGGCTGTGGTGCCGGGGCGGATCAGTGTTGCGAAGCCCGGCATGGCCGGCAGCGCCTGGAAGGCGAGCTGGCGCTCGATGTTCTTCTTCTCCCTCGTATAGCGTAGTCCCGCAGTCAGAGTCAGGGCATCCGTGGCTTTGTAGTCCACCTGCCCGTACGCGGCCCAGGCTTTCGTGCCGTAGCCATAGCGCGAGTCGTAATTGAGCGTGTTGAAGAAAAAGTGCTGGGGGTTGTTCGTGTATCCGTCGTCCTTGAAATAGTAGAGGCCGCCGACGTAGTTGAAGCGCTCCGTGTTGCCGACGAGCTGCAGTTCCTGGGAGGTCGCGTCGTAGTCCGAGAAGCGGGACAGATGGGCGACGGGAACCGGGGATCCGTCGAGATCGAGCGCATCACTCCACTCGACCTTGCGATGGGACGTGATGGATTTCAGCGTGTTGTGGTCGTTGATATTCCAGCTGGCCGTCAGCGCGTGTCCGTAGACCTTGCTGCGGTCAAAGGTCGGCCCGTCGATGCTCACCCTCTCCGACCGCTCATGCGTGACGAAAGGCTGCAGGAAAGGCAGCACCGCGGGATTGGCCCGCGAGAGATAGGAGTGCAGCGGAGTCTGGTCGATATCGCTGTAGTCGAAGCGGTAGGCGACCTGGAAGTCATCGTTGAAATCGAGATTCATCGCCAAGCGGGCCGTCGTGGAATCCCGGTCATCGAGCTCCGCCACCGAGCTCCCCGCAGTCGTGTCGGTGGTGCCGTCGCGATTTTCCTTGCGTGCGGTCAGCGAGATGCTGGCGATTCCGAAGCGCGGCAGATCGAGCGAGGCCTTGGCGGTCCGCAGATTGTAGTTGCCGAGATTGACCTGCACATTGCCACCGAACTCACCCGATGGCTGGCGCGTGATGAAATTGACCGCGCCCGCCAGCGTATTGCGCCCATACAGCGTGCCCTGGGGTCCCCGGAGCACTTCGACGCGTTCGAGGTCCACGACGTCGAAGACGTTGCCAAGGTTCTTGCCCACATACACTCCGTCGAGGTAGATCCCGACGGTGGGGTCCCAATAGAGCGCGGGATTTTGCTGCATGGCGCCGCGAATCGAGATCTGCGTGCCGGTGTTGTTGGGGACACCCGGGCCCACCTGGAGATTCGGGGCCAGCGAACCAAGATCCAGCACACTCTTGATGTCGAGGGCCTTCAGTTGCTCGGCAGCGAACGCTGTGACCGCCACGGGCACATCCTGGAGCCGCTCCTCGCGCTTCTGTGCGGTGACCACCACTTCCTGCAACAGCCCTTCGCCGGCGTCCGGCGAAGGGCGAACCTGCTGGGCCTGAGCGGTCGCAGCGGCCAGAATCATGGAAATTGCCGTCACCCATCGTGCACGCATGCCGAAATCCCCCTCGCGATTGAGCAGACCGCTGCCCTATTCCTGGAAAGGCATGCCGAGAGCGGCGAGTTCGTCCCGCGTCTGCAGCATCGCTTTCTCATAATCCGGACGTGGCTTTACCGTGCTCACGTCGTAGGCCTCGCTGAAGGGCAGCTGTTTCTTCTGCTGAGGCAGCAATTCGTCAACTTTATGCATGATCTTCTGGGCGAGCTCGTTCGCCCGTCCCGGGGCCATGCCGGCGCAGCCGTTCATCATCTGGCCAATCAGGCGCGCTTCGAGCCCCGTATGCCCGGCGATCCAGGCATAGGAAAGGCCGCTGGCGACCGACGTGACGACGACACCCGCCGACTGCCAGAGCGTGAGCGGTGTGCGCCACGCCTTGTCGATGCCTGATATCGAGGTGCCGATGGCCAAGCCCAGGTGCCGCTCGGCAGCCCGTGCCGCGCCACTGAAGGCCCAGTGCGAGGCGCGAGTCGCCCACGTGCCATCGAGATGACTCGGGAAATAGCTCATCGAGCCGGCCTTGGCGTAGGACAACTGCGCGAGGGCATTGGCAAGCATCACGACCGCGACATCAGCGGCATCACGGCACAGCCCGCCGATGCAGGACATGGCGCTCTGCCAGGGTTCGATGCCCGTGAGCTCGCAGTACTGCGTGAGCAGCAGTGGATTCCAGCTGAGCTTCTGCTCCGGCATGATGTGGATGCCGATCTGCGTATTGAAGGAATCCCGGTACCCCGAAGCCATCACTGCCATCGTCCCCGAAGGCGTGCTCGCCGTGCACAGGAGGCCCAGGTTCATGTCGAGGCGACCGGCACGTTTCAGGGCTTCGCGCAGCGCTTCCTGCTCCCAGAGTGCGACGGTGACTTCGGACAACTGGCCCGCCTTCGGATCGAGGTTGTCGAGCCTCGCCAGACCCGGAACGATCCCGAAACCCTTCACCGAAGGCTCTTGGGCGAAGGACTGTACGTAAGGGATGAACCAGTCCTTCTCCGCCACACCCGCAGGGCCCGCGTAGTTCGTCGGCGCCCAGGTATCGGTACCCCGGCGGTAGCGCAGTTGCATGCGCTCGGTGCCCTTGCCGAGATTCACGCACGCGGGGTTCTGCTGCGACTCGCGCGCGAACTGGCGGATCTCCTGCTCCTCGTACTTGATCACCCGACCGGTGCTCTGGAAGTAGATGCCGATCTCCGCAAGATGCTTGACCGCTGCTTCGAAGATGGCGTCTGCCGTGCGATCGTCGACCACCAGCTGCGCGGGGTCGTACTTGATCCCGTATTCGGCCACCAGCTCGCGTACCTTGAAGGCCAGTTCGAGGTCGAAATCATCGACTGCCGTCACCGGCCCGCGCGAGGCGCGATGCTGGAACTCGAGGGTCGGGATCATGCCGCGGCTCCATCGATGCGGCGGCTGTTGTACCACCAGGTGTGATCGTGAGTACGCGCTCTTGCCAGCTCCGCCGCATCGACCGGCTTCTTGCAGATGTGCAGGCACAGCGGCACCGAAGCGACGGCATTGAGCGCCCAGCCATCGACATCCATCGCATCGGCCTTGTCTGCCGTGCACTCGGTGCCGCCGATGATGACCTTGTACTTGTCACGCAGCCCCATATCCTCCAGATAACCCACGACCTCCTTGCAATAGGGGATCGTGGTCACGAGGAAGGCCGAGAGCCCGATGATGTCGGCCTTGTGCTCCTTCGCCTTCTCGATGAAGTACATGCTCGGCAGGTCGATCCCGAGCTTCTGCACCTCGAAGCCATTCAGCTCGAGCTGCGTCGTCACGAGACCATAACCGATCGTGTGCAGGTCTCCCGTGACCGCGCCGATCACGACCTTGCCCTGAGCGCCCCCGACATTGGGTGGCAGGTGCGGGTTGATCAGTTCGATGCAGGGTTCCGCCACCTTGCCGCTCATGACGAGCTCGGCCAGGAAGTACTCGCCCGACCCGAAGCGCCGCCCGACTTCCTGGAGCCCGGCGATCACGCCTTCCTTGAGCATTGCCACGGGATCCACCCCTTCGGCCAGGCCCTGCTGCACCAGGTCATAAGCCTTTTTCTTCTGCAGCTTCCAGACCGCATCGAAGATCTCATTCGGGGTTACGGGCATGGCGAGTCACTCCTGTTGAAAGGGTAGTCCGTGGCGGATGGCCGTCTCCGCCCGACCGAGTTCGTACGCGAGATAGGCGAGGTGTGAACGACTGAGATCCCAATTCACCAGCATCTTGCGGATGCCGACCGTATTGCCGGTGAAGGCCACTCGCGGCAGGTCGTCCACCATGACCGTGGCGCGCCCTGTCTTCGCGTGGATGTTCGCTTCGATCACGAAGCAGAAGCCCGAGGCGTCTTCGTCCCAGGATTCGTCAGACCCGACCTCTTCGAAAGTGAGGTCTGGGTAGGCAGCCTTGAGCTCGTCGAGATTCATGCCAACCCTCTGCGCCCGGATGGCGGTCGATGGCGTATCCTTACATTCTTTACGATACGATCCGTCTCGGTTCTTAATATAGGCATGGCCAGGTTTACGCGTCAACCGTGAGCGCCATGCCGCGGTGTGCTAACGTGCTGTCCCCATGATGACCGGTAGCAATCCGCGCCGCCGGGCCCCGGTCCGCCGCGGCGGCACGGCCCGCAGCCGCTCACCGACGCAAGCGCCCCGCGGCCGACCGCGAAGTGCCGACGCGCACCGGGCAATTCTCGCCGCCACGCTCAAGCTGATCGCCGAAGTCGGCTACGAGAAGCTGACCCTGGGGGAGGTGGCCTCTGTCGCCGGGGCGGGCAAGGCAACGATCTACCGGCGCTGGCCTTCGAAAGCTCCGCTCGTCATCGAAGCGTTCTCGCAGCTGCCCGAGCTTGCGGCCCCGGACACGGGCAGCGTGCTCGAGGACCTGACGGCAGCGCTGCGCAGCTTCGCGCGCATCCTGGAGACCACGCCCCTGTCGCGGGTACTGCCGATCCTGGCCGCCGAGTGCATGCACGATCCCGAGCTCTCGAGGCTCTTCACACCGATGCGCGATGCCCGACGCCAGCCGCTGCTCGATATCCTGAAGCGCTCGGTCGCTCGCCACGAATTGCCGGGAGACCTGGATCTCGAGGCGGCCGCCGACCTGATCGTCGGTCCGATCATGACGCGGATGTGCTTCGGCGGCAGGCCGGTGCACTCGCGCGACATCCGCGGGCTCGTCGAGGCCGCGCTCTACGGAGTGCGCCGGCTGCGCAGGCGGTAGGCCGTTCCCGAGCGGCGCGCGGTCGCGATTGACGCCGCACTCACGGCAGTATAGGTTTTCGAGTCTCTACGACTCGTAAATCAGGATGCGACCCGGATCATGCATGGTGATGCACCACCGATCCTGTCCAATCGGGCCAGCGATCGGGCGAGCGCCCGGGACGCGCAGCTCGAGGCAACGCGCGCCGCGCTGGCCGCGGTCGGTGGCGCTGCGCAGTTGCGCGATCTGGCGCTCGCGGTACAGCAGGCGCTCGGCTTTGTGCCGCCACCGGCCGTGCCGCTGCTGGCCGCAAGGGCCGGAGTGGGACGTGCGAGTGTCGTGGAACTCATCGAGTCCGATGCGCAGCTGTCGTTCACTGCGCCGGGGCGCCACCGCGTTGCGATATGCCTGGGCAGGAATTGCAGCCAGCGCGGGGCGGCAGCGCTCGCCGAAGAGGCGAAGCGCACGCTTGGCATCGACTTCTTCCGCGTCACGCCGGATTTCGCCGTGCGCCTCGAGCCGTTCTACTGCTTCGGCCGATGCCAGCATGGCCCCAACGTTCGGATTGACACGCAGATTCACGGCGCCATGACGCCTCCGCGCCTGACCGGGTTGCTCCGCAGCGTCCTCGAGGCTGGCTGAGCCATGGCGAGTGCGGGCCCTGCGAGCGAGTTCTTCGAGGTCTGCTTTCTGCCCTCGGGGCTGCGGGGCACCGTGGCGCGTGGCACACCCCTGCGCGAGGCCGCCCGCAGCCTCGGCCTCGAGATCGAATCCCTGTGCGGAGGGCGCGCCGCCTGCGGCAAGTGCCAGGTACGGGTTCTCGAAGGCGAGTCTGCCGGTCACGTCTCGGCACTCAGCGATGCGGAAGCGCGCGCGCGCGCGGCCGGGCGTCTCGGCGTGCAGGAACGCTTCTCCTGCCAGGCTCGCGTCGAAGGCGCGCTTGCCATCTATGTGCCTGAGGCAAGTCGCGTCGGACGGCCCATCGTGCGCAAGAGCGCCCGCGAGCGCGAATGCGCGCTGGCGCCGGCGATTCACAAGTACTTCGTCGAGCTCGAACCCGCCAGGGTGGGCGAGCCGCGCGGCGACTGGGACCGGTTGCACGAGGAACTGTGCAGCCGCTTTGGACTCGATGTCGCATTGTCGGTGGACCCCGTCGCACTGCGCACCTTGCCGGAAACCCTGCGCGTCGGGCGCGGACAGCTCACGGTCACGGTGTGGCGCGGTCGTGAAGTCATCCGTTTCGAACCGGGCTTCCACGAACGCGCCCTCGGACTCGCTGTGGATCTCGGCACAACCACCCTCGGGGCGCTGCTCTGCGATCTCGCTACCGGTACCGTCCTCGCCCAGGCATCGACCCACAATCCGCAGATCCGCTGGGGCGAGGACATCATGAACCGCATCGCGAGCGCCAACCGCGAGGGGCAGCTCGCCCTCATGCAGCGCTCCGCGGCCGAGGCCATCGGTGAACTCGCGCGCGATGCGACGCTCGCCATCGGTGCCACACCCGCGGACGTGGTCGAGCTCGTGGTAGTCGCCAACACGGTCATGCACCACATCTTCCTCGGCCTCGATGTCCACTCCCTCGGCGTGGTGCCCTTTTCGCCGACCGTGAGTCGCCCGCTCGACATCAAGGCGCGCGAGCTCGGCATACCCGTGCTGCCGTCGGCCAACGTGCACCTGCTGCCGATCGAGGCGGGCTTCGTCGGTGCCGACAACGTGGCCGCGGTGCTCGCCGAGGCGCCGCACGAGACCGATGCACTTACGCTGCTCATCGACATCGGCACCAACGGTGAACTGGTACTCGGCAACCGGCGGCGACTGCTTTCGGCCTCCTGCCCCACGGGGCCTGCACTGGAAGGTGCGAACATCCGCTTCGGCATGCGCGCCGCGCGCGGTGCAATCGAGAAGGTGCGCGTCGATCCGGCAACGCGCGAAGTGCGCTTTCGCGTCATTGGCCAGCCACGCTGGAGCGACCGCATTTTACCGGGTGACATCGGCGCGCTCGGCTTGTGTGGCTCCGCGGTGCTCGAGGCGGTTGCCGAACTTTTTCGCGCCGGTGTCATCGACCGGACCGGTCGCCTGTACGCAGAGCAGCCCTGCCGGCGGCTGCGCCAGGGAACGGATGGGATGTGGGAGTTCGTGCTCGCATGGGCAGGCGAGACCGCGATCGGCAAGGACATCGCACTCACGCAGGCCGACGTGCGCGCGATCCAGCTTGCCAAGGCAGCGCTCTATGCCGGCAGCCGGCTGCTGCTGGAACGCTTCGGTGCGCCGCGTCCCGATCGTGTGGTGCTCGCGGGAGCCTTTGGCAGCGTGATCGACCTCGAGCGGGCGCTGGCCATCGGACTCTTTCCCGACTGCGGGCTCGACAATGTGACGGCTGTCGGCAACGCCGCCGGTGACGGGGCACGCATGGCGCTGCTGAACGTCGTGGCACGCGAGGAAGCGGAGCGGCTCGCGCGGCGGATCGAGTACATCGAGCTCTCCACGACCCCTGGCTTCAACGACCAGTTCGTTGCCGCCACCCAGCTCCCGCATGCCGAGGACCCCTTTCCCTCGACCGAGCTGCGTTGGTCACCGCACGCAGCGCCCGGCTGAGTGCGGGGGAGTGATCCATGGACAACCTGCTGCGAGGCGCACAGGTCTCGGCCGCACTCGACGAAGTGAGCCGGCTGATCGGCTACCCGTCGCCTGGAAAGATGAGCCCGGCCGTGCGGGACGTATGCCTGCAGGAGCTCGCCCGCCTGCCCGACCTGTGCACTCCCTGGGGAACATGGCGCGACTTCGGACTGCGCGCGGTCCACGGATCCGGTATCGAACTGACAGAAGGGCTCACGCTCACCAGCCGGCGGCTCGCAAAGCTGATGCGCAATGCCCACTCGATGCGGCTGTTCATGGCCACGCTCGGTGAAGACGTGACACGCGAGGTGCAGCGGCTCGTGCACGAGGATTTCATGCTGGAGGCGATGGCACTCGATGCCGCCGCCACGGCGGCCGTGCATGCGCTCACGGAAGGGCTCATCCGGCGCACCTGCGATGAGGCCCGCACCCGGGGTTACGGCACGACGATCCGCTATGCTCCGGGTTACACCGGCTGGAATATCAGCGATATCTCCGCGTTGTTCGCCGCGCTGGAATGCGAGCGCATCCCGGTACGGCTGAACCCGCAGCTGATGATGCATCCCGGGAAATCCCTGCTTTCGATCATCGGCCTCACGAACGACGGACAGATCGCCGCGCCGCCCGAACAGTGCCGTGGTTGCGACCTGATCCACTGCAGCGCCCGCAAGGCCCCTTACCGCCCGTCACGCTGAGTGCGTGGCCCAGCACCCAACGGACTTCAACCATGAGCAGCAATTATCTCTTCACTTCCGAATCGGTTTCCGAGGGCCATCCGGACAAGGTGGCCGACCAGATCTCGGACGCGATACTCGATGCGATCCTCGCGCAGGACCGCCACGCGCGCGTTGCCGCGGAGACTCTCTGCAACACGGGCCTCGTCGTACTCGCGGGCGAGATCAGCTCGCACGCAGTCGTCGACTACCAGTCGATCGCCCGCGAGACCATTCGGGACATCGGCTACGACAACACCGAGTACGGCATCGACTATCGGGGCTGCTCCGTGCTCGTCGCCTATGACAGGCAGTCCCCGGATATTGCCCAGGGGGTGGATGAAGATCGTGGGCTCGACCTCGGGCAGGGTGCCGGCGATCAGGGGTTGATGTTCGGCTACGCCTGCAGCGAGACGCCGGAACTCATGCCGCTGCCGATTCATCTCGCACATCGGCTCGTCGAGCGCCAGGCCGCGTTGCGCAAGAGCGGGCGACTGCCCTGGCTCCGACCTGATGCGAAGAGCCAGGTCACGGTGCGCTACGTGAATGGCCAGCCACACGAAATCGATACCATCGTACTCTCGACGCAGCACGCACCCGAGATCGGACACGGCGAACTCACGGAAGCGGTGATCGAGGAGATCATCAAGCCCGTGCTTCCAGCGGCGCTCTCCGGAGGCCCGATCCGCTATCTCGTGAACCCCACGGGGCGCTTCGTCATCGGCGGACCGCAAGGTGATTGCGGCCTCACCGGCCGCAAGATCATCGTCGATACCTACGGCGGTGCGGCGCCCCATGGCGGCGGAGCCTTCTCGGGCAAGGATCCCTCCAAGGTCGACCGCTCGGCGGCCTACGCCGCACGCTATGTGGCCAAGAACATCGTGGCGGCGGGTCTCGCCAATCGCTGTCAGGTGCAGATCTCCTATGCCATCGGAATCGCAAAGCCCACCAGCATCATGGTGACGACGTTCGGGACCGGGGTGCTCACCGATGAACGACTGGAGCAGCTCGTCGGGACGCACTTCGATCTGCGCCCCAAGGGCATCGTCGAGATGCTCGATCTGTTGCGCCCGATCTACCGCAAGACGGCGGCCTACGGGCATTTCGGGCGTGCCGAGCCGGAGTTCACCTGGGAGAGGACAGACAGGGCAGAGAGCCTCGCATCCGGGGGCGGAAGCAGGCGTCGCGCCTGATCCTCGAGGCTGCGTATCGACGCGGGCGTCTACTCGCCTCTCTCCCGATCGCTTTGCTCGCGCCCGCGCGCCACGACGCCTTCGCGCCGTGCAGCGAGGGTCGCGGCACTGACCGCCTTCGCCGACTCGGCGCCCACCGCCCGCTCGTAGCGCAACGCATCCGGCAAGTGCATGCCGAAGCCCGTATCGATCAGTTTCTTGTAACCCTTCAGCACCTGTGGCACGCAACCCGCCATTTGCGCCGCAAGTGCCTGGCAGGTCGGCAACAGTACCTCGGGCTCGACCACGCGATTCACGAGGCCCCACTCGAAGGCCTGAGCGGCGGGAACGGTGTTGCCGGTGAAGCTGATCTCCTTGGCGCGCGCCATGCCGATGAGGCGTGGCAGACGCTGGCTCAGCCCCCAGCCCGGAAGGATGCCGACGCGCGCGTGGGTATCGGCGAATCTGGCATTTGTCGATGCGATGATGAAATCGCAGGCAAGCGCCAGTTCGAAGCCGGCGGTCACGGCATGCCCGTTGACCGCAGCAATGATCGGGCCCTCGAAGGCGGCGATCGCCTCGCTCATGTCCTGACCAACGACGCTCGTATCGAAACCCGTGGTGCCCTCCTCGCCACTGCCGAGTTCCTTCAGATCCATGCCGGCGCAGAACGCGCGCCCCGCTCCCGTGACGATCGCGACCCGCACATCCGGGTCAGCCTGCAGGTCACGAAATGCCTGTCCGAGCGCAAGGCGCAGCTCTGCCGAAAGCGCATTCATCGCCTCGGGCCGGTTGAGCGTGACGGTGGCGACCGCCGCGCGCTTCTCCACCAGCAGTACAGGTTCAGTCACTCCAGTCTCCCCCGCCTACGGAAAGCTGATGCCCCTGGCCTTGAAGAAGCCGGGTGAGCTGATCAATGTGCCGGCGAGCGCCTTCGCCTCAGGTTGCGTGACGAGCCAGGCCACCACGTCGCCGGTCGTCTCAGGTCGGGTTGCATCGCGGCTGAAATCCGCCGCCGCATTCGCGCCGAACATGGCCACGGTTGCCTCGGTGACGGTGAAACCCGGCTCCACATTGAACGCAACGATGCCATCCTTCGCGTGCTCCACGTGGATGAATTCGGCGATGCGGTGAAAGCCGGCCTTCGGCGCGCCGTAGACGAAACCCCAACCCCCTTTGTCGGGCGGCGCCGGCGGCGGGCTGACGGCGGCATTCGAACTCAGGCTCACGATGTGGCCACCGCCCTGGCGGATCATCACCGGCAGGACCCCACGTGCCATGTAGGCTTGGTTGACGAGATTGCCGAGCACACTCTTTTCGAACTGCTCGAAGCTGAAGTCCGCAAAAGCATGCATCAGGCCCGGGCCCTGATAAAGCGCGTTGTTCACGAGCACATCGATGCGCCCCCAGCGTTCGAGCGTTTGCGCGATCACGGCATCCATGGACCCGCGCTCCAGCACGTCCATGCGCACGGGCAGCGCTTCGCGCCCGAGCGCCTGCACGGCTTGGACAGTCGTCTCGAGACTGCCCGGAACCGGAACCTGCTTGCCTTCGCGCGAGAAAGGCAGGGTCGCCGTACCCTCGCCTTCCTTCTGCGTCCGCCCGGTCACGACCACATCGAAGCCCTGCCGCGCGAGGCTGAGCGCGCACGCCTTGCCGATGCCGCGGGTGGCGCCGGTGACAATCGCAACCTTACTCATGACTTGCAACTTCTGGCCTTGATGGCGGCAATAGCCTGTGCACAGGCGACATCGTCCTTCGGGTCGGCCGGTACGGTGAGCGTGATCCGGTCCACCAGCCCGCCGAAGCGGCTTGAAAGAGCGTCGGGAAGCTCCCCATAGCGGCCGCTCACGAGAAACTCATCGAGCACATGATCGGGCAGCGCCGCGGCCATCTCCTTCCAGCGCCCCGCGCGCGTGAGCGCGAGCAGCCGCTCGCCGACCTCCTTCCAGCCGAAGAGCTCGAGGCTCGGCCAGTAGGCCGGCGTCGAGAACACGAAGGCGAGCGTGCCTCGGAAGCGCTCGCGCTCGGCCGCCACGGTCGCCGCATCAAGGCCCGTGGCCACGAGCACGTTGGCGCAGATCACGGGTTTCGCCAACGCGGCGGCGCGGCGGCCCGCGCCGGCCGCGACATTCGGCAGGATCGCCTCGCGCAGATAGCGCGTCGAGGTGTTGGTCGGATGCGTGTGCAGCCCATCGGCCACCTCGCCCACGAGCGCGAGCATCTTCGGACCCACCGCGCCCAGCATGATCGGCACATCGGGCGCGTCGATCGGGCCGGGGTTGAAGAAGGGTTGCAGGCGCGTGAAGCGGTAGTGCTCACCGACGAAGTTCAGCGGCTCGCGCGGGTTGCGGAAGCTGCGGAAGATCGCGCGCAGCGCACCCACATACTCCTTCATGCCCGCCGCCGGCGGCAGCCAGCGCGCGGAGTAACGGTCCTCGATGTTCTGCCTCACCTGCGTGCCGAGCCCGAGTTCGAAACGCCCCCCGGACAGCTTCTGCAGATCCCACGCGGCCAGCGCCACGTTCATGGGGCTGCGCGGAAAGGCAACCAGCACCGAGATCCCGACGCGGATGCGCGACGTCGAAGCAAGCGCCTGGCCGGCGAGCAGCAGCCCGTCGTGCACGGCGTCGGGCACGAAGAGGCCGTCGTAGCCCATGGCCTCGACGCGTCGCGCAAAGCCACCCATGGCCTCGAGGCCGAGATTCTCCGGGGTCGCAGCAAAGACCTCGAACACGGCTCAGAGCAGGTCAAACAGCGCTGCAGCCCCCATG
>WBZP01000007.1_pt3 | contig 22885 bp, 24 predicted proteins | sample 5204301 | NCBI WGS metagenome assembly WBZP01 (sample SAMN12412401, study PRJNA552823) | activated sludge metagenome | isolation source: activated sludge from nitrification reactor of wastewater treatment plant... | place: USA: Pennsylvania | collected 2017 | reverse complement strand
AAGATCACGGCGCTGAGCACGGCGCTTTGCGGGGAATCCAGCCGCATGACGTTGAGCAGGGACAGCGGGCCGGTGGCGGCGCCGGCGGAAGCGTACAGGCCGAGAAACAGGGCCGGCAGGATGGCGTTGTCTTTTGCCAAATACAGCATCCGGCTTAATTTACCCGGTTGAGTCAATACGCCCTTCTGTATTGATGCTGCCACGGTTAAGCCTTCATAAGGATCAAGCCGCCCGGTTGTTTCAAAATATATTTCTGCGGCCTTCTTACCCGTTGAAATACATTTCTTATCTGTTGAACCCTGCAATCCTGTATAACAGGCCTGTTCTATTATCCGGCTGCCTTCGGGGAAACGGATGGTACAGGTAGCTTTATCACAGGTGAAGCCCCAGCCGGTTCCGTTCACATTCCAGTACAGCTCATCTTTTTCAGGATGAAAGATAAGCTGGCGGTCTGTTTCATAGGTTATCCGGTAAGTAAATACACCCCTGTCAAGCATCAGCATGCTGTTACCGATATATACATCAATGCCATTGGGTGCTTTGCGCAGTTCATATAATTCCGCTTTCCCGTTCAGCAGTACCTCTTTTACCCTGAACCCGGTTTTTGAAATGAGGCCCAGCTTATTTACATACTTTGTTGGAAAACTCCTGCGGATGCCTCTTTTTATCTCATTGTTACCGCTGTAGGAACCACCGTTTCCATTATAAACACGGATGGTTTCCACCACTTCCAGTTTGCCATTACCCGTAACTGTTATATACGAATCGAACAATAATATCCTGTCGGTTTCATCAATAAAAGTGATGGCTTTCAGGAATTCAGGGTTATTATTCAATGCATCCCGTACTGCCCTGTGCAGTTCCCTGGCATATGCCTCTTTTCTTTTGCTAAAAGCCGGGGTTCCCGGGGCCGGGTTAACGGATATCCCTTTTTCAAGCCAGCGGAATTTGGTGATGATCAGCGGGCGTGAAATTTGTTCAATGATTTCCCTGTATTCAGCATACCTGCTTTCAAAAACCGAAGCCGGAACATCTTCCTGTACAACTGTTTCTGTTGCAGATTTTAATATAAGCCCGCTGTATTCATCTTCGGTAAAATAACGGTTGGACGCCTTTGTGTAATTACCAACCTGCGCAGTAAGCTGTGTACACGCAAGCCAGCATATACAGGCAAGAAGAATAGTTTTTGCTTTCATAAAATATATCTTTTATGAAAAGGAAACCTGTGGTGCTTTTTGTGCCGATGGATCTTCAGCAAAAAATGGCGATGGCCTGAAACCGAACATGCCGGCAATGATATTTTGAGGAAATACGGCGATGCCCTGGTTAAACTCCCTTACGGTTCCGTTATAATACCTGCGGCTTTGGTTTAACTGCTCTTCCAGTGCAGCCAGCTGCTCCTGTAATTTGATAAAATTGATGTTGGCTTTCAGGTCGGGGTATTGTTCTGCCAGCGCCCTTACGCTTATCATGGCTGCCTGCATGTTTTTAGCAGCTTCAATCTGGGCCTCTGGTGTTAATGCTGCCAGCGATTCGTTCCGTACCCTTATCACATCTGTAAGCGTTTTATTCTCATGGCCCGCATAGCCTTTAACCACTTCCACCAGGTTGGGAACAAGGTCCAGGCGTTGCTGCAGGAAAGCGCCGATACCGCTCCAGGCTTCCTGCACCAGGATACGCAGTTTAGATAAACGGTTATACACAGAAATGAAAAAAACAATGATGAGCAGGAAAACACCTGCCAGGATTATTACCGCGTTCATAAAAAATATGTTTTACAATACAATTTTGAAGTTACTGATAATTAACCGATTAATATCCGGGTCTCAACGATTAATCAGAAAGCACCAAATACATGAGGAAAAAATTATCCGGTAGCCTAAATTATATTTACATTTAAGTATCCAATATTCCGGATAAACCGGCGCTCCTGCATTAACATCTCTAATTTATCTTTCACATCAAACCATTTACAATGAAAAAGAACAGCAAAATTTCGTTTGCATTTATCAGCTTGTTCCTGGCACTTTCCTGCAATAATGCAGCAGAAAAAAAAGAAGAGCCTGTTATTTCCAGTGCCGATACAACTGCCATTGCACCTGTACCGGCTGCTCCGGTTAAACCCGCTAACCTGGCTATCATTAAACACAAAGTGGCCGATTTCGCCAAATGGCTTCCTTTGTTTGAATCTCATGATACGGCCCGGCTACGATTTGGCTTACATAATTTCATGATTGGCCGCGGTGTAAAAGACAGCAACATGGTGCTGGTTGCCCTTTGGATGGATGATTTTGAAAAAGCCAAAGCTTTTACCGAACTGCCAGACCTGAAAGCGGCCATGCAGAAAGGAGGTGTGGTAGGCAAACCCGAAATCAGTTTCATGGACATGCAGATGCTGGATTCCGGAAAGCTTGAAACCCCATTCAGGATGATGGTTACGCACCAGGTTAAGGATTATGCGGCATGGAAAGCTTCATTCGACAATCACAAACAGGTTCGCATAGACGCAAATATGACAGACCGGGCCATTGGCTACGAAATGGGAAACAACAAAAAAGTGACCGTGGTAACCGCTGTTAACGACATGGCTAAGGCCGAAGCCTTTTCCACTTCAAAAGAACTGAAAGACCGTATGCAGGAAGCCGGTGTGGAAGGCCCACCAACCATTTTCTTTTACAGGATGGCAAAAAAATACTGACCTGCAATTTATTATATAAACCAGGCAATTATAGCATGGCCGGCATTATTACCGGCCTTGTTTATTTTTAGTTGAACCAACCTGGCAGCCCGGAAATTATCAGGCAACCTTTCCCTTTTTGTCCATTATTTAAGTACATTCATACAAAACAATTTTCGATATGAATAATAACCTGGCGCTGTTCCGTAAGCAGGGATTTCTGGTGCTTGAAAATTTTAACAGCACTGAAGCCTGTGAAGAACTGATGAAAAGGGGCGAATCGCTGGTAAATGGGTTTGATCCTGAAGGCCATCCCTCCGTATTCCAGACTTCCAACCAGGCTGAAACAACAGATGATTATTTTCTACAGTCAGGCGACAAGATCAGGTTCTTTTTTGAGAAAGATGCATTTGATGAACAGGGAAATGCCAGGCAAAGCCTTTTTCATTCCCTGAATAAGATTGGCCATGCTTTACATGACCTGGACCCTGTTTTCAATAATTTCTCCCGCTCACCGCAAATGAAAACACTGGCGCATGAACTGGAACTGGATGACTGGGTGATCATCCAGAGCATGCTCATTTTTAAGCATGCCCGTATTGGCGGCCATGTTGATGTTCACCAGGACTCCACATTCCAGTTCACAGAACCTGATTCATGCATCGGGTTCTGGTTTGCCCTGGAAGATGCAACAATTGAAAATGGCTGTTTATGGGCAAAGCCGGGCGGGCATGCCACACCGTTACATAGCTCATTCCGGCGCAAGCCTGGTGGCGGAACAGAAATGCAGACGCTTACGGAAGAAAACTATGACATGAAAGGCATGGTTCCCCTGGAAGTTAAACAGGGAACCTGTATCGTTTTACACGGATTGCTGCCACATTACAGCCTGCCCAATACGAGTGAAAAGTCGCGCCAGGCATATGCTATCCATACCATAAACCGGCATGCCCGTTACCCGGAAGCAAACTGGCTGCAGCGTGATATGAACAAAGTACGTGGATTTTAAATTGAATGCATGATAGACAATTGATGCATTACGGAAGGCCTGTAAACGAATACAAATTATTGCTCAATAACCAATGTATCTGCGGTTGCTCCTAGGCTTAACAGGTAGCCGCTAATCTGCTTTACGAAAAGCTGGGGGCCACAGATATAAAAATTCCCGCTGAAATCGCGGATCCTGTCTACCAGGAAATCCCTGTCGATACGCCTGTCTATGAACCCAATTACCCCTTCGCGGGTGAAAATATTGATGAAATTATAACCCAGCATTTTTACCAGCTCATCCGGATACAAGATATCCTGGGATGTCTTATTGGATAAAATCAGGGTACAACCCTGCAGCTTACGGCGTTGGTACTGGTCGCGGAAAATGGCCAGGAAGGGCGTTATACCTGTTCCTGCAGCAATGAATACACCAGGGCCTTTATATTGGATGCTTCCAAAAGGTTCATGCAGGATCAGCTCGGCGCCAGCATTTGTTTTTCCCAGTTGCCTGGTTACCCCGTTACGTTCATCATATATCTTGATAAGAAATTCAAGGTAGGGAGCACTGTTCAGTGATGTAAACGTGAACGGCCTGTATGTATCTTTCCATTCCAGCAGGTTGATGGAAACATCGGTTCCCTGTCCGGGAATAAAATGATACCCTTCGGGCTTTTCCGTGATAAACCGTTTTACATCATGATTAATAAAACTGGACTCCAATATCTTAACAATGTGTGCTGCCATGTATACAAGCCTTTGCCTATTAAAGATAACGTGTAAATGCTATAATCCGAAACAGTAAATGAATCTTACTGGACAGGCAGCATTCAATCAGATCAGAAACATCAATCATTACAAAATTGATAAAAACAATTTTAACCTGTTATATGTTCATTCGCTATTTTTATAAAAAATATGACTGCATGAAAAAAACAAATCATTTATACATCCTGTCAAACGGCAGGGTTGCCGCAATCAATAAAAAAGACGGTGAAATAATTTGGGAAGTACAGCTAAAGCAATACGTAAACAGGACCATGTCGTTTTACTTCGGCCAGATTAGTGTTGAAGACAACAAGTTGTTTATCGGTTCTTCCGGAATATTGCTATGCCTTAGTACAAAAGACGGTTCATTAATCTGGAAGAATGAATTAAAAGGCTGGGGATACCAGTTTGTAAGCATGGCCAATGTGAATAATGAAGCTGCCAGTGCCGCTGCTATCAGTTCTGCAGCTTCTACGGCCGTTATAGCAGCAACCTGATGGAATCAGAAAAAATATATGATCCCAATCGGGCAACTATGATGTTTCAGCATGTCATGTAAAACCCGCTAAAATAATTCCAGGTGAAAAAAAGACAAGATTATATTTCATGGGATGAATACTTCATGGGCGTGGCATTACTGTCGGCCCACAGGAGTAAAGATCCTAACACGCAGGTGGGAGCCTGTATTGTAAATGACAAGAACAAGATTGTTGGAGCAGGTTACAACGGTATGCCCATGGGATGTGAGGATGATGATTTTCCCTGGAACAAGGAAGGTGATTTTTTACAAACCAAGTATCCGTATATCTGCCATGCGGAACTGAATGCCATTTTAAATAATATCGGCATGGACCTTCGTGGCTGCAGGATCTATACGGCCCTGTTCCCGTGCAACGAATGTACAAAAGCGATCATACAGTCGGGCATAACCGAAGTGATTTACCTGTCAGACAAATACGAACAAACCGATACCGCCAAAGCATCCAGGCTTATGCTTGATAAAGCAGGTATACATTACCGTAAGGTACAGGCGGGTATTGACAGCCTGTTACTGTCTTTCCGGGAAGAACATGTGTAGATCACCTGGTATTCCGGAACCTTTCTTTTTTCGCAGCTCATCTTTGCGAACGAAGTGAAGCAATCTTGCCAGTGGAGAGCGAATAATGTTAATGAAATTACGTGATTGACAGGTAGATTGCTTCCCGAGAATATCGGGACAGGTCGTTCCTCGCAATGACGGGCATGCTTGTAATCACCGGTGTAAGGATGAATCTAATTCCTTACTGTTTGATGACCCTGATGCTTTCGATGCTGTTACCTTCCGCATTGGCAATCCGGATGATATATGCCCCGTTTGAGAAGCCGGCGAACCGGATATAGGTATCATTCACACCTTTTTTCAGGTTGATATCATTTGCCATTAGTTTTTTCCCGGACATATCAAAAACCAATAATTGCACTTCCCGGTTCTTATCAGATTGTATTTGCAGGGTAATATTATCCTTAACCGGGTTTGGATAAACCTGTGAAATGGCTATTGCTTTGCCCGGCATTTCTATACGCAGGATAGCAGAATAGCTGGTACTGCCATCCAGGTCAATGATCTTTAACCGGTAAAAACTGGTGCCCGAAAACGGATATGGGTCTGTTGATGAGTAATTTGCTCCTGCATTCATGCTTCCTTTGGGTGATACTTCCGTTAACCTGCTAAACCCGGTGCCATCAGTACTTCGCTCAATCATAATGCTTTTAACATTATACTCCGCTGCTGTATTCCAATACAGGTTCACTTGTCCATTAAATGGCTTCGCGGTAAAACGGGTAAGCGTTACCGGTAATGGGCCGCAAACCGGTACAAGGCCCAGCCTCCCGGTCATATACAGCTTTGCCTTACCTATAATATCGGCCCAGTATGATGTGGGGCCGGACGGGGGAAACATCCCATTGTCTGTTCCCCAGTATTCATGTTCCTGGCCTGCTGCTGCATAATATTCATGGTAAATGGATGTGCGGTTCAGTTGTTCATTTATTTGCTGAGAGCCCCTTACATAGGTAATGGTTGGTAAACCAAACGGGTATCCTTCCGTAATAGGAACGGTAGCATCAGCGGTACCATGAAACAACTGTACAGGGGTGTTATTATTACTTTGAATCCAGGAAGTATCTTTTGTAGCGCCCCAGCAGGAGATGATACCGGCAACTTTTGAGGAAAAAGCATAATTGTTCCCGGAGCAGTCTTTACAGCCCAGGTTAGGTGACGTTGATGTACTGGCAGGCCTTTCGCTGTCATCTACATAAGCAAGGCCAAGGGCCATAAAAGCGCCGGCACTGCTTCCCCAGAAAAAAATCTTATTCGGGTCAATGCCATACAATGCCGCATTTTGTTTAAAGAACCTCACTGCCGCACTGGCATCCTGTACCCCGCGCCAGACAGCCCTTTCGGAACTGGAACTGCTGAGCAGGTTGAAATTCTTCCTGTACTCGATACTGGCGGTAACATAACCGTAATGTGCAAACGAATCGCTGAGTGCCTGCATGTCGTCGTTTGATTTAGACCCGTTGATAAACCCGCCCGAGTGGGCGAATATGATGAGTGCCCGGTTTGTTTCCACATCACCCTGCGGCTGAAAGATATCCATCTTCAGGTCCTGGGCAACGGTTATGGATTCTCCCAGGTAGAACGATGTTATGGATGGGGCGTTGCCATAAATAACATCAGATGTTTTTCCTACCACAGGAAAAAGGCGGTCAAAATAACGGCATTGGGAAGATACCGAAAGCGGAAACAGTAAAAAGACAAGTAAGTATTTCAAAATAGCTTGTTTATAATGAGCAGGTAATTTACATAAAATAATATTCTGCTGGTCATCTTATTCATCTATTTCTGCTCTGCATACAGAAGATGTCATCTTATCCCTTGTTTTTCAATACCTCCCGTATTTTGGGGGCAATCCTGGTTCCAAAAATCTCTATTGATTTCATCAACGAAATGTGTGATGGGCCACCAACATCCATGTGTGCAGAAAAGCGGGTTAATCCAAAAAGTTCCTGCATGTGCAATATCTTATCAATGGCTTCATTGGCATCACCTATGATCAATGCGCCCTGTTTTGTTCTGCCGGCATCATATTGCTGCCGCTGGTATGGCGGCCAGCCACGCGACTGGCCAACCCTTTTCATTTGGGCAGCATAAACGGGATAATATTCATCCGCTGTTTTTTCACTTTCATCCCCAAAGAAACAATGCATGTGCACACCAACCTGGAATGCATTCATATCATGTTTATAGCTTTTATACAATTCTTTGTAATACTCAAACAGCGGCTTAAACTGGGCAGGATTGCCACCAATAATGGCAAATATGACCGGCAACCCCAACTTACCCGCACGCATAACCGATTCCGGTGTACCACCAACGGCCACCCAGATGTTGAGCTTATCATGAAATGCCCTTGGCAATACCTGCTGGTTGTTCAGAGCCGGCCTGAATTTTCCTTTCCAGGTAACCGGGTTCTCTTTATTTATAGCAAGCAGCAGGTTTAATTTCTCTTCAAAAAGTTCATCATAATCGGCCAGGTCGTAACCAAAGAGCGGAAAGGATTCTATAAAACTGCCGCGGCCGGCCATCAATTCTGCCCGGCCGTTGGAAATAAGGTCTATGCTTGCAAAAGCCTGGTATAATTTAACCGGGTCGGAAGAGCTTAACACCGAAACAGCACTGCCAAGCTTTATGCGCTTTGTTACGGTGGAAGCGGCTGCCAGTATGATCTCCGGTGCAGATACTGCATAATCGGGCCGGTGGTGTTCACCCATGCCAAAAAAATCCAGCCCGGCTTCATCCATCAGTTTTATTTCTTCAATAATCTCCTGTAAGCGCTTTGAGGCCGGGTAAGCAATTCCGTCTTTGCCTTTGTGCAAATCCCCAAACATGCTAATGCCTAATTCCATACTGATCGTTTTGCTGCAAAGATAAGCTCTGAACGTTCCGGTACCCGAATCAAGACACAGGGCTGCATAGATAAAGGCTACAAATACGCGAATTGTGTATTACAGGCATAAACCGGTTTTATCGGTCTGCATGCAAGTCGAAGAAAAGCGGACTTATAAATTATCAATCCTGGCTTCTAATACAGATTGAAGAAAAGGAGATAGCCTGGAAAGAATATCATACCCGGTTGCGGCTTCAATAGCGTCTACGCTTGTACGATAGTTTTTCCAGCCGGAAAACAAGGTGTTGGTATTGGGTACATCCACCGCAATGACACGTGTATTTTCATTAACCCGGCTGCTGTCGCTGTCGCCGTTAGGGATAACAACGGCAATTTTCCAGATATTCGAGGGAACGGTAACGCGGCCTGCATCAATGGCCGTAGTAAAGCCATTATTTCCGGTTCCGCCTTCACCATAATTACCCATGATGATATAGAGTTCATTGCCCTGGTTAACAAGGCGGCGAAGCGAATCTTCCATAATTGACCAGACAACCTGGTTATGATAGGGCGCCTGCGGAATGATGTTTGTCATTAAAAAAGTAGCCGAGTTGGCATCAATGGTATTTGTCCTGTCGGCTGAAGCCACATTATGGCCCCTGTCGAAACCGGTTGCACTGTAAGAAGCATCCTGCACCCTGTACCAGCCAAATGGCAGGGTATTGTCTTCCCTGAAATCATCCTGCCTTGATACAGATCCCAGGTCGCTTGCATACAGGTGCCAGCTTACCCAGTTTGGAATGCCTTTATCCCTGCTGTAAGACAAGGCAAAATAATCTTTTCGCATCAGGAAGTTATTAATACTGTCTGTTAGTGCGGCGGCCTTGCTGGGATTTCCGAAATACATATGGTCATTGTCAAACACGATCACTGGCGGCGGTGTTGTTACCGTAATCATGATCATGCAGGAAGAACCTGTTAGAATAGTATGCTGGTCATTTGAACCGTTTACCGGTGTTCCGAAACCGCGTAATATGATGGTTTGCAGTCCGAGTGCAGAAAATGTTCCTGAACCTGAAAAGCGGTAGCCGTTTAAAATATTGGTTGAGATTGAATAGGTTCCTGTTTTGGTAACATTTACCTGGAGGCTAACCTGGTTGCTGTTATTTAAATCGGTTCCGGCAATATATGTACCCTGAACAACGGGGGTATAACAGTTTCCGCTTCCATCCACGAGGCTGAATATGCCAGGCGTGGGAACTACTGTTGCAGGGGTTGAAGAATCCTTTTTACACGATACAAATGCAATAATAAAAAGAACAAGTACGCTATATTTCATCATAATAAAAATATGAACTGCGAATTTATTGACTTCTACGGTAATCTGGTTAAAATTTCCGCTTATTCTGACAAATCTGAAATGCTATATCTGCAAATGCTGTATTTAGCGTCTTTTTTAATATTGATAAGGTGATTTACGCTTCGTTTTAAATAAAAGTAAATCATGTATAGCGTTGATTAATAATAACAGGTATTTATGTGACTGTTATCATTCTGGTTCCTTTTGCAGGTCATTTTATATGGCATCCATGTTTAATACTTTCACAAAAAGCACGTATATGTTTCGCCGGGGTTTATGCATGCAGTTCCTGGTTGTTGCATGGGTTATATGGGGCTGCAAAACACTTTTCAACATGCAACTACCTTCGGATGTAGACAATACAAACTTCCGGTCAGATAAAATGCATGGACGCCCATTTCGTGCAACGGGCACTTCGGTGCTTGATTATCGGGTGCTAAAAGATTCTGTTAGCAACTATAACATTGCAGATTCTACACTCAGTTTTGGTATTATCATCCCCAGAAGCAGGATAGTAAGTACAAAAACCAGCGGAACCCGTACATTCGGCAACGAACTCTTTCAGTGTAACCTTTTTTACAATACACATGATATTTACCTCCAGGCTGAATCGCATTCACTGCTGGGAGACATCATACTCCCGCCTGAAAAATACAAACGCGATATGTACCAGGAAAACACAAGCATTACTTATTACTACAGGCATTTTAATGGTACGATAATATATGCAGCAGATACTGTGAGCATGTACTACGAAGAAACCAGGCCTAAACATGATATTGACACGACAACTATTACCGGATTTATATCTGTTGGGCGTGATTCGTTCGTACTTAAGCCATATTACCTTCCTATAAAGCAAAATACAAACAGGAAAAAATATATTTTTATGCTGGAAGGCCTTGGTTTTTATAAACAGGAACGCTTACTCGCATTTTTACAGCACGCTCCCTTGATAGAACCCGGCCACGAAAAATTGCACCTGCGTTTTGATTTAGCCCCGCTTGAGCAACTGTTGATTGCTGCCTATTTTACATTATTTTATGACAGGCTTTAAGAATGGTCCTGTAATTTTTAATTTTAATAATCCTCATTAGCGCAAGTATGCAGCCAAGCCTTGCGCCTTGGTTCGTGGCACACGAAACAAATTAATGAACTGAATTTTTTCAATATCAAAAATTGTTTTAGAAGCCAAATTCATCAATACCTGTTTCGTACAATATTTTTTATTCGTTTTGATAACTAATATCGTCCTTTGCAAGATGCCTTCTACCGATTACAGTATAATCGTGGAAGTAATATAGCTGAATATTGTTTCGTGTGCCACGAACCTAGGCAGGGAATTATATATTTAACTTGTAGATCTTTTCAATTCGTATCGCTGCAGGTCGGGAGACCACGCAGCGGCGACTCACGGGGCGAAGACCAACAGCGGCGGAAATTATCTTGTTGTGTGTACATGAAACAATGCGGAGGGTGCTGTAAAAAATCAAAATGGGTTTACCAATATTAAGCATGTAAAGTACTGACACCGGTCAAAGACCTGCTTGCTTAAAGAGACACAAGTGATCCTTCGGAACACTTGCGCCAGTTTGGGGTTGCTGACCTGTTTGCTAAACAGGAAACTTATCTCTTTCGTTTATGCTCCCACCCGATAGCAGGATCAATGGAAAGTACCAGTTCAATAAGTGCTTTTTTAAACCGCTGGTTTTGGTTGATCTTATAATGGAATTTTTTTTCGGGGAATGGCTGTTGTAAAAATAGTTGCACATCTTTAACGATCTCCTCTAAAAAAGAATCATGTACAATTTTAAAAGGCGGCAGGTTCAATTCCTGCGCATGCTCATCTACCAGGACCTTTAAAGCCAGTAATTTTTGCTGACTGTAATGACTGAAATTTTTCCGCTGCCTGTCAGTCAGTTTAGGAAAATAATCTTTACTGGAGGCAGATTCCAGTTTACTGTTTTTTTCCTGTAAAATACTTCCAAGTTTTTTTTGATGGATCTCGGATAAAAGCAGCTCTTTTAAACGCGGCAGGTAAATTACATCGTTACCGGCATATACAAGCTGCCTGCTGCTCAACGGCCGGTTACCCCACCCCGCTGCCTGTATTGATTTGTCGGGCGTTACCCCGAATTCCTGCTGTAAAACAGCCGACAGGGAAGTTACAGGCCACTTGCACAACTCTGCGGCTATCTGAATATCAAATAAGTTTACGGGATTGCAGCCATGTCTTTTCAATACATCCACGTCATTTGCGCCGGAATAAACAAGTTTACAAATAGCCTGGTTTTTAAAAACAGACCATAAGGGCTCCATGTTATTGATCTGGATTGGATCAACCAGGTAACAGGTAGTGCCATCAAATACCTGCACAAGCTGCAGGTGAATGCCGTAATGTTTATTGAAGCTGTCGAATTCCGTATCCATCGCAAACTCTTTCACTGTTTGCAGCCGTTCAACCAATACCTGTAATTGCTCTGCATCATCAACTAATACGATAGGTATGCCGTTATCTGTATTTTTCAAAATAAATTTTTCAAAGTGTAAAGTTAATGCCTTGTACTTTATAAAGCAGTCGTTTTAAACATACATAGCTGCTGCAGTAACAAACCCCTCACTAGCGCAAGGGTTTTTATGGTTGAATAATTATCTTGTTGTGTATGCTATGAACCAATGCGGAGGGTGCTGTAAAAAATCAAAATAGGTTTGCCAATATTGAGCATGTAAAGTACTGACACCGGTCAAAGACCTGCTTGCTTAAAGAGACACAAGTGATCCTTCGGAACACTTGCGCCAGGAGGAAAATACAAATAAAGAGGGCTATGATGATAGCCCTCTTTATATTTTACCGGTTCAATGATTCTATAACGTTATCTACCGCTAAGACCTTGAGCAAAATCTACTTTAGCTGCCAGCTTCGGGTAATCAATAAATGGATTACGATTACCCTGCAATTCCTGTATGGCAACATTGCGATGCTTCTCGTAAATGCCGGGCGGCTCGTTTACATGCCATTCCAGCAGGGTTTGAATGTCTTCGCGGGTATATTGTGCAATTGTTTTTGGATAACGCACCAGGAAGTATAAGACTGCCCGTGCAACAATGCCTTTACCTTCTTTAGGTTCGAAGCGGTTATCCTCCCTGTTGCCGCAATCCTGCATGATCTTCTCTTCCCAATCCGGAAACTCATAATATGGAATGTTGTTGCGAAAACTATTACAGTTGGGTGTGCATGAAAATAAATGATGAAGATCACCTTTCATCGGATTTGCTTTTCCAAACCATGATTGCGGAACCACGTGTTCGCAATTATATCCCTGGCTGTTTTCCAGCGCTTCAAAAATAGTCTCCTGGCCTCCTTCACTTAAAGATTCAAAACCATCTGTTGCAGATGCCAGTAAGTTTTCAAAAACGGCGCTCTCAACTTTAAAATCGGCCTCTATCAATGCTTCGGGCGTAGTATCGGAACCACTATAGATATTGCGGATGGTCTGTTTGTCTTCCTGCAGATCTACCCAGGGATACACATACCTGGAAGGCTGGTAACCCAACTCCTGCGTATGGGTGCTGGTTAGCAGGTTGTTTAAAAACTTATAAAAAGTTTTGCCATCAGCATTTGTAGGTAATTGACCATAATATTCCTTCACAGCTTCTTTATCAGCATCGCTGTCGTAATAAGGCCTTGATCGATTGCTGGCGAGTTCAGCCAGGTTGCTTTCCCGGTCGGCAGATGGTGTTGAACGCCGCTTGGCTGTGGCTGGTTTCCGGCCAGTGCTTTTATTGGTTTTTTTGCGCTTGCTTAACCGTTCCATGGCATCCGTCAGAACATCATCCGCACGATCAGGTGCTGGTCCGGACAGGCCCTCAGGAAGTTCGTCAGCTAAACTTAGTCTTATCAACACAGGCCTGTGATCGCTTATTGAAAGATAATCGGGCAATACTTTGTCTTTTGCTACGATGATAAATTCAGAGTCGCTAACATCCTGCAAATTGGGTGAAATAAAAATATGGTCGATTAGTGATTTAAAACGCCCTTTGATATAGCTCATTTCACCGGCTTCTGCATCTGCAGCGCTTACCGCAGTCAGTTTGCCATTCAGCAAATAATTAAAATCTTCTGATGCAAGGGTAGCATTAAAATCTCCCCCGAGTATCCAGTCGCTATCGAAACCTTCCTTTTCAATGCAGTGCTGTACGGCAACCGATAAAATACGCGAAGCCAGTATGCGTCGCTTTGATCCTTCTCCCATTGCTTTTAAATGAAGCGGTACAATATTAGCAGTGAAGGTATTACCATTGCGGTTCTTCGTTGTAAGGAAAAACAGGCCCGGGTACCTGTCAAATATTTTGCCGTCTACATTTTCAAACCGAACAGAAGCTTCGAGATCCATATCCCCGGGGTTTTTAATACCGGTGCTGTTCAGTTCCAGCCAGCCTTTCACTTTATCGGGCCATTCCCTGCGCTCAATATTTACTGTCTTAGTATTCCACATAATAGTGGTAGTCTGCTTGCCATCGGGTGCATCGGGTTCGCTGGCGAGACAGTCATAGTCAACTGCATACTGGTCTTTAAGATATCTCACCAGTGCTTCCGTGGCCGTGGGCGAAGTTTCTTCAAATGCCCATACATCGAGGTTCATGCGCACAATGACCTTTGCTACTTCTTCAATCTTTTCGCGGTAGTGTTTGTTGAACCATTCTATATTCCAAAATGCAATGTCTACATCTTTTGCTTCGCCTTTGTACACTTCAACCACCCGCTCCAGGCCAGTTTCATTCTTTAACGATCCTTCCCTGCCTAAGCCGCCAAAGTAACCCAGCATAGCGTCAGTATCCTGGAAGAGGGCAAGCGCTTCATTGATCTGCGACGAAGACCTGGGATCGGCAATGGATTCCAGGTAGGTGGCAATGGCAGAAAACTTGATACCTTCGTTCACCAGCACCGCTGGAATATTTTTGGCCACATCAGCTTTCTTTTCTTCACGCGTTGCATGGTGCAGCGCAAACGCTTTCCATTGGTTGTTCATCACCACTGCACCGGATGAACCTGCCAGTGTATCTGTGGTATAGTGTACCACTTTCTCATTTTGTGCCGAGATCTGGTTGTTTTGCAGAGCAATGGCTTTTACTTTTCCGCCGGGGTGTTGTATGATATTTGCAAAATCTTTTTCCTTTACAACGAAGGCATGACGTAATAATTTAATAAACCCGAATTCCTTGCCGGGCGCCCCATCTACCCAAACAAATGCAAAATCCAATTCATTCTCCGGGCTAGAAATAAAAAGCCGTTTTGGATTTAGCTGAAATGTTTGCGAAGGTTGTATTTTTCCAAATTCATTCATTTGGAAATTGAAGGAAATGATAGCATTTTCGCAAACCGATTTTGAATTGAGCACATGATAATTGGTAAGCATAATGTTCTCGCTCACCATAAATCCTGTACCAAGCCAACTGGTATTCCTTCCTTTGTAATCGATACCCGTGGTACTGATATGGCAAATTGCCCGTGAGCGGTTAAATCCGCATTCAAGAAACCATATAGGCAAAATATTGTTTTGCTCGCCAATGATGGCTTCAAATGTCGGTTCCTCCACGGTTACCGGTGCTGCCTCCGTTTTAGGCTGCTTCATGGTGGTAATGCCGGCATTTCGTTTAGAAACTCTTGTTACCAATTCTTCTTCAACATCGGTTCTGATGATCGATTCAAAACCGGCTTCAGGAACTTTACCAACAGTAAGTTTCTCCCGTAGCGATTTCTCCTTCTTTGTTTGCAGATTTTTTACATCCAACCCTTCCATTTGCATGAGTAAGCCGGTTGTTTCGGTTTCAAAAGCCAGGGTATCCTTGCTTTCAAAGGCCTCATTAGCGCCAACATTATCTTTGAACTGTTGTACGAAGCCGATTTCATTCGAGGGATTACTAAAAGACATAATGATAGATTTAAGAATGATTAATGTAAATACTGATATTTCTCAGTAATTAAAGAGGCGGGGAAGGTGTGAGACAAAAGGTTTACGGATTAACATTGAGCGACTGCTGCGCTACACATGAAAAGTACCTGATGAAGATAAAGTAAAGAATCCATAAAACATAGAGGAAGAACGCAGTAATTATGAAAGTAATGAAAAATTAATATTGCTTCAATGCCCTGGCGCCTGGTACCCGAAACAAAATTGCTAACCAAATATCTGTTTCGTGAAGCCATGAACCGGCGCAAAAAAAATCCCTGCCGTTGCCGGCAGGGACCGTACTCAAAACAACCCGGAATTACAAAGTATTCATGTGCTCCGTAGCTGCCACAATAAACGCATCTGTTTCTTCCATCTGCTTTTCAATGCACCCGATATCGAATTCCTTTTCAATTAACGACACCACACCATAATTGTTCTTACGCTCGGTTAATAACAAAACCTTGTACTCGAGCTTTTTCTTTTTAAATATGGTATCATCTTTTGTGGTACCATCTGGCAGTCCGCTGATCACGCTTTCTAAAGCTGCAATCTCTGCGGTAACAGATTGCAATTCGGTTTCAACTTCTACCGACGTCATGGTTGCCGTTTTGCGTTGCCTTTCCAATGATAGTTTACGAAAAGCCAGGTCTTCTTTTTCCTGGTTGGCGATGCTGATAAGCGTTTCGCAATCTGCTTTTGATTTGATGAGTGTAAAACTGTAATTCATAAAATTTGTTTTTAATTGTTGAACCAATATTGGTTTGCATATTGGATGATGCGGACAAATTAATTGCATAAATAATTTTTTGCTTTAACAAATATTTTTCTTTCGTGTATACAATAAACTAACTGTATAGCATACATGATATTTGTAAAGAGAAATTAAAAGAGATTTTTTTGCAGGGGGAAATTAAACCTCCCCCCGGCTCAGCTTGTCTAATGCGCTTTCGTAAGTAGTGGCCATGTGTAATTGTAATTCTATCTCCTGTTGCAGTATAAACTGTTCCTCCCGCCCAACGCCTATTATTTTTTGCTGAATGTGATACTGTTGAATATCTGATTGCAGTTGCGCTTTTTCTGAACCTGGCATGCCGTTCATTTCTTGTTTCCAGGTATGCATAGTAATCAGCAGGCATGCCAGCCTGTTATAATCTTGTTGCATTACCTGTAATTGTTGTTGAAGCTGTGCTGCTTTATTGCGGCATGCCTGTATCTTTTCCTGTAAAATGGCAGACAGCCTCCTGGTATTTTCTTCCGATGCTGTTGTGCTTATTTGCCGTAACGCAGGCAACCCGTTTTGCTGAGCCTGGTTGTACACGATCTCCAGCTGACCCAGCTTAAGCAATGCGGCTACCGGCAGCGATCTCTTGCCCAGTTCATACATATTTATTGTACTCCTGGGAACCTGCAGCAAACCGGCCAGCTCATGCTGGGTAAGCCCTAATTTCTTTCTTATATCTATTGACCCTTTCATGCTGTATCTTAAAACAGGGCCCTTTCTTTTACATTGACACTTTAACTGTGTCATTTTTTAACCCTGCTCCCGGTAAATTGACACAAGAAATGGGGAAAAGATTAGTGGGGGGGAGTTAAAGAATGGGGAAGAGGGGAAATTAACGACAGTATGCCAGATTATGAATTCACTTCTTTATGTATGTTCACGATTTGTTTTTAGCCGCTATTTCTACCCGTGAGTACCGCCGTCTGGTCTCTGACCAACCGCTAAACCAATTCAATATATTTTTTATTAATAAATGTTTCATTGTGAATTGCATGGTAAATCTTGCGAAAGTGTTGATTGACTTCCGAACCCGTTAGTCGGAGACCAGAAAAGATTGAAAAATACAATTTCATTGTATTGGTTGTAGTTAGCCCAATCTCTATATTTCTAACAAAAAAGAATGTTCATGTTTTTTAAAATATGCAATGACTCTTAAAGTCCGTTGTATTATAAGCCACAATATTTGACCTTTCTGGAATGGATATTAAATTAAAAATAGGCCAGCGGATAAAGGAGTTAAGAAAAGAACTTGAACTCTCTCAGGAATCACTTGCATATAAAGCAGAGGTTGACAGAACTTATGTAACTGACATTGAAAATGGTCGCCGTAATGTTTCGATGGAAATTCTTGAACGAATAATCCGTGCGCTTGAAGTTTCTTTTACAGAGTTTTTTAGCAGCAAAGAATTTAAAAAATAATCTAACTATTTATAATGGCAGTTTACAATACATCAGCAGATGCCGCAAATACAGCAGTAAGAGCTTTTTTAACAAGAATTGGGGAGTACTATTTGAAAAGGAGTTTTAATACCGGTACTGGTAAAGGCAAACAGGATTGGCTAAAAATAAAAGATGAAATTTTTGATGGTAAATGTGCTTATTGCGGAAAGAGTGATTCTAAACTTCAGATTGAGCACTTAATTATGTTCAACAAAGTAGAATTTGGACTTCATCATCCAGGAAACATAGTACCGGCATGTGTTAATTGTAATGGCAGATCAAAATCTGAAAACAATACTTATAAGAACTGGGAACAGCATCTGTCATTTATATGTGAAAGAGATAATCAAAAACATAATTTTTTTGACAGATGGAACAAAATAAAAAGGCACACTGAGGAGGGGGAATACAGATACCCGCCTTTAAGTACCGAGGAAAGAAAAGCAATTGCCATTATTGCCAACAACCTTTACGAAAGCATAAAAAATGAATTTGACCAGGCTGTAAAATTATTTCAGGAATTAGATGAAGCGTATACAAAAAGGTAATCCAGTGTCTATAAAAGACTTCCATAAAGCTCAAGTGTCCTTTTTATCTCTCTTGCAATTAAATCTGCTTTTTTTGTTGGAACGCCGTTACTGATAATTTTAAACTTATGTGATAAACTTAAATCTTTCGGTAAAATATATGAATCAGGAACAGTTTGTAATCTCAAGGCCTCACGCACTGTAAGTCTTCGTTTTTCAGTGGGGTGCAAATGCACTTCATTATTCCCATATGCTACAGTTGGACTATATCTGAAACGATGAAGCCTTTTAAATGACTTTCCGGAAGTATCGCCTTCAAAAATTGTTTTAAATTTATCTGAATACGGTTCAAAATGTTCATCCTGATTTGGCGTTCCAGGGTTTAAATCTTTGAAGGCATGTTCAACAGTTAGTATTTTATGACCTAATGGAATTTTATCTACCTCATCTTTTATTATATAGGAGCCAAACTTCCAGGTCGAGGGCCATTCAATTTTTTTGGGATCTTTGAATTTCCTGTTCGGCCATTTAAAAACAAGGTCATCCTCATTATCCCCCGGCTTTTCAATTAATAACTTATATCCGTTTTTAACAAGTTTTTTTATGATAGCTTTTTTGAATCCAACCAAAGCCAGCCTTGGTCTGTCCTGTGGAATTCCTAAATCGAGAGAATTAATTATATCATACCAGATATGGTATCCTTCTTTTTGCAATGCGTAATATAATTCAAGAAATCCAATATTATGACTCTTGGTATTTACCAGACCCGCCACATTTTCAAAAAAAATAAAAGAAGGCTTTACTTTTTTGACTATTTCCAGATAAGTAAAGATTAATTTACCCTTTTCTCCGGTGTGACCTTTATTTAAGCCGCCATTTGAAAAATCCTGACAAGGTGGTCCACCGATTATGCCCGTAATGCCAGCATAACTTTTCCTTAGTCTCTTTTGTAGATCCTGATTCGAAGCATCAAGAGGGGAATCGATTATTATACTCTTAACTGTTTTTTCAGTAAATATTTTTTTCTGAGATTTTTTTACATGGGTAGTTATGCCTTCATTGTAAGCTTTGACAAAATTTTCTTCATATTCAATTGCTTCAGCAATCTGAAAACCTTGATTCATAAAACCAAGGTCAAGAAAACCTCCTCCTGAAAATATTGATAATATTTTATTATTCACTTTTTGGTTCTGGTACATCAAGTTCGAAAGTTCGGTTATTAAAGTCGTTTATCTGAACTGAATGTCTTTCAAAAAGATTGTCATAGTCGGTAGATTCAGCAATCGAAGAGTATACATCTTTAATATACTTAATTGATTCTTCCTCCACTTTATTTATTCTTTTGCCGACAATTTTTCGTCCGCTTGCTGGAACAGGCACAAATGTCTCTATTAAAAATGCAAGATGTAACATACTCCTCGTGGGTTCCTTCGCATCTCTTACTATCCATTTTATGCCAGCTTCCTTTAGTGTATATCCATAGTCCTTTAAAAATAAAAGAATGTATTTGAGTAGTGAGATTACAAAAAAATTATTGCTGTTAGTTTTCATAAATTCTGTAGCGTTTTCACAATTGCATACCGCCTGAAACTTTTCATAAAAACCGACCGTGTTCTTGATATTGTCATCTAAAATTTCTTTTAGATCATTTAAAAAATTTTCGTTGTATATGTTGAGATCAACATAAGTCGTGAGAAATAATGTATACTTATCCTTCGTTTTTTGTTTTTTTAAGATTGTTTCAATTGCCTGAAAATGAGGAGACAATTCAAGCTCAATACTGTATTTGTGTAATGCGTCTGTGTAATCAAGATTTATAACGTCAAACGGAAACTTTGATTCAAGTTGTTTAGCGAATGTCGACTTGTTTTTTCCGTTCAGTAAATCATTAATGTTACCTGGAAGTAATAATTCTAATCGGTTATCTAAAGACGAATTTGAATCAGCAAAAGCATCTTTGTCAACAGTCACTCCAACTACATCGGAATATTTTCCATTTACTGCTTTTATGTATCCGCAGTGGTTGAAATACTTAACATCCATAAGAGGCGGAGAGTAAAGTGTCAAATAGCTAATTGGTGCCCTCTTAAGTTTCCTTATGAATGGCGCCCAGAACTTAACCCTTATTTCATGCTTTAATGGGCATTTTTGCATTAGATCATCAACATCAGCCATTCTCCTTTAAATTTTTTTTTGTTTTTTCAATTTCATCTGAAACCAGTTCATATTGATCTGGCGAAACATAACCGTTGATAATTAAAGCAGAGGCTAAAAGCAATTTTTCCCTTTTTGCTGTGCTCATGTCACAATCTTTATGGTCAGTATTTATAATAAGCGTATTCTTCTCAACTTTTATTCTCCTTTTTTCTTTTTTACCTAAGCCCTTAAATTTTATATCTTTAATTTTTTTTCCTACACCTACCATTTCAAATAGAACTTCTGAAACAAGTGCCGAACTTTTCTTTCTTGAAGGTGATTCCTTAGTTTGCTGAAATTTTTTTATATCTGGAAAGACTTCTTTATATAATTTTTCATGAAACCAATCTGTCAAGGCAACATATTCCTCAGCTGTTTGATTAAAACTGTCTCTGTCTACGTTCATCGCACCAGATAAACCAGTTGCATAAATTTCACCAGTTAGGGAATTAAATTTATTTCCTTCATTAAAAGGGTAGTTCAAAAACGTTGTGTCATATAATCCAACCGCTACCAGATTTTCCCTAATTAGACAGCCTTGTAAAGACTTTGGCCTAATCATAGTGCCGGGCTGAAATATTAAATAAGCGCTAGTTTTATAATTATTATAATATACTTCATTTTCCCATTTATAAATTTTGTAAGAAAAGGAATTTTTTTCTTCCCAGAACCATTCTTCAAAAGGTTTTGATAAAATGAACCCATCAACGGTTAACTCGAATTCGGATTTGTTCGCAAGAGTCGAAAAAAAATAAAGGTCACCATTCTTTTTGAATTCTTTACTCGACGGATAATGTAATGGCGAATAAACAGATAATTCCCATAACAGCATCTCATAAAAATATTCTCTTAATCTTGGAACTTTCTTATTTTCTATTTTTTGTGCTGCGCTTTGACTTTCTTTTATTCTTAGTAACTTTAAAATATCTTCAAATGAAGCAGAATATGAACGTTGCTGTTCGGCTTCTGGTGAAAGCCTATTAGTGCCAGTACCAGATATTTGTTTTTGTACATCTTCTCTTATTTCAAATAACTCAACCTTCGTGAAACTTACTTCTTTATCAGATTTATCAAACTCGACGTCCTGTAGGTAACATATACCGATATTAAAGGATGCATCTTCTTTATTTTTTTTTGATTTATCTTTTGACTCTAAAATAGACTCATCTGTAGCTTTAGACCTAATTCTACCATTTACATTATGGGTTTCAAATTGTTCGAAATCCATTGTGGCCCTAATGCCTTTTATAGTCCCTATTGTTTTGCTGGTGATTACTGCTTTTTTTGAAAGTTGCCCAATAGCTAAAAAGCCAATACCATAATGCCCGATTGTTTTTCTTTTTGTTTTTTCCGAAGAATTGATGACCTCAATTTCTTCGCCTAAATTTTTTTCACTAAAGCCTATTTGTGAAATTATTTGTTTGAATTTTTCGGATGACATTCCTTTGCCGTTATCGATAACGATGATTTTTTCAATAACAGGGTAGCCCGTGTTTATTGTGACTTTTTTTGCTCCAGCGTCATATGCATTACTTACCAATTCCTTTAATGCACCTGCAGGAGATCGGTAAATACCCCTACTAATATGCCGCAATATCCGGGAACTAACTTCAATAGGAATTGATTGAATTTTTTCTGTAGACATGATAGCGACTTGAAATTCTATTAGAAGTAAAATTAATGCGACTTATCCAAGATAACAATTCTATTTTTATCAATTATCGATATTATTTTTTTTAGATTGTGCTTTTTTTTGAGGCTTCAAATCACATTCCCTAACATTAATTACTTTCCACCTATGTTTCCTCAAAGCCTTCAACGCTTTTTTCGTCATTTGCTTTGTTGCGGTTTATTTTATCAGTCCACCATTGAGTACGGGTTTTGGGCACTACGAAATATTTGCAGTTTGCATGCCCATGCCAGAAGCAGCCGTACACAAAAATTACCGTACAGTATTTAGGTAAAACAATATCTGGTTTGCCGGGGAGACGTTTATCGTGGAGTTTATAACGAAATCCATTTGCAAACAGAAATTTTCTGACTAGAAGTTCAGGTTTTGTATCCTTACTTTTAATCTGGCTCATGTTAAAGCTTCTTGTTTTCTTATCGTGAAAATCTGCCATAAAACAAAGGTAGTTACAGTATAAGAATTAAGTACTCTAATTACAAATCCTTAATTAATCTTTTGGGATTCCTTATTAACTATTCTTCGGGTTATCCTTGAATTATTTACAGGAAGAAAACCCACTTTGGATTAAGTTTATTT
>WBZP01002180.1_pt1 | contig 22894 bp, 22 predicted proteins | sample 5204301 | NCBI WGS metagenome assembly WBZP01 (sample SAMN12412401, study PRJNA552823) | activated sludge metagenome | isolation source: activated sludge from nitrification reactor of wastewater treatment plant... | place: USA: Pennsylvania | collected 2017 | reverse complement strand
GACATTAAGAACGTGCGACGCACTCAAGAAAGTGCGACGCACGCCGAGACGGGTGCATCCCACTTTCTGGAGTGGGTTGCACCTTCTTGAGCGGGCCGGGCATTAAGAACGTGCGACGCACGCCGAGGCGGGTGCATCCCACTTTCTGGAGTGGGTCGCACCTTCTTGGAGCGGGCCGGACATTAAGAACGTGCGACGCACTCAAGAAAGTGCGACGCACGCCGAGACAGATGCGATGCACGCTGAGGGAACATTGCGCGCGGCGATAGCGTCCTATTGACAGAGGCGCAAGCCGAACGTTTGTAGACAGTCCGAACAGGAAGGATGAAGATGAAACGCCGAACGATTGTTACCCTGATCGCCTTGCTGGCCCTGGCGCTGCTGGCTGTGGCTTGCGGCGGCATGGCAGCGCAGTCCACCGCCACCGAGCGCGTGGACAGCGAAGAGGCCGCCGCCCCCGCCGAAGCTGAATTCTACGCCGAGGGCGACTTCGCCATGGCCGGCGCGCCCGCGCCTATGGTCGAGCAACCCGCCATGGACCAGGCCGCCAACACGGTCACACAGTCCCAGGTTCCCCAGCAGCGCCTCATCATCCGCAACGCCGACATGACCATCGTCGCCACCGACACCGAGGCCGCGCTGACCCAGATCGCCCAGATGGCCGACAACGGCGGCGGCTGGGTCGTCAGCAGCAACGTCTACCAGTCGACCGAGACGAGCAAAACGGGCTACATCCAGATTCGCGTCCCGTCCGAGGGGTTCCAGAGCGTACTCGACGCCATCGCCGGGCTGGCCGTGCGCGTGGAGAGCCTGAGCACGTCGGGCCAGGACGTGACCGAGGAGTACGTTGACCTATCGTCGCAACTGGTCAATCTGGAAGCGACGGCCGCCCGCGTGCGCGGCTTTCTCGATGACGCCACGCGCGTCGAAGACGCCCTGGCCGTTAACTCGGAGTTGAGCCGGCTGGAAGGGGAGATCGCCGTCATCAAGGGGCGGATGCAGTACCTGGAGCAGTCGTCGGCCTTCTCGTCCATCACGGTCAGCGTGACGCCGGACGAACTGGCCCAGCCGATTGAGGTTGCCGGCTGGCAGCCAGGCGGCGTGGCCAAGCAGGCGGTCGAGACGCTGGTGAGCGCCCTGCAAACGCTGGCCAACTTCATCATCTGGCTGGTCATCGCCGTCCTGCCCATTCTGCTGCTCATCCTCATCCCGGTCGCGCTCATCATCTGGCTCATCCGCCGCCTGCGCCGCCGCGAGCGCCCCGTCCCGCCGCCGCCGCCCGCGCCGCGTGGCGAGTAGTCAAGAAGGAAGAAGTCCACAGATTACGCAGATTACACAGATTCCCGGAATATTTCCGGGAATCTGTGTAATTTGCGTAATCTGTGGACTTCTTCTTTATGAGGAGCGAATCGCGGTGCGGATAGCGGCGACGTACTCCTGGAAGGCGACCGTGGCCATTGACTCCGGCGAGCGCGGCCGGGTCAGGTCAATCGTAAAGCGGTCGGTAATCGCCGCCGGGCGGCCGTTCATCACCAGCACCTCGTCGGCCAGCAGCACCGCCTCGCTGATGCTGTGGGTCACCATCAGCACCGTCACCGGCCGCGCCTGCCAAATGCGCAACAACTCCTGGGCCATGCGCTCCCGCGTCAGCGCGTCGAGCGCGCCGAACGGCTCATCGAGCAGCAGCAGCGCCGGGTGGTGCACCAAAGCGCGGGCGATGGCCACCCGCTGGGCCATGCCGCCGGAGAGTTGGGCCGGGTAGCTGCCGGCGACGTCGTCTAGCCCTACTAAGGCCAGAGCGTCTTTTACCAACGCAGGAGAGCGGGGGAGCAGGGGAGCAGGGGGGCTGACTCCCTCTCCCTTAGGGAGAGGGTTGGGGAGAGGGTCTAACGCCGCAATCCCCCCGTCCCCCCTGCCACCCTGCTCCCCCGCTCTCCCGCCAATTTCTAACGGCAACCGCACATTCTCCGCCACCGTCCGCCACGGCATCAGGTTGTCGCGCTGAAAGACGATGCCGATGGGCGCGGCCGAGGCGCGCGGGTCCTGGCCCAGCAGCCGCACCGCCCCGGCCGACGGCCGCAGCAGCCCGCCGATGACCCGCAGCAGGGTGGACTTGCCCACGCCCGACGAACCGACCAGAGCCACAAACGCCCCGGCCGGAATGGTCAGCGAGATGCCGCTGAGCACGTGGTGGCTGTTGTCGGCGTAGGCCAGGCCCACATCGCGCAAAGTCAGAAAGTCGTCCATGCTTGTAGGGCGGGTAGTTTACCCGCCCGCCCGCTCCACAAACTCATTGGTATACAACGCCGCAACGTCCTCCAGCGGCGCGTCGAGCAGACCCATACTCAACAGCAGGTCGTGGGTCTCCTGCCAGGCGGCGGGGTCGGCGCGGCCGAGCGGCTCGGCCCGCCACAGGTCGAGCGAGGCGTCGAGCACGCCACGCCGGTCGTCGGTCAGCCCCTCCACATAGCCGCGGCTAATCTCGAAGGCCGCGTCGGGGTCGTCCAGCGTGTCTTGCAGCCCGCGCAGGAAGGCGCGCACAAACCCCTCGACCAGCTCCGGCTCCTCGGCGATGGTCTGCTCGTTGGTCAGCACGCCGTTGGCCACCAGGTTGGCGTAGTCGGCCACGGCGATGACGTTGATCGCTTCGCCGCGCTGGGTCAGTTGCACCGGCTCATTGTTGATGTAAACGACCACCGCCTCCGACTGGTCGGTCAGCAGCGACTCGACCTGATTGAAGCCGATCTCGTTGGCGTCAATGTCGTCCAGCGTCAGGCCGTTGGCCGCCAGCAGGCCGACCAGGCCGACGTAGCTGGCCCCGAAGAAGCCGGGCACGCCCACGTTGCGCCCGGCCAGGTCGGCCGGCGCGGTGATGCCCGCCGACGCCTTGCTGACGACGGCGATGGGGTATTGCTGCCACCACTGCATGACGAAGGCGACCGGCAGCCCCTCGGCGCGGGCCAGCACGACCTGCTCGCCACTGGCCAGGGCGAAGGGCAACTCCCCCGCGCCGACGAGGGCAATGCCGTCCGTCTCGAAGCTGTAGTCGAACTCCAGCGCTAGCCCCTCCTCGGCGAAGTAGCCGCGCTCCACGGCCACGTAGAGCGGCGCGTACTGCGGGTCGGCCACGTAGCCCATCGGCAGGCGGATGGTGCGCAGGTCTTCGGGGGTGGTCGCGCCGCCACAGGCGGCCAGGAGTAACAAGCCTAGCAGGCTCAAGAGAATTCTCGTTTTCATTTCTCTTCTTCTCGGTTGCTGGAGACGTGTATTCTTACAAACTTGGCTATATCCGCTTCCAAGTTGCGAAATGCATCAAGTGTCCTGAGCGGCGCGAAATTATTGGTGTAGGTTGTGATACGTCGTACCCGCTCGCCTGGGTTAAGCCTTTTCAGTCGGCGACCTTGCAAGTTGCTTGCTTCCCGGATGAGACTGTATAGATCCGCCTTAGGATCGGGCAAGCTTTCCAGCGCATGGACGTCAGGCAAATGAAGCGCGTTTTGACCGCTCCGATTTCCGGCCGCGAATCGAATAGCGGACTCGTCGAACAACAGCCACGCTTCCGTCATCCGAACGGGAATGACGTAAACGTTAGGTGGAAGATGAACTTCGGCTAATTTGGTAAGCGCGTTGCGGATTTCATCCGCTCGTTCGGCATAACCGAATTTCTCCGCATCCCTATGGATAAACAGCAGGTCACACGGATAGAATTCGAGAGCGACACGAATACGATCCGATAGCTCCTTCGGAGGCTGGCGCAACCGCCTGAGATCGGCCCACTGGCTTTGGATAGGCTCGCTGACACCATTCTCGATCAGAAGCCAATCAAGAATGGGCATGAGGGCCGCGTCAGAGCTGCCGTCTGAGAGTAATGTATAACGAAGTTCAGATCTCATTCGGAGGGAAACAGCATGAGCTGACGAAAGTCAGGGCGATCTATCACCCGACGATGGGGTTTATAAGACTTTGAAGACGGCCCATCTTCTTCTGCCGGACTGGGTAAAGTTGGGTTCAGGTAGCTCAGCAATTCGCCCTTGCTGATGGGAGCCACCCCCGGCTCCGCTTGCGCCCGCCATGTATCCGGCAGCCAGCCAAAGCGCGCGGCCATGCTACGCTCATCCCGAATGATCGTCTGTCCCAGTGTAGCCACAAGCAGGCTGTCATCGGGAACTTGCGTAACGACGCTGGGCGAATGGGTGTTGATGATGACCTGACGCAGTGGGTTATCAGGGCCGACCGGCTCATCAACATCGCAGGCAATATCCTGTAAGAGCGTAAGTATTGCCGGAATTCGTTCCGGATGGATGCCGTTTTCCGGCTCCTCCATACAGATCAAGCCGCCGGCATTGGGATCGAGATCGAGCACTGCCAGCGCCAAAAAACGAAGAGTGCCGTCCGACAAAGAACGCGCGGGATGGACTGTGCCATCGCGCGATCTGATTTGCAAAGTTAGCAACTCTCGTTGTTCCTCGCGGTCTACCCCCACCTCGACGACATCGTCAATCAAGTGCGACAGCCGTTCGGCCACGGCGTCATACACGTGCGAGCTTGAGGCAAGGTTGCCGTTAGAAGCTTGACGAGATGCAGTCCTGGCCAAGTGGTAGAGGGTGGCGGCGAGGTGTGCGCCATTGGGTTCGACACCGGGAGAGGTTGTAAAGCGGTCCGGCTCGCGTAGGGCGGCGGGTTCCAGTTGCAGCAATCGCCACGACTGCAATTCACGTCGTACCAGAAGCGCTGTTGGACTTTCGGCCGAATTGGTTGTGGACAAGACGGTGCGCGGCAGTTGAGCGGCAGAAATGGACTTGGGTCGCCCTTGCTTGCCGTCCTGGCTCAGACGCACAATGCGGTTTTCGCCTTCGCCGCTGGTGGTGATAAACGGTGTTGTTCGCCTACCTTCGATCACCGAGCGACGCCATCTGGCCGAATGTGGGAACTGAAGCTGCTGCTTAGCGCTGCCGACATTGATGTGTTCCAGTTGTTCACGAATGAGTTCTAAGGCTCCGAGCGTCGAGTGTGTTTCATGCTCGTGGTAACCCAGTTCCACCACATAGCGCACCAAGGTAATGCTGGCTTCTGCCTTTTGGCCCAGGTCATCCACGCCTTCATTGGGCAAAATCATCTCGGCTTCAAAGCACATACGGTTAGTATATTGATTGCCGGCGCGGTGGAAGAGATTGCGTATTTCTCCGGTCTTGCCGCTTTCCGACCGTATGGATAGAGCCGCGTTCATCAACGTGTCACTGGCCAGGTAACTCAGGAAACGAATGGCGTCAAAAAGATTGGATTTCCCAACCGCGTTCCTTCCCGCGATACAGGTAAAAGCGCCAAATCGAACGTCTACGTCAACGAGGTTCTTAAATCCTGAGACTTTCAGGCGCGTGAGCATGTGACACCTCTAATGGTCCGGACCTCTCTCAGGATGACAATAGCACATGCCGGAATGATTGTACAGTTATCAAGATGCCGATCGTGTCGCCTGTTGGTGGGGCGCAAATCATGGTGGCCAATTTCTAATCAGTGAGTCGCGATTGTGGTATTGTAGGCTCCAAACCATCCCAAACGGAGCACCCTCATGACCGACACCCACCCCACCCCTCCCCGCCTGACGACGACCGACGACCTCTATACGTTCCAGATTCCCTCCGACCCGCAGATCTCGCCCGACGGGACGCAGGTCGTCTTCTGCGTCCGGCGCGTGGAGCGGGCCACGGAGAAGAAATACACCAACCTGTGGCTGGCCGACAGTGACGGCCGCCGCCTGCGCCAGTTCACCCACGGCAAGTGGGCCGACACCCAGCCGCGCTGGTCGCCCGACGGCCGGACGCTGGCCTTCCTCTCCAACCGCGGCAGCGAGGAGCAGGCCCAGATTCACCTGATGCCGGTGGACGGCGGCGAGGCCCGGCCGCTGACCGACCTGAAGGGCAACTTCGCCAACTTCGAGTGGTCGCCCGACGGGGCGAAGCTCGTCTGCCAGTTCCGCAAGAAGGACGCCGACGCGCTGGAGCGCGAGAAGGACGAGGCCAAGAAAAAGCTGGGCGTGTCCTACCGCCACATCACCCGCGCCGACTACAAGTTCGACGGCGCGGGCTATCTGCCGCAGGAGCGCTGGCACGTCTGGGTCATTGACGCCACGAGCGGCGAGGCGACGCAACTGACCGAGGGCGACAAGGACGAGACGGAGCCGCGCTGGTCGCCCGACGGCCAGGCCATCCTCTTCGCCTCCAACCGCGGCGAGCGGCCGGATATGAACCTGGACGAGACTGAACTCTACCTCATCCCGGCTACCCCCAGACCTCAAAGGTCTCAGAAGACCTCTGAGGTCACAGAGACTGAGATGCGCCAACTCGAGACCCGCCCTGGCCGCAAGTTCGCCGCCGTCTTTTCGCCCGACGGCCGGCACGTGGCCTATCTGGGGCGCGACAAGCCTGGGCGCTGGTATCAGAACGCGCGGCTCTACGTAGCCGCCGTGGCCGGCGGCGGGGCGCGCGACATCAGCGGCGACAGCGACCTGCACCTCAGCGGCTCCACGAACGGCGACGTGTTCAATGAGTTGTCGCCGGCGCTGCCGGTCTGGTCGGCCGACGGGCAGCGGCTCTACGTTGGCGCTTCGTGGCAGGGCAACGAGCCGCTGGTGGCCCTGGCCGCCTTCGCGCCGAACCCCGCGCCGCAACAGGTCATTGCCGAGACAGGCGTGCTGGGCGGCTACACCTTCGACCGGGCGCGGCGGCGGGTGGCCTACTTGTGGTCAACGCTCGACGACCCGGCGCAACTGCTGGCGCGCGACGTGGTCGCCGATGGCGTGGTCGCCGATGGCGTGGCCGACGACGGCGCGGCCGGCCCGCCGCGGACGCTGACGGCACTCAACCCGTGGCTGGCCGAGGTGAAGACGGGCACGATCGAAGAGGTGTGGTTCAAGGCCGCCGACGGCTACGACCTGCACGGCTGGATCCTCAAGCCGCCGGGCTTCGACCCGGCGCAACAGTACCCGTCCATCCTGCAAATCCACGGCGGGCCGCAGACGCAGTACGGCAACATGTACATGCACGAGTTCCACTACCTGGCCGCGGCCGGCTACGTGGTCTACTGGAGCAACCCGCGCGGCAGCCAGGGGTATGGCGAGGGCTGCACGGGGGCCATCTACGGCCAGTGGGGCACGGTGGACTACGACGACGTGATGGCCTGGGCCGACTACGCGGCCAAGCTGCCCTACATTGACCCGCAGCGCATGGGCGTGACCGGCGGCAGCTATGGCGGCTACATGACGACGTTGATCATCGGCCGCACCGACCGCTTCAAGGCCGCCGTGGCCCAGCGCGTCGTCAGCAACTTCCTCAGCTTCTACGGCTCCAGCGATCTCAACGCCGGGCTGGAACATCTGGCCGGCACGCCCGCGCCGTGGGACGACGTGCAAACCAACTGGGCCCAATCGCCCATCAGCGCCATCGGCAACGCCAAGACGCCGACGCTGGTCATCCACAGCGAGAACGACCACCGCTGTGACCAGGAGCAGGGAGAGCAGGTGTTCATTGCCCTGCGCCGGCTGGGGGTGGACACGGAGCTACTGCTGCTGCCCGGCGAATCCCACGGCGTCAGCCGCGGCGGCCGCACCGACCGGCGCGTGGCGCGGCTGGAGCATATGTTGGGGTGGTTTGAGAAGTACCTGAAGTGAGGGAAACCCGTTGAAATCCCTGGCCCAAATTCGCGTACAATTGAGCAACGGTGACTATGAACTCTCGCGTCACGCCTTTCGCCGTATCGTTGAGCGCAACATCGGCGAAATCGAAATACGCGAGGCGGGCGAAAATGCCGTGATCATCGAGGACTACCCGGCCGACAAATACTCGCCTAGCTGCCTTTTGTTGGGATTCACGGCCGGTTCTCGTCCATTGCACATGCAGGTTTCGCGCCAGGAAAGTGATTCGACGCGAATGATAACTATCTACGAGCCAGACCCGGCGGAATGGACGGCCAACTTTACCGTCAGGAGGTGATCGCCTATGTTTACGTGTGACGTATGTGGTAGCCACGACAGTCAAACGGAAATGGTATCAGAGGTTTTTGAAGTTGACGGCCGTCGAGTCCTTGTAGACAACATTCCTGTCCAGGTTTGTAATCAATGTGGCGAGATGTCCTTCAGCCGCGAAACGGCCGAAAAGGTGCGCCTGTTGGTTCATGGCGATGCCCAGCCGGTCGGCGTCGTAGAGTTGGAGGTGTTCGAGTTCGCCTAGCGGCTTTGCCAAAGACAACTACAAACCAGGAGGGAGAGAAATGCTAGCTATTGTCCGCCGCGCGATTGTCCTGCTTACTTTACTCGTCGGCTTATGTTTGCTCGCCGCCCCCGCCCGCGGCGAAGAGGCGGCCGCCCCGCCCGTCTCCACCTTCCTGGAGCGCCTGGCCGCCGGCGAGGAGTGGCCTGAGGCGGTCTACGCCACCGACGTGGCCTTCGGCGACGTGGACGGCGACGGCCTTGACGAAGTGGCCATCGTCACCAGCGCCAACACCGGCGCGCGCGTCGTCCTGCTCGACGACGCCGCGGCCGACTTCGCTCCCCTGGCCACCTTCGGCGATGGCTGGGGGGCCGGTGCCTACGCCACCTGCGTCGCCTTCGGCAATGTGGACGGCGACGCCGCCGACGAGATGGGCCTGACGCGGGCCACCTCGGTCAATGAGCGCGCCTACGTCTTCGACGACGCCGCCGCCGGCTTCGCCACCCTGGAGACGTGGGGCGCGGACTGGGCGGCGACCGTCCACGGCGTAGCCATCGCCTTCGGCGACCCCGACGGCGACGGCACAGACGAAGTGGCCGTGGCCCACAACGGCACCAGCGGCGCGCGCATTTTCGTCTACGACGATGTTGCCGCCGACTTCGGCCTGCTGTGGGACGCGGCCGACGACTGGGGTGTGTCGGCCGTGGCCACCGCCATCGCCTTTGGCGACACCAACGGCGATGGGGCCGACGAACTGGGGGCCACCCGCCGCCACAACATCAACGCCCGCGTCTTCCTCTACGCCGCCGCCGACGGCGCGCCGCTCTGGGCCACCGGCGACACCTGGGGCGCGGGGGCCGTGGCCACCGACATCGCCTTCGGCAACGTGGACGGCGACCCGGCTGACGAGATCGGCGTCGCTCGCCGCAACTCGGTCAACGAGCGCGCCTACGTCTTCGATGATGCCGCCGCCGCCTTCACTCTGCTGACCGGCTTCGGCGAGTCGTGGAACACCAGCGCCTACGCCACCAGCATTGCCTTTGGTGACGTGGACGGCGACGGCCGCGACGAACTGGCCCTGGCCCGCGAGGCGACGATCAACCCGCGCGTCTTTGTCCACGACGACGCCCTGGCCGCTGAGCCGTTCGACGAGTTGTGGGATGTCGGCGCGGACTGGTCGGGCGAGCAGTTCGCCACGGCTGTGGCCTTCGGCCAGGTGGACGCCAACCCGGAGGCGGAACTGGGCCTGACCCGCCGCGCCGACCAGGGGCCGCGGGCGTGGGTCTACTCCCGCGGCTGGGCCTCCCGGCTGCCCTTCATCGTTGGCGCGCCAGAAGAGTAAGAAAATCTCACGCAAAGACGCAAAGAACGCAAAGCTAAGAAAGATTCTTAGGCTTGGCGTTCTTTGCGTCTTTGCGTGAGACTTCTTCCAGTTTTTAGGGGAAGCGATGGAACACGAAAGGCGCGGGACGGCGCGGGCGATTGGCCACGCCCTGAAGTGGGTCGCGCCGCTGGCTTACCGGCGGCGGGCGGAGATGGAGCCGCTGCGGCTGTGGACGCTCGCTGGGCCGCTGGCGGACGCGGCCGAGACCACCGGCGATGGCGTTCCCATCCCGGCGGGCAGCTATTGGGGCGGGCCGAATGTGGACTTTGTGCTGCGCGGCGCGTTCGTCGTGCCGCCCGACTTCGACCCGGCCGCGCCCGTGGCCCTGCATCTGCCGCTGGGCGAGGCGGGCGACTTCTCCCACCCCGAGGCGCTGGCTTCGCTCGACGGCGTCGCCTGGGCCGGCGTAGACCGCCACCACCAGGAGATGCCCCTGCCCGACACCGCGCGCGACGGCCGCCGCCACGCCCTGACCCTCCACGGCTGGACGGGGCTGCTGGGCCACCACAACGCTGATCCGGCCCGCCGCCTGTTCATGGGCCGCTGCGCTGTGGTGCAGATCGATCGGCCGACGCGGCAGTTTGTGGCCCTGGCCCGCACGGCGCACCAGGCGGCCGAACTGCTCGACGCCGACAATCCCGCCCGCGACCGTCTGCTGAACGCCCTCGACGCCGCCTTTGCCCGCCTCGACAGCCGCGAACCGTTTGGCGACGCCTTCTACGCGACCGTACCCGCCGCGTTGGCCATCCTGCAAGAGGGCATCCGCGCCGCCGGCCCGCCGCTCGACGCCGACCTCATCGCCGCCGGCCACGCCCACATTGACGTCGCCTGGCTGTGGACGCTGGGCCACACGCGCGGCAAGGCGGCCCGCACCTTCGCCACCGCCCTGCGCCTGATGGAGCAGTTCCCCGCCTTCCACTTCACCCAAAGCCAGCCGCAACTTTATGACTTCGTGCGCCGCGACCGGCCGGAGCTATTCGACCAGATCACCGCCCGCGTGGCTGAGGGGCGCTGGGAGCCGATCGGCGGCATGTGGGTGGAGGCCGACTGCAACATCAGCGGGCCGGAGTCGTTGGCGCGTCAACTGCTGCTCGGCCGGGCTTTCTTCCGCCGGCAGTTCGGCGGGGCAGCCGAGTCGCCCGTGCTGTGGCTGCCCGACGTGTTCGGCTACGCCTGGAACCTGCCGCAACTCATCCGCGGCGCGGGGCTGGAGTACTTCTTCACCATCAAGATCGGCTGGAACAGCACCAACCCGATGCCCTACGACAGCTTCTGGTGGCAGGGGTTGGACGGCACGCGCGTGCTGACCCACTTCAGCACCACGCCCGAAGCGCCCTGGCGCGAGGGCCAGCCGCCCAACCTGCTGGCCACGGCCACCTACAACGCCAACCTGTCGGCCTTTGCCGCCCTCGGTTCGTGGGCCAAGCTGAAGCACAAGGCGGCGCAACGCACCATGCTGATGAGCTACGGCTATGGCGACGGCGGCGGCGGGCCGACGCGAGAGATGAACGAGAACGCCGCCGTGCTGGGCGACTTCCCCGGCCTGCCGCGCCTGACTCAGGGACGAGTGATTGACTTCTTCCGCCGCCTGGAGGCGGACAGCGGCGACCGGCTGCCCGTCTGGAACGCTGAGCTGTATCTGGAACTCCACCGCGGCACCTACACGACCCAGGGGCGCAATAAGCGCGCCAACCGCCGCAGCGAGTTTCTGCTCCACGACGCCGAATTCCTGGGCGCGTGGGCCGGGCTGCTCGACTCCGGCTACGTCTACCCGCGCGACGAGATGGGCCGGGCGTGGGAGTTGGTCTGCCTCAACCAGTTCCACGACATCATCCCCGGCAGCAGCATCGGCGCGGTCTACGAAGAGTCGCAACGGCAGTACGCCGAGGTGGCCGCGCTGGGCGAGGCGGCGCGCGAGGCGGCGCTGGCCGTCGTGGCCCGCGCGGCCGGCGGCGACGTGGTGCTGGTCAACCCCACCGGCTTCGCCCGCGACGATTATGCCTTCTGGCCCGGCCAGTTGCCGCCCGGCGCAACGCTCGTCCGCCCCGATGGCGCGCCGGTCATCGCACAGGCCGTGGAGGGCGGGCTGCTTCTTGACGCGGGAACGCTGTTGCCGTATAGCGCGTTGCCTTTGCGAGTGACGAGTGGCATCCCCTCTCCCCAACCCTCTCCCGAAGGGCGAGGGGGTTCTCCCCTGCGCGTAAACGACCACCTCCTGGAAAACGAATACCTCCGCGCCGAGTTCAACGACGCCGGCGACATCTGCCGCATCTTCGACAAGACCCACGGCCGCGACGTGCTGCCGCCCGGCGCGGTGGCCAACCAGTGGCAGGCGTTCGAGGATCGGCCGACGCAGTGGGATGCCTGGGACATTGACGCCACCTACGAGGATCGCCCCTACCCGCTGGAGCCGGCGACGAGCGTTCGCGTCGTCGAGCGCGGGCCGCTGCGGGCGACGCTGGCGTTCGAGCGGCGCGTGCTGGGCAGCCGCGTCGTGCAGCGCGTGTCGCTGTGCGCCAACCGGCCGCAGCTTGACTTCGATACCTGGGTGGATTGGCGCGAGCGCCACACGCTGCTCAAGGTCGCCTTCCCGGTGGACGTGCTGGCCCCGGAGGCGACCTATGAGATCCAATGGGGCAACGTGCGGCGGCCGACCCACCGCAACACTTCGTGGGACTGGGCGCGCTTCGAGACCTGCGCCCAGAAGTGGGTGGATTTGAGCGAAGGGGACTACGGCGCGGCGCTGCTCAACGACGGCAAGTACGGCCACGACATCCGCGACAACGTCATCCGCCTGACCCTGTTGCGCGCTCCCACCGAACCCGACCCGACGGCCGACCAGGGGGAGCACCGCTTCGTCTATAGCTTCCGGCCCCACGGCCCGTTTGCCCCGTCGGCCGTGGCCGCCAGTGCCTACGCCCTCAACGATCCCGTTCTGGTTGTAGGGCGGGTTGGCAACCCGCCTCTTGGCGCGGCGGAAGAGCGGGTTGCCAACCCGCGCTACAACGAAGCGGAAGAGCGGGTTGCCAAACCGCGCTACAATGCGACGGAAGAGCGGGTTGCCGACCCGCGCTACAATGCGACGGAAGAGCGGGTTGCCAACCCGCGCTACAACGAAGCGGAAGAGCGGGTTGCCAACCCGCGCTACAACGAAGCGGAAGAGCGGGTTGCCGACCCGCGCTACAATTTAATCGCCGTTGACGCGCCCAACGTCATCATCGAAACGATCAAACCGGCCGAAGACGGCGACGGCATCATCGTCCGCCTCTACGAGTGCGAGCGGCGGCGCGGGCCGGTGGCGCTGCGGGCCGGCTTTCCCCTGCGCGCGGCGTGGCAGACGAACTTGCTGGAGGAGAACGAGGAGGCGCTGGCGGTGGAGGACAATTCCGTGCGGTTGAGTGTGCGGCCGTTTCAGGTTATCACTGTGAGGCTATGCACTGTTGTGATCTAACCTTCAAACACCAAGACCCTCTTGATTTTAGTATCTTTAGTGATACCATATGAACGTAACTGAAATTGCAGAACTGCTTACCGCTATACAGCGTAACCCTGGAGGCGTACGCTTTCGTGACTTGTGCAAGGTGTGCGACCACTACTTTGGTGAGCCGCGACAAAGCGGCAGCAGCCATCGAATCTACAAGACGCCCTGGCAAGGCGACCCGAGAGTTAATATTCAAGAGCATCATGGCATGGCAAAGCCTTATCAGGTACGCCAAGTTCTGAGAGCAATCAAGCGCCTGGAGACAGAAAATGACCCTGGAAAATGACCGCTATACCTATCGAGTCACTTGGTCAGAAGAGGATGAGGAGTACGTAGGGCTATGCGCCGAGTTTCCTAGCCTGAGTTGGCTGGCAGAGGAACCGGAGGCCGCGCTGCGCGGTATTCGCCAGGTGGTGGGCGACGTTGTGGCCGATATGCAGGCCAATGGCGAAGAGATACCGCCGCCGCTGGCGATGAAAGCGTATAGCGGCAAGTTCATGGTGCGGGTTCCCCCGGAGACGCACCGCCGTCTGGCCATCGAAGCCGCCGAAGCCGGCGTCAGCCTCAACCGTCTGGCCGGCGCCAAACTCAGCCGCTAGCTACACTGACCACCGACCACCGACCACTGACCTACTGACCTACTGACCTACTGACCTACTGAACACTGCCCCACTGTTCATGCAGCCACCCCAACACCACCCCCGCCACCGCCTCCGGCGCTTCGGCGGTCAGCATATGACCCACGCCGTCCATCTCCACGAACGTCGCCGCCGGCTGTAGCGTCTGCCACAGCGCCCAGGCGTCGGGATAGAGCGTGTCCGACTGTGTGCCGCGTATGGCCAGCGTCGGCACGCTCAGGCCGGGCAGCTCGTCCCAGACGTTCGTCGGCGGCCGAGAGTAGATCCACGCCTCCCATTCGCGCGGGAAGCTGAGCGCCACTTCGCCCGTGGCCGGGTCGTCGTGTAGGCCGTGGTTGACGTAGGCCCACAGCGCCGCGTCCGACCAGCCGGCGAAGACGCCCTTCTCGCGGAAGCGGGCGAAGGCGTCGGCGCGGCTGGGCCAGCGGTCGCGGCGGCGGCGGGCGGCCAGCACGAACGGCCGCTCGGCCGCCGCCTGCGGGTTGGCCCGCGCCAATTCCAACACCAGCGGCGGCAGGAACACCGGCTCGATGAGCGCCAGCGCCCGGAAGCGCTGCGGCTGCCGGCGGGCGGCGATCATCGTCGCCACCGCCCCCAGCGAGTGGCCGACGCCGATGACCTGCTCTAGCCCTTGCTCATCGAGAAAGCGCAACAGATCGTCGGCCAGCGCGTCCCACGTCCATTCGATGACTGCCTCCGGCCGCTCGGCCGCGCCGCCGGCCAAATACCACAGCGGCCGGTGGTGGGCGGCCAGGACGCGGTAGTGGGCCGCCAGCGGAGTCAGGAACAGCCCGAAGCTGCGCGGAGTGTAGGCGTTGGGGTGGGAGAAGTGCAGGGTGGGGCCGTGGCCGCCGAAGTCGGTGTGGGGGATGGGCATGGTGTTCAGTAGGTCAGTAGGTCACTGGGTCAGTGAGTCAGTTGCGTGAACTCGTCGTTCGTCGTTCGTCGTTCGTCACTCTCCGCGTGGCATATAATGCCGCTTCAACCACGTGCTCAACCCGTCCAGCCCCGGAAACAGCACGCGCTCGGTGACGTTGGCCTGGTCGAGTTTGTCGCGGATCTCCCATTTTAGATCGGCCGGGATGATGTAGCGGGCGAAGAACTCCGGCCGCTCGGCCAGCCACGTGTCCACGCGCTCGCTCACGCTGGACATGACCGACAGCAAGGCATACTGGTTCACTACCCGGTCGTCAACCGATGGCGGCTCCAGGAACAGCAGGAACGGATCATTGCGCACCTGGGCCAGGCCGTCAATGGCCGGGGCCACGCGGTCGAGCATCTCCACGGTGAACAGGTCGGCCCCCTCTAGCTGTAGCTCGCGCCGCAGCGCCGTGGGCAGCGAGGCGTGAACCTTGACGTAGTCCACGGCCCAGATGACGCCATCGGTGGCGAACGCCTCCAGGTCGGCGGTGGCGAAGTGCATGGCCACGTAGGGGGAGAACGTCCAATCCATCAGCCGCGTGGGCAGGCCGTGGTGCTGGGCCAGCGTCAGCCAGTTCCAGATGGAGTCGTTGGGCACGGCGTCGCGGTGGGCGTACTTGCGGAAGTTGCGCAGGAGGTGCTTTTCGAGCCGGTCGTAGCCGTCGCCCAGCCGCATGAGGGAGGTGGACAGATCATAGGCGGCGTTGGATAGACCGCGGTAGGCCAGTTGGGCGCGGAAGCGGCGGATGCCCGGCTGCCAGACGCGCCGGAAGAGCTTGTCGTGGAGGTCGAGCCAGTCCTCGACGATGATGTCGGTCATCGGACGATGTCGCTCATCGGATGGTGGGGGTCATGCGTCGCTGTCGGGTGTCCAGTCGCCTATCCAATGTGCCTGCGCGAACCCGGCCTGCCGGGCCCCATTCGCCAGCCGGCGGTCGGCCGTCCAGAGCGTAGCATTCTCGCGGGCGGCCAAAGCCAGGTAGTGCGCATCGTAGGCTTTGTTTTGCCCCAGACGCTTAGCCCACCTGAGCGCCTCTCGGTTTAGATAGTCGTCCGGTGGAATTAAGCGCGGCCCCACCTGAAGAATCTCGCTCAATCTGTCAGCCGCTGTCCCGTCGCTCAACCAGCCCGCAGTGACCGCTTTGCGCATGATCGTTGTCAGTTCATAAACCATCAGCATCGGGGCGAGAAGTAATTCCTCGCTGGTTTGCCAAAGTACCAGCCGTTGAATCGCCAAGTCGCCATACGGCAGGGGCAGGGCTTGAGACGCTAACAGATTTGCATCAACGACGACGGTCACGCCTCACCTCGCCAAACGCGTTCTATATCCTGGTCACGCTCTTCCCTGGCTTCGGCCAACAGGTCGCCCTCAAAAATGCCATACTCCACAACGAGGCGTTCGCGAAGTTCACTTAGCTTAGCCAGCGTCTCTAACGCTTCTCGTTTTTCCCATTCCTTACTGCGATCAACTAGATACTCGGCCACTGCCTCGCGGATCACCTCCGACATGCTGCGCCCCTCGGCCGCGGCCAACTGCTGCAAGCTCTCGTGTTGCCGGCGCTCTAACAGGACTTGGGTGCGGTAGAGTTGGGTCATGATATTCTCCCGCAAGGAGTATACATCTACACATGTGTAGTTACCACAATAAGCTATTGTTCGCTAAGCTCCTCAATGACTTGGTCAATCCGCAGTGAATTTTATGTTCCTATCCTTTTCTCTCACCTACACAACGACCAGTAAACGGTCGCCCGCTTCAATGCCCAATTTGCGACGGGCATGGCTGGGCAAAGTGATTTGGTATCGCCCGCTAACCTTCACTGAATCAGTCGTGTTCATCCACACCTCGCAAAGCAAAGCGCTTATATTCTTTGTATGCTACGTCCGCGCCGGTTCCTGTGTCAATATCGCCAACAACTGCCGCGTCGCCTCCTTGGTGTCCGGCCCGATGTCGCCCGGCGGGCCAACGCAGGCCGGGCAGCCCGAGCGGCACTGGCAGTCGCGCACCAGTTCCAGCGCCGCGGCCAACAGTTCATCGTGCAGCGCGAACAGCCGCTCGCTGAAGCCCACCCCGGCCGGCACGCGCTCATAGACGACGACCGTCGGCGCGCGCGTCACCGGGCTGAGTTGCTCGGCCGAGACGCTGATGTCCTCCGGGTCGCACATCAGGAACAGCGGGGCCAGATTGCGCAGCACGTAGCCCAACCCGGCCAGCGCCGAGCGCGTCTGCTGCCCGGCCTCGGCCCGGCGGTGGCAACTGGGGCACAGCGTCACCAGGTTATCGATCTGGTTGGCCTGGCGGTAGTTCTCGTTGTGGCCGGGCACGTAGCCGTATTCGCGGAACGGCCGCACGTGGTGGACGTGGAGCAGGAACTCCTCGGCCCGCGCGCCGCACGTCCGGCAGCGGTGGCCGTCGCGCTCCAGGGCCAACAGCCGCTGCTGCGGCCAGTTCGGCCCGTAGTCGTTGGGCCGCAAGAGGATGCCCAACTCCGTCAGCCGGTCGGTCAGTGCCTCGCTGAACACCAGCCAGTAGCCGGTCGTCTCCAGCGTCATGGCCGGCAGGTCAATGGGGCCGATGCCCAGCGTCTCTTGCGTGTAGCGGCGGATCTTGCGGAAGGCGGTGGCCTGGGTGACAACTGTCGTTTCGCCGTGGGCCACCAGCAGGCCGCCGGAGGGTTGACGGGTCGCTGGCTCTTCCCCCGCCGTCTGGCCCGCCTCGCCGCCAACCAGCCGCTCCGCCACTGCCTCCAGCCGCCGGATGGTGCTGCCGACGGCGGCGCGGGTGTAGTAGTCCACGTTCACCGGCCGCACTTCGGCAATGCGCCCCTCCCAGTCGAGCCGGTCCACCAGGTAGGTCTGCGCCTGGTGCATGTAGATGGCCCCCTCGTAGACCGTGGACGCCGCGCCGGAGAGATCGATCTGGCCGATGACGATCGGTTCGTCGCCGCTGGTGTCCTGGATGACGACGTTGTTGTCGCCGCCGGTGCGCAGCGAGACGTCGGTGGCCGGCGCGTCGCCGACGTAGTGGTACAGGTCGCGGCTGGCGTGCAGATCGCCGGCGCGGGCCAACTCGTCCAGCACCGGCCCGACGCGCTCGAAGCTGCCGAACGGCTCGTCGGCGCTGAAGGGCAGCTCGTAGGCGGCGCACAGCAGGTGGCGGGTCAGGATGGGCAGGTTGTCGGGGTTGGTCAGGGCGTGCTCCGGCGAGCGGCCGAACAGGTAGCGCGGGTGCAGGCAGAGATACTGGTCGAGGGCGCTGCTGCCGGCGATGAGGATGGCCGCCGAGCGCTCGGCCCGCCGCCCGGCGCGGCCGACCTGCTGCCACGTGCTGGCCACCGTGCCGGGGTAGCCGGTCAGCACGGCGGCGTCGAGTTGGCCGATGTCAATGCCCAGTTCCAGGGCGTTGGTGGCCACCACGCCGCGCACCGTGCCGTGGCGCAGCCCGGCCTCGATCTCGCGCCGCTCCAGCGGCAAATAGCCGCCGCGATAGCCGGCCACGAAGATGTCGCCGCGCCCCTGGTGGGCCAGGTCGTCGCGCAGATAGCCCAGCAGCAGCTCCACCGTCTGCCGGGCGCGGGCGAAGACGATGGTCTGGATGCCCTGGCCCAGGAAGGTGACAGCGGCGTCCTTGGCCGTCAGCACCGTGCTGGCCCGCAAGCCCAACTCCTCGTTGACGATGGGCGGGTTGTAGAGGATGAACTCCTTGGCCCCGCGCGGCGCGCCGTTTTGCGACTCGTCCACAAGCGTGAACGGCTGTTCGATCATTCGTTCGGCGTGTTCCTGGGGGTTGGCGATGGTGGCCGAGGCGCAGATGAAGCGCGGATCGCTGCCGTAGAAGCGGCACAGCCGTTGCAGCCGGCGCAGCACGTTGGCCACGTGGCTGCCGAAGACGCCACTGTAGATGTGGATTTCGTCCACGACGACGTACTCCAGCCGGCCGAAGAGCGCCCGCCACGAGGGATGGTAGGGCAGGATGCCGGCGTGGAGCATGTCGGGGTTGGTGATGAGGATGCCGCCGGCGGCGCGCACGGCCGAGCGCTTGCCGCGCGGCGTGTCGCCGTCGTAGGTCTGGACGGCCACGGGCAGCCGGGCGGCGGCGATGAGCGCGGCCGTCTCCGCCTCCTGGTCGTGGGCCAGGGCCTTGGTCGGGAAGAGGTAGAGGGCGCGGGCGTCGGGCCGCTCCAGCAGACCTTGCAGCACGGGCAGCGTATAGGCCAGCGACTTGCCGCTGGCTGTGGCCGTGCTGACGACGACGTTCTCGCCGCGCCGGGCGGCTTCGACGGCCGCCGCCTGGTGGCTGTAGAGCGCCGCCACGCCCCGCCCGCGCAGCGCCGCGGCGATACGCGGGTCGAGCCACTCCGGCAGCGGGGCCGTGCGCGCCACCCGCGCCGGAATGCGCTCCCAGGCGACGACGTTGGCGATGAAGTCGCGGTTGAAGCGGAGGTGGTCGAGGATGGCGGGGAGCATCGGAGGCGATTATAGCATGTTACGTTGGCAGCTATTCTGGGCCAAGTTAGCTATAGGTCATGAACTCGGCTTCTTCGGCCAGCAGTTCTGCCAGCCGTCTATCGCGCGTAAGAATGGGTACAGCGGCGAGCGCCCCCGTGGCCACGATGAGCGCATCCATCCATCCCAGCCCCCGCGGCCCATACCGCTGCATCCACTCTCCGGCCAACCGTCCGGCCTCCGAGGTGACAGGCAGCGCGATAAAGTAGCTCAGAAGCGCCTCGTGCCGCTCTCGTTCGCCGGGGCGCAGGCCAAACCACAACTCAGCCTCGGTGATGGGCGAGACGTAGGCTGTGACCGCCCCGCCGATAACCTCTTCCAAGAACGGGCGGATTCGCTGCCGGCCGCGGTAAATGTCAATCAATGCTCCGGTATCAAATAGATAGGGCGGCTCACTCATCGCTGTCTTCAGGCTCCGGCCATGTGCTGTACCACTGGCGGTTGCGGCTCAGCCATTCGTCGTCAATGTCCTCGCGCCCGGCCCACATGCCGAAGGCGCTTCGCGCCAGTCCAGTCGTAGCCGCCCGTTGCGGCTTGAGCGACTGCAACCGGCGATAAGCTTCAACTTCCACAATAATCACCTGCGGCCGCCCAAACGTCTCTACCACGTAGGCCACCTTCTCTTCCTTGACCGCCTGGATCACGTCCGTCAACCGCTGCCGCAACTCTGTTGTGCCGATCTGTCGCTCTTCCATCGTTCAACCTCTTATAAGGTTTATCATGTTCATAACCATTATAACCCTTATCATCTTGTGGTCAAATCAGAAAGAATGGCACGCTGATGACGCTGATTGAGCGCAGATTCACGCTGATCAGAACCGTTGATTCTGTTCAGCGAAAATCAGCGTCATCAGTGTCATCAGCGTGCCATTCTTCTCGCTAACAAATTGCCCGCACTTTCTTCACACCTTCTGAACACGCCCCCATTAAGCTACTCCATGAAGCGCCAGGACCGCTTCGCAATGGAGCCGATATGAATCCATCTACCAAACCAATAACCCGCCGCGAATTCCTCGTCGTTGCCGGTTGTGGCTGCGCCGGGCTGGTGATCGCCGGCAGCGGTTGCGCCCGCCTGGGGCAGGCCACGGTCGCCACCGGCATCGCCGCCGACGCCTGCCCCTACGGCTACCGCTTCGACGCCTACCCCGGCCAGTGCTACCGCTTCGTGGACAGCAACGGCAGCGGCTACTGCGACTTCTCCGAACCGCTGGTGACCACCACGACTGTGACGACCACGACTGTGACGACCACGGCGGCGACCGGAGCCACGAGCGCGACCGGCAGCACCCCCGCCGCCACAGCCACCGAAGAGACGCGCGTCATCCTCTGTGATCGCGGCTGTAGCTATCCCGGCCGGTGTGGTCGTTTTACCGATAGCGACGGCAGCGGCGTCTGCGACCTGACCGAGGGCATTGTCATCAGCGCTTCGAGCGCGGCCACGAGTGGCGTGACGACCGGCGGCGCGGCGGCCACCGCCACGCCCGCGGCGACGGCTACGGCCTCGTCCGCGGCCACCACAGGCGCGACGACGACAGCGCCGGCAGCCACGGCCACCCCGGCGGCCACAGCCACGGCTGCGGCGACGGCCGTCACCCTGGTCGTCCTGTGCGACCGCGGCTGCCGCTACCCCGGCAACTGTGGCCGCTACACCGACAACAACGGCACGGGCATTTGCGATCTCTACGAAGGCGTGCCCGCCGACCAGGCCGCGGCCTATGGCGGCAGTCGTGGGGGGCGCGGCGGACGAGGAGGCTAACCATGAACACCACCAAACGCAAGACCAACCCGACGAAAGTCAATCTGTTGCTCGACGCGGTCATCTTTGTCGCCTTCCTGCTGGCCCTCGACCCGCGCCTGACGGGCATCGCCCTGCACGAGTGGCTGGGGCTGGCCGGGGCGGCGGCCGTCGTCGTCCACCTGCTGCTGCATTGGGAGTGGATCGCCGGCGTGACGCGCCGCTTCCTGGGCCGCACCTCCGGCGCGGCGCGGCTCAACTACGTTGTGGACGCGCTCTTCTTCCTCGATCTAATCGTCATCAGCCTCTCCGGTCTGATGGTCTCGCAGGCGCTGCTGCCCTTGCTGGGCCTGGCCGCGCCGGGCGGATCGTTCTGGCTGGTGGCCCACAGCCTGTCGGCCGATGTGGCCGTGGTGCTGGTGGCCGTCCACGCCGCGCTGCACTGGAAGTGGATCGTCAACGCCGTCCGCCGCACCGTGTGGCGGCCGGTCGTCGCCGTGGCACGGCAAGCCGTGGGGCGGCAACGGGAGGTGACGTCGTGAGAACTCTGAGGCGAACCGTGATCATCCTGCTGGCGGCGCTGGTTGTGGCCGTGGGGCTGCTGGCCCTGGGGCAGAGCGCCTGGGCCGGCGGCGTGGCCCAGGCTGTCATCACCGCCAACCAGGCGCAGATGACCGCCGCCTACAACGCCAACGTGGCCGCGGGCACGACGCCGGCCACAGGTGGGGCCTTCTTCGCCACGGCGGGCAACCTGGCGCGGATGCTGGTCGTCGCCGCGGCGGTGGTGGCCGGTAGCGTCCTGCTGGACAAACGAAGAAGGGCACGCAGATGACGCTGATTTTCACGCTGAGGCACGCTGTCAAAGAGTAACAGCGTGCCTCAGCGTCTAAATCAGCGTTTATCAGCTTGCCATTCTTAAGCTTGACCCCCGTTGCCGGAAAGATAGAATCCAATGCGGTGGCCAATCGGCCGCCGGGTTGCCTGAGCAACTCCCCCCATCCGCTTCTACCACTGGGCTGAGAGCGCCGGCTCCCACCGCGCCGACCCAGTGGACACCGTAAGGTGTGAACCTTAATCTTCCCTCCCAAGGAGAGTGTCATGAGACTGGAAAACAAAGTCGCCCTGGTGACGGGCGCCGGCTCCGGCATTGGCCGGGCCATCGTCGAGCAGTTTGTGAAGGAAGGGGCGCGGGTCGTCGCCTCGGATATCCGCGAGGATCGGTTGCAGGAAGTGGCCGGGGCGCTGAACGCCGGCGACGCGCTGCTGACCATCCGCGGCGACGTATCCAATCGCGACGACATCGCCCACACGATGGACAGCCTGATGGAGACCTACGGCCGGCTGGACATCGTCGTTAACAACGCCGGCATCATGGACGAGTTCGTGCCTCTGGCCGACCTGGACGATGCCCTATGGCAGCGGGTCATGGCCATCAACCTGGAAGGGCCGATGGTCATCTGTCGCCGCGCGCTCCAGATTATGCTGCCGCAGGGCAGCGGCTCAATCATCAACGTCGCCTCCATCGGCGGGCTGTTCGGTGGCCGGGCCGGCGTGTCCTACACCACCTCCAAGCACGCCGTCATCGGCCTGACGCGCAGCATCGCCTACCACTACGCCCAGATGGGCATCCGCTGCAACGCCATCGCCCCCGGCTCGGTGGAGACCAACATCGAGGTCAAGCAGCCCAACATGCTCGGCTACCAGCGCTTGCAGACGACGCTGGGCATGATCCCGCGCAACGGCAAGCCCCATGAGCTGGCCGCCGCGGCCGTCTTCCTGGCCTCCGACGAAGCCAGTTTCGTCAACGGCGCGATTCTGACTGTGGATGGCGGTTGGACGGCTGCTTAGGGGCTAGGGGTTAGGAATTAGGGGCTAGGGAAGAGCGCTCTTCCCTAGCCCCTAATCCCTAACCCCTAATCCCTGCCGTGTTGCGTCAATAGAAAATGTTACCAAGGGTCCATTCGTTGCGTCACAATTGATGTTACCGAGGCAGACGCCAAAGTTTCTTTAAGGTCTCTTGAACTCTTG
>WBZP01002179.1_pt1 | contig 22899 bp, 22 predicted proteins | sample 5204301 | NCBI WGS metagenome assembly WBZP01 (sample SAMN12412401, study PRJNA552823) | activated sludge metagenome | isolation source: activated sludge from nitrification reactor of wastewater treatment plant... | place: USA: Pennsylvania | collected 2017 | reverse complement strand
ACACCGTCGGCGCCGCCGGCAACGTCAGCCACACCTACATCGGTACCGGCAGCAACACGATCCGCGTCGACGTCATCGACGACGACGGGACGCACAGCGACGCCGGCATGCTCGACGTGCGCGTGGATTCCTCACAGCCAGACAACCATGCTCCTGTCGCCGACGACGACGCTTACAATCTGCGGCCCAATCAGGTGCTGGAAGTCCTTGCTCCTGGTGTGCTGGACGGCGATACGGACGTCGATGGCGACCTGCTGCTCGTCTCGGCTGTCGATACCATCGGCCTGCGAGGGTTCCTGAGCATGAGTCCCGCTGGCCAATTCAGCTTTACGCCCGACACCGATTTCTCCGGAACGACCAGCTTCACGTACACCGTCAGCGATGGGAAGGGTGCTACCGATACGGCCAGTGTCACGCTGAACGTCGTCAATAGTGCCCCCGTGGCGACTGACGACAACTATGCCGTTTATGCGGGCCAGGTCCTCCAGATTGCTGCGCCGGGCGTCCTGGGCAATGACCACGATGCCGACGGCGACGCGCTTGCCGTTACCGGTTTCGACACGGCGGGTCTGCGCGGCACTCTCGTCCAGTCGATTGACGGCTCTTTGCGCTACACTCCGGAGGCAGGATTCACCGGTGTTACCGGCTTTGTCTACACCGCCTCCGATGGCTATGGCGGCACCGATACCGCATCGGTCACGATCACCGTCGTTCCGGTCCCGGTGAGGGTCATGCATCTTGGTGACGCTACAGGGGCGGTCAGCGTCGTCAACCCGAACGTCTGGGCCCCGTTCTGGAGCGAGCTTGGCGTGGCGATCAGCCACAAAGGGAACTACGGCAACCCGGGCGAAAACTGGAGTGCGGTGACGCTCAACGCGCTGGCGTCGGCGAACCTGCCGGGAGGTGATCTCTACGGCGGAGACCTTGGCGTCAGCGGTCAGAGCCTGGCGACCAGCACCATCCGGCAAGAGATCCAGGGGGCCGAGGCGCTGCGCTTCAGTCTGGACGACAGCGCGACCAAGGTAACGCTCAACCTGAGCAAGCTGTATGCCGACGATGACGCCAACGTGCTCAACCACAACGAAGCCGGTCGCCTGCAGGCGCTCGACGAGTCGGGCAACATCGTCGCCGAGCTGCGCTTCGTCGCCAGCGGCAGCAGCGGTGACCAGACCGTAAGCCTGGCAGCGAGCAGCGGCTTCCGTGCGTTGGTCATCACAGCGGGTGCATACAACACCGCCGGCGACTTCGTTTTCGGCGCCTACGCCAGCGACGACGGGCAAGCGGTCGACCCGTACCTGTCCGCCGGCAAGTTGCACGGGAGTGATTTCCTGATTCACAACGTCGAATTCGAGATCCCGGTCATCGGCGCACCACTGGACAACGGGCTGTAAAGGGGAGCGCGGGGGAAGCGGGTTTTCTCGCCCGCTGCCCCTGTCGACGCTTTTTACAGCGGCCCCGCAGTTCGCGAGCCGTTGTCCGGATATAACACACAAAAGGCGCGTGGTACGTTAATTGCTTTTCTGCGGTATCCAACGACCCTCTGCCAGGAGAAGAAGAATGATGAAAACGACCAGGCCAGCAGCGCGAAAGCTGTCCACATGGGCTTGTGGGCTGGCCATGGTGGCCGCGGCCAGCACGGCCGGCGCCGCAACGCTTTATCAACAAAGCATGGGCAGCAACGCCTTTTACGCCAGTCCGGGGATTCCGCAACAGTTGGCGGACAACTTCTCGCTCAGCGGCGAAGCGACGCTCGAGCGCGTCACCTGGTGGGGTGGCTACGGCAGTGGCGTGGCGCCCGACGATTTCCAGTTGCGCCTCTACAGCAACCTGACCGGGCAGGGAACGATCCTGCACTCGTTCAGCGTCGGTGCTGCCGGTGCAACGCTGGTCTCGTCCGGCAACTTCGACATCTATCAATACGACTATGTCTTGCCGACCGGTCCCGGTGCGACACCTGTCGTTCTTGCCGGCGGCAGCAGCTACTACCTGTACATCGAGAACGTGGGCAGCGGTGATTGGTTCTGGCTGACGGACGACACCTCGGCAGGCAACAACGAATTCTGGGTCCGCGGTACCGACGCCGACCCTTGGGCGTCGATTGGCGCCAATGCCCAGGACGATCTCGCCTTCCGCCTGTCAGGCACGCCAACCGCGCGTGTGCCTGAGCCGGCTTCGCTCGCTCTGCTGGCGCTCGCCAGCCTGGGGCTGGCCGGCTGGCGGAACACGCGGCGGAAGTAGGCAAGCGCGACGACCGGCGCCCGCGCGCCGGGTCGTGGGCGAATCATCGCTTGGCAAGCCAGAGCAGCAAGGCATCGATGGCCGGCTTGCCGAGTCGCGCTTTCGGGTCATTGATCAGGCAGACGACGATCCAGCGTCGCTCCTTGCCGTCGAGCGCGTAGCCGGCAATTGTTCGCACGCCGTCCAGATAGCCGGTCTTCAGGTGCGCACGGCCGCTGGTCGTTCCGTCGTTGAGGCGTTTGCGCAGCGTGCCATCGACGCCGGCCAGCGGTAGCGAGGAGAGCAGTTCCGGCATCACGGCGCTTTGCCAGGCGGCACGCAGGATCTGCGTCAGACTGTCGGCCGAGATGCGCTCGCTGCGCGACAGTCCGGACCCGTTATCGAGGACGAGTTCCGGCAGGTGCAGACCCTTGCCTTCCAGCCAGGCGCCTATCCGGCGGCGGGCGCCTTCGCTGGTCGCCGGGCGATCAGCGTCGAGCGTCAGGAACAACTGGCGCGCCATCACGTTATTGCTGAACTTGTTGATGTCGCGCACGATCTCGGCAAGAGGCGGTGATTCCTGCGCGGCAAGCGCGCGCGCGGCAGTCGGGGTGCGGCCTTCGCGCACTTGTCCGGCGAAGCCGCCGCCCAGCTCTCGCCACAACGCGCGGAAGAGGGATTCCACTTGCTGGTCTGCCGGCCACGGCGCAAGGTGCAGCGCTTTTTCGCTGCAAGCGGCAGGAAAGACGCCGCTGAGTTCGATCGTGCTGCCGCTCACCGTCGGCCTCACCTGCTCACGCCAATCGCTGCAGGGCTCGCGTCCAAGGTTCAGGCGGTTCTCGATGCGCAGGCCATCACCCGGCGTTTCGACGATTACGTTGACTCCCTTGTTCGTCGGGTCGGCCTGCAGCGTCAGGCGAATGCTCTTCAGGTTGACGAGCAAGCCGTCGGGGCCTGCGTTGTATGGGCGCAGAGGTTCGTTGTCGAACGTACCGGGGTCATGTTCCGGTGTGGCGAAGGCGCTTCGCCGATCAAGAATCAGATCGCCGCCGATCTCGCTCAGGCCGCGCGCGCGGAGCTGCCGCAGCAGCAGCCAGAACTGCTCAAGCCCGAGTTTCGGGTCGCCGCTGCCGCGCAGATACAGAGGACCGTCCAGGCGCCCCTTGCTCGGCATGCTTTCGCTCAGTGCTTCGGTACGCCAGGTGAACGCCGGGCCCAGGACCTCGAGGGCGGCGTAGGTTGTGACGAGCTTCATCACCGACGCCGGGTTCATCGATTGGTGCGCGTTGTGGCTGACGAGCGGTGGCCCACCGTCGACAGACTGTACAACGATGGCGACCGAGCGAGGCGAGATTCCGTTTTCCTGCAGCGCCTGCGCGACCGTTGGCGGCAGGTCGGCAGCGCGGGCTGCCGCCTGGATAAAGCAGGCAAACAGCAAGCAGCGCGCGACGCAGAATGGCCAGCCCTGGCTGCGCCGGGTGACGGCGCAACTCATCGCGCGGGCAGCTCAAGCTGCACGCGTTCGCGCACGCCGCGCTTCGGCAAGTCGCTGAAAGCGGATCTCAGGCATGCTCCCACGGCGGTGGATGGCTAAGGAATTCTGCCAGCAGCGCGTCGAGCTGGCTCAGCATCAGGTCGTTGCGTCCGGCCAACCAGCCGCGAATCAAATCGCTCTGCTGGCCGGGCAAGGCCTGGACGGCAAGCTGTTCGGCAACTGCGATATCGTTCATTCGGCCCAGCAGGTCGAGCAGGCCGGCGGCACTCTGGTGGTAGCGTTGCATGCGACGGGCCGGGAATAGCGGAGCGAAAAACTCCAGCGCATAGCGCAGGCGTTTGAGCGCAACGCGCAGCGCATGCCGAGCTTCCGGGGTGCCATTCTTTGTTTCGGCGGCCAGTTCGGCGACGCGTTTGGCGCGCTTGTTGAGCGAACGGGGAACGAACGCGGTGACTGGCGGCTTCTTGCTTTCTGCCAAAGCGAGCGTGGCGGCAGTAAACGAGAGCAACAACTGTGAGTAGGTCCGGGCAGTCATGGCAGTCTGAGCCGCCTGGCGGCAGCCTGCGAGGTGGCTGCGCGCCTCTTCCTCCAGGCGTTGAAGATCGCCGTGGTCGGGAAACGCCCGCTTGATCGGAGGCAGGATTTCGGTGATGAAGACGTCCCAGTTCCGCGTATCGCCCATCGCATTGGCCAGGGTACGCCAGCGCGGATCGAAGTCGTTCACGTAGTCGGGCGGCAAGAGCGGCCGCCAGAGTCGTATCGCCGAGCGCAGCCGGCGGATGGCCACGCGTGCCTGATGAATGAATTCCGGCGCATCGCTTTCGCGTACGCCACGTTCATTGCCCTGCAATTGGGCCAGACACGAGAAGACCGTGGCGCGGAAGATGGCGATGGTCGACATCCCCATCTGAAGCGACACATTACCGGCTCGGCAGGGCAGCAAACGCTCGTCGCTCGCCAGGCGATAACCGCGTTCGGCTTTGCTGGCGCTCGCCGGGTGCAGTGCCAGATCGGCTTGCAGGGCGAGGGCAACGGCAAAGAGATCGCCGACGTTTCCGTCAAGCAGCTCAAGTTCAACTTCGCAGATTACCTCTTCGCGGTCGCTGGCGACGATCTTGCCGCGGTCGAGCGCCACCTCGACGCGCGTGCCTTCCTGTGGCGTCAGCACCCAGAGCGATCGGCTGAAATCGGTGGTGAATACCGGAACCAGTTCAGGCAAAGCCTCTTCCAGGAAGCGACGCAGCTTCGGACTGTCTACGTGCGAGAAGTCAAACTGGCCAGGTTGGCCTGGCGCCTCCCATTCGCTCCGTTGGGCGAGGCCACCTGGTGCTGGCGCATCGCTTTTCACGGTGAGCAGCCATTCGCTCCCTTTCTGTCGGTAACGGACGGCTAAGCGCTTGCGCTGAAGGCGGCGGTCGGGTGTGTCATAGTAGGTATTGACCAGCTTCTGTCGCAGCGGCTTGCTGTCGCTGAGCAGACGGTGCGCCGGCAGGCGGCGCGCAGTGCTCGCCGACAGGCTGAGCTTGATCTCGGTTTCCAATGCCATCTTCGGTGTCTCCTGGTGGGATAGTGTGGGGCGCGGACATCAGCGATCGTAGGCGCGCAGCTTTTCTACGTCCGGAATGTGAATCCTCCGGCCTTCGACGACGATCAGCCCTTTTTCGGAAAGCTCATGCAATATGCGGGAGAAGTGTTCCTGTGTCAGATTGAGCCGTGAAGCGATCACTCCCTTGTTCGTCGGCAGGTTAACGGTGATTACCTTGTCGCCGTTCGTCAGATGGTCGCGCAGCAGGTAGCCGATAATGCGTTGGCGACCGGAATGGAGCGAGTACGATTCGACATCGGTGATCAGGTGATGCAGTCGCAAAGAGAGTCCGGCGATCATCCGGCGGCCGAGCTTGGGGTCGGTGTCGAGCTCTTCGAGAATCGCCGTCTTCGAAATATGCAGGAGCAGCGAATCCGACAGGGCCTGGGCGTAGACCATGTACGGCTTGTCCATGAACATGACGGCTTCGCCGAAGGTCTGGCCTTGTCCAAGTATGTCCACCACCTTCTCGCCGCCTTGCGGCGAAGTGAACGCCAGCTTCATCTGCCCGTAGACGATCAAATGAAAACCCGTCGGCATGTCGCCCTTGTGAAACAGGATTTCTCCCCGCCCGGCGGCCACTTCGCGCGTACCACGCGCCAAGCGGGCGATTTCTTCGCTGGCCAGCTCATTGAACAGCGGTACGTGCGCCAGCAGCGCTTCAATGTTTATGCTATGTGGATGGCTGTGCATGCTCTTTGCTTGAAGAGGTCGGCGCCACGGGAATGGAAAGTCAATAATATTCTCATTTGTCACGCTCGTCGGCAAGTCGCCTGCGCGGGCAACCGACAAAGCGCCCGGATCGACCCCGGCACGATCATGCGTCGGTCGATCGGCAATTGTCGGGCATCGAGATTACAGAGTGATTACACTGTGGCCTTCAGGCTCGACCATGCCTATACTATATGGCTTTTTCCGACGCGAGGCGGTCATGGGCGGGCAAGCGGTAAGGGATTCTGCGGCGACGCTTTCAGCAGTGTCGATCGTGGCAGGCGCCCCGGTCAATCTGGCGCGTGCCTGGATGTGGCTGGGTGTCCTCGCCCTGATCGGTTCGGGCCTGCTTGCCGTGCTGCTTGTTCTTTCGCGCACGCCAGGCATTCAGGACGTCTTTCCCCTGAAAGATCTCTTTCGCGCTGCCCTCGTGGTCCATGTCGATCTGTCGGTTGCCGTCTGGTTCATGGCCTTTGCCGCGCTCGTCTGGTCGGCTATCGGCGGCGCAGGTCTGAGCTGGCTGGGTTGGAGCGGCTTCGCACTGGCCGCCCTGGGAACGGCGCTGATGGCGATTTCGCCTTTTCTTCCCGGCGCAGAGCCGGTGCTCAACAACTACATCCCCGTTCTCAGGCAGCCTTTGTTTTTTGCGTCACTGTGCCTTTTCGGGGCTGGCCTGACCCTTGCCGTTGTTCGCGCTTTGCTCACCACCTGGCCGCTGCGCTGGCTGGGTGAGCCCTTGCGCCTTGGCGCATTTCTCGCTGCGCTCGCCGCTTTTCTCGCGCTCGCCGCCTTCTACTGGTCGTGGGCGCTCGTACCGCGGATTGAGGAGTCCATCTACTTTGAAGTGCTGTTTTGGGGCGGCGGGCACACGCTGCAGTTTCAGCATAGCCTGCTCATGGTGGTCGCCTGGCTCTGGATAGGCGAGCATCTTGGTCAGCCGTTGACGCTCTCGGGTCGTGCGTCGAGCGTCCTGTTCTGGTTGGCCGCGCTGCCGCTCCTTGCGGTTCCGGCAATCTACCTGCTCGTTCCGCCAGGTTCGTACGAACACATGGATCTCTTCGCACGGCTGATGATCTGGGGACACCCCTACATGGCGCCCCTCATTCTGCTTGCCGCGCTGCTTCTCTGGCGCGTACGGAGCGCGCCAGCCGATCCGGCCAAGTCGGCGCTCGTCGCCTCGTTTACCCTGTTCGCTCTCGGTGGCGTGCTTGGCTATCTCATTCAAGGGGTCAACGTCGTCATCCCGGCGCACTACCATGGGTCGACGGTTGGTGTGACGCTGGCCTTCATGGGCCTGGCGTATGTCCTGCTCCCGGCTCTCGGTTTTGCGCGCGCCGAGGGTTGGCTGGCCATCTGGCAGCCTTATGTCTATGGCGCCGGACAGTTGATTCACGTGCTCGGTCTGGCCTGGTCGGGCGGCTATGGCGTGCAACGCAAGCTTGCCGGCGCTGATCAGATGTTGACCACCTTGCCGCAAAAAATAGGCATGGGGATGATGGGTCTAGGCGGCCTGATTGCCGTCGTCGGTGGTCTCATGTTCGTGGTCGTCTGCCTGCGGGCAATGGCCGGGCGTCGTCCCGCGTGACACCCCGGTCGGCTTTCCGGCTTGCCCTTGCTGCCGGCATCCTGACGCTGGCGACGCTGGCTGTCCTCGTCTTTCGGCTGACCGGACCTGTGTCCGGCCCGGCGGACGGCTTGCCGCCAGCTTCCGGCGCACTGTCTTCGCTGACCAGGGAAGACGCGCAGGCAACCGCTGAGGCGATCGTCAAGCTGCGTCTTTACGATCTCGACGGTCAGGCGCAGCCCTTCTCTCAATGGCAAGGCAAGGTGCTGGTGGTCAATTTCTGGGCGAGCTGGTGTGCGCCCTGTGTTGAAGAGATGCCCGTCTTCTCCCGCCTGCACGAGCGCTACGTCGGACAGGGCGTGCAGTTTGTCGGCATCGGTGTTGACGAGGCCGACAAGTTGCGCCGCTTTGTCGCCGCGCGCCCGGTTGGCTATCCGCTGCTCGTTGCCGGCGGCGAACCCGGTCTACTACCGGGAGTGCAGCTCAGAGGGCTGCCCTACACCCTGGTGCTTGGCCGTACAGGTCGGGTCGAGAGCTTCCGGCTCGGGCGTCTCGACGAGGCAACGCTCGACCCGATACTGCGCCATCTGCTTGCGCAATGAGCTTGCCGCGGTGGGGTCAGCGTTTGTCTTCAGCCACTGGCGGACTGTCAACGTGCAATTGGATCGGCGGGCTGAAAGCCAGCTTGCAGGCGTGCTCGTGTCCAACCAGGGCTTTTGGCAGGGGAACGACGTCGACCTCGGTTACTCCGGCGTCGATCATCCCGAGACGGACGGCTGCCTGACGCGACAGATCGATCAGTCGACTGCGATGTCCCATGCGGTCGTTGATCTTGACCACGACACAATGTGCCGACGTCTGGCGGCGGACGGCGACGAGCGTGCCAAGCGGGAAGCGATTGCTTGCCGCGGATATTGTTTCGTGGTGAAAGCGTTCGCCGGAGGCCGTCTTTCGCCCGCTGAAGCTGGCCCCGTAGAAGCTGGCTCGTCCGGAGACAATCGGTGGCGATGTCGGCCATTGGCCGAGGGCGCCGAGCAGGGGAGCGCTGCCGGCAGCAGTGAAGCCGGGCAAGAGTCCGGCGAGCAGTCCGACCACAAGGCGTAGTATGGTGCAGGACCCGACGATCGTCTTGCATTGCGCGGCGCGCGAGCCCAGCACCGACGTTCGCTGTCGGAAGTTCCGCAAGCTCGTCGCGTTGCTGTTCGCCGGGCGGTTGCGGCGCGTCTTGTGCCGGGTTCGCGCTGCCCACGGCTGGCGGTTCACTTGCCGAGCGCGCCGAAAACGGTCTGCAGGAGTTTGGAGCCGGTTCCGATCGGATCCTTGCGTATGGCCTTTTCCTGCTCGGCGATCATCAGGAAAAGGCCGTCGAGTGCTTTCTGCGTGACATAGCGGTCAAGATTCGCATTCTGTTCGTCGAGCAGACCAAGCCTGGCTGCCTGGCCGGCGTAGCGGTTGTACTGATCGGCCAGCTGAACCCTGGCCGTCGCCTGTTTGACGATCGGCAGAAAGCGCTCGCCGATCGCTCCCGAAGTGGTACGTTTGAAGTATTGCGTTGCCGCGTCGTCCCCCCCGGTGAGGATCCCTTTCGCATCATTGAAGCCCATGTTGCGTACGGCATCAAGGAGGATGGGCTTCGCTTCGACGACCGCCGATTCGGCTGCGCGGTTCATCGTCTCGATCAACTCGTCGGTCTGTTTCTTCATTCCGAAACGGCGCATCATTTTTTCCGCCGCACGCAAGGAGTCCGGCAGAGGGATGCGGACCCGCGCGTCACCCATGAAGCCATCAGCCTTGCCGAGCTGGCTGACGGCCAGGTCAGCGCCACGCAGCAAAGCCTCTTTCAGACCGGAAGAGGTGTCTTTCGTCGACAACGCGTCCAAACCGCTTGCCAACGCCTGCGCACCGATCAGCAGAGCGCTTACAATGCCAAGAATTCGTAACAGGTTCCGCATGTTGGAGGTGCTCCCGGGTTTGTTGTCAGGGGGTCAGTGGGTAAACTCCGCAAGCATAGCCTGTGCGCTGCCCGCAGCACAACCCTGAACGTGGTCGAATGACCACTTTGCAGATGCCGACCTCCGCCAAGCGAGCCACGCGATGAGCACACACGTCCTGCCTGACTGGTTGCGCCGGTTGTTGATGCGCAGCGTCGGCCACCGTTACTATTCGCTGGTGGTGACGGTGATCGCTTTCGCGGCCACCATCACTTTCAGCTTCCCTTTTGTCGCCGTTCTCATCCCGGCGGTCCTCCTGGCGCCGCGGCGATGGCGAACACTCGGCCTCTGGTGTGGCATCGCCAGTGGCTGCGGTGCGGCGGTGTTGGTCGAGATCTTTCAGTACCTGGGCGGCGAATTCATTCTTGCCCGCTATCCGGATCTGATACAGACGGAAGCCTGGCGCGTCGCCAGCGAGTGGCTGCAGCGCTGGGGTCTGCTGGCCATGCTGATCATCGCCGGATCACCCATGCCGCAAACGCCCGCCTTGCTCTTCTGTGCCTTGGCCAACGTGTCGACGCTGGGTATCCTCGTCGCCGTCGGGACCGGCAAGACGGTCAAGTACCTTTTTCTCGCCTGGGCAACCGCGCACTACCCGGCGCGCTTTGTTCGCTACAACTGATGGCCGGCGGGCAGGCGGCGCCCACGGTCAGGCAACGCCCGCGCCGTGTGCCTGGGTGTCGGCCCAGTAGCTCGAGCGGACCATCGGGGCGCAGGCAGCAGCGCTGAAACCCATTGCCAGGGCCTGCTGTTCGTACCCGTCGAAGATCGTCGGGTGGACGTAACGGGCGACCGGCAAATGATGGACGGATGGGGCAAGATACTGGCCGATGGTCAGCATGTCGACGGCGCTGGCGCGCAGGTCGCGCAGAACCTCGATGATTTCTTCATCGGTCTCGCCGAGTCCGACCATCAGGCCGGACTTCGTCACCACCTGCGGATAACGGGCTTTGAAGGCGCGCAAGAAAGCAAGCGAGTGCGCGTAATCGGCACCCGGGCGTGCCTGTCGATAGAGTCGGGGAACGGTTTCGAGATTGTGGTTCAGGACGTCGGGCAACGACTCGCCAAGCACTTCGAGGGCAAGCTCCATCCGTCCACGAAAGTCGGGAACGAGGGTTTCTATGGTCGTTCGGGGCGACGCGCGGCGGACCGCGTTGAGCACGTCCACAAAATGTCGGGCGCCGCCGTCGCGCAGATCGTCGCGATCGACACTGGTGATCACGACGTAGCGCAACTTGAGTCGGGCGACACTCTCGGCGAGCCGGGCCGGCTCGTCTGGGTCGGGCGGCAGAGGTCTCCCGTGGCCGACATCGCAGAACGGGCAGCGTCGCGTGCAGATGTCGCCGAGGATCATGAAGGTCGCTGTGCCGCGCCCGAAGCATTCGCCGATATTTGGACACGCTGCTTCTTCGCAGACGGTGTGCAGTTTCTGATCACGCAACAGCCGCTTGATCTCAGCGAAGCGACCAGTTTCGTTGCCCGCCTTGACACGGATCCACTCCGGTTTTCGCTGTGGCGCCTGCGGGACGATTCTGATCGGAATGCGCGCCGTCTTCAGTTCTCCCTTTTCCTTTGTGCCGGCGATGCCGGCGGTCGATCCCGCCTTCGCATCGTCACCGTTCTGCTTGTTCATGGTCTGCCCTCCAGTTGTCCTGCCAGCTGGTCGACGAGTGCTGCCGATGCTTGGCGGGGGGTAAGCGCCAGACCGAGATCCTTTGTCTGCGTCACCTGCAGGCCAGGATAGCCGCACGGGTTGATCGCGGCAAACGGGCTCAGATCCATGTCGACGTTGAGGCTGAGGCCGTGATAACAGCAATTTCGACGCACGCGCAGGCCAAGGGCTGCAATCTTGGCCGAGGCGACATAAACGCCCGGTGCGGCAGCGCGCTGTTCGCCGGCAATGCCGTGCGCGGCGAGGAAGTCAATGACCGATTGTTCTATCAGAGTGACGACTTCGCGCACTTTCAGTCTTCTTCGGTTGAGGTCGAGCAACAGGTAGATGACGACCTGGCCAGGTCCATGGTAAGTGATTTGCCCGCCACGGTCTGTCCGTATGAGCGGGATGCCGAGGTCGGCGAGCAGGTGCTCCGGCCTGCCGGCCTGTCCCAGGGTGAACACCGGAGGGTGTTCGCAAGACCAGATCTCGTCGCCTGTTTCCGGCCTGCGCGCGAGCGTGAAGTCGACCATGGCTTGCCACGTCTGCCGATAGTCGCTCAGGCCGAGATCGCAGAGACGCAACGGCAAAGCGGCCGCATGCGCCACGCGCGCTTGCCCGGCCGCCGAGCTGGCGGGTGCACCGGCCAGATCACTTGCTGCCAGCTTCACAGTACCAGCTTGACCAGCCTGTGCCCGCTGAGTTCCCGGTAGAGCGCATCGAGCTGATGGCGGCTGACGGCGTTGATCGTGCACGTCAGGCTGAGAAACTTGCCGGCGCTCGAAACGCGAATCTCCATGGTTGCGCCGGAGAAGTCGGGAGCGTGCCGCTGGACGACTTCAAGCACGGCTTCGGGCAGGCCCGCGTCGGTCTGCCCGATGATCTTCAGCGGAAACGCGCAAGGAAAACCGAACAGCGCGTCCGGCTGGTTGCCGTCGAGCGAAGCATCGCGCGCTTTGCTCATGGCAGCAAGTCGCCGGACAGAAAGGTGAACCGCATGCAGTTTGGCCTCATTTCTGCGTTTCGATCATCACGAGTGGCTCGTCGGACACCGCAACCGGCGCGCCCTGTCGACGGGACGACCGTGCTGGCGCATCCTGAACCACCTCCGGCGGCAATGCGCTGACCGACAGGGGATTGGTTTCGACCATGATCAGCCCGCTGCTGGCGGCCGCCTCACGAATCGTCTCCGCCAGATCCGACTCAGGCATGTCGACGGCAGGCGCAGCCTTTTCGCTGACACCGGCGCCCAGGGGCTGTCGTTCGTCGACGACGTTCCGCTGCGTCGCTTGCTCTGCTTCGTCTGTCGATCCTGCACTGTCGTTTTCGACGCTGCCGTCTCCGCTCGGCGACGCATTTGGCAAGCTCGACGGGGCGCCGGTGGTCGCCTTCACTGCGTCGCCGGCGAGCACACCTTGCCCATCAGCGAGTCCGTCGTCCACGACGACCTCTGCCGCTCCGGGCGAGGCAAGCGCAACCGCTGCCACGAGCGCCTCGCCCGGCACAGGCTGGTCGACCGTTGGCGATGCCCGTGTTGGGCTCCTGGCTGCGCTTGCCTGTTCGCTGCCGACCGGCACTGCGCCCAGCGCTTCAGCGGCGACGGCCCGCCCGCTTGCTCCGCCCTGACTGGTCAGCGGGCGCCGTCCGGGCCCGCCGGGCAAAGCGGCGCTGCCGTTCAGGAGATCGAGCTGGCCCTCTGCTTGCTCGCCGCGCTCGCGTCGGCCAGCGCGACGGCCGCGGCGACGCGAGCCGTTTGTCGGTTCGTCGGCGGTTGGTTCGGTCGCCGGGGCAGTGATGCGCGGGACAGCTGCCGGCGGGCTTTCGCTCTTTGCTGCGTTGCCAGTGGCGGGCAGTGGTTCGCGCCGTTCTCCGCGTGGCTCGCCGCGCGGTCGGCGCGCATCGCGTGGTTCACGCGCTTCGCGCGGCTTTGCCGCCTCGCCGCGCGCTGCAGTTTGCGTCGACGGCGCGGCCTCGCGCGGTTCCCGCACGATACGCGGGGCCTCGGTCGGTTCACGGTTTTCCTCGCGCCGGGTGCCGCGCATGCTGCCGCGACTGCTTTCGCGCGTCTGGCTGCGTGGCGTGGCGACGCTGCGCGGCGGGGCTTCCGGCTCGGCGACAACCGCCGGCTCAGCCTTGTGACGGAACCAGGAAAGGACTCGGGTGAGGAAGCGGCTGGCTGCCGTCGTCGGTTTTTCGCTTGGCGGCTCGGCGTGTTCGCTGACCATGGGTGCCGGTTGGGACGCTGTGACGCCCTTGATGGCCGCTTCCGCGCGTGGCGCCCTGGCGTCGCCAGCCGCTGTCGTCTCTTTCCCGTCGTCATCTGCCGGCGTGCCGACCATGCGATAGGAGGGTTGCTGAAGTTCCTCCTGGCCTGTTTCGTCGTGCCGGATACGGCTCACCGCATGTTGCGGGGTCTCCAGGTGCATGTTCGGTATGAGCAGAATGCTGACCTTGTGCCGTTGTTCGACGGCCTGCACTTCGCTGCGCTTCTCATTGAGCAGGAAGGTTGCCACGTCGATCGGAACCTGCGCGTGGACGGCCGCTGTGCTGTCCTTCATCGCCTCCTCCTCGAGGATGCGCAGGATGTGCAGGGCGGCCGACTCGGTGCTTCGGATATGGCCCGTCCCCGAGCAGCGCGGGCAAGGGATGTAGCTGGTTTCGGCAAGCGCCGGACGCAAGCGCTGACGCGACAGCTCAAGCAGGCCGAAGCGACTGATCTTGCCCGTCTGCACGCGTGCGCGATCGAAGCGCAGCGCTTCGCGCACGCGGTTTTCTACCTCGCGCTGGTTGCGCTGGTTCTCCATGTCGATGAAGTCGATGATGATCAGCCCGCCGAGGTCACGCAGGCGCAACTGGCGGGCCACTTCTTCGGCCGCTTCGAGGTTGGTGCGCAATGCGGTTTCTTCGATGTCCGCGCCGCGTGTCGCGCGCCCCGAGTTGACGTCGATCGAGACGAGCGCCTCGGTGTGATCAAGGACAATGGCCCCGCCCGACGGCAGTGTGACCTGGCGCGAGTAGGCGGATTCGATCTGGTGTTCGATCTGGAAGCGCGAGAAGAGCGGAACGTCATCCCGGTAGCGCTTGATGCGATTCACCGTGGCCGGCATGACGTGCGCCATGAATTGCTGCGCCTGTTCGAAAACCTCGTCGGTATCGATCAGGATTTCGCCGATGTCCGGCTGAAAATAGTCACGGATGGCGCGAATGACCAGACTGCCCTCCTGGTAGATAAGGAAAGCGCCCTTCTGCTGACCGGCGGCCGATTCGATCGCCTTCCAAAGCTGCAGCAGGTAGTTGAGGTCCCATTGCAGCTCTTCGGCGTTGCGACCGATCGCCGCCGTGCGCGCGATGAGGCTCATCCCAGGCGGTACCTGCAGCTGGTCCATGACTTCGCGCAGCTCGGTCCGCTCGGTGCCCTCGACGCGGCGGGAAACACCTCCGCCGCGCGGATTATTCGGCATCAGCACGAGGTAACGACCGGCGAGGCTGATGAAGGTCGTCAACGCGGCACCTTTGGTACCGCGCTCGTCCTTGTCGACCTGAACGATCAACTCCTGGCCCTCGCGCAGGGCTTCCTTGATGGTCGCCCGTCCACTGTCGACACCGGGCTGGAAGAACGAGCGGGAGATCTCCTTGAATGGGAGAAAGCCGTGCCTTTCCGATCCGTAATCGACGAATGCTGCCTCCAGGCTGGGCTCCAGCCGGGTAATGACTGCTTTATAAATGTTGCTCTTTTTCTGTTCCTTGGCGGCCGATTCAATGTCCAGGTCAATGAGCTTCTGACCGTCGACAATGGCAACACGCAGTTCCTCAGCCTGTGTTGCGTTAAAAAGCATGCGTTTCATGGGGTTTGGCTCCCACGCGCGTAATCACGGGGGAAATACCTTGCCCAGGCAGCAACGAACTAATTGTCGGTGGGATGCATGAGTGGCGTTTCCGGTAGGGCAACCGATAGGGGTATCTCGTCGACTGACTGGCCTGTCAGGCCTTGCCGGTCAAGGACGCGGGTATCTGTCTGGGTCGCTCCGCAGGTGCTAGGCGCGTGCAGTACAAGTGGTATCGCTACTTCGTGGTGAGCGTACTTAACCAGGTGATCGGCGTTGGGCGATCTTGCGCAAGGTCGGCGCAAGCGAGGCGGCTGAGGCCAGCCGCAAAGTGCATCGCAATTCCTATAGAATCGAATCGGCGATGCTCGACGGTCTCACGGGTCAGAGCCTCTTTCAACCCTGGACGCAAATCGCGTAAAGTATATTCAAAATGACCGAAATTTGCAAAAACTCGGTGATTCATACACTGATTACCGAGAATGAAGACGGGCAACGACTCGACAATCTCTTGCTGAAGAAGTGCAAGGGTGTCCCGAAGAGTCACGTCTACAGTGTAGTACGCAGCGGGCAGGTGAGGGTGAATGGGCGCCGGACAAATGTCGCCTATCGCCTGCAGATTGGCGACCTGTTGCGCATTCCGCCGATGCGCGTCGCCACCGCGGTGCAGGAGGTCATCGCCGGCGCCGAGTTGAAAGTGCAGTTGCCCGTGCTTTACGAGGATGATGCGCTGTTGGTGGTCGACAAGCCAGCCGGTATTGCCGTGCACGGGGGAAGCGGCGAGAGTTTCGGGGTGATTGAAGCGCTGCGTCGGCAGCGGCCGCAGGCGCGCTTTCTTGAACTGGCGCACCGTCTGGACCGTGAGACCTCGGGTGTCCTGCTGCTCGGCAAGAAGCGCTCGGCGTTGCTGGCCTTGCACGAGATGTTCCGCGACGGCGGGCGGGTGGGCGGCGCAGGCGGAGCCGACAAGCGCTATCAGGTGCTCGTCTGCGGACGCTGGACGGACAGGCTGCGGCATGTACGGCTGCCGTTGGTGAAATTTCTGCTCGGTTCCGGCGAGCGGCGGGTTCGTGTGGCTGACGATGGGCGGGCCTCACACACGGTCTTTCGTTTGCTTGCCCGCTGGGAACGCTTCAGTTTGCTCGAAGCCGAACTGAGGACAGGGCGGACGCACCAGATCCGGGTTCATCTCGCGCATCTGGGTTTTCCCGTCGCCGGCGACGAGAAGTACGGTGATTTCGCGGCTAACCGCGTGCTGGCCAGGGAGGGCCTCAAGCGGATGTTCCTGCATGCCTGGAAAATCCGCTTGCCGCACCCGGTCGATGGCCGTCAGATTGACGTGCAGGCGCCGTTGCCGGAAGCCCTGACGCGTTTTCTCGATCTGTTATCAACGCGCGAGCAGGCGGCCTATGGGCAGTAGATTTGACCTGTTGATCTTCGACTGGGACGGCACGCTGCTTGATTCGGCGGGTGCGATTGTCAAAGCGATACAGGCTGCCTGCCGCGACCTGGGTCTGCCTGAGCCGGCCGACGATCGCGCGCGCCACGTCATCGGCCTTGGCTTGCGCGACGCGCTGCAACATGTGTTGCCGGACCTGCCGGAAGCGCGCTACCCGCAACTGGTTGATCGCTATCGCCACCACTATCTGGCGCGCGACCACGAATTGCGGCTGTTCGACGGGGCGTCGGAATTGATGGGCAATCTCGTCGACGACGGCTTTCTCCTCGCCGTGGCGACCGGCAAGAGCCGGCTGGGTCTCAGACGGGCTTTCGAGCACAGCGGGATCGGTCATTGTTTCCACGCCTCCCGTTGTGCCGACGAGTGTTTCTCGAAACCGCATCCGCAAATGCTGCACCAGCTGATGGACGAGTTGTCGGTTGGCGCCGGGCGGACGCTGATGATCGGCGACACGACGCACGATCTGCAGATGGCGAGGAACGCGGGGGTATCGTCGCTGGCCGCCGGGTACGGTGCGCATCCGGCGTCGGCACTCGACGCACTGGCTCCGCTGGCACGCCTGTCGGCGGTTGCGGATCTGGCGGAATGGCTCAGCAAGAATGCCTGATCATTCATTTTACGACCATTTCGGACTATACTTCGCCGGCGCGATACGCTTGGTGCCGATCTTCCGTTCTTCGCCCGTGCAGCTGCCCTGGGTTCTCATGCCGGGCTGGGCAGGCAGACAAAGGATTTGCTGTGGCGGAACGTCGACGAGCGTGACCGCGCCATCCATTTCCTCATCGCCAAGCGAGCAAATACCTTGAATACGCCAGAAAACGAACCCCAATGGGAAAAGCAGCTGCTGGAAAGAATCGCTTTCGCGTCGTTGCAGGAGCAGCGGGCGAAACGCCGCTGGGGGATTTTTTTCAAGCTTGCCGGGTTGGCCTATCTGGTTGCCGTGCTCATCATGGTCGTTGACTGGGGTGCCTCCGAGCAACTTGGCGATGGCCGGCACACGGCGGTCATCCATTTGCATGGCACGATCGAGAGCAGTGGTGAAGGCAGCGCGCAGAACATCAACGATGCGCTGCAGTCGGCTTTCGCCGACAAGGGCACGGCCGGCGTCATTCTGCGGGTCAATACGCCGGGCGGTAGCCCGGTGCAGGCAGGCATCGTGCACGACGAGATCCGCCGCCTGCGCAGCAAGCATCCGCAGATTCCCCTGCATGCCGTCGTCGAAGACCTCTGTGCTTCCGGAGGCTACTACATCGCGGTTGCCGCCGACCAGATCTTCGTCGACAAGGCGAGCATCGTCGGCTCCATCGGCGTCCTGATGGACGGTTTCGGCTTTACCGGCGCGATGGACAAGCTGGGTATCGAACGCCGTTTGTTGACCGCCGGCGAGAACAAGGGTTTCCTCGATCCATTTTCGCCGCAAGACGTCAAGCAGAAGGAGCACGCTCGCGTTCTCCTGCGCGAGATCCATCAGCAGTTCATCGAGGTGGTGCGGCGGGGCCGCGGCGGACGCCTGAAAGAGACGCCGGACATGTTCAGCGGCCTGATGTGGACGGGCAGTCAGAGCATCAAGCTCGGTCTCGCCGATGGTTTCGGCACGGTGGGCACGGTTGCCCGTGACGTCATCAAGGCGGAAAGACTCGTCGATTTCACGATCAAGGAAAACATTGCCGAGCGCTTCGCCAAGCGCCTGCGCGCTGAAGGCGCGGGTGGCCTCGGCGCCCTGCTTGGCGGCGATCGGCCGCTGCTGCGTTAGTCTGCCGGGCGGCTGTCCGCCGCCGTCAGGCGAGCATGAGGAATACCGTCGGGCGGCGCTTGAGGTCCGGCAAGGTCCGGCGTTGCCAGTCAGCCACTGAGTGCGTGACGATTTCTTCGCTGGCCAGCGTCAGATCGCTCGCCAGGCAAAGGCGCGTCTGTGCCGCACAGGTCGCCAGCAGCGAGGCCAGCAGGTGGCCGTTGCGGTAGGGCGTTTCGATGAAGATCTGCGTTTGTCGCCGTTGGCGCGATTCCTTTTCCAGCTCACCGAGGCGCCTTGCACGTTCTTCCCGGCCGCTCGGCAGGTAGCCGTGAAAGGCGAAGCGCTGGCCGTCGAGTCCGCAGCCCATCAGGGCGAGGAGGATCGACGATGGACCGACGAGCGGGATGACCCGAATTCCCGCGTCATGGGCAAGCGCGACCAGCGCGGCGCCGGGGTCGGCAATCGCCGGGCAGCCGCTTTCCGAGAGCAGGCCAAGATCAAGACCGGCGAGCAACGGAGCGAGAAGCTGGGGGAGCAAGGTGCCGGGGGTGTGCTCGTCAAGCTGGCGAATCTCGATCTGCTGCAAGTTCGAGTCAGCCGGCAGGGCTTTGAGGAACGCGCGCGCTGTCCTGGCATTCTCGGCGACGAAATGGGTCAGGCGGCGTGCACAGGCGATCGTCGACGGCGGCAGAACCGCGGCGGCCGGCGTCTGGCCGAGCGGAACCGGGATCAGATAGAGCCTGCCGGCAGTCATCGCCAGGCGCCTGATTGCCCGGACGGCGGACGACTGCTCAAGGGATCCTGATCTGCTCGCTGCGCAGCAGTTTGCAGAGCGCGATCAGCGGCAGTCCGATCAAGGCGTTCGGGTCCTCGCCCTCGATTCGTTCGAGCAAGGCGATGCCCAGCCCTTCCGACTTGGCGCTGCCGGCGCAATTGTAGGGTTGCTCATCCTGCAGATAGCGTTCGATCTCGTCGTCCGTCAGGTCGCGGAAGGTTACCACGGTGGGAACGCTGCACCGTTGCGCTCTGCCGGTCTTCGCGTTGAGCAGACAGAGGCCGGTAATGAAGTTGACGCTGCGCCCGCGCAGCGCGCGCAGCTGGCGGACGGCGGCCTGGTGTGTGCCGGGTTTGCCGAATACCTCGCCGGCCAGGCAAGCGACCTGGTCGCTGCCGATGATCAACGCCGTCGGGTAGTTAGCCGCAACAGCCCGCGCCTTTGCCTCCGACAGCCGCAAGGCGGTGGCTTCTGCCTGTTCGCCGGCGAGCGGCGTTTCGTCGACCGTCGGGCTGGCGGTGACGAAAGGCAGACCGAGACGGCTGAAGAGTTCACGCCGATAAGGCGAGGTCGACGCGAGAACGAGTGGGGGAGCGGGCATCGGGAGCTTGATCCGGTAGCGCGGCCGCATGGTTCAGGTGGGGAGAAGCCGACGATTCGTCGGTGGGCAATCGCTTTGACTTCAAAAGCCGAAAATAATATCATGCGCGCCTTATGTCGCGACGAGTACTGATTGATAGCCTGGCGTTTGGACGCGAACGAGGTGTGCTGCACGGCGACCTCGCAGTTTCGTCGTTGTTCCGTCTGCACGATTTGCTGACCGAACGCAGCGGTGCGCTGAAGTATCATATCGAGGGCAGCGTCGGGTCCGATGGACGGAGCAGGTTGTCAATTGCCGTCGCGGGCCGCTTGTTTCTCTGTTGTCAGCGCTGTCTGGAAGCCCTGGACTATCCCCTCGACCTGCACAGTCTGCTCGAGTTCGTCGATGATGGGCATGATCTGACGAAGGAAGAGCTGGAGGACGACTTGCGGGATTTTCTGCCCCACCAGAAGGATCTGGATGTCATGGATCTGATCGAGGAGGAGATTCTTCTAGCGCTGCCGCCGGTGCCGCGTCATGACGATTGTCGTCTGCCGGCCCCCGGTCACGAGGCAGCCGAAAAGGTTTCGCCATTTTCAGCCCTGTCTGCCGCGCGCAGCAGGGCTTGACGAGTTTGATCTCAGGAGTTTGTTATGGCTGTTCAACAGAACAAGAAGTCCCCCTCAAAGCGCGGCATGCATCGCTCGCACGACTCGCTGAACAGCTTGCCGCTGGCTGTCGATCCGACGAATGGCGAGGTTCACCTGCGGCACCATATCAGCCCGACGGGCTTCTATCGCGGCAAGAAGGTCCTCAAGGGCAGCAGCCAGTGAGTCTTCGTGATCGGGCAGGCAACTCGCGATGACGGCGGATTGCCCGCCTTTTGTTTTGTCTGCCGGCCGATGACCATTACTGTCGCCATCGACTGCATGGGCGGGGACTACGGACCCCGTGTCACCGTGCCTGCTGCGCTCGAACTCGTGCGTGCCTACGCGGATGTGCGCGCTGTTCTCGTTGGCCGCCTGGAGGACATCACGCCGCTCCTTGGTGACGTCAGCCGGGATCGTGTGACGGTCCGGCATGCGACGGAAGTGGTCGCCATGGATGAGTCGCCGTCGCAGGCTTTACGGACGAAGAAGGACTGCTCGATGCGCGTGGCGGTCAATCTCGTCAAGCAGGGCGAGGCGGACGCCTGCGTTTCGGCGGGCAACACGGGGGCGCTGATGGCGATCTCACGTTTCGTCCTGAAGATGCTGCCGGGGATCGATCGGCCGGCCATTTGTGCCGCCCTGCCGACCCTGACCGGCCATACGCACTTGCTCGACCTGGGCGCCAACGTGGACTGCAGTCCGGAGCACCTGCTGCAGTTCGGCATCATGGGTGCCTCGCTCGTTGCCGCAATCGAGCACCGTGATCGGCCAACCGTAGGCATCCTCAACATCGGCGAGGAAGAGATCAAGGGGAACGATGTCGTCAAACGAGCGGCCGAGCTGCTCGCCGTTTCCGGGCTGAACTTCGTTGGTAACGTCGAGGGCGACGGTGTCTACAAGGGCGGGGCCGATGTGATCGTCTGTGACGGTTTCGTCGGCAACGTAGCGCTGAAGACCTCCGAGGGCCTGGCACAAGTGTTGGCGACGTTTCTGCGCGAGGAGTTCAGACGCAATCTTTTTACCAAGCTGGCTGCCTTGGTGGCGCTGCCGGTCGTCAAACGGTTCAAGAGGCGCGTCGATCATCGCTGTTACAACGGTGCCAGTCTGCTTGGCCTGAAGGGCATCGTCGTCAAGAGTCATGGTTCTGCCGATGCCTTTGCTTTCGGCTACGCCTTGCGGCGGGCGGCAGAAGAGGCGAGAAGCGGCCTGCTGACGCGGATCGGCGAGCGTATTGCCCTGCAACAGCCGATTGAGGAGACCGCTTAATATGTACTCGCAGATTACCGGCATCGGCAGCTATCTGCCCGGCCCGCCGGTTGCCAACGACGAGCTTGCGCGCCGCGGCATCGATACCAGCGACGAATGGATTGCCAGTCGGACCGGCATCAGATTCCGTCATCTGGCCGAAGAAGGCGAAACCTCGAGCGACCTTGCGCTACAGGCCAGTCGCCGGGCACTGGCTGCCGCCGGCCGCTCAGCGACCGATATCGACCTGATCATCGTCGCCACCTCGACGCCGGATTTCATCTTTCCAAGCACGGCCTGCCTGCTGCAGGCCAAGCTCGGCAATCAGGGCGCGACGGCCTTCGACCTGCAGGCCGTGTGCAGCGGATTCGTCTATGCGCTGACGGTGGCCGACAAGTTCATCCGCTCGGGCAGCCATCGACGCGCTCTGGTCGTCGGGGCGGAGGTCTTTTCGCACATTCTCGACTGGTCAGATCGGACGACCTGTGTTCTTTTTGGTGACGGTGCAGGCGCTGTCATCCTCGAGGCGAGCGACAGGCCGGGTGTGCTGGCCACCGCCCTGCACGCCGATGGTGCGCACCACGGAATTCTTTCTGTACCCGGCAGCGTGTGCAAGGGACTGGTCACCGGCGATCCTTTCCTGCGCATGGACGGGCAGGCTGTCTTCAAGTTTGCCGTGCGCGTCCTGGCCGAAGTCGCCGACGAGTGTTGTCGGGTCGCCGGCGTTGCGCCAGCGACGATCGACTGGCTGATTCCCCATCAGGCGAACATCCGCATTCTGGAAGCGACGGCCCGGAAGATGAAGATTCCGCTGGACAAGGTCATCGTCACCGTCGACCGCCACGGCAATACTTCGGCCGCTTCCGTGCCGCTGGCGCTGGATGAAGCCGTTCGTAGCGGGCGCATACGCAGCGGGCAGAGAATCATGCTCGAAGGCGTTGGCGGGGGGTTCACCTGGGGTGCTGTGTTGGTCGACATCTGACAGGATACATCATGGCTTTTGCATTCGTTTTCCCCGGCCAGGGGTCGCAATCGGTGGGCATGATGGCGGCCTATGGCGACGCGCGCGTCGTCCGCTCGACTTTCGACGAGGCATCGGCGGCTCTCGCACAGGATCTCTGGCAACTCGTTGCCGATGGTCCGCTTGAGGCTCTGGCGCAGACTGTCAACACGCAGCCGGTGATGTTGGCCGCCGGCGTTGCTGCCTATCGCCTATGGCTCGACAAGGGCGGGCGCCAGCCGGCCGTAGTTGCCGGGCACAGTCTCGGTGAGTATTCGGCCCTCGTTGTCGCCGGTGTCGTTTCGTTTTCCGATGCGGTGTCGCTCGTCCGTTTGCGTGCCGCGGCCATGCAGGACGCGGTGCCGCTCGGTGCGGGTGCGATGGCGGCGATTCTCGGACTCGACGATGACAAGA
>WBZP01002178.1_pt1 | contig 22901 bp, 19 predicted proteins | sample 5204301 | NCBI WGS metagenome assembly WBZP01 (sample SAMN12412401, study PRJNA552823) | activated sludge metagenome | isolation source: activated sludge from nitrification reactor of wastewater treatment plant... | place: USA: Pennsylvania | collected 2017 | reverse complement strand
ATGGTAGTCCTATGAGCTGGTCGGGCCTGTTCTCCCAACTGCTGGAAATCGTCGTCGCCTTGCTGCTGGCGCCGCTGGTCACGGGTTGGGTGAACCAGTGCCGCGCCTGGCTGCAAAACAAGTCCGCGCCCAGCCTGCTGCTGCAGTACCGGATGCTGCGCAAGCTGTTCCACAAGGAATCGGTGCTCGCCGAGCACGCCTCGCAGCTGTTCCGCACCGCGCCCTACATCGTCTTCGGCTGCATGGCCTTGGCCAGCGCCATCGTGCCCACGCTGTCCACCGATCTGCTGCTGTCTCCGGCGGCCGACGCCATCGCGCTGGTCGGACTGTTCGCCTTCGCCCGGGTGTTCATTTCCCTGGCGGCGATGGACATCGGCACCGCTTTCGGCAGTCTCGGTGCGCGCCGCGAAATGCTGATCGGGTTTCTTGCCGAGCCGGCGCTGTTGATGGTGCTGTTTTCGGCCTCGCTGATCACCCAATCGACCTCGCTGACCAGCATCGCCGACGCGCTTGCGCACCGCGAGTTCGTCATCTATCCGAGCCTGGCCTTCGCCGGCGTCGCCTTCACGCTGGTGTCGCTGGCGGAAAATGCCCGCGTGCCGGTGGACAATCCGACCACGCATCTGGAACTGACAATGATTCACGAGGCGCTGATCCTGGAGTACTCAGGCCGCCATCTGGCGCTGATCGAATGGGCGGCAAGCCTCAAGCTGTTCGCCTACTCCTGCATCGGCCTGACGCTGTTCTTCCCCTGGGGCATGGCCGCGGTGGGTTCGCCGGAGGAACTCATCCTGGCCCTGCCGGTGCTGGTGCTCAAGCTCGCGATCGGCGGCGCGATCCTGGCGCTGATCGAAACCGCCAGCGCCAAGATGCGCATCTTCCGCGTCCCGGAATTTCTTGCCACGGCCTTCATGCTGGCGGTGATCGGCATGCTGGTGCACTTCCTGCTGGGCGCATGATCATGCAGACCTACCTGATCCAGTCGATCAACCTGTTCGCCGCGGTGCTGCTGCTGTTGTCCTTCGGCATGCTGTCGCAACGACGCATCCTGACCCTGATCAACCTGTTCACGCTGCAAGGCGCGACGCTGGTGGCCTCGACCCTGGTGGTGGCCTACGTAACTAACCAGCACCACCTGTATTACTCGGCGGCGATCACCTTCATCACCAAGGTGGTCGTGATTCCCTTCCTGTTGCATCGGCTGATAGCCCGCCTCAACGTCAAATGGGACGTCGAGACGCTGATCAACATCCCGACCACGATGCTGATCGGCATCCTGCTGGTGGTGTTCGCCTTCAACCTGGCCTTGCCGATCGCGCAACTCTCGTCCTCGGTCGTGCGCAGCACGCTGGGCATTGCGCTGGCCTGCGTGCTGTTGTCATTCATGATGATGATCACGCGGGCCAAGGCCGTGCCCCAGGTGATCGGCTTCCTGTCGATGGAGAACGGGCTGTTCTTCGCCGCCACTGCCGCCACCTACGGCATGCCGATGGTGGTCGAATTCGGCATCGCCTTCGACGTGCTGGTCGGCATGTTCATCCTCGGCGTGTTCATGTTCCAGATCCGCGAGCAGTTCGACAGTCTCGACATCCGTCACCTCGAAAAGCTCAAGGAAGATTAGCCATACATGGAACACCTGCTGCTGCTCCTGGCCATTCCCCTGCTCGGCGGCGTCGTGCTGGCGCTGTGCGGGCATCGCGATTACGCGCCGGAAGTCAACGTCGGTTTCGGCTTCGCGACGCTGGCCGCCGCCGGGCTGCTGACCGCCAGGGTGATCGACGGCGGGCCGCTGCTGGTTCTCGACCAGCAGTTCTTCGTCGATCCGCTCAACGTCTTCCTGATCGCGCTGACCGCCTTCGTCGGCTTCACCACCACCGTGTTCTCGCGACCCTACATGCGCCTCGAACGCGACCGCGGCAAGATGACGCCGGGCCGCATGCGCCTCTACCACAGCATGTACCAGACGTTCAATTTCACCATGCTGGTGGCCCTGTCGACCAACAACATGGGCATCCTCTGGGTGGCGATGGAAGCGGCGACACTGACCACGGTGTTGCTGGTCAGCGTCTATCGCACCGCGGCGAGCCTCGAAGCCGCGTGGAAGTACTTCATCCTCTGCGGTGTCGGCATTGCCCAGGCGCTGTTCGGCACGATCCTGCTCTACCTCGCCGCCGACAAGGTGATCGGCGCCGGCGGCGCGGCTTTGCTGTGGACCAGTCTGGATGCGGTGAAGACGCATCTTGAACCCAACGTCATGGCCCTGGCCTTCGTCTTCCTGCTGCTGGGCTACGGCACCAAGGTGGGTCTGGTGCCGGTGCATAATTGGCTGCCCGATGCCCATGCCGAGGGCCCGACCCCGATCTCGGCGGTGCTTTCGGGACTGCTGCTGAATGTCGCGCTGTACGCGGTCCTGCGCTGCAAGATGCTGACCGACGGGGCGCTCCAAGGCAATCTTGCCGGCCGCTTGATGATCGGCTTCGGCCTGCTGTCGGTGGTCGCCGCGGCATTTTTTCTGTCGCGACAGAAGGATATCAAGCGCATGTTCGCCTATTCGTCGATCGAGCACATGGGCCTGATGACATTCGCCTTCGGTCTGGGCGGACCGATCGCCAACTTCGCCGGCCTGCTGCACATGACGGTTCATTCGCTGGTCAAGTCGGCGATCTTCTTTACCGTCGGCCATGCTTCCCAAAGCGCCCATACCCAGGTCATGGACAGGATCCGCGGCTTGATCAAGCTCAACCCGGCGGTCGGCTGGGGCCTGCTGCTGGGTACGCTGGCGATACTTGGCATGCCGCCGTTTGGCGTATTCGCCAGCGAATTCCTGATTCTGACGACGGCGATGCGGGAGCTGCCCTGGGCGACGCCCTTTCTGCTGCTGGCGCTGGGCGTGGCCTTTGCCGCGATCTTCATCCGCGTCCAGGAGATGGTGTTCGGCGACACCGAGTTGAAGCCGCTGGAGCATCCGCCATCATTGGTGCCGGTATTCGTTCATCTGGCGCTGGGCTTGATGCTCGGAGTCTATATTCCACCCTATCTGGTCGACTGGTACCAGCAGGCGGCAAGAATGATCGGAGGGTAGACCGGGTGCCTTTGTCCGCGCTCAATTGCGAGTTCCACACCTTGCCGGCGCCGCTGCCGATACAGCGCGCCGTGGTGAACCGCGAGCAATGGCAGGCGGCGCCGGCGGCGGTAGCGCAGGTCGGCGGCCGGCTGGTTTCGCTGTGGGGTTCCGACCGGCGTGGGCTGGACGGCGGCTTTGCCGTCTCTGCCGCCTATGCGCTGGCCGAAGGCCTGGTGTGGCTCGGTTTGCCGATAGCGGACACGGGCACTGCGGAGCAAGCCTCGTATCCCGAGATCGCACGCATCTTCCCGGCCGCCGGGCGCATGCAGCGCGCCTGTCGCGACCTGCTCGGCCTGGTGGCAGAAGACGCCGCCGACCAGCGCCCGTGGTTGCGCCACGGCGCCTGGCCCGAAAATCATTTTCCCTTGCGCCGCGAGCATGATGGCTTCGAAACCTTCGCGGCGACGCCGGAAGCCTACCCCTTCGTGCCGGTCGAGGGCGACGGCGTGCATGAGATCGCGGTCGGCCCGGTCCATGCCGGAATCATTGAACCGGGGCACTTCCGCTTTTCCGTGATCGGCGAGCGCGTGCTGCGCCTGGAACAGCACCTGGGCTACAAGCACAAGGGCATCGAAAAGCGCTTCGGGCGCATGGCGCCGCTGGAAGGGTATCGCCTGGCCGGGCGCGTTTCGGGCGATTCGACGGTGGCTTACGCCTGGGCCTATTGCATGGCCCTGGAATCCATTGCCGTCGTCGAGATTTCGTCGCGCGCGCGCTGGCTGCGCGCGCTGCTGCTGGAGCGCGAGCGGGTCGCCAATCATCTGGGGGATCTGGGCGCGCTGGGCAACGACGCGGCGCTGGGATTCGGCCTGGCCCAGTTCTCGCGGCTCAAGGAAGACTGGCTGCGCCTGAACCGCGAGCTGTTCGGCCATCGCTTCATGATGGACCGCATCGTTCCCGGCGGGGTCGCCGTCGATATCGATGCCGCCGGGGGTGACAAGATGCGCCGCCAGTGCGACGCGATCGAAGCCGACGTGCGCATCCTGATGGGCATTTACGAAGAGCACGCCGGCTTGCAGGACCGCTTTTTGACCACCGGTCGCGTGACTCCCAAGCTGGCGGCGCAGCTCGGGCTGTGCGGCCTCGCCGGGCGGGCCAGCGGACAGGCCTGCGATCTGCGCATGGACTTTCCCTGGGCGCCCTACGAAGCACTGAAGGCCACTATGGTCACCCATCGCAACGGCGATGTCGCGGCGCGCGTGACGGTGCGCTTCGAGGAGATCTTCGAGTCCCTGCGTCTGATTCGCGAAATTTGCGCGCAACTGCCGTCCGGTTCGGCGCAGCTCGCGCTGGACCCTGTGCCCGCGAACGGCATGGGCGCAGGATGGATAGAAGGCTGGCGCGGCGACGTGCTGGTAACTCTGGAACTCGATGCCGGCGCGATAAGCCGCTGCCACTGCCACGATCCCTCGTGGCAGAACTGGCCGCTGCTGGAACATGCGGTGATGGACAACATCGTTCCCGATTTTCCGGTGATCAACAAATCCTTCAACCTCAGTTATTCGGGGCAGGATCTATGAGGGCTTCCCGCTGATGTGGCGCATGCTGTTGCAGATCGCCAAGACCGGACTGCGCACCGAGCCGGCGCCGGAACCCAACGAGGAATGGCGCGTCGAGCGTGCCGAGGCGGAGCGCATCCATGCCGACATTCTCGGCATCCTCGGCCGCGCGCTGACCATCCGCGAAGTGGACGCCGGTTCCTGCAATGGCTGCGAACTGGAAATCCATGCGCTCAACAACCCCTACTACAACATCGAGGGGCTGGGCATCAAGTTCGTCGCCAGTCCGCGCCATGCCGACATGCTGCTGGTGACCGGCCCGGTCTCGCGCAACATGAAGGTGGCGCTGGAGCGCACCTATGCCGCGACGCCGTCGCCCAAGCTGGTCGTGGCGGTCGGCGACTGCGGCTGCAGCGGCGGCATTTTCGGAGAAAGCTACGCGAGCTGCGGCAAGGTGTCGAACGTGATTCCGGTCGACGTCCTTGTGCCGGGCTGTCCGCCGCCGCCGCTGGATCTGCTGCGCGGCATCCTCACCGCCATTCGCAGCCGCAACTGAACGCTCGGGTCGCGTTCAACTGCCGTCCATTGGGTTAACGAGTCCGGCTATCCTTCGGCGCGGAGCAGCATTTCACGATCCAGCGCGTGTACATCGGTGATGCCGCACAAGGCCATCGCGATCGCCATTTCGCTGCCGAGCAGCGACAGCACGTGGGTAACGCCGGCCTCGCCGCGAGCGGCGACGGCATAGCCCCAGGGGCGGCCGATCAGGCAGGCCCTGGCGCCCAGGGCGAGGGCCTTGACGACGTCCAGTCCGCTCCTCACGCCGCCGTCCATCAGCACTTCGAGGCGATCGCCCACCGCGTCAACGATGCGCGGCAAGGCGTCGATGGCAGCGGCCACGCTGTCCAACTGACGGCCGCCGTGATTCGAGACGACCAGTCCGTCGGCGCCGAACGAAGCGGCGTCGCGCGCATCCTCCACGTCGAGAACGCCCTTGAGCAGGATCTTGCCCTGCCAGTTTTCGCGCACCCAGGCCAGATCGCGCCAGGTGACGCTCGGGTCAAACTGGCTATCCACCCAGGCCTTGAAAGCCGCGGGATTGCGCGCACCGGGCACGGCCGCCGTCAAGTTGCCGAAGGTCAGGGGTTTGCCGCGGAGGCCAACGTCGATCAACCATCCCGGATGCGACAGCAGGTCCCAGGCCTTCGCCAGCCGGCCGCTCAGCGGCAGCGCGCCGCCCAGGCCATTGCGGACGTCACGGTGGCGGGCGCCGGTTACCGCGAGATCGACTGTCAGCACCAGCACGGGGCAGCCCGCGGCGTGCGCCCGCCGAAGAAGTTCCCTGGCATAGCCGCGGTCACGCATCACGTAGAGTTGATACCAAAACGGCGCGCCGCTGGCGCGGCGAACTTCCTCGATCGAGCAGATGGACACGGTCGATTCGCAAAACGCCACACCCTTGGATTCGGCGGCGCGCGCCGCCTGCACTTCCGCCCGCCGCGCCATGGCCCCGGCCAGTCCGAGCGGGGCGAGAATCAGTGGCAAGGCGAGATCCTGGCCCAGAACGCGGGTGGACAAGTTCAATTGCGAGACGTCGCGCATCACGCGTGGCCGCAGATGCAGGCGGTGGAAGGCCTGCCGGTTGTCGCGCGCCGTCAATTCCTCATTGGCCGCGCCGTCGAGATAGTCGAACAGAAATCGCGGCAGACGCCGGCGCGCCAGTTCGCGGTAGTCGCCGGCCGTGGCGGGCGCCAGACCCAAGCCGCGAGTCACATCGTCAATCATGCTCCCCTCCACGTCCGCGGGCATCTTAACGCGTCGGCCCGGCAGAAATCCGGGCGCCCAAGACGTGTGCCGTGGGTTTGCTGTCATTGCCCGTCCATGGCCCCGGCGGCGCGGGATTTCCCGCGCCGCCGGGGCGATTCTCCGCTAACATCGCCGAATTCTCAAACCGGCACGCCGCAGGCACACCATTACGAGACTGGCATGACGCTTCTTTCCGACGACGCCAAGATCAATCAGTTGCGCGAGTACCAGTTGGTCTTTGAACGCGCCAAGATCGGGATCGTGGTGCTGCGCGATGGCGTCATCCAGCGCTGTAACAGGCGTTTCGCGGAGATCTTCGGCCACGATGCGGGCGAACTCGTCGGCAAATCAACCCGGATGCTGTACCCAAGCGAGGATGCCTGGGCGACGACGGAAAGTCGCGCCAATGCGATGCTGGCCGAAACGGGGAGTTTCAGCGGGGAGGATATCTACCGCCGCCGCGACGGCGGCCTGATCTGGTGCCAGGCCATCTGTAGCCTGATTGACCCCGAACAACCCGAAGAGGGCTACATCTGCCTGTTCGAAGACGTCTCCGAGAAGCGACAGGTCGCGGACGCGCTGAAGGTGCTGCTGCGCGAGCAAAGCCTGATTTTCGAGCGCGTACCCACCGGAATCATGTTCGTCCGCGAGCGTGTCATTCTGCGCTGCAATCCCCGCTTCGAAGACATCTTCGGCTATCCGCCGGGGGCGCTGGTGGGCCAGTCCACGCGCGTGCTGTTCGCCGATGAACAGGCCTGGATCGACACGGGTGTGCGTGTCTATTCGGCGCTACGGGAGCAAGCCGTGATCGATGTCGATATCGACTACCGCCGCCGCGACGGCTCCCCGCTGATTTGCCACGTCATCGGTTGCATGCTCGACAGCGCGGACCCGGCGGCCGGCACGATCTGGCTTACCCAGGACATTACCGCCAGCCGCGCGACAGAAGCCGCGCTGCGCAACAGCATTCGGGAGCAGCAACTGATTTTCGACAATGCGCTGATCGGCATTGCCTATCAGCGGGGTCGTACCATCCTGCGCTGCAACTGCCGTCTTGAGGAAATGTATGGCTACGCGCCAGGTGACCTGCTGAACCAGTCGACGCGCATATTGTTCGCCAGCGACGACGCGTGGGAGGAAGCCGGCCGTCGCGTTTACCAATCGGACGCGAGTCGCCAGACCTTCGATGGCGAGTTCCTGTGCCGCAAGCGCGACGGCAGTCCAATCTGGGTTCATGTCAGCGGTCGTACGGTCGATGTCGCCGACGGCAGCGTGACCTGGATCTGGACCCATGAGGATGTGACCGCCCGCCATGAGGCGGAGGAAGCCCTGGCGAAGAATGTCAGGGAATACGCGCTGATCTTCGACAACGCGATGATCGGCATCGCCTATTCGCGCGATCGGGTATTCCTTCGTTGCAACAGGCGCTTCGAGGAAATTTTCGGCTTTGTGCCGGGAACGGCGGTCGGTCAGAGTTCGCGTTCGCTCTTCGCCAGCGACGAGGACTTTGAGGAAATTGGTCGCCGCATGCGTGAGACGAGAGCGCAGGGTGAGAGTTTTGCGGACGAGGTTCTCTACCGCCGGCAGGACGGTACGCCGATCTGGGTTCACGCCCGCGGACAGCCGATACAGGACGCCGACGGGCAGGTCTGGATCTGGACCATGCAGGATGTCACCCGTCGCCAGCAGGCCGAGGAAGCCTTGCGCCGCAGCCATGCGGTGTTGGAGCAGCGGGTCGCCGAGCGCACCGCGGAACTGTCGCGCCAAGTGCATTTCATGGAGCAATTGATCGAGGCGATCCCCGGTCCGGTGTTCTACAAGGACCGTACGGGGCGCTACCTCGGTTTCAACCAGCGCTATCTTGACTTCATGGGTAAACCGCGCAGTGAGCTGGTGGGCGCAACGGTGTATGACATTGCCCCGAAGGATCTGGCAGATCGCTATCGGGCGGCGGACGAGGAGTTGTTCAATCACCCCGGATCCCAGGTGTACGAGACGCAGGTCCAGGCGGCCAGCGGCGAGCGGCGCGAGGTGATGTTTCAGAAGGCCACCTTTGCCAATCCGGACGGCAGCGTCGGCGGCCTCATCGGCGTGATGTTCGACATCACCGAGCGCAAGCGCATGGAGGCGCGGCTGCAGCAGGCTGCGACCGTCTTCGACAGCAGCGCGGAAGGCATCACCATCACCGCCCCGGACGGTTCGATCATCGCCGTGAACCGCGCCTTCAGCGAAATCACCGGCTACACGGAGAACGAGGTGCTTGGCCGCAATCCGCGGATGCTGCAATCCGGGCGGCAGTCTCCGGAGTTCTATCGCGAAATGTGGGACGTCATCGCGCGCGACGGTCGCTGGCAGGGGGAACTGTGGAACAAGCGCAAGGATGGCCGTCTGGTTCCGGAGTGGCTGACCATCAGTGCCGTCAAGGACGCCTCTGGCGGCGTCATGCATTATGTCGGCGTCTTTTCCGACATCACCGAAATCAAGCGCGCCAACGAACTGCTCGACCACCAGGCGCATCACGATCCCCTGACCGGCCTGCCGAATCGCCTGTTGCTGGAGGACCGGCTGCGCGGCGCCGTGCTGCGCGCCCAGCGCGAACAGACGCAGGTGGCGGTATTGTTCGCCGATCACGACCGCTTCAAGAACATCAACGACAGCCTCGGCCATCATGTCGGCGACCGCGTCTTGTGCGAGGTGGCGAACCGCTTCCGCGCGATAACGCGCGAGTCCGATACCGTGGCCAGGCTGGGCGGCGACGAGTTCCTGATCGTGATGGAAGGCATCCACGATGCGGCCATGGTCTCGCGCATCGCCGACAAGATTCTCGATGATCTGCGAATCAACCCCTTGGCCCTCGAACAGGAGTTCTTTGTCGGCGCCAGCATCGGCATCAGCCTGTTCCCGCAGGATGGCGCGGACGCGCCGACCCTGATGCGCAACGCCGATGCGGCGATGTATCGGGCCAAGGAGCGGGGCCGCAATGCCTACGAGTTCTTCACCGGCGACCTGAAGCAGTTCTCGCTCGCCCGCTTCAAGTTGGAAACCGATTTGCGGCATGGCATCGAGCGCGACGAACTGCTGATCTACCTGCAGCCGCAGTTCTCGCTGAACACCGGCGAACGCATCGGCGCCGAGGTACTGGTGCGCTGGCAGCACCCGCAGCAGGGACTGGTGTCACCGGCGAACTTCATTCCGCTGGCCGAGGAGTCCGGATTGATTGTCGCCCTCGGTGAATGGGTGCAGCAGGCCGCCTGTCGCCGCTGGGCCGAGTGGGCGTATGCCGGACTGAATCCGGGGGTGCTCTCGATCAATGTGTCGGGGGTCGAATTTCGTCGCGGCAGGATCGAGGACACGCTGCGCAAGGCGCTTGCCGCGAGCCGCTTGCCGCCGGAACTGCTGGAACTGGAAATCACCGAAAGCGCGATCATGACCCAGGCCGAGCACAGCATCGAAGTACTGCACCGCCTGCGCGCGATGGGAATCAGCCTGGCGATCGACGATTTCGGCACCGGCTATTCTTCGCTGGCCTACCTCAAGCGCCTGCCGCTCAACAAGCTGAAAGTCGATCAAAGCTTCGTCCGCGATCTGCCGGACGATGCCGAAGACTGCGCAATCGTGCGCGCCGTGATCGCGCTTGGCCACAGCCTGCAACTGAAAGTCATCGCCGAGGGCGTCGAAACGCCGGAACAGAGCGAGTTTCTGCGCTCCGAGGGCTGCGACGAAATGCAGGGCTACCTGCTGGGCAGGCCGATTCCGGCCGAGGATTTCCGCCGCGAGTTCCTCGGGGCTTGAGTCCGAGCACCCGCCGCCGCTCATACCGGGCCTGGCGACGGGCTCCAGGCGGTCATAAGAAATTGAAATCGCCCGCTCGCGTGGCTTCGCTATGCTTGCATATATGTCATCGTGGCTGACCCTTTCCCGTGCCGCGCATCTGCTCGGCATATCGCGCGTCGCGTTGCAAAAGCGCATACGCGAAGGCGAACTGCGCTCCTTCGACGGCATGGTCGCGGCCGACGATTTGCAGCGCGCCTGGCCGCAACTGGATCTGGAGCAGTCAGGCAGTTTTGAAAAGACCCGCGCAATCCGCGAGGATGCGTTTGCCAGGCGGCTGCGCGAGCGCGTCCTGCCGACGCAGGAGGCGCTCGCCCGGCGGCTGTTCGCCCAGGGCCAGGAACTGGCGGAATTGCAGCGCACGCTGACCCGCTATCACGCATTGTTGGAGGCCCTGCGCGCGCGCCTTGCCCTTGTGCCGGCGCCGGCCGCGGCGCAACTGTTGGGCTTGCTCGACGAGGGCCTGGCGCAGGCACTGGCAGCCCCGGCGCCCGCGGACGACATGGGTGCGCTCGATGCTATGCTGCGGGTCATGTCGGCTCACGTCACGGTCAAACCATCGGGTCGCGAATTCTTTGTCGAGGGCGCGGAGACGCTGTTGAAGGCAGCCTTGCGCGCCGGGCTGACGCCCAATTATGGATGCGGCAATGGTAACTGCGGCTTGTGCAAGGCGCGTCTGGTCACTGGCGAGGTGCGCGCGGTGTCGCCGTCCGAGTACCGTTTTTCGGCCGCCGAGAAGGCCCAGAACCATCTGCTGCTCTGCGTTTGCACGGCGCTCAGTTCCGATCTGGTGCTCGAAGTGCTCGAAGCCGGAGCGCCCGAGGACATTCCCGAGCAGCGCATCGTCGCCAAAGTGCGCAGCCTCGACGCGCTGACCGACCAGGTGCGGCGCCTGCATCTGCAAACGCCGCGCAGCAACCGGCTGCGTTTCCTCGCCGGACAGCGGGTCACGCTGGGCGTCAGCGCGGGGACGAGCGGCGGCGGGGACATTCATGCGGAATATCCGGTGGCGTCTTGCCCCTGCGACGACCGCAACCTGATCTTCCATGTTTGTCGTCCCGACGGCCCCGGCGCCAACGCCGACTTTCGGGAATGCGTGTTCGACGGGCGGATCAAGGCCGGCGACGAAATTTCGGTATGGGGGCCGTGGGGCAATTTTGTGCTGGAAAAGAACTCGGTGCGCCCCCTGGTGTTCATCGCCATCGATGACGGTTTCGCGCCGCTGAATAGCCTGATCGAACATGCCATCGCGGTGGATGCCGCCGAATCCATCGCGCTCTACTGGGCCAGTTCGCAGCCGGGCGGCCAGTACCTGCCCAACCAGTGCCGAGCCTGGGCCGCGGCGCTCGACGAGTTCAGCTACCGGCCGCTGGTGATCGATGAACTGCCGGCGACGCTTGCCGCCGATGCCGCCCTGCCCCAAAGCGACGTCTATCTTGCCGGGGCGGCCGAGCGGGTTGGGCCTGTGGCCTCCGGACTGCTGGCCGCCGGCGTGGCACCGCGACAACTGCATGTCGAGTCGCTGTGAGCGGGTGAGCGAGACGCGATGAGCGAGGGGCGACGCATTATTCCGATTCGGCCATCCCCTGCCGACGGCGAACTCGATGCCTGTGTGTCGGCCGAGCCGTTTGCCCTGATGGTGCTGGGCGACAGCATGGAACCGGAGTTTCTGGAGGGTGAGGTGATCGTGATCGAGCCCGAAGGACTGGCCACCGACGGATCCTTCGTCCTGGCGCAGCTTGCCGGCGAATGGATCTTCCGCCGGTTGGCAAGGCAGGCCGCCGGGTGGAGCCTGCAGGCGCTCAATCCGGCCTATCCCGCCGCGGATATTCCCGACCTCGGCGCGGTCAAGGGAGTGGTGATCCAGAAAGCCCGATCCGGCGGGCGCCGCGCCGCCAAACACTACGTGACGTGAGCGCCATGCCCTACTACATCTATCGCCTGACTCCGGTCGGGCCGCTTCGCCGGCTCGCCAAGATCACCCAGTTCGAGGCCTTCAAGGACGCCTCCGGGGAAGCCAAGCGCCTGCGTCGCGAGGCCGCTCTGGGGGAGGGCGAGACGATCAAGACCATATTTGCCGAGAACGAGCTGCAAGCCGAAGACCTGCTCAGTCAGCCGCGCGGCGAAGAGCCGATGACCGGCGAGGACTATTAGCGCCGTGGTCGACGAAGCCGCCTTCCGGCACGCCAGGGGCGAGATCAACCGCCTGCCGTGTGTCTTCGAACGAGGACTGCTGGCCCGCCATGCGGTCTGCGAGCTGGCGGTGCGCCACCAGATCGCCGAGCGCGAGACCGTGGCGTGCGCCCAGCCGGTGGCGCGCGCGGTCTGCGCCGAGATGGCGGCCCTGCTGCGCGAAAAGTCGGCGTTCGCGCTGGGCTTGTCGAGTGCGCCCCGCATTCTGCCGCACGCGATGTTGATGAGGATCCAGTGCGGCGGGCTGGATGGATTGAAACGCCTGCTGGACCCTGACGCGGTGGCGCCGGACGTGCGGCGCCTGATGCGCCTGGCGAAGGAAGGCTACGGCGATTTCGCCGAATTGCCGTTTTCCGAGATCGTGCAGGGCGTGGCGGCGTGGCAGGGGCGCCGCCGGCAAGGCGGAGGCGCGCGGTGATCGCCGGCATGGCTGCGCTGGTCAGCGCGGTGCAGACCAACTGCGACATCGCCGACGCGCGTCACGCGCGCGATGTCAGCCTGTGCACCTACCTGCTGGGCATGCGTGAGTATTATCGCTGGGAGCATGAACTGCCCTATGGCGTGTCGCCGCCACGCGACGACGTGGGACGCTGGATCGCCGAGCGCGAGGCGCATTGGGAACGCCTCGCCGACGCCGATTTCGTGGCGGTGCCGGTTGCCGGCAAGGAGTTCGATCCCTTCGCCGCACCGCAGATCAACGCCGCGCTGGCCGGCAGCGGCCTGATGTACGGCGCGGGTCTGGGGCGCTTCCGCAAACCGCACTTCTTCCTCGGGCAACTCGCCCGCGAGGAGCAGCGCGGCGAGGCCAGGCTGCTGGTCTGCGGTTGCGAATATGCGCGCGATGTCTCGGCCATGCCGGCGGCATCGCAGGGCGCCACGCTGATCGTGCGGCGCGAGGCGCTGCGGCAGTGGCTGTGGGAGAAGGCCGAAGGCTGGAACGTGAAACAGCAGGATGGCGCACTCAAGTCGGCCCTGCTCGCCTACGGTTTCGATGTCGATCCGCAGGCCGCCATCGAACGCATGACGGATTGCGAAATCGAGACCCTGGTGCTCCACGAGGAGGGCGAGCTCGCCGCCGGCCAGTTGCTCGGCAGCGAGTGGTCAGGCAAGCTCGCCGGCTTCAGCGGCAAACGCGCCGAACTGCTGGCCCGCGCCGTCCGCGACAACCTGGCGGATTGCCTGGTGACGCTGCCGGGCCTGCTGCAGCGGGGCGCCGAAGATTCGCTGCATTTCTGGTTCTCGACCTTCGACGGATTGCGCCGGGAGATGTTTCCGCGTCTGGTGGAGGCCTACGCCGCAAGAGTCGGCAGCGCCAGCACGGCGCTGGTGCTCGAAGCCGCGCAGGCGGGTTGCGTCCACTTCGCCGCCCTCGGCCTGCGTCTGCTGGACATGGACGAAAGCAGCATCGAAGCGCTGTCGCACGAGGTCGCCGCGATCGCGCTTTAGGCTGCTCGCGGCCGCCTCGGCGATGACTACTCCTTGAACGCTTCGACCGCGATGCTCAGCGTGACTTCGTCGCTGACAGCCGGTGCGCTCTTGCCCATGTTGTAGTCGGAGCGCTTGATCTTGGCTACCGCATTGGCGCCAATCGCATCCTTCTTGACGAAGGGGTTCGGCATCGCGTGAAAGGAGGTAACGGTCAGGGTCACCGGTCTGGTCACGCCCTTGATCGTCAGATTGCCGTCGACCGCAACCGGCTTGTCGCCATCGAACCTGACCTTGCTCGACTTGAAGCTGATGGTGGGGTGTGCGGCGGTATCGAAATAGGCCTCGCCCTGAATGACCTGGTTGAGGATCGCGAGGCCGGTGTTGACCGACTTGGCATCGATCGTCACGTCCACCGAAGCGTTATGGGCCGCGCGGTCGAGGACGATCTTGCCGCTGGTCCTGTCGAAGCGGTGCAACTGGTTGGAATAGCCGAGGTGGCTGTACTCGAAGCGTGCCGCGGTATGGTCGGGGTCGATGTTGTAGGTTTCGGGGGCGGCCACCGCGGCGGCAGACAATGCTGAAAGGGCGAAAACGAGAGCGAGCCGGTTCATGGTTTTCTCCTGAATGGGTAAAGATGTGCTTACTTGGCGGCGGCGCCGGCCACCAGCCGGAACTTGACCTGGACTTCATTGGCCACCGTGCCGAAGTCGGCCCACATGCCTTCGCCGATGGCGAAGTCGGCGCGCTTGAGCACCAGGCTGCCTTCGAAGACCCCGCTGGCGCCGTCCTGGCGCAGCGTCACAGGTGCCGTCAGGTCCTGCGTCTTGCCCTTGATCGTCATCTTGCCGGCGACTTCGAAGCGGTTGCCGCCGAGGGGCTTGGCCGAGGTCAGGACGAACTTTGCGACCGGGTAGGCCTCGGTATTGAACCAGGCCTTGCCCGCCAGCTCGTCGTTGGCGTCCTTCGAGCCGGCATCGATGCTGGCCAGGTCGATGTCGAGCTCGGCCGCTGCCGCGGCGGGTTTGGCCGGGTCGAACGCCAGTCTGGCGCGAAAGCTCCTGAACTGACCCTCGACGGGCACGTTCATCTGCTTCGAAACGAAAGAGAGCGTGCTCTTGGCGGGGAGCACCTGATTGAATTCAAGCGCCTGCGCCGCGGGCAGCGCGACAGCCAAGCCGCAGCATAGGGCAATCCTGACCCGACGAAACCTCATCGCATGTCTCCGGAACGGTCGCGACGAAAGGGTAGCATGCGCGCCAGCACGTCGTCACGGTCGATGAAATGGTGCTTCAGCGCGGCGCCGGCATGGGCCGCCACCAGGCCCGCCATGCCGAAGTTGAGCAGGGAATGGACCCCTTCGAGAAATTCCCCCAGGTCGGCATTCTTCGCCAGCAGGTCCGGCAGCGGCACCAGGCCGAACCAGACTGTCTGGAAACCCTTGGCCGAACTCATCAGCCAGCCGGTGAGCGGCACGGCGAGCATCAGCAGGTAGAGCACCACGTGCGCCGCCCCGGCCAGGTTCCGCTGCCAGCCGGGCATGGCGTCCGGCAGGTCGGGCGGGCGATGCCGCAGGCGCCAGCCCAGGCGCAGCATCACGCACAGAAAGATCGTTACGCCGGCCCATTTGTGCCAGGAGTAGAGCCGCAACTTCTGCGGCGACAAGGGCAGATCGGCCATATACAGACCGAGCGCAAAGCTGCCGGTGATGGCAATCGCGATCAGCCAGTGAAAACCAATGGCAAGGCCGGTGTAGCGGGGGCCCGATTGCCGGGCAAGAGTTGTCGCGGGATTCATTGAGTTGTTCCGGGTGCGGCCATCTGCCGGTATAGACCGTAGTTTACCCGCCGCGTTCGCGGCGATCCGCCGGCGCGGGCCGGCACCCTTGCGATTCCTTATGAAATACGCTCTTGGTCACGGTTTCTAAGATAATCCGCGAATGCCACGCTTCGCCGCGAACCTGTCCTTGCTGTTCACCGAGCACCCCTTTCTCGAGCGCTTCGCGGCGGCGCGCGCCGCGGGTTTTGCTGCGGTCGAATTTCATTTTCCGTATGGCCATGACCGCGCCGCGCTCGCCGAGGTAGTGCTCACCTCGGGCCTGGAAGTGGTCCTCTTCAATCTGCCGGCCGGGGACTGGGCAGCGGGCGAGCGCGGCATTGCGTGTCACCCGCGGCGCATCGCGGAGTTTCAGGACGGGGTCGGGCAGGCCATTGAATATGCCCGACTGCTGGGCTGCGGCCGGCTAAATTGCCTGGCCGGAATCCCACCAGGCGATATTACCCACTCCCGGGCGCGGGAAACCTTGGTCGAGAATCTGCGCTTCGCGGCCGTCGCGCTGGGGCGTGCCGGCATCGAGCTGGTGCTGGAGCCGTTGAACACGCGCGATACGCCCGGCTTCCTGGTTGCCGACACGCGAACCGCCCTGGCGCTGATCGAGGCCGTCGACAACGACAACCTGCGCCTGCAATACGACATCTACCACGCCCAGGTGATGGAGGGCGATCTGGCCCACACCCTTGAGCAGCATCTGCCGCGGATCGCCCATATCCAGTTGGCGGACAACCCCGGGCGCCACGAACCGGGAAGCGGGGAAATCAACTTTCCCTTTCTGCTGCGGCATATCGACCGTCTCGGCTACGCCGGGTGGGTGGGTTGCGAATATCGGCCAAGCGGGCGCAGCGAAGACAGTTTCGGCTGGCTGCAAACGTGGCGCTGAGCTACGCGCGCCAGCGATCCGTGCTGCGCGGCCTGTTCGACGTCGCCGTCGCCGCTGTCGAGCCGGCGCGCTGCCTGCCGGCCTGGCTGCCGGCGGCGGCGGAATTGCCGCGCGGCCGTACCGTCGTGGTCGGCGCCGGCAAGGCGGCGGCGGCCATGGCCAAGGTGGTCGAGGAGCACTGGCGCGGCGATCCGGAGCGACTGTCCGGCCTCGTCGTTACGCGCTATGGGCATGGCGCGACGACCCGACGCATCGAGGTCGTCGAGGCCGCCCATCCGGCTCCCGACGCGGCGGGGCAGCGGGCGGCGCTGCGGATTCTCGACGCCGTGAGGGGGTTGACGGCGGATGATCTGGTGCTGGTGCTGCTCTCGGGGGGCGGTTCGGCGTTACTGACGGCGCCGCTGCCCGGCATCACGCTGGGCGAGAAGCGGGCGGTAACCAAAGTTCTGCTGAATTGTGGTGCCAGCATCGGTGAGATCAACTGTGTCCGCAAGCACCTTTCGGCCATCAAGGGCGGCCGTCTTGCGCTCGCCGCCGCTCCGGCGCGGGTGTTGGCGCTGGCGATTTCCGATGTCCCGGGTGACGAGCTGTCGACCATCGCCTCGGGGCCGACCGTGCCCGACCCTTCGACGTGCGCCGAGGCGCTGGAAATAGTCGCGCGCTACGCCATCGAGCTGCCGGCCAGTGCGCGTCGGGCGCTGCTGACGGGCGCCGGGGAAACGCCCAAGGCGTCAGACCCGGGCTTCCGGCGTTGCCAGTCACACATCATCGCCACGGCACAATCGGCGTTGGCGGCGGCGGCCGACGCCGCACGCGCACAGGGCTTCGTGCCGCTGGTGCTGGGTGACGCGATCGAGGGCGAGGCGCGCGAGGCGGCGCGCGTGCTCGGCGGGATCGCGCTGTCGTGCGCGTTCCATGGCGTGCCGTTGGCCGCGCCCTGCGTGCTGCTTTCCGGCGGCGAGACCACGGTTACCATGCGCGGCGGCGGGCGCGGCGGGCGCAACGCCGAATTCCTGCTCGCGCTGGGTTTGGCCCTGAACGGGCATGCTCGCATCCATGCCCTCGCCTGCGATACCGACGGCATTGACGGTTCGGAAGACAATGCCGGCGCCCTGCTGTTGCCGGACTCGGTGTCGCGCGCGGCCGCCGCCGGAATTGATTTGCGCGCGCACCTGGCCGAAAATGACGCCTACAGCGTGTTTGCCCCTCTGGGCGACCTGGTGGTCACCGGGCCGACCCGTACCAATGTGAATGACTTCAGGGCGATCCTGATCGACGCGGCCGCGGAGGCCCCATGACATGAACAGCCGTGAGCAGAATGAGCACCTGTTGCGCGAACATCAGGCCATTTTCGAGAATGCCGCGATGGGAATCGTCTACAGCCGCGGAAGCCGGATCGATCGCTGCAACCGGCGCGTCGCCGAAATGTTCGGCTACGACCTGGAGGAACTGGTCGGTCAGGAAGCGGCAATCTTCTTTGCCGACCCCGATGATTATGTCCGGGTTAGCCAGGAGTCGCGATCCGTTGTACTCGCCGGGGGCACTTTTTGCGACCATGTCGAGATGCGACGCAAGGATGGATCGGCCGTGTATGTCCAGCTTTGCGGGCGCTCGGTTGATTCCGGGGCGGCGGAATCGGCGATGGTGTGGACCCTGGACGACATCAGCGGGCAACGTCGCGCCGAACATGCGCTGGACACGGCCCAGCGCGAGCTGGAGGCGGTTTTCCAGTCGGCCGTGGCGGGCATCGCGCTGGTCAGAAACGACATCGTTGTTCGCTGCAATCGCCGCTTCGAAGAGATCTTCGGCTATGCCCCCGGCGAGATGATCGGGCTTTCGACGCGCATCTGGTTTTTGAGCGACGAGGAACACGACGCGGTCGGCGCGGCGCTGCGGTCGGCACTCGGCCAGGACAACGATCAGCGGCGGCAACAGATGTTCCGGCGCCGGGACGGGAGCGCATTCTGGGGCGAGATCGCCGGGCGGGCGCTGGATCCGGACCAGCCGCTGGAAGGCTCGGTTTGGCTGCTCGAGGACATCAGCGCGAGCCGGGAAATCCTGCAACGCCTGGAATTGGCCCAGCGCGTGGTGGATGGCAGCTCCGAGGCCGTCGTGGTGACCGATGCCGCCAATCGCATCGTCTCGGTCAACCGCGCTTTTGAACGCATCACCGGATTTTGCGCCGCCGAAGTGATGGGCCGCGACCCGGGTTCCTTCAAGTCGGGGCGCCACGATGCGGCCTTCTATCGGTCGATGTGGGAGGCATTGCGCGACACGGGCCACTGGCGCGGCGAGATCTGGGACCGGCGCAAGGATGGCAGCATCTATCCGAAGCTGGTCTGCATCGATGTGGTGCGCGATCCGGCCAGTGGCGAGATCGTGAATCATGTGGCGGTGTTTTCGGACATCACCGAGCGCAAGGCCCATGAGGAGCAGTTCAGCTATCTGGCGCACCATGATCCGCTCACCGGGCTGGCCAACCGTCTTGCCCTGGGCATGCATCTCGGACACGAATTGGCCATCGCCCGCCGCAATCGCACGCGGGTGGCGGTCCTGTTCATCGACCTCGACGGCTTCAAGCCGGTCAATGACCGCTATGGCCATGCCCACGGAGACAGCCTGCTGGTGACGCTGGCCGAGCGACTGCGGGAGCACGCGCGAGAATCCGATCTGGTGGCGCGGCTCGGTGGCGATGAATTCGTGATTGTCCTGGAAGGCGGGTTCACCGACCAGAATCTGGCGACAATCGCGGCCGGCGTGGTGGCGGCGGTTTCCAGTCCTTGCGCGCTGCCGGCGGGAGAAGTGCAGGTATCATGCAGCATCGGGATTGCGTGCGCGCCGCAGGATGGGGAAACGCCCGAAGCGCTGCTGGCGAGTGCCGATGCCGCGATGTACCGGGCAAAGCTCGCGGGTCGCGGTCGATACGTGTTTTGCGAGGGTGGCGCGCCCGACGCTGCACAAGGCGCGCTGCCGATCTAGGCTGCCGGCCCGAGGTCCAATCAAAATGAGATCCAGGCACCGATCGTTTGCCGTGGGACAGGCGCCGCGGACCGGCGACCCTGGTCGGCGACGCCAGAAAATGCTGGCGCCTGGCGGTCGCAACGGGAATGGGTCCGGATGACTCCGCGCGAACACTCCGCCGACCAGGCGCAGGACTTTGCCGATGCCGATCGCGACGCGCTGCTGGTGGAGCTCGCGCGCCTGCTGCCGGCGGCCTCGCTGCTGTTTGCCCCTGAGGATTTGAAACCCTACGAATGCGATGGCCTGTCGGCCTATCGCCGGCTGCCGATTGCCGTCGCCTTGCCGGATACCGAGGAACAGGTGGTCTCGATCATCAAGGCTTGTCGCGCGGCGGGCGTGCCGGTGGTCGCGCGCGGCGCCGGCACCGGACTGTCCGCGGGCGCCTTGCCGCATCCGCAAGGCGTGGTGCTGTCCCTGGCCAAGCTGCGAAAAATCCTCCATGTCGATCCGCTGGCGCGCGTCGCGGTGGTGCAAAGCGGGGTGCGCAATCTGGCCATCTCGGAAGCCGCCGCGGCCTTCGGCCTGTTCTACGCGCCCGATCCCAGTTCGCAGATCGCTTGCACCATAGGCGGCAATGTGGCCGAGAATTCCGGCGGTGTGCATTGCCTCAAATACGGCTTGACACTGCATAACGTGCTGCGCGTGCGTGCCGTGACGATCGCCGGCGACATCGTCGAATTCGGCGGCCACGCGCTGGACTCGCCGGGCTACGATCTGCTGGCGCTGGTGATCGGCTCGGAGGGCCTGCTGGCGGTGGTCACCGAGGTCACGGTGAAGCTGGTGCCCAGGCCGGAACAGGCGCAGGTGATCATGGCCAGTTTCGATGACGTGATGAAGGCCGGCGAAGCCGTCGCCGCGGTGATTGCCGCCGGGATCATCCCGGCGGGACTGGAGATGATGGACAAGCCGGCGACCGCGGCCGTCGAACCCTACGTCAAGGCCGGCTACGACCTCGACGCCGAGGCCATTCTGCTGTGCGAATCCGACGGCACGACGGAGGAGGTCGCCGAAGAAATCGCGCGCATGCGGGGCGTGCTCGAAACCAGTGGCGCCACCGAGATTCGCGTCTCGCAATCGGAGCCCGAGCGCTTGCGTTTCTGGGCCGGGCGCAAGGCGGCGTTTCCGGCGGCCGGCCGTATTTCGCCCGACTACTATTGCATGGACGGCACCATCCCGCGCAAGCGTCTGGGCGAAATGCTGACGGCGATTCACGGCATGGAGAACAAGTACGGTCTGCGCTGTATCAACGTGTTTCATGCCGGTGACGGCAACCTGCATCCATTGATCCTGTACGACGCCAACGTTCCTGGAGAACTGGAACGGACGGAAGCCTTCGGTGCAGAGATCCTCAAGCTTTCCGTCGCATTGGGGGGCACCATCACCGGCGAACACGGCGTCGGCTACGAGAAGATCAATTCGATGTGCGACCAGTTCGGTTCGGACGAGTTGCGCGCCTTTCATGCGATCAAGCGGGCCTTCGATCCGGAGGGTCTGCTCAATCCGGAAAAGGCGATCCCCACGCTGCATCGCTGCGCGGAGTTCGGCCGAATGCATGTGCATGGCGGCAGGATCAAGTTTCCCGAACTGGAGCGCCTGTGAGCGGCAGCGACCCGCTCGACGAGTTCCGCTCGCGAATTCTCGAGCGCAAGCCGCTACGGCTCAAGGGGGGCGGCAGCAAGGACTTCTACGGTGGACCGCTGGTGGGAGAGTTGCTGGACACGCGCGTCCACAGCGGCATCGTCAGTTACGAACCGACCGAGCTGGTGATATCCGCGCGCTGCGGCACGCCATTGGCTGAAGTGGAGGCGGCGCTGGCGGCACGCCGGCAGTTTCTGGCCTGCGAGCCGCCGCGGTTTGGCCGCGCCACCATTGGTGGCGCCGTGGCCGCCGGACTTTCCGGCCCCCGGCGGGCGGCGGCGGGCAGCCTGCGCGACTTCGTGCTTGGCGTGAAGACCATGGACGGCGAGGGCAGGGTGCTGAAGTTCGGTGGCGACGTGATCAAGAATGTCGCGGGCTTCGATGTTTCGCGGCTGATGGCCGGCAGTCTGGGAACGCTGGGTCTGATCCTCGAGGTGTCGCTCAAGGTATTGCCGCAGCCGGTGGCCGACGCGACACTGCGTTTCGAGTTGCCGCAGGACAAGGCGCTGGAGGCGATGAACCAATGGGGCGGCCGGCCGTTGCCGCTGGCGGCGACGAGCTGGCTGGATGGCGCGCTGAACTTGCGCTTGTCCGGCGCCCAAGCCGCGGTCTCCGCGGCGCGTGACGAGCTGGGGGGCGAGCCGGTGGATGCGCCGATGGCGGATGCGTTCTGGGCGGCCCTGCGCGAGCAGACGCTGGACTTCTTCGGCGGAGACGCTCCACTGTGGCGGTTTTCGGTGCCGTCGGTGACCCCGCCGCTGGATCTGCCGGGCGCCCAGTTGCTGGAGTGGGGCGGCGCGCAGCGCTGGGTGCGGGCGGACGCCGATGCGACGAGCATGCATGCGACGGCGGCGAAAGCCGGCGGGCATGCGACGCTGTTTCGCGGCGGCGACAAGACCGGGGGTGTCTTCGCGCCGCTTCCGGGCGCGCTGATGGAGGTGCACCGGCGTCTCAAGCAGAGCTTCGATCCCTATGGCGTATTCAATCCCGGCCGCCTGCATCCGGAACTGTAAATTCCTGAGTCATGGAAACGCATCTCGCCGATTTCATCCGCTCCACGGCTGCCGGCCGCGAGGCCGAGGAGATCCTGCGGCGCTGCGTGCATTGCGGCTTCTGCAATGCGACCTGCCCGACCTATCAGTTGCTGGGTGACGAACTCGACGGTCCGCGCGGCCGCATCTACCTGATCAAGCAGGTGCTGGAAGGGGCCGGACCCACCGAGAAGACCCGCTTCCATCTCGACCGCTGCCTGAGTTGCCGTTCCTGCGAAACCACCTGCCCTTCCGGCGTGCACTACACGCGCCTGCTCGACATCGGCCGCGAAGTAGTCGAACGCAAGGTGCCGCGCCGGGGCGGGGATGCATTGATGCGTGGAGCGCTGAAGCACCTCCTGCCGCGCTCGACGCTGTTCGGCGCCGCGATGAAGGCCGGCCAGGCGGTACGATTGATGCTGCCGCAAGCGCTGCGCGCCAAGGTGCCGCCACTGTCGTCTGCCGGCCCGGCGCCGCGACGAAGTCATGGGCGACAGATGATCGCGCTGGCCGGCTGCGTGCAGCCCTCGATGTATCCCAACATCAACGGCGCGGCGCGGCGCGTGCTCGATCGGCTAGGCATCCAGATGATCGAAGCGTCCGGCGCCGGCTGCTGT
>WBZP01002177.1_pt1 | contig 22911 bp, 20 predicted proteins | sample 5204301 | NCBI WGS metagenome assembly WBZP01 (sample SAMN12412401, study PRJNA552823) | activated sludge metagenome | isolation source: activated sludge from nitrification reactor of wastewater treatment plant... | place: USA: Pennsylvania | collected 2017 | reverse complement strand
GGCTGGCGCTGGCCGCGGAGGACGGCTCGATCCGGATCTACGACTCGACCGGCTCCCGGCTGATCTCGCAGTTCCCGTCCGACGGGGCACGACCCGCGGCGATGCGCCTGCTCGGAGACGGGGACACGATCGTCACGGCGCGGGAGGACGGCCGCATCGACGTGCGCTCCCTGCGCGGAGACACCCCGGTGCTCACCGTCGCCCCGACGTCGCCCGTCTCCGCCGTGGCGGCCGGACCGGCGGGAACCATCGCCGTCGGAGGTCTCTACGACGGCCGGGTCGCCGTCGTCGACCAGCGGAGCATGCGCGTGGTGCGCACCCTGTCGCTCGCGCCGTTCCCCACGGACGACCGCCCCGACGAGGCCCGGCACATGCGGGTGACGGCGCTGGCGGTCTCGCCGGACGGGGCTGAGGTGATCGCCGCCAACAGGTCGGGCACGCTGCGCATGTGGCGCGCCGACGACGGCGCGCTGATCGCGTCGAGGTCGCGCGGCCCTCTCGAGCAGATGGCCGTGTCGCCCGACGGCCGCTACCTCGCGACGGTCGAGTCGGTGGTGGACCCGCAGTCGTCGGCAGCACTCGCCCCGGACTGGGTCGAACTGACCTCGACGACCTTGCGGCTGTGGTCGCTCCCCGACCTCACCGAGGTCGCCCAGCGACCGCTCCGCTTCGGAGAGGGCCAGGACTCCTGGACCCCTAAGGCCAAGATGCTGCAGTTCTCGCCCGACTCGTCGATGCTCGTCGTCCCCTACCTCGACGGGCCGCTGTCGGTGTTCGCCACCGAAGGACTGAAGCCGCTCTCGACGATCGACACCGACGGCGCGCCCGGCTTCATGGCCGCCGTCTTCACCCCGGACGGCCAGACGCTGCTCGGGCGGCGCAGCGACGGTCACGAGATCCAGCGGCTCGACCCGCGCTCGGGTCGACAGGTCGGTGCGCCGTACCCGGGCAGCCCGGGGAACGGCTACGGCGAGATGGGCTTCGGCCCGGACGGGCGCTGGCTGTTCAGCCGCAGCAACGACGGCCTGTCCGCCTACGACGCGGTGACGGGCGAACAGCTGTTGAACCGGGTGAGCGTCGTCCTCGGTGGGGCGGACGTGGCGTTCGACGGCGGCGAGGGCTCGATGGCGGTCGACGACGACGGCCACCTGTTCGCCGCGACCGCCAGCGGCGTCATCCGCCTGGACATCGCCCCCGCACGCTGGCTGGAAGCGGCGTGCCGCATCGCCGGACGGACGCTGACCGAGGACGAGTGGCACCGCCTGCTCCCAGGTCAGCCCTACCGTCCCGCCTGCGCGCCCACGGGTGGCTGATCATCACCACCAGCTCCGACGGACGAGGCCGGGGAGTTCGCCTGAGGTCAGGCGGTGGCGTCGCGGACTGCTGCGTAGCGGGCGCGCATCTCCGCGGTGGCGTCGAGCTCGCCCGCCGAGGCCTCGACCCACCGGCCGGCGGCCGCCGGCCACTCGGCGTCGGAACCGGCCGCGAGGGTGCGGGCGGCCTGGCGGGCGGCGCCGTCGGCGACGTACTCGCCGGGGTCGGCCACGAGCACCGGGCGACCGAACACCGCGGGCGCGACCGCCGCGACGGCAGCGGAGCGGGCGGCCCCGCCGATGAGGATCACGCGGCCGACCGGCACACGGAGGTCGACGAGCGCGTCGACGGCGTCGGCCAGACCGCTGAGCATGCCCTCGACCGCGGCGCGCGCGAGGTTCTCGCGCGAGCCGTTGCCGAGGGTGAGACCGCCCAGGACGCCGGTGGCGTCCGGGCGGTTGGGAGTGCGCTCGCCCGCGAGATAGGGCAGGAGCGTCACCCCGCCCGCGCCCGCGGGAGCGGCGAGCGCGAGCGAGTCGAACGCCTGGTGGTCGGCGCCGAGGAGACGGCGTACGACGTCGAGGACCTGGGCGGCGTTCAGCGTGCAGACCAGCGGGAGGTAGCGACCGGTCGCGTCGGCGAAGCCGGCGACGGCACCGGAGTTGTCGTGGGTCGCGACGTCGGACACCGCGAACGCCGTGCCGCTCGTGCCGAGCGAGACGACGACGTCACCGGGCTGCGCGTCGAGACCGAGCGCCGCCGCCATGTTGTCGCCGGTGCCGGGGGCGAGCACCGCGCCGGGTGCCGCACCCCAGCCGGCGGCGACCTCGCCGACGGCGTCGTACGGCGACGCCACGCGCGGCACGACGAGCTCGCGGCCGAACGCGCGCACGAGAAGGTCGATGCGGTAGTCGCCGGAGGTCGGCGACCAGTAGCCCGTGCCGCTCGCGTCGCCGCGGTCGGTCGTGAGCGACGACGGGTCGGTCGTGCCGCGCAGCCGCGCTGTCAGCCAGTCGTGCGGCAGGCACACGGCCGCAGCACGACCGGCGACGTCGGGCTCGTGCTGCGCGACCCAGCGCAGCTTGGTCACCGTGAACGACGCGACCGGCACGGAGCCGGTGGCGTCGGCCCACTCCTGCGCGCCGAGCTCGGCGACCAGGTCGGACGCCGACGACGCCGAGCGCGTGTCGTTCCAGAGCAGCGCGTCGCGCACGACCTCGCCTGCGTCGTCGAGGAGCACCATCCCGTGCTGCTGCCCGCCGACGCCGATCGCCTGCACGTCGTCGAGACCACCGGCCGCCGAGATCGCCTCGCGCAGAGCCGATTCCCAGGCAGCCGGCGGCGCCGAGGTTCCGTCCGGATGCGCAGCACGACCCTCGCGCACGAGGGCGCCCGTGACCGCGTCGTGGACGACGACCTTGCAGGATTGCGTCGAGGTGTCGACGCCGGCGACGAGATCGGCCATCGATCAGGCGGTGCCGAGCAGGTGCTCGATCGCGAGCTGGTCGAGCTGCACGTAGTGGTAGCCGCGTGCAGCCGCCGCCTCGACGTCGAAGTTCGCGTCGACGTCGGCGACGAGGTCGTCGTAGGTCTCGCCGGGGGCGAGGGTCGGGACCGCCGTGCCGCCGACGCGCGAGGCCTCGAGCGCCTCCTGCACGCGCGGGTCGGCGCGGAACGCCTTGGCCTTCTCGCGCAGCAGGATGTAGGTGCGCATGTTGGCCGCTGCGGAGGCCCACACGCCGTCGAGGTCCTCGGTGCGCATCGGCTTGTAGTCGAAGTGGCGCGGGCCGGAGTAGTCCGACGACTCGAGCAGGTCGACGAGGAAGAACGCGCTCAGCAGGTCGCCGTGGCCGAACACGAGGTCCTGGTCGAACTTGGGGCCGTGCTGGCCGTTGAGGTCGATGTGGAAGAGCTTCTTGTGCCACAGCGCCTGCGAGATGCCGTGCACGAAGTTGAGGTTGCTCATCTGCTCGTGGCCGACCTCGGGGTTTAGGCCGACCATCTCGGGGTGCTCGAGCTCGTTGATGAAGGCGAGGGCGTGGCCGATCGTCGGCAGCAGGATGTCGCCGCGCGGCTCGTTCGGCTTGGGCTCGATCGCGAACTTCAGGCCGTAGCCCTTGTCGATGACGTACTGGCAGAGCAGGTCGAGGCCCTCCTTGTAGCGGGAGAGCGCGTCCTGCACGTTCTTGCCGGCGTCGACCTCGGAGCCCTCGCGGCCGCCCCAGAAGACGTAGGTCTCGGCGCCGAGCTCGGCGGCGAGGTCCATGTTGCGCATGATCTTGCGGGTCGCGTAGCGGCGGATGTCGCGGTCGTTGTTGGTGAACGCGCCGTCCTTGAAGACCGGGTGCGTGAACGTGTTGGTCGTCGCCATCGGCACCTTCATGCCGGTCTCGGCGAGGGCGTCCTTGAAGCGCTGGATCTGCTTGGCGCGCTCGTCGGCGTCGGCACCGAACGGGATCAGGTCGTCGTCGTGGAAGGTGACGCCGTAGGCGCCGAGCTCCGAGAGCCGGTGGACCGACTCGATCGGGTCGAGCGGGCCGCGGGTGGCGTCGCCGAACGGGTCGCGGGCCTGCCAGCCGACGGTCCAGAGGCCGAAGGTGAACTTGTCGGCCGGGGACGGCGCGGGGAAGGTCATGACGTGCCTCCGGAGGATCGTGGGCTATATTTCGTTCAGCGCCTGAACAATAGCCCTCGGGAGGTGGCATGTCGACCCTCGCGCCCGACGGGCGTCGCCGCCGCCCCACCGACCAGGCCGACGTCCGCCGCCACAACGCCGCCCTCGTGCTCGGCACCGTGGTGTCCGACGGACCGCTCTCCCGCGCCCGGGTGGCCGCGGCCACCGGCCTGACCCGTGCGACCGTCGGCTCGATCGTCGACGACCTGCTCGGCGCCGGCCTCCTGCTCGAGCAGGGCACCAGCTCCGCGACCGGCCTCGGCCGCCCGGGCACCGACCTCGCCGTCGCGCCCGGTGGCGCCGCCGGGATCGGCGTCGAGCTCAACATCGACGGCCTCACCGCCGTGGTCGTCGACCTCGCCGGCACCGTGCGTCACCGCGTGGCGCGTCCCGGCGACCAGCGCGAGCGCGGCGCCGCCGCGATCCTGCGGTCGACCGCCCGGCTCGTCGACGCAGCGCTCGAGGCGGCGAGCGGCCTCGGTCTGCCCGTGCACGGCGTCGGCATCGCGGTGCCGGGCCTCGTCGACCTCGGCGAGCAGGTGCTGCGGCTCGCGCCGAACCTCGGCTGGACCGACGTGCCCGTCGTCGAGCGGCTCGCGTCGTACGCCGAGGAGCCCTGGCCCGCCGTCACCATCGACAACGAGGCCAACCTCGCGGCGCTCGGCGAGCTGTGGTCCGGCGACCACGGCGCCGCGGGCAGCTTCGTGCTCGTCAACGGCGACGTCGGGGTCGGTGCCGGCGTCGTCCTCGAGGGGCGGCTGCACCGCGGCTCGCGCGGGTTCGGCGGCGAGCTCGGCCACCTCACCGTGGCACCCGACGGACCGCCCTGCCGGTGCGGTGCGCGCGGCTGCCTCGAGCAGGTCGCGGGACTCGACTGGATCCTCGCCGAGGCCGGGATGCCGCCGGCATCGGGCAGCACCGACGACGCGCTCGCCCCGCTGCTCGCCGCCCTCGCGGCGGGCGACCCTCGCGCCGTGGCCGCGGTCGGCGCCGCGGCCCGATCCCTGGGCGTCGGCGTAGCGGCGCTGGTCAACCTCTTCGACGTCGACACCGTCGTCCTCGGCGGCGTGTTCGCCGACCTGTTCCCGTGGATCGACGAGCCGTTGCGCGACGTCGTCTCCACCCGCGTGCTCTCCGCCCCCTGGGCGCCGGTCACCGTGCAGCCCGCGGCGCTCGGCCGCGACGCCGCCGCCATCGGTGCGGCGCTCTCCCCGCTGCGTGCGCTGCTCGCGGACCCGCTCGCCGCAGCGCTGTAGCTCAGCCCGAGAGCATCGGCAGCACGGACGCCGCCGCGGCGCTCCCCCGAGATGAGCGCCCCTCGAACCAGCCGGGACTGGTCGCAGGCGATGTCCGACGTCGCGAACGCGGCGCGACCCGGCCGATCGACAGCCGTGCCCCGGGCGGCGGTCGGGCGACCGGTGGCCGGGCACGCCCGCGACGAGGGGCGGCCCGGGGCGCGTTTCAGGGGACCGGCGACCCTGGGCTACGATCTGCGGGCTGTCTGCGGACGGCGACGGCCAGGTAGCTCAGTTGGTACGAGCGTCCGACTGAAAATCGGAAGGTCGGCGGTTCGACCCCGCCCCTGGCCACTGTTGGAGGCCCGGCGATCCCGGGCCTTCGGCGTATCCCGGACTCGACGCGCGGCAGCGCCTGTACGGACTCCCGCGCTGAAGCTCCCTCGAGGCCCGCCTGTGGATGCCGGCCGCGCTCAGCGCCGTCGAGGCACGACCCTGCCGGCCATGACCTTCGACGACCTTCCGGCCGATTGGCCGCAGCGGCCCCTCACCGACCCCCGTCTCCTCGACGACGTGCTCGACCTCATGGTCGGTGAGCGCGACCGTCGGCAGCGCAGCCTCGTGGTGCTCGCGTGCGACGCCGAGGTCCGGCTGATCCAGCCCGTGGCCATCGGCCCGCTGACGACGCCGTGCGACCCCGACCTCGTGCAGCGGACCGTCGACATCCTGGTCGAGGCGCTCGGGGACGACACGGCCGGAGCGCTCGTGATCGCTCTGGCGCGGCCCGACGGACTGTCCATCACCGCCGACGACCGCGCGTGGGTCGACGCGGCGCGGGCTGCGCTCGTACCGACGCGGTGGAGGTTGAGCAGCGCCCACGTCGTCACCCTGCACGGCAGCCGGGCGATCGCGGACCCTCCCCCGGCGCACGTCGAATTGCGCTGAGACGGAAGGTCGCGACTCCGCTGGAGCCGGCGATCTCCGCCGCACGAGCGGCGCCGACATCGGGAGCACGGAGCCGGTAAAGACTGTCGCGGACATCGCTCCCGCCAGGCGCGACACGACGGCGACGCCGTAGCACGCTCGGAGAGGGCAGGCCTTCGGGAACGGATGCCGGGGGCCTCCGTGGGAGGACTGCCATGACCACCGAGATCACCTACGAGGGCGGCGCGCCCCTCACGACGTCTCCGGTGGTCGGGGTGCCGTCCGGTTCGCCGAGCGACGGAGCGGATGTCCTCGTCCACGAGACGTTCCCCTCGGTGCCGGTGTCCGCGCAGAAGGCCGGCGTACCGGTCCCCTTCGCGGAGCAGGTCGTCAACGGCGCGCACACCGGCCCGACGATGGCGGGCAAGGTCCTCGCGCGCGCGGGTGCGCGGATGTCGGTCGTGCGGCACCTCGCGGTCGACGACCAGGTGGTCAGTCCGGCGTACGCCGACATGCGGACCGCGCACGACGGCCGGGTGACGATCGCGCAGGACCTCACGACCTTCGACATCGGCGCCGATGCGGTCGTGACCCGTCACTCGGGGGTCGACCCTGCCCGCTGGCCCGTCCTCGGCCCCTGACATGGCTGCCCCGCGCGCGTTCGTGCTCGCGTCGTTCCGCGGATTCCAGCGCTCGGGGATCCGCGCCGACGTGCTCGCCGGGCTGACGGTGTGGGCGGTGCTGGTCCCCGAGTCGCTGGCCTACGCGACGATCGCGGGCGTCTCGCCGGTCGTGGGCCTGTACGCCGCCGTCCCCGCGCTCCTTCTGTACGCACTGCTCGGGTCGTCGCGGCACATGGTGGTCGCGACGATGTCGGCGACCGCGGCGCTGTCGGCGAGCATCGTGGCGACGTACGCCGCGACGGGTACCGACGACTACGTCTCGCTCACCACGACCCTCGCCATCGTGACCGGTGTGCTCGCGATGGTCGCCGGGCTGCTGCGCTTCGGGTTCCTCGCCTCGTTCATCTCCGAGCCGGTCCTCAAGGGCTTCATCGTCGGCCTCGCGCTCACGATCATCGCCGGGCAGCTGCCCGAGCTGTTCGGCGTCGAGAAGACCGAGGGCAACGTGTTCCAGCAGCTCGCCGGGCTGCTCGGCGAGCTCGGCAGCACCAACGCGGCGACGCTCGCCGTCGGCCTGGTGAGCCTCGCGATCGTGCTCGGGCTGCGACGCTGGCTCCCCCTGGTCCCCGGTTCGCTCGTGGCGGTCGCGCTCGGCATCGCGGCGGTGCCGCTGCTGGGCCTGGTGGAGCGCGGCGTCGCCATCGTCGGCCCCATCGAGGCGGGCCTTCCGAGCGTCGGCCTCCCCCAGGGACGGACCTCGGCCGACTACCTCATGCTCGCCGCCTCCGCCGCGGGCGTGCTGCTGATCGCGTTCGCGGAGGGTCTCGCCGCCGCGAAGGCGTACGCCGACAAGGGCGGCTACGACATCGATCCGGATCAGGAGCTCATCGCCCTCGGCGCTGCCAACATCGGCGCCGGGCTCACCTCCGGCATGGTCGTCAACGGCAGCCTGTCCAAGACCGCGGTCAACGGGTCCGCTGGTGCACGCAGCCAGCTGTCGGGCGTGACGGTCGCGGTGCTCGTGGTCGTCACCCTGCTGCTCCTCACCGGCCTGTTCGAGAACCTGCCCGAGGCCACGCTCGCCGCCGTCGTCATCGCGGCCGTGATCGAGCTCGTCAACGTGCCCTCGCTCGTGCGGCTCTACCGGGTGTGGACCGGCCGGCTCGGCGGCATCTACGGCTGGGCCGCGCGCACCGACTTCATCGCCGCGCTCGCCGCGCTGCTCGGCGTGCTCCTCTTCGACATCCTCCCGGGCCTGTTCATCGGGATCGGCGTCTCGATCCTGCTGCTCCTCTACCGCGCCTCGCGTCCGCAGGTAGCCACGCTCGTGCGGATCGACGACGGCACAGGCCAGGGACGCTGGCTGAACACCGCGAGCCATCCCGAGGCGGCGGTCCGCGACGACGTCGTCGTGGTGCGCGTGGAGTCGGGGCTGTTCTTCGCCAACGCCGACCACGTGCGTCAGCAGATCCGCGACCGGATCACGGACTCGACCCGTGCCGTGGTGATCGATGCCGAGACGACTCCCGCGATCGACGTGTCGGCGACGGACATGCTCATCGCGCTCGCTGCGGAGCTGCGCCACCGCGAGATCCGACTGCTGGTGGCGCACGGGATCGGCCAGATCCGCGACGTCCTGCGCAACGCCGGACGCGACGACGACGTGCTGCAGACCGTCTACGCCACCGTCGACGAGGCCATCGAGGCCGTCGACGCCGATCTCACCTGAGCCGCGGGTCCTAGGTCAGTAGAGGGAGCGGGCGACGCTGCGGAGCTCCTCGGGGACCTCCTTGACCTTGCCCGCGACCTCCGCGATGTCGACGAGCTCGATGCGGTCGCCGACGAGTGCCGTCATCACCGAGGTCTTCCCCTCGTGGACGGCGTCGGCCGCGGCGACGCCGAAGCGGCTCGCGAGCAGACGGTCGGTGGCGGTGGGCGTACCGCCGCGCTGCACGTGGCCGAGGATCGTCACCCGGGTGTCGAACCCGGTGCGCTCGGCGAGCTCGTACTTGATCCGCTCGCCGATGGCGCCGGCGACGATCGCGCCGTACGGGCCCTCGGGCGGGGTGAAGTCGAGCGTGCCCTCCTTCGCCGTCGCCCCCTCGGCGACCACGACGATCGACGACGACGCGTAGCTCTTGTGCCGGTGGCGCAGCTGCGCGGCGATCTCGTCGATGTCGAAGGGCTCCTCGGGGATGAGGATCTGGTCGGCACCGCCCGCGATCCCCGCCGCGACCGCGATCCACCCGACGTGGTGGCCCATCACCTCGACCACCATCACGCGGTCGTGCGACTCCGCGGTGGTGTGCACGCGGTCGAGCGCCTCGGTCGCGATGGATACGGCGGTGTCGAAGCCGACCGAGCGGTCGGTGCCCCACACGTCGTTGTCGATCGTCTTCGGCGCGCACACCATCGTGACGCCGGCCTCGGCGAGCTTGCCCGCCGCGTGCAGCGTGCCGTCGCCACCGACGCAGATGAGCGCACCGATGTGCTCGTGCTTCAGCGTCTCGAGGACGGCGTCGATACCGCCGTTGTTCTCGTGCGGGTGGAACCGCGTGGTGCCGAGCATCGTGCCGCCGAGCGGCAGCACGCCGCGGACGTGGTCGCGGGTGAGCGGGAAGGCGTCGCCGTCGACCACCCCGCGCCAGCCGTGCCGGAAGCCGACGAGCGTGTCGCCGTTGAGGGCGCTCTGCTTCGCGACCGCGCGGATGAGGGCGTTGAGCCCGGGGCAGTCGCCGCCGCCGGTGAGCAGTCCGATGCGCATGGTTCGACCCTAGGCGGCGGCGTACGACGAAGCCGGGCCGACGACCCGACTGTGCGCCACGCCGCAGCGGCGACGGATCAGACCTCGGGCCAAGGACCGGCCGCGCGGCCGGTGTCGCGCGAGCCGAGGTCGGCGTCGGGGTCGCCGCTGTGGCGGATCGACCACCGCTGCGGCGTCAGCGGCCGATAGCGGTGCTCGCCGCCGCGCACGACCATGACGACGCCGGAGCTCAGCACCGCGGCGACCGGGCCCGACGGCGTCCAGAACTCGATCAGACCGGTGCCGGACCGGACCGTGTGCGCCTCGGTCTCCGCGTTGACGTGCCAGGCGGCCATGCCGCTGGTGAGGTCGTCCGGCGGGTCGAGCTCGACCTCGGCGCGGACGGCGCTCTCGGCGTCGGCGAGGACCCGCGACACCACCGCGTGCTCGTCCTCGTCGCTGTCCGGCGGGATCAGCTCCGTCCCGATCGTCGCGAGCCGGCGGCGCGCCTCGTCCTCGTCGAGACCGACGTACTGCACCACCGGGGACCTCCTGCGGACGGGGACGTCCCGCCAGTCTGGCCCTCGGCGCCGGGCGACGCACGAGGGCTCCCGCCCGTCGGTCCGCTCGGGCACGCTGGGCCCATGGCGGGCGTGACGATGCGGCAGCTGCGCAGCTGGCTCGCGCAGCTGCCCGAGTTCGAGGAGCGCGAGACCTGGGGCCAGCCGACCTTCCGGGTGCGCACCAAGATGTTCGGCATCGCCGACGACGCGACGCGCGCGGCCACCTTCAAGGCGACGCCGGAGGAGCAGGCCGCCCTCCTCGAGCAGGACCCCGGCACGTTCACCTATCCCCGCTACGTCGGCAGGCACGGCTGGGTGCGCATCGATCTGGCGCGCGTCGACCCGCAGCAGTGCCACGAGCTCGTGGTCGAGGCCTGGCGCCGGACCGCCCCGAAGCGGGTCGTCGCCGCCTGGGAGCGGGACGGCGAGGGTTCCTGACGTCGTTATCTTGACGTCGTTCACTTATCGGGGCTAACGTACCCGCGTTCAGTCGATCGCGCCCGCGGTCGGCCCGCACCGCAGGGAGCCCGAGCCATGTCCACCCCGACCCCCACCCCCCGCGGGTTCGCCCGCGTCGGGGCGTTCGCCGTCCGCCGGCGGGTGCCGATCCTGGTGCTCGCCGTCCTGTTCGTCGTCGTCTCCGCCGTCCTCGGCGGCGGCGTCGTCTCCCGGCTGTCCTCGGGCGGCTTCGACGACCCCGGCTCGGACTCCGCGAAGGCCGCGGCCGCCCTGGCCGACCGGTTCGACGCCGGCCCCTCCGACATCGTCCTCGTCGTCGGAGGGGCCGGCAGCGCCGCCGGCTCCTCCGTCGACACACCGGCGGTCGCCGCCGCAGCGACCGCGCTGGCGGAGACGCTGGCGAAGGAGAGCGGCGTCCGCGACGTGTCGTCGTACTGGGCCACGAAGGCCCCCGCGATGCGCAGCACCGACGGGACGCTCGCGCTGGTGACCGCGCGCCTGACGCAGAGCGGCGACGCCGCCCAGACCCGCGCCGGCCAGCTCGCCGAGGAGCTCGCGGGGCCGACGCCCGACGGCGTGCTCGACGTCCACGTCTCCGGCGCCCCGGTCGTGTTCCACGAGGTCGGTCACACGATCGAGAAGGACCTCGCACGCGCCGAGTCCATCGCGATCCCGATCACGATGCTCCTGCTGCTGCTCGTGTTCGGCACCCTGGTCGCCTCCGGCCTGCCGGCCGTGATCGGCGCGGTCGCGGTCCTCGGCTCGTTCTTCGCCCTCTGGGTCACCACACAGGTCACCGACGTCAGCATCTTCGCGATCAACCTCGTCACCGCTCTGGGCATCGGCCTCGGAATCGACTACGCGCTCTTCATCGTCACGCGCTTCCGCGAGCAGCTCGGCCGCGGCGACTCACCGCACGACGCCGTGATCCGCTCGGTCGCGACCGCCGGCCGCACCGTCGTCTTCTCCGGCATCACCGTGGCGATCGCACTGTCCGCGCTCCTCGTCTTCCCGCAGTTCTTCCTGCGCTCGTTCGCCTACGCCGGCATCGCCACCGTCACGCTCGCGGTGATCGCCGCGGTGCTCGTGCTGCCCGCGCTGCTCGCCGTCCTCGGCACCAGGGTCGACCGGTTCCGCATCCTGCGGGGCGCCACCGAGGTCAGCGACCACGGCTTCTGGTTCCGCCTGTCGGCGTACGTCATGAAGCGCCCGTGGCCGGTGCTCCTCGGCGGCGTCGCGCTGCTCCTCGCCCTCGGGCTGCCGTTCTTCCGCGTCTCCTTCGGGCAGACCGACGACCGCGTGCTGCCGAAGTCGGCGCAGGCGGCGCAGGCCGGACAGCTGCTGCGCGACGAGTTCGACGCGCGCGAGTCCGACCCGCTGTCGGTCGTCGCGCCCGGCAGCAGCGCGGCCCCGACGGCCGTCGCGGCGTACGCCGAGCAGCTCTCGAGGATCGACGGCGTCACGCGCGTCGACGCCGTCACCGGCTCGTACGCCGACGGCGCGCAGGTCGCCCCGGCCGGCCCCGCCAGCACACGCTTCGTCACGAGCAGCGGACCCGGCACCTGGCTCTCCGTCGTCGTCGACGTCGAGCCCTACTCCTCCGCCGGCAAGGCGGTCGTGCAGGATCTCCGCGCGGTCCCCTCGCCGCTGGGCACGACGTACATCGGCGGCGACGCGGCGGTGTTCGCCGACTCGCAGGACGCCATGGGCTCCCGCCTGCCGTGGGCCATCGGGATCATCGCGATCGCGACGTTCCTCCTGCTGTTCCTCTTCACCGGTTCCGTCGTGCTGCCGGTCAAGGCCCTGGTGCTCAACATGCTGAGCCTCTCGGCGACGTTCGGCGCGATGGTCTGGATCTTCCAGGAGGGCCACCTCTCGCAGTGGCTCGGGGACTTCACCGTCACCGGCGAGCTCGACACCTCGATGCCGATCCTCATGTTCTGCATCGCGTTCGGGCTCTCGATGGACTACGAGGTCTTCCTCCTCAGCCGCATCAAGGAGGTCTACGACGCGACCGGCGACAACACCTACGCCGTCCAGATGGGGCTGCAGCGCACCGGGCGTCTCGTCACCTCCGCCGCGGCGCTGCTCGCGATCGTCTTCATCGCCTTCGCGACGAGCGGCGTCACCATCATCAAGATGCTCGGCATCGGCGTCGCCCTCGCGGTCCTCGTCGACGCCACGATCGTCCGCGGCCTGCTCGTGCCCGCGTTCATGCGGGTCGCCGGCGACGCCAACTGGTGGGCTCCCGGCCCGCTGCGCCGCCTGCACGACCGGATCGGCATCAGCGAGTCCGAGGGCGACGCCGACCTGCGCCACCACGATCCCGTGGCCGTAGGCTGACCGCCATGTCCACCGCCGCCCGCCCTCGCCGTCGCGCCAAGCGCGGCGAGGGCGAGCGGCTGCGCGAGGAGATCCTGGTCGCGGCACGCGAGCTTCTCGCGGAGACGCAGGACGCCGACGCCCTGACCGTGCGCTCCGTCGCCGAGCGGGTCGGCGTCTCGACCCCGTCGATCTACCTGCACTTCGCCGACAAGGCGGCGCTGCTCGATGCCGTGTGCGAGGCGGTCTTCGCCGACCTCGACTCGCTCATGGAGGAGGCCGGCAGCCAGACGCAGGACCCGTTCGAGGGGCTGCGCCTGCGCGGCATCGCCTACGTCCGGTTCGCGCTGGCGAACCCGGAGCAGTACCGCCTCGCGATGATGACGATGCCCGGGCGCCACGACCTCGGCAAGACCGCGCTCATGTACGAGGACATCGTGGTCGGCCAGACCTACGGCAACCTCATGGGCGCGGTGCAGCGCTGCATCGACGTCGGCGTCTTCGCGCCCGGCACCGACGCGCAGACCGTCGCCACCACCCTGTGGGCGGCGGCGCACGGCGCGGTGTCGCTCTGCCTGGCCAAGCCCGACCTCGCCGGAGATCACGCCGAGGCCATGTGCGCGCTGGTGATCGAGCACGCCGGCATGGGCGCCGCGCTGTCGTCGTACGTCGGCGGCCACTCGCACGCCGACGGCGGCACCGACCACGACCACGAGCAGATGAGTGCGAACCTCGTCGGCCTGCTCAAGGTGCTCGGGCAGATGAGCGAGCAGGCGCAGCAGGGCTGACGCCGCTCAGCCGCCCGCGAGGGGCCGGGCCAGGTGGACGTAGGCGAGCTCGTCGCCGTCGAGCACGTACCGCTGGGTCTCGACGAAGCCGCGATGCTGCGCGAACTCGAGGCCGTCGACGTTGGACTCCAGCACGATCGTCTGCACGGTCTGCGCACCCAGAGCGACGGCGACGTCGAGGGCGTGCCCGAGGTAGCGCGAGCCGAGTCCTTGCCTGCGGTGCTCGGGCAGGATCCGCACGATCACGGTGACGGGCTCGTCGTCGGTGGCCGGGCGCACCGTCGAGCACCCCACGAGCGCGCCGCCGACGTAGGCGAGGTCGAGGTGGTTGCGCCCGGCGCGCTCGAGCACCTCGTCGAGGGTCAACGCAGCCGTGGGGATGATCGCGTTGTGCACCGCGCGCCAGGACTCGGCGCGGTCCGCGGAGTCGACGGGGAGCAGACGCAGCCCGTCGGCGTCGCCCGACGTGGGCTACGCCTCGCTCTCGCGCGGGGCGGGGATGGTGTCGCCGAGCAGCGCCCGGACCTCGGCCGCGCGGTAGCGGCGGTGGCCGCCCAGGGTGCGGATCGAGGTGAGCTTGCCCGCCTTGGCCCACCGGGTGACCGTCTTGGGGTCGACCCGGAACAGCGCCGCCACCTCGGCAGGCGTGAGCAGCTCGTCCGCCTCCGGCAGTCGTCCCGCCATGTCGTCCCCCTCGTGGACGGTGTGGGCCGCAAGGCCCGCGATGGGCGGGCTTGTCCGTTTTGGTGCCCTTTGGTCCGGCGAGTGTGCCACGCGCATCCGACAGAGTCGCGGGCCGTTTTCCTTTCGTGACACAGCGGCTTCGGGCGCGTTCCCACCACCGGCGTACGCCGCGGCGGCGCGACCCCGGCGGGCCGGGCCGGCGGGTCGGCCGCTCAGCCTCCGACCCGGCCTCGCCACTCACTACGCTCGGGGGGCTGTCCCGACCGTGAGGAGCCCTTGGATGAGCGTCGTCGTCGCTGGTGAGGCCCTCGTCGACCTGATCCTGCGCCCGGACGGCTCCCTCGCCGCAGCGGCCGGCGGCGGCCCGTTCAACGCCGCCCGCACGCTGGGCCGGCTCGGGATCGAGACGTCGTTCCTCGGCGGCCTGGCCGACGACCGGTTCGGGCACCTGCTGCGCGACCGGCTCCTGGCCGACGGCGTACGCCTCGGGATGCCCGACCTGCTGCCGCTCCCGACCACGCTCGCCCTCGCCGAGCTCGACGAGCACGGGGCGGCGAGCTACCAGTTCTACTTCGACCACACCTCCGCCCCGGCGGTCACCGACGCAGACGCGCACGGCGCGGTCGACGCAGGCACCCGGGTGCTTCACGTGGGCACGCTCGGGCTGCTGCTCGAGCCGATGGCGACCAGCCTGGAGGCCCTCGTCGCCGACGTGTCGGACTCGGTGCTGGTGTTCGTCGACCCCAACTGCCGCCCCCGGGTGGTGTCGGACCGCGACGCCTACGTCGCCCGGCTGCACCGCGTCCTGGCCCGGGCCGACGTCGTGAAGGTGTCCGGCGACGACCTGGACTACCTCGCTCCCGACCAGGACCCGGTCGACGCCGCCCGCGCGCTGCTCGACCTCGGGCCGCGCGTCGTCCTGTTCACCGACGGCGGCAAGGCGGTGCACGTCCTCACAGCGGCCGGGTCGTTCGTCGTCGCCGTCCCCCGCGTGGAGGTCGTCGACACCGTCGGTGCGGGGGACTCCTTCGGCGGCGGCTTCCTCGCCACCTGGATCTCCGAGGGCCACGGCCGCGACGACCTCGGCGACCTCGACGCGCTGCGCTGCGCCGCCGAGCGCGCCGTCGTCGTCGCCGGCATCACCTGCTCCCGCGCCGGCGCCGAGCCCCCGTACCTCTCCGAGCTCCCGGCGTAACCCACCCCGGATGCTGCCCGACCTGTCGGGGTGCTCCGGCCCGGTTCACCCCGACAACTCGAGCAACACGCGGGGCTGCAGGGGTCCTAGGGTTCGGGGGTGAGCACGGTCGAGGCGCTGGCCTCCTACGAGCAGGTCCTCGTCGGCAACGACCCGTCGGTGGGGCTGCGCGCGATCGTCGCGATCCACTCCACCGCGCTCGGCCCGGCGCTCGGCGGCACCCGCTTCGTGGCCTACGCCGACGAGGACGCCGCGCTCGCCGACGTCCTGCACCTCGCGCGGGCCATGACCTACAAGAACGCGCTCGCCGGTCTGCCGCACGGCGGCGGCAAGGCCGTCGTCGTCGGCGACCCGCGCACCGACAAGACGCCGGAGAAGCTGCTCGCCTACGGGCGTCTGGTCGCGTCGCTGCAGGGCCGCTACGTCACGGCGTGCGACGTCGGCACCTACGTCGCCGACATGGACGTCATCGCGACCGTGAACCCGTGGACCACCGGCCGCTCGCCGGAGAACGGCGGCGCCGGCGACTCCGGAGACCTCACCGCCGTCGGCGTCCACCACTCGCTGCGAGCCGTCGCCGAGCACCTCTGGGGCACGCCGTCGCTGGCCGGCCGACGGGTCGGGATCGTCGGCGTCGGCAAGGTCGGCGGGCGTCTCGCGGGGCACGTGCTCGCCGAGGGCGGGCGGGTGCTCGTCGCCGACACCGACGCCGCTGCGGTCGCCCGCCTCGTCGCGGCCCATCCGGAGGTCGAGGTCGCGTCCTCGCCCGACGACGTGGTCGTCGCCGACGTCGACGTCCTCTCACCCTGCGCCCTCGGCGGCCTCATCACCGCCGACGTCGTCCCCGCGCTGAAGGCGGCCGCGGTCTGCGGCGGCGCCAACAACCAGCTCGCCGACGAGTCGCTCGCCGAGACCCTCCGCGCCCGCGGCGTCGTCTACGCGCCGGACTTCCTCGTGAACGCAGGCGGCGTCATCGCGGTGGGTGCCGAGTACGCCGGCCGCGGCACCTACGACGACGACGCCGCCCGCGGGCGGGCGCGCGCGATCGGCCCGACGCTGCTCGACGTCCTGCGCCGCGCCGACGGCGAGGGCACCACGCCGCTCGCCGCCGCCGAGCGCCTCGCCGAGGACCGCATCGCCGCCGCCCCACCCCGTGAGTCCTTCGCCCCGCTGGGTTGAGCACCCTCAGTGGTGCGGGTGACCACGACGGATCCCGCAGGTGCAGGGGGTGGACTCGAGCAGGACCACCCGCTCCGCCTCGCGCCATCCCTCGTCGTCGAGCCTGTCGAGGCGCAGCGCGTCCACGTAGACGCTGAGGACCTCGACCCGAGCGCCTACGTCCAGGATGACCTCCGAGGGTTCGGCGTACCGACCCTCGACCCACCGCATCCGGCGCTCGAGCTCGAGCGGGGAGAGCGAGGTGGCGACCCACAGGTCGCCGCCCGCGCCCCAGAGGCGGCCTCCCTCACCGAGGAGCAGCTGCAGGTGCTCGTGCGCGTCGGCGTAGAAGCGCACCCGTTCGTCGTAGGTCGGCCACGTCTGGTTCCGACGGGGGGCCGGTCGGATCAGGGAGAGGTGGGCCAGCGTCACGGGGTCGGCAGGGAGCCCGCGAGCAGCGCACAGGTCGTGCCACTCGGTCCAGGACCGCACCGGGCGCCCGACCTCCGGCAGCGGTCGCGGGCGGGGGACCGGCTCGGGATCCGGCGGCGGCGGGAGCAGCTCGTCGTCCCAGGGATTCCGGACCTCGGAGAACGGGTCGAGCAGCCGCTCCGCGCGAGCCGCCAGCACACGGTCGCCGCTCGAAGAGATCTGAAGCAGATGAAGGCGCACGATCTTCGCCCTCGGGGTGTCCACCAGCGCAGGCATGGTCGAGGCGATGAGCAGCCGAGGATCGACGAGGCCGGCGAGCAGATCCACGTCCCAGCAGCGGCGGATCGCCGCCAGGCCGACCTCCGCGTCCGGATCGCCGATCAGCTGCTCGAACACGTCGATCGGCATGGACGGCCGACGGAGGGGACGTACGAGCTCGGGGTGGATCTGCTGGGCCCAGAACTCGAAGGCGCCTGACGGTCCCTCGAGGACCGGACCGAACCAGTCGGCGGCCGCGAGCCGGACTCCCGCGTGCGGGTGCTCGAGGTAGGACCTGACCTCGCCAGGGTCGGTGAGCTGATCGATCAGCCAGAACAGGTCGACGACATCCATGCGGGCTCCCCCGAGCGGGGCCGTCCGTCGCGGCCCGTGCCGGGATCATCGGCGGTCGACGGCCGCGGCTGGATCGCTCCCGCGGGGGATCCGGAGCACGATCGGGGGCCGCGGCGCGCCGATCGTCCGCTCGGGGCCGACCCGGCCACCCGGCGTGTCGTGGGCCGATTATGATGGCGTCTCGCGCCACCGGCGGATATCGGCCCCGGTGGTCTGTCATGTCGGTCGGATCAGGGCCGTGAGGGCCTGTGAGGGGGTCGAGCCATGGGGCGCGGCCGGGCCAAGGCCAAGCAGACCAAGGTCGCTCGGGAGCTGAAGTACTCGAGCGGCAACACCGACCTCAACGCGCTCCAGGCGGAGCTCGCGGGCGGCGGCTACCACCCGCCGGCACCGGCCGAGGTCGACGACGACGAGGACGACGACGACCCCTACGCGAAGTACCTCGACGACGAGGACGACGACGACGAGGCGTAGTCCTCACCACGCTCACGACGGGCGCCCACCCCACCGGGGTCGGGCGCCCGTCGGCGTACCAGGCGCTGAACCCGACACCTGCGTTGAAGGTGCCCCAGGACGCCTAAGAGGCAGCCAGGGCTCCCCAGTCCATCCACAGCCCCGAGAGGCTCCGCGGTCGCCGGGCGACCCGCCAGACGGGTCGCCGGACACCGGGGGTGGGTGACCTCGCTCGGGCATGCGCGACCCCACTGGGGAAGCTGGGCTGCGTCTTAGGCGGCCTGGGGCACCCTCAACGAGATCGAGCAGCCGGCGAAGCGTTGGGGCAGGCTCGGGCATGCGCGACCCCACTGGGGAAGCTGGGCTGCGTCTTAGGCGGCCTGGGGCACCCTCAACGAGATGGGTCAGCCGGCGAGGCGGCGGACGACGGTGGCCAGGACGCTGATGCCGTCGGCGCAGGCTTCGGGGGTGGAGTACTCGCGCGGGTTGTGGCTGATGCCGTCGTACAGGCCCGGGACGAAGACCATCGCGGTCGGGCAGACCGACGCGAGCTCCTGGGCGTCGTGGCCGGCACCGGACAGCAGCGACCGGTGGGACAGATCGAGGTCGTCGGCAGCGGTCGCCACGGCCTTTTGCACCTCGGGGTCGAAGGGCACGTGACGCGTGCGGGCCATCCGGCGTACCGAGACGGCCAGGCCGGGCCAGCGCTCCTCGAGCTCGTGCAGGTAGGCGTCGAGGGCGTCCTCGGCACGGGCCATCGCGTCGTCGTCGGGGTTGCGCAGGTCGACGGTGAGGACGGCGCGCGTCGGGACGATGTTGGTGAGACCCGGTGCGAAGCGCATCTCCCCCACGGTCGCGCGCAGCGCGCCGAACTCGCCGGACTCCGCCATCTCGCGCAGCCGCACCACCACGTGCGACGCCGCGAGCCCGGCGTCGACGCGCAGCTGGGTCGGTGTCGTACCGGCGTGCGCGGCGCGACCGTCGATCGTGACCTCCTGCCACGAGATCCCCTGCACGCCGGTGACGACGCCGACCTGCAGGCCCTCGGCGGCGAGCACCGGGCCCTGCTCGATGTGGCACTCGACGTAGGCGTGCGGCGGTGCGGCGCGCTCGGGCTCGGGTCCGTCGAAGCCGTGGCGCACCAGCTCGTCGCCGAGCGAGACCCCGGAGCGGTCGGTGAGCGCGAGCGCGTCGGCCAGGGCGATCCGGCCCACAGCGACGGCGCTGCCGAGCATGTCGACGCCGAACCGCGCGCCCTCCTCCTCGGTGAAGAACGCGACCTCGACCGGACGCGTCGTCACGACCCCGAGGTCGTCGAACGTGCGCAGCACCTCCAGGCCGCCGAGCACCCCGAGGCACCCGTCGAACGCGCCCGCGGTCGCGACGCTGTCGATGTGGGACCCCATGAGCACCGGCGCGAGGTCGGGGTCGCTGCCCTCGCGGCGGGCGTAGACGTTGCCGATCCGGTCGACGCGCACGGCGAGGCCGGCGTCGCGGAACCACTGCGCGACGAGGCGTCGGCCCTCGGCCTCCTCGTCGGTCAGCGCCTGCCGGTTCACGCCGGTGAGGCCGGTGCGCTCGTCGACGTAGGCGCCGATGCGGGCGAGCTCCCCGAGCGAGGCCCACAGCCGCTGTCCGTCGATGCGTACGACGTCGTCGGTCACGGCTCCTCCAGGGCGGGCACGGGGTTCGCGGCCGAGCCCTCGGTCACGACGAGCACGACGACGCTGTCCGGTCCGACGCCGAGATGCCTGCGCCGATCCTGCGCGCCCTCGCCCGTCAGCGCGAGCCTCGCGGCGGCCAGACCCGCGGCGCCGCACGGGCCGGCGGCCACACCGAGGGCCGCCAGGTCGTGCGCGGCCCGGATGTCGGCAGGGTCCGACACGGCCACCGCGGCGTCGAGACCGTGCTCCATGAAGGGCCACGCGAGCGACGACGGCGTCCCGCAGTTCAAGCCGGCCATCGCCGTGAGGCCGGACTCGACCGTCACCGGCCGGCCGGCGGCGAGGCTCGGCGCGACGCAGGCGGCGGCCACCGGCTCGACCGAGACGACGGCCGTCCCCGGGGCTGCGCGCTCGCCGCGGTAGTGCGCGAGGGACGTCTGCAGGAGCGAGCCGACGCCGACCGGCACGACGACGAGGTCCGGGCGGCCGAGACCGGCGTCGCGCAGCTGGTCGTCGACCTCGGCGAACAGCGTCGCGTAGCCCTCGACGATCCACCCCGGGATCTCCTCGTACCCCTCCCACGCGGTGTCCTGCACGAGGACGCCGCCGATCTCGTCGGCGAGCCGGGCGGCGGCAGCGACGGCGTCGTCGTAGGACCCGTCGACGGCGCGCACCTCTGCGCCCTCGTCGAGGATCGCCTGCACCGCGGTGCGGGAGACGCCCGGCGGGACGACGATGCTCGCCCGATGGCCGAGCATCCGCGAGAACCGGGCGACCGCACGGCCGTGGTTGCCGTCGGTCGCGGTGACGACGGTCAGCGGGCCGTCCGTGCGGTCGCGCAGGGCTCGGTGAACCGCCCACGACGCGCCGAGCGCCTTGAACGCCGGCAGCCCGAGCCGCGACGACTCGTCCTTGGCGACGACGTGCCCGACGCCGAGCTCCGCGGCCACCGCCGGCAGCGCGACGAGCGGGGTCGGCGCGTAGCCGTCGAGGGCGCGGTGGAAGGCGATCGCCTCCTCCGACGGCGACGCGCAGGCCCAGCCGCGATCGCGGTCGTGCGGGTACCAGTCGACGACGTCGGCCATGTCAGACCCCCTCGGGCAGCAGCGACCGGACGAGCGCGACGTAGTAGTCGACGCCGGGCTCGAGGATGTCGTCGTTGAGCCGGTAGTCGCGGCTGTGCAGTGGGGTGCCGCCCTCGCCCGGTTCCGTGCCGTTGCCGAGGAACGCGAAGCACGACGGGATCGCGCGGCCGAAGGCTCCGAAGTCCTCGCTCCCCATGATCGGCAGGCAGTCGGCGTCGACGCTGTCCGCGCCGAGGGCGGCCGTGGCTGCGGCAACCGCGGCGGCGGTGGCCTCGGGGTCGTTGACCGTGGGCTCGAACTCGTAGGTGTAGGAGACGTCGGCGCTCGCGCCGTACGCCGACGCGATGCCTGTGCAGAGCTCGCGCATCCGCCGCTCGAGCAGCTGCTGCACCGACGGGTCGAAGCTGCGGGTGTCACCCGTGATGACCACCTCGCCCGGGATCGCGTTGCGCGCCCCGTCCGTGCGGATCTCCGTGCACGAGACCACCGCCGAGAGGCTCGGGTCGACGTTGCGGGCGACGATCGTCTGCAGCGCGAGCACGATCTCGGCGGCGACCACGATCGGGTCGACGACGTGCTGCGGCCGCGCGGCGTGGCCGCCGCGCCCGCGCACGCGGATCTCGAAGTCGTCCTCGCTCGCCATGATCCCGCCGGCTCGCGTGTGAAGCGTCCCGGTCGGCAGGCCGGGGAGGTTGTGCAGGCCGAACATCATCTGCATCGGGAATCGCTCGAGCAGTCCGTCGGCGAGCATCGCCTTCGCGCCCAGGCCGTGCTCCTCGGCCGGCTGGAACACCAGGTGCACCGTGCCGTCGAAGCCGCCCTCGTCGAGGAGGCGGGCCGCGGCGCCGAGGACCATCGCCATGTGGCCGTCATGGCCGCACGCGTGCATCCGGTCCGCGTGCTCGGAGGAGTACGGCAGCCCGGTCTGCTCGCCGATCGGCAGCCCGTCCATGTCCGCCCGCAGCCCGATCGCCCGGTCGCTGCCGCCGCGGCGGAGGGTCGCGACGATCCCGGTCCCGCCGACTCCGCGGACGTGCTCGACGCCGAGGCCGGTGAGGATCGCGGCGACGGCGTCCGCGGTCGCGCGCTCCTCGAAGCCGGTCTCGGGGATGCGGTGGAGGGCGTGCCGCCACTCGATGGTCGGGGAGCTCATGGCGACACCCTCCCGATCCGCGCGACGATCGTGCAAGGGACTCGCACCGTCACGCCACCGGGCACCGTGCATGGAAGGGATGTTGCGTTCTGAGCAACGACTGGCGCATTCAGTGAGAACGGTCAGGGGGCGTGGGTGGCGTGGAGGGTGACGGAGCCGCCGTTGCCGCCCTTGGCTGCGGCGTCGCCGGTCTCGCTGTCGCGACGCTCGCGGGCGGTGCCGAGGACCCAGGCGTCGACGCCGCGGGCGCGGAGCCTTGCCAGCGCGGTGTCGACGGAGCCCGGCGCGACCATGGCGATCATGCCGACGCCCATGTTGAAGGTCTTCTCGAGCTCGGGCAGCGAGACGCGGCCCATGTCGCCGACGAGGCCGAACACCGGGTGCGGCGTCCAGGTCGAGCGGTCGATGTCGACGTGCACGTGCGCGGGCAGCACGCGTGCGAGGTTCGCCGCGAGCCCGCCCCCGGTGACGTGGCTGAAGGCGTGGACGTCGACGTCGGCAGCGCGCGCGAGGTCGAGGACGTCGAGGGAGTAGATGCGCGTCGGCTCGAGGAGCTCCTCGCCGAGCGTGCGACCGAGGACATCGACGTGCTGGTCGAGCCGCAGCTGTCCGGTCGTGAGCAGGACGTGGCGCGCGAGCGAGTAGCCGTTGGAGTGCAATCCGCTGGCGCGCATGGCGATCGCGACGTCGCCCACCTGCACGCGCTGCGGTCCGAGCAGGTCGACCGCGTCGACCACGCCGGTGCCGGCGCCGGCGACGTCGTACTCGTCGGGGGCGAGCAGGCCCGGGTGCTCGGCGGTCTCGCCGCCCACGAGCGCGCAGCCGGCCTG
>WBZP01002176.1_pt1 | contig 22917 bp, 21 predicted proteins | sample 5204301 | NCBI WGS metagenome assembly WBZP01 (sample SAMN12412401, study PRJNA552823) | activated sludge metagenome | isolation source: activated sludge from nitrification reactor of wastewater treatment plant... | place: USA: Pennsylvania | collected 2017 | reverse complement strand
GATGGGTTTTGGCGGCGCCATCATCTCGCTGCTGATGAGCAAGCCGATGGCCAAGTGGAGCACCGGGGCGCAGGTGATCAACGGCTCCAACGACCCCACCCACCGCTGGATCGTCGGCTCGGTGGAAGGCTTCGCCAGGAAGGCCGGCATCGGCATGCCCGAGGTGGCGATCTTCGACGGCGCACCGAATGCCTTCGCCACCGGTGCGTTCAAGAACTCGGCCCTGGTGGCGGTGTCTACCGGCTTGCTGCAGACCATGAACCGCGAAGAGGTCGAGGCGGTCATCGGCCACGAGGTGGCGCACGTGGCCAACGGCGACATGGTCACGATGACACTGATCCAGGGCGTGATGAACACCTTCGTGGTCTTCCTCTCCCGCGTCATCGGCTACTTCGTCGACAAGGTGGTGCTGCGCAACGACCGCGATGGTCCGGGCATCGGCTACTACATCACCACCGTGGTGCTGGATCTGGTGCTGGGTCTGCTGGCCGCGGTCATCGTGGCCTGGTTCTCGCGTCAGCGCGAGTACCGAGCCGACGCCGGCTCCGCCGCACTGATGGGCCGCAAACAGCCGATGATCAACGCGCTGGCCCGCCTGGGTGGCATGGACCCCGGTCAACTGCCACAAAGCGTGGCGACGATGGGCATCAGCGGCCAGCCCAGTGGCCTGATGGCGCTGATGTCCAGCCACCCGCCGATCGAAGACCGCATCCGCGCCCTCCAGCAATCGCAGTAAGTTGCCCTCAGACTGGCGCCGAAGCCACGACGGTGGCTACGACGATGGCGGCATGCGAGGGTGGAGTGCGGGTCCTGGAGTCGGTCTCCGTGGCGTTGAACGCGGCAATCCTGCGGGTCAGGGCTTGGCCTTGGGCACGCGGCCCATCAGGTAGAACTCCTCATTGGGTCGCATGCCGCTCAGATTGGCCATCCGGTTGGACAGCCCGAAAAAGGCGGTGATGGCGCCGATGTCCCAGGCGTCCTCGTCGCTGAAGCCATGCTCGCGCAGGGCAGCGAAGTCGGACTCGTCCAGGCTGTGCGAGGCCGAGCAGACCTTCATCGCGAAGTCCAGCATGGCGCGCTGGCGCGGCGTGATGTCGGCCTTGCGGTGGTTCACCGCCACCTGATCGGCCACGAGGGGCTTCTTCTCGTAGACGCGCAGGATGGCGCCATGCGCCACCACGCAGTAAAGGCACTGGTTGGCGGCCGAGGTGGCCACGATGATCATCTCGCGCTCACCCTTGGTCAGCGAGCCGCCGTCCTTGAGCAGCAGCGCGTCGTGGTAGGCCATGAAGGCGCGCCACTCAGCCGGCCGATGGGCCAGCACCAGGAACACGTTGGGCACGAAACCGGCCTTGGCCTGCACTTCCAGGATGCGTGTGCGCAGGTCTTCGGGCAGATCCTTCAGCTCGGGCACCGGATAGCGTGAAATGGAAGCACTCATCAGTGTTTCTCCTTCAGGTGGTTCTGAACTGCATCGCGTGCAGCCGCGCATACAGGCCACCGGCAGCCAGCAATTCGGCGTGGGTGCCTTGTTCGACCAACTGCCCGGCTTGCAGTGCCAGCACGCGGTCGGCGTGTTCGATGGTGGACAGCCGATGCGCGATGACCAGGGTGGTGCGGCCCGTCATCAGTCGCTCCAGCGCCGACTGCACGGCGCGTTCGGACTCCGAGTCCAGCGCCGAGGTGGCCTCGTCCAGGATCAGGATCGGTGCGTCTTTGGCGATGGCCCGCGCAATGGCCAGGCGCTGGCGCTGGCCACCGGAGAGCTGGCTGCCGTTGTGGCCGATCGGGGTGTCCAGGCCTTGCGGCAGCTTGTCGACAAAATCAAGCAGGTTGGCCGCACGCAGCGCTTCGCGCAAGGCTTCGCGCGACAGCTCCCCGCCCAGCGCGATGTTGGCCGCCACCGTGTCGTTGAAGAGCACAACGTCCTGGCTGACCATCGCGAACTGCCGCCGCAAGGCCACCACGTCCCAGTCCCGCAACGGTACCTCGTCCAGCAGGATGCGGCCGCTGCTGGGTTCGAAGAAGCGGGGCAACAGGTTGACCAGCGTGGTCTTGCCGGCCCCCGACGGGCCGACCAGAGCCACCGTTTCACCGCAGCGCACCTGCAACGTCAAGGCCTGCAATGCGGGAGGGCCATCGTCGCGGTACTGCAGGCTGGCGGCTTCGAAGCGGATGTCGCCCCTGGCGCGCGCGGGTGCGTGGCTGCCACCGGTTTCCATCGGTGTCTGCTCGATCAGGTCCAGGCTGCGCTCGATGGCGGCCAGCCCGCGCGTGAGTGGTGCCATCACGTCCGACAGGTGCTTGGCCGGCGCCACCAGTTGCAGCATGGCGGTGACGAAGGCGACAAATTCGCCCACCGTGGCGGCCCCGCTGCGGCCCTGCCACAGCGCGATGGTGATGACCACCGAGAGCGCGCAGGCGGCCAGCATCTGCGTCACCGGCGTCATCGTGCCGCCGGCCACCACGGCCTTCATCATCAGCCGGCGCACGCGGTCAGAGCGGCCGAAGAAGCGCCGCCCCTGCCGCGCCTGGCCGCCGAACAGGCGCACGCTGCGCCAGGCCAGCATGTTCTCCTCGACCACATAGGCCAGCTGGTCGGTGGCTTGCTGGCCTTCCACCGTCAGCCGGTGCAGCCGCCGGCCCAGCATCCGCATCACACCGCCAACGGCCGGAAAGAGCAGCGCCACGATCAGCGTGAGCTGCCAGTTCAGGTGTAGCAGGTAGGCCAGCAGGGCCAGCAGGATCATCGAATCGCGCACCAGGGTCAGCACCGATGCCGAGAGGTTGATGGCGCCAGCCTGCGCTTCGTAGACCAGGGTGTTGGTCACACCGCTGGCGGTCTGGGTGGTGAAGAGCGCCGGCGCGCTGTCCAGCAGGCGCCCGAAGGTGGCCACGCGCAAACGCTGCACGGCGCGGTTGGCCGTCCAGGCCAGCCCGTATTGCGCGATGAAACCTGACAGGCTGCGCAGTGCGAACAGGCCGATGATATAGACCGGCACCACCCACAGCGGCGTGCCGCCCTCGACGAAGCCCTGGTCCAGCAGCCGGCGCAGCAGGTCCGAGACCATGGGTTCGGTCACCGCCGTGACCACCGCGCCCAGCCCCGCCGCCAGCAGGCCCAGGCGGCTGTTGCGCACATAAGGCGCCAGTCGGGCAAGACGCTGCAGGAGGGTGGGCATTTCGGAGCGGGGCGCACGAGCAGGGGCCGGGGCATTATCGCGGTGTGCCGCCGGGACCCAGGTCCGTGCTGCCTACAATCTGCATCCTGCACGACCTGCCAGCCGCATGCCCGTTTTTCCAGAACGACCTGTTCCCCCATGGTCCCGTCGCCGCATCATCGCGGCCCTGGGTGGCCTGGCCGCCGGCTCCGCTGCGGCGCAGTTCCGTGTGCAGATCACCGGTGTCGGGGCGACCCAGATCCCGGTGGCCCTGGCCACCTTGCGTGACGAAGGCGCTTCGGGCGTGGACATCTCGGGCATCGTGCGCGCTGATCTGGAGCGCAGCGGCCTGTTCCGCGTGCTGCCGGCGGAAGGCAGCCTGGACGAGCGCAGCAGCGTCGACCTGGCCGCCTGGCGGGGTCGCGGGGTCGATGCGCTGGTCGCCGGCTCGGTGGCGCGCCTGGCCGACGGACGCTTCGACGTGCGCTACAAGCTCTGGGACGCGGTGCGCAACGAGCAGCTGCTGGGCCAGAGCAAAGTCGTGTTGGCCGCTGACCTGCGTCTGGCCGCCCACCGTGTGGCCGACGAGATCCACGAAAAGCTGACCGGCGAGCGCGGCGTCAACGCCACGCGCATCGCCTACGTCATCAAGGCTGGCAAGCGCTTCACGCTGCACATCACCGACGCCGACGGCGAAGGTGGGCAGGTGGCACTGGCCAGCCCGGAACCCATCATCTCGCCAGCCTGGTCACCGGACGGCCGGCAACTGGCCTACGTGTCCTTCGAATCGCAAAAGGCCGTGGTCTGGGTGCAGGACCTGGGTTCGGGGCAGCGCCGCATGCTCGCCAACTTCCGCGGCTCCAACAGCGCACCGGCCTGGTCGCCCGACGGACGCAACCTGGCGCTGACGCTGTCGCAGGAGGGGCTGTCGCAGCTGTACCTGCTGCCGCTGCAGGGCGGCACGCCGGTGCGGCTGACGCGCAGCAACGCCATCGACACCGAAGCGGTGTACACACCCGATGCCCGGCAGATCTATTTCGTCAGCGACCGCGGTGGCGGCCCGCAGATCTACCGCGTACCCGTGGCAGGGGGCAATGCCGAACGCGTCAGCTTCAGCGGTGGCTACAACATCAGCCCGGCCATCAGCCCGGATGGCAGGCTACTGGCCTACATCACGCGCCAGGGGTCGGCCTACCGGCTGATGACGCAGGACCTGGATAGCGGCAGCACACTGGCGTTGAGCGACACCAGCGACGACGAAAGCCCCAGCTTTGCACCCAACGGCAGGCTGCTGGTGTACGCCACGCGGCAGCAAGGCAGTGACGTATTGATGACTACCACGCTGGATGGCAAGATCAAGACACGCCTGCTCAGCAGCGGCGCCGATATGCGTGAACCCGCCTGGGGGCCTTATGGTCGTTGATCAGGTTCGTAGATCATGACCATTGAACCGGGCGAAGCTCTGCCGACCTTGAAGAACCAATCGCCCAGGCGACATGCCGCTGCCCCTGTACCCCGCTGAAGGAGATCCGATGAAAAACACCACCCGCACCCTGCTCGCCCTGGCTGCCATGCTGGCCCTGTTGGCAGGCTGTGAGACTACGCCCTCCACCGCCACCACCGCCGCTGCGCCTGTGGAATCGCGCAATCTTGGTGCCGGCGCCACCGGCGCGGCTGGCGGTGCCACAGCCGGTGCGACCCCACAATCACAGGTCGCCACGGTGGATCTGGCGCGGCAGCAAGCCGGCGTGGCGGGCTCGGCGCTGCTGACCGCACCCAGCCAGCGCATCGTCTACTTCGATTTCGACAGCTTCGTCATCAAGGACGACTACAAGGCGCTGATCGAAGGCCATGCCAAGGTGCTGACAGGCAAACAGGGCCGGCGCATGGTGATCGAAGGCCACACCGACGAGCGCGGCGGCCGCGAGTACAACCTGGCCCTGGGGCAAAAACGCGCCGAGGCCGTGCTGCGCACGCTGGCCCTGCTGGGGGTTGCTGACAAGCAGCTGGAGGCCGTCAGCTTCGGCGAAGAGCGCCCTGCAGCGCCAGGGTCCGACGAGAGTGCCTGGGCACGCAACCGGCGTGCCGAGCTGAAGGACCGTTGAGATGCAGCGATCCGTGCTGCGCGGCGCCTGCCTGGTGCTTGTCATGGTGGGCGCCGGCGTGGCCCACGCCGGGCTGTTCGACGACGAAGAAGCCCGCAAGGCCATCGTGGACCTGCGCAACCGCATCGCCGCAATGGATGAGCAGGGCAAGGCCCGTGTGGCCGAGATCGCCACGCTCAACGGCCAGCTGAGCGAACAGCTGACGGCAACGCGGCGCAGTCTCTTGGACTTGAACAACCAGATCGAAGCGCTGCGCGCCGAGCTGGCCCGGCTGCGTGGCACCGACGAGCAGTTGAGCCGCGACCTGGCCGAAGTGCAGCGACGCCAGAAGGACGTGGGCCAGGCGCTGGACGAGCGGCTGCGCAAGCTCGAACCCGAGCGCCTGACGCTGGACGGCCGCGAGATCTCTGTCGACCCGGCAGAAAAGCGTGCCCACGACGAGGCCATGGCCACCGTCCGGTCCGGTGACTTCGAGCGCGCCGCCGCTCTGCTGGCCACCTTCCAGCGGCGCTATCCGGCCAGCCCCTTCCTCGACTCGGTACGCTTCTGGCAGGGCAATGCGCTGTACGGCAAGCGGGACTACAAGGAAGCGATTGCCGTTTTCCGCGCCTTCGTGGCTTCGTCGCCAGACCATCCTCGGGCACCCGAGGCGCTGCTGGCGCTGGCCAACAGCCAGGCCGAGATGAAGGACCCGCGTGCTGCGCGCAAGACCATCGACGAACTGCTGAAGGCCTACCCCAAATCCGAAGCCGCCCAGGCCGGCAAGGAAAGGCTGGCCGCCATCAAGTAGGGAAAGCCTCGGGCTGTGGACCGTAGCCTGCGGTCGTGTCGGCCCGCTCGCGTTCCTAGAATGGGACGATGGTGTCCGAATCCGAACTCCCGGGTCTGGTCCGGCAGGTGCTGTGGGCCAGCTTCGGGCTGGCAGTGATCTTCGGGGCCATCGCCCAGCGCACCAACTTCTGCACCATGGGTGCGCTGGCCGACATCGTCAACATGGGCGACTGGACGCGCATGCGCATGTGGCTGCTGGCCATCGGCGTGGCAATGATCGGCTTCAACGGGATGGTGGCCCTGGGCATCGTGCAGGCTGCCGACAGCGTCTATGCGGCTCCGCGACTGAACTGGCTGTCCAACCTGCTGGGCGGACTGCTGTTCGGCGGCGGCATGGTCCTGGCCTCGGGCTGTGGCAGCAAGACACTGGTGCGCATCGGTGGTGGCAGCCTCAAGGCCCTGGTCGTGTTCTGCGTTTTGGCCATCGCGGCCTACGCCAGCTTGCGTGGTGTGGTCGCGGTGGCGCGCGTGAGCAGCGTGGATGCAGTTGCCCTCACGCTGCCGACCGGGCAGGACCTGCCCTCGTTGCTGGCTCGCGCCACGGGCTGGCCGGTGGGCCAGGCTGCCTTGCTGCTGGGCGGCGGCTTGGGTGCCTTGCTGGTCGCCCTGGCACTGCTCCGGCCGCGCAGCACCGAAGGGCTGCTGGGCGGCGCTGGCATCGGCGCTCTGGTGGTGGCGGCCTGGTGGGTGTCGGGCTCGCTGGGCCATCTGATGGAACACCCGCAGACGCTGGAAGCAGCCTTCATCGGAACCAACACGCAGCGCATGGAGTCGTTCACCTTTGTCGCCCCCATCGCCTACACGGTGGACTGGCTGATCCTGTTCAGTGACACCAACAAGCTGCTGACCATCGGCATCGTCAGCACCCTGGGCGTGGTGGTGGGTTCGGCCGGCGTGGCCCTGCCCACCGGTCGCTTCCGCTGGGAAGGTTTTGCCGGCACCGAGGACACCGCCAACCACCTGGTCGGTGCCGTGCTGATGGGCGTGGGGGGCGTCACGGCCATGGGCTGCACGGTGGGGCAAGGCCTGTCGGGCCTGTCGACGCTGGCCCTGGGCAGCTTCATCGCCTTCGCCGGCATCGTCGGTGGCGCGGTGCTGGCCCTGCGCTACCACGTCTGGCGGCTGGAGCAGCGGGCTTGACGACGCCACTGCTGCATATGCCGGTGGCCGATCCGGAGCGTCGCTTCGACGGCTTGCGCCGGCTCTACGGTGACACCGCCTACCGACGCCTGCGCGCGGCACGCATCGGCGTGGTCGGGCTGGGTGGCGTGGGTTCGTGGACCGTCGAGGCGCTGGCGCGTTGCGGGGTGGCGCAGCTGGTGCTGTTTGATCTGGACCACGTCGCCGAATCCAACATCCATCGCCAGGTTCAGGCCCTGGACCACACGCTGGGCCAGGCCAAGGTGGCGGCGCTGCGTGAGCGCATTGCTGCCATCCACCCTGGGTGCGAGGTGCATGGCGTGGAGGAGTTCGTCGCCCCCGGCAACTGGCCGGGCCTGTTGCCCACGCCGGTGGATGTGCTGATCGACGCCTGCGATCAGGTGCGGGCCAAGGCCACCCTGGTGGCCTGGAGCCTGCGCCAGGGCTGCCCGCTGGTGTGCGTGGGTGCTGCCGGTGGCAAGCGCGAGGCCCAGCGCGTTGAAGTGGCTGATCTGGCCGAGACTACGCACGACCCGCTGCTGGCCGGCCTGCGCCAGCGCCTGCGCCGTGATGCGATCGCGCGGCGTTCGGGGCGCATCGGCGTGCGCTGCGTGTTCTCGCGCGAAGACGTGCGTGCGCCGGTCGGCGCCTGCGAAGCGGGCGATGGCAGCCTCAACTGCCACGGCTACGGATCGACCGTCACGGTGACGGCCACCTTCGGCATGGTGGCCGCCGGCGAGGCCGTCGCACTGCTGCTGATGGACAGTGCTGGGGGCAGGCGCTGAGAAACGGTTATACTTATAGGCTCTACGGATGGGTCGTTAGCTCAGTCGGTAGAGCAGCGGACTTTTAATCCGTTGGTCGCGTGTTCGAGTCACGCACGACCCACCACGCGACAGTTGTTCTGAAGCATTCGGGCTCTTAGCTCAGTTGGTAGAGCAGCGGACTCTTAATCCGTTGGTCGACAGTTCGAGTCTGTCAGGGCCTACCAGTATCGAAGGGGGTTGGCAGCGAGGCCGCTGCCAACCCCTCTTCATTGCCGAAGCGCACTTGTGCCGTGCCTGGGTGTCGCAGCCAGCGGCTGGGAGATCGCAGCTTCGCGAGTTTCGAGGAAGTGCCACAGCGACTGCACGCTGGGTTTGAGGTGCCGGGCGGATTCGGGCCGCTCGCGGTAGATGCGCACTTCCATGGTCAGCGAAAACTGGCCGGCCGGCGCCGCCGAGACCAGGCGGCGCGCGTGAAGTTCCTGACGCACCGAGCTGAAGGGCAGGAAGGCCAGGCCGTGGCCTTCCAGCGCCATCGCCTTCAGGCCCTCGGCCATGTCGGTTTCGTAGATCGGCTCCAGATGCAGCGGCTTGCTGGCGCGCTTGAGGATCACGTCCACCAGGCGGCCCATGTAGGCACCGGACGCGTAGCCGAGGAATGGCACGTGCTCGCCCGGACGGCCTGGTAGCGCAAACTGCGGCAGCCCGTCGGCACCGGCCCTGGCGTACGGGGCCAGGGTCTCGCTGGAAAGATCCAGCATCTCGTAGCGATCCGCGCTCAAGGGCAGAGGCTGCGAAGGGTGGTGATAGGCGATCAGCAGGTCGCAGCCCCCTTCGGTGAGGCGCAGCACGGCGTCGTGCACGTTGCTGGCGGTCAAGCGCGTCTTGACCGCGCCGAAGGTCTGGCGCAAGTCCATCAGCCAGTGTGGAAAGAAGGTGAAGGCCAGGGTGTGCGGCACCGCGAACTCGATCATGTCCTGCCCTGCCGCCTGGTGGCTGCGCATCATGTTGCGCGTGGCCTGCAAGGCTTCCAGCATCTCCAGCGCCTGGGCATGCAGCGTCTCGCCGGCCGGGGTGAGCCGGGTGGGGAAGGCCGAACGGTCCACCAGGTCCATGCCCGCCCAGGCTTCAAGAGCCTGGATGCGGCGCGAAAACGCAGGCTGCGTGACATGCCGCAGTTGCGCCGAACGTGAGAAGCTGCGCGTCTCGGCCAGGCTGACGAAGTCTTCGAGCCACTTGGTTTCCATCGCCGGGCAGTGTACCGACAGCTGCCGCCGGGCACTTGCATTCGCTTGCGGCTGCCGCGGCGCCGGCCGCGCTACGATGTGCGCCAGCGCCGTTTCAACGCGAGGTTCCATGCCCATCCCGACCATTCGGCACTGCGCCGCTGCCCTCCTGCTTGCCCTTGTCTGTGCGCCGGCCTGGGCCGGCAGTTCGGCTTCTTCGGCGTCCGTGGATGCTTCTTCCACCTCGCTGGGCGTGGCTTCACGCTCCTTCGACCGCTCCAGCGACGCGTCGTCGCCACGCCGTGCCGTCACCCAGGGCGAGTACCGCATCGTGCAGGTGGCCCAGGCCGACCAGCGGCCTGGCACCCTGCGGCTGCAGCTTCAGGCCGTGGCGCGGTCCGACGCGATGGGCGAACTGGTGCTGTACCTTCCCGAACCCGCGTTGCAGGGCCGCGCGCTGGCCGCCGGCCAGCGGGTGATGGCCACGCCACGTCCCTACGGCGTCGAGTTTGCCCAGGCCGGAACGCCATTTTTCCTGGTGCTGGACGACGACTGGTACGAGGGGCTGCAGACGCGACGCGTGAACCTTTGACGGCTTGCGCCCGGGCACTGAGCGCGACGGCGCTGGCATGGATGCTGGCGGCCACCGGCAGCACGCATGCCGGCCCGCGCTATTGCGACACACCACGCACGCTGAGTGCGGCCCAGCACGACCGCCAGCTGCGGTTTGCTGCGGCCGTGCGCGGTGCGCTGGACGCCTCGGGCCAACACGTGGCGCTGGTGGCGCGTTCCGGCGTGCAGCTGGGGCGCTTCGGCCAGCGCTATTCGCACGCCGGGGTGGCCCTGCGCTCCGACAGCGACGGCAGCTGGGCCGTGCGGCAGCTGTACTACGCCTGCGACGCCGGGCAGCCGCAGCTCTTCGACCAGGGCCTGCCCGCCTTCGTCGCCGGTGGAGACGAGCCCGACCTGGGCCACCTGTGGCTGCTGCTGCTGCCGGACGAGCCGGCGCAGCGGCTGGATGCTCTGGCGCGCGACAACCGGCGCGCCCTGCAGCTGCTGGCACCCCGCTACAGCGCCAACGCCCACGCCTTCAGCACCGCGTACCAGAACTGCAACCAGTGGATCGCCGAGCTGCTGGCGGCTGCCTGGGGTGACTTGCCGCAGGCCGCCGACACCACGGCGGCGCGCGCCCAGGCGCAACGCTGGCTGCACACGCGGGGCTACGAGCCGACGCGCTTCGAGCTGGGCTGGCGCGTACTGATGTGGGCCAGTGCGCTGGTGCCGCTGCTGCACGACGACGATCACCCGGGCGACGACATCCAGGCGCGGCGCTACCGCGTCAGCATGCCGGCCTCGATCGAGAACTTTGTGCGCGCCGCAGTGCCCGCTACCCAACGCCTGGAGCTCTGCCACTCGGCCACTGCCGGCCACATCGTGCTGCGCCGGGGTTGGTCGACTCTCAGTGATGACTGCTTCGCCGAACCCGGCGACACGGTGACGTCCCTGCGCTGACTGTGCTCAGAGCTCCTCGCCGCTTTGCTGCAGCCGCCACATTTCGGCATAGGTTCCGCCCTGCGCCAGCAATTGCGCATGCGGCCCACGCTCGACCACGCGGCCGGCCTGGAGCACCACGATTTCGTGGGCGTCCACCACGGTGCTCAGGCGGTGTGCGATGACCAGGGCCGTCTTGCCTTGCGAAACGGCGCGCAGCTCGGCCTGGATGGCGCGTTCGTTGGCCGAATCCAGCGCCGATGTGGCCTCGTCGAAGATCAGCACCGGCGGGTTCTTCAACAGCGTGCGCGCGATGGCCACGCGCTGCTTCTCGCCGCCGCTGAGCTTGAGCCCGCGCTCACCGACCATCGTGTCGTAGCCCTTGGGCGTGCTGCTGATGAAGTCGTGGATGTGTGCCGCACGCGCCGCGGCTTGCACCTCGGCGCGCGTGGCACCTGGGCGACCGTAGGCGATGTTGTATTCCACAGTGTCGTTGAACAGCACGGTGTCCTGCGGCACGATGCCGATGGCTCGGCGCAGGCTGGTCTGCGTGACTGAACGCAGCTCCTGCCCGTCGATGGTGATGGCGCCGGAGTGGATGTCGTAGAAGCGGTACAGCAGCCGCGCCAGCGTGGACTTGCCGGCGCCCGAAGGCCCGACCACGGCCACCGTCTTGCCGGGAGGGATCTCGAAGCTCACGTCGTGCAGGATGGGGCGCGTCGGGTCATACGCGAAGTTCACGTGCTCAAAGCGCACGGCCCCCTGCGTCACCACCAGCTCGGGCGCACCGGGCCGGTCGTCAATCTCGCGGTGGCGGTCCAGCAGCGTGAACATCTTGTCCAGATCGGTCAGCGCCTGCTTGATCTCGCGGTACATCACGCCCAGGAAGTTCAGCGGGATGTAGAGCTGGATCATGAAGGCATTGATCATCACCAGATCGCCCAGGGTGAGCCGGCCTTCGGCAACGCCCAGCGTGGCGCGCCACAACATGGCCACCAGGGCCAGCGCGATGATCAGCTGCTGCCCGGTATTGAGCAGGCTCAGCGTGCTCTGCGACTTGAGCGCGGCCAGACGCAGCCGCTCCAGGTTCTCGTCGTAGCGGCGGGCCTCGAAGTCCTCGTTGTTGAAGTACTTGACGGTCTCGTAGTTCAGCAGCGAATCGATGGCGCGCGAATGTGCCGTCGAGTCCAGCTCGTTCATCTGCTTGCGGAACTGGGTGCGCCACTCGGTCACCAGGATGGTGAAGCCGATGTAGAGCACCAGCGCGCTGATCGTGATCCAGGCGAACCAGGCATCGAACTGCACGGCCAGCAGCGACAGCACCAGCGTCACTTCGATCAGTGTCGGGAAGATGCTGTACAGCGAATACGAAATCAGCGAGTGCACGGCGCGCGTGCCACGCTCGATGTCGCGCGTCATGCCACCGGTCTGGCGTTCCAGATGGAAGCGCAGGCTCAGGCCGTGCAGGTGGCGAAAGACCTGCAGGCTGATGCTGCGCGCCGTGCCTTCGGTGGCCTTGGCGAAGATCAGCTCGCGCAGTTCGGTGAACAGCGAGGTGCTCAGCCGCAAGGCCCCATAGGCCACCACCAGGCCCACCGGCACGACCAGCAGCGCGGCCGGATCGCCCGGTTTGAAGGACATGGCGTCGACCAGCTGCTTGAGCAGCACCGGCACGCCGACGTTGGCCACCTTGGCCGCCACCAGGAAAGCCAGCGCCGTACCGACGCGCCAGCGGTAGCGCCACAGATAGGGCAGCAATCGGGCCAGCGTGGACCAGTCGGACCGGGCCGCGGCGGCCGCGGGTACCGCTGTCGCGGGCCCGGCTCTCAGGGCATGGTCGCGCATGTCGGGTGAAGCGGATCAGCGGGTACATTGAAGGCCATGCCGGCATTGTCGCCGGCCCCCTGCCCCGCCGCTTCCAGGAGGTCTTGCATGTCCGGCCAGAACGCTCCACCTCGCCCCATGATGGCCCCCAGCAGCCTGCCCGAAGGCGCCGAACTGGTGCTGCGCGTGATGCCGCTGCCGGCCGACGTCAACGCCAACGGCGACATCTTCGGCGGCTGGATCATGGCCCAGGTAGACCTGGCCGGCGCCGTGCTGCCCAGCCGCATCGCCAAGGGACGCATCGCCACGGTGGCGGTCAACCAGTTCATCTTCAAGCAGCCCGTGAGCCTGGGTGACCTGCTGAGCTTCTACGCACATGTGACGCGCACCGGCCGCACGTCGATCAGCGTGCACGTGGTGGTCTTCGCCGAGCGCAACCCGGCCAACCTGCAGGTCGTCAAGGTGACCGAAGCCGACCTGACCTACGTGGCCATCGACACCCGGGGCCAGCCGCGGCCCTTGCCCCTGTGAATCCGCCTCGATCCCGCTGTCCGTCCTGGACCTCGCCCCCCATCTCCGAAGAGAGCAGTGCCGCACCGGCGCTGCACAACAGCCTGGACCTGGCCCGCCACGGCGAAGCCAGGGGCTACCGCCACCACGGGGTGGCGGAGCAGTGCGGCACACTGACCACGCTGCAACCGGGCCACATCGACCTCGGCCTGGCACGCGCCCCCGGCACGGACCGTGCGGCCGCCGACAAGCTGATCGTGGCCGGCGCCTTGCGTCAGCACGCGGCGCGCTTGCATTGCTACGGGTTGCGGGCGGAGGTGGGCCCGGCCTCGCAGGCCGCGGCGCCCGCCTGATCGCCCACTGCACCCTGGCCATTCAGCAAGGCGCGCAGCCAGCCCAGGTCTTCGGTCAACAGCGTCGGGTCTGCATCCCGCAGGCCCCTGAACGGTATCGCCAGGCCGCGGCTCCGCAACGCGACTTGCAGTGCTTCGATGAACACGCCACTCGGCAATGTCTGCGGGTCGGTGGCTTCGTGGACCGCACAGCCCGGGCTGCGTTCATTGCCCCCCAGCACCGCCAGCACCGCGGTACCGGCGTCCTGGCTGGCCTGGATGCGACCGGCCACGGCGCTGGCCTGAGCGGCGCAGCCTTGCACGCCTTGGGGAGAACGCATCGCCGCGCCGAGCGAAACACCCGGTGCCCGCTCGCGCGCCGGCCCCAGGCAGGCGATCTCCGGGCAGGGCATCACCAGCAGGCCCACGCCGTGCGCATGGCACAGGCTCACGGCCTCCCACGCCATCGCAGGCGAACGGGCGGCGCCCCCATCGCGCACGTTCTGGTTAACGATGCACTCGATCACCGCCACCACACGCCGGCCCCTGCCGTCCTCAGGCGTTCCAGACCGCGCCGCAGGGACCAAGCGCCGCCACCCGCTCTTCAAGGCGCCGGGCCTGCGCGTGTCAATCGACGAAGAAGTCGGGCAGGAACTGCGTCGTGCCCGGCTTGACCGCGTAGCGGTCCAGGTCCGTCACACCGTGGCGGGCCAGCACCTCGTCGTCGATGAAGAAGTTGCCGCTGGTGGCCTTGGCGTCGCTGGTGAGGATGAAGCAGGCCGCATCGGCCAGGATCTCCGGCGTGCGACACAGGTTCAGGTCCACGCCGGGAATCATCTGCAGCGCGGCGGTGGCGATGGCGGTACGTGGCCACAGGCTGTTGACGGCAATGCCCAGCGGGCGGAACTCGCCCGCGTGGCCCAGAGTGCACTCGCTCATGCCGTATTTGGCCATCGTGTAGGCCACATGGCCGCTGAACCAGTGTTCCTTCATGCTCAGCGGCGGGCTCATGTTCAGCACGTGCGGGTTGCGTCCGGCCCTGGCGCTGCGGATGAGCTCCGGCAGGCAGGCCTGGGTGCAGGCAAAGGTGCCGCGCACATTGACGCCGAACATCAGGTCAAAACGCTTCATCGGCGTGGCCGCCGTGGGCGTGAGGCTGATCGCGCTGGCGTTGTTGACCAGGATGTCGATGCCGCCGAAATGTGCCACCGCGGCCTGCACCGCCGCGGCCACCGCGGCTTCGTCGCGGATGTCGGTCTGCACCGGCAGCGCCTGTCCGCCTGCGGCCACCACCTCGGCTGCGGCGCTGGCCAGCGTGCCCGGCAGCTTGGGATTGGGATCGACCGTCTTGGCCAGCAGCACGATGTTGGCGCCTTCAGCGGCGGCACGCCGGGCGATGGCCAGCCCGATGCCGCGGCTGGCCCCGGTGATGACCAGGGTCTTGCCCTGCAGGCTGGTGGGACCTTTCACGCCGGCCGATCCAGGTTGAGCGTGTGCCAGACGCGGTTGGCCAGGTGCTGGGCAATGGCCGTCGCACAGTAGCGGTAGGCCGCCGGGCCGGGGTGGAAGCCGTCCGCGGCCATCAGGCCCGGCGTCAGCGGAAGTTCCATGTCGACGCTGGACACATCGCGCCGCGTGCGGGCCCAGCGCTCCAGAGCGCGGTTGTGGCGCCGCGCGTCGGCGCCGGCCACCCAGCGCAGCGGCTGCGGCAGGCCCGGGAAGTGGTGCACCGGCGGCAGCGGCGCAAAGGCCACGTGTTGCACGCCATAGGCGTTGCGCAACCAGTTGGCGAGCGCTTCGCGCGCCGAAACGGCATGGTGCGAAGGCACCTGTTCGACCACGTCGTTGACACCGGAGACGACCACGGCCAGGTCGGCATGTTCCGGTGCTTCGCGCTGCAGCAGGTGCAGGGTGCCGGCCGTGGTCAGGCCCGAACGTGCCACCAGTCGCCAGTGCACGCGCGCCGAGCAGGCCTTGGCCAGGCGGTCGGCCAGCAGCACGCCCAGCGCCTCGCGCTGCGAGCTGGTACCCACGCCGGCAGCCGACGAGTCGCCGGTGATCAGCAGCCGCAACGGAGTGGCTGCGGGGGCGCCGGAAACACCGTGACGCTGACCGCCGGGCTCGGGCAGGCGCGGCATGCGCCGCCGCGCCAGCACGGCCTGGGTGACGAGCAAGGGGCTCAGGGCAAGCTTGACGGTGAGCGACATGGCAAGAGCGTCCTCAGAAACGGCTGAAATCGGGTTTGCGCTTCTGGAAGAAGGCCTGGAAGGCCTCCATCGCCTCGGGGCTGCGCAGCCGCTTGGCAAAGAGTGCGCCCTCGGTGGCAATGGTCTGCAGCAGCAGCTCGCGTTGCGGGGCGTTCATCAGACGCTTGGATTCGCGCACCGCGCCGGGCGGCAGGGTGTTGAAGCGCTGGGCCACGCGGCGCGCGTGGTTCACCACCTCACCGGCGGGCAGCACGGCGTTGGCGATGCCGCACTCGACCGCCTGCTCGGGCGTGAACGGCTCGCCCAGCAGCAGCATCTCGGCCGCCCGCCGTGAACCCATCAGTTGCGGCACCACCAGGCTGGAGCCGAACTCCGGCACCAGGCCCAGGCCCACGAAGGGCATCGCCAGGCGCGCTTCGTCGGACACGTAGACGAAGTCGCAGTGCAGCAGCATCGTGGTGCCGATGCCGATGGCTGCACCGGTCACGGCCGCCACCACGGGCTTGTCGCAATCCAGCAGCGCACGCATGAAGCGGAACACCGGCGAATCCATGCCGTCGCTGCCCTGGCCGGGAGGGCGCGACATGAAGTCCTCGATGTCGTTGCCGCTGGTGAAGACGCCGGGCTGGCCGGTGATCAGCACGGCGCGCACCGCGGCGTCCTCACGCGCCGCGGCCAGCGCATCGGCCATGGCCTGGTACATCGCCACAGTCAGCGCGTTCTTCTTCTCCGGGCGCGCGATTTCGATAGTCGCCACGCCATCTTGCACGCCGGTGCGGATGTTCATCGCATGCGGCCCCGTCACACCGCTTCCAGGATGCCGGCGGCCCCCTGCCCCATGCCCACGCACATCGTGACCATGCCGTACTTGAGCTTGTGGCGTCGCAGCGCGTGCACGACGGTGGCAGCGCGGATGGCTCCGGTGGCGCCCAGCGGGTGGCCCAGAGCGATCGCACCCCCCATCGGGTTGACCTTGGCCGCGTCCAGCCCCAGCGTGTTGATGACCGCCAGCGCCTGCGCGGCGAAGGCCTCGTTCAACTCGATCCAGCCCAGGTCGGCCAGGCTAAGCCCGGCGTACTTGAGTGCGGCAGGAATCGCCTCGATGGGACCGATGCCCATGATCTCGGGGGCCACGCCACGCGCCGCGAAACTCACGAAACGGGCCAGCGGCTTGAGGTCGAACTGCTTGACGGCCTTTTCGCTGGCCAGGATCAGTGCACCTGCGCCGTCGCTGGTCTGGCTGCTGTTGCCGGCCGTGACGCTGCCCTTGGCGGCGAACACCGGCTTGAGCTTGGCCAGGCCTTCCAGGCTGGTGTCGGGGCGCGCGCCTTCATCCAGGTTGACCGTTCGCGTGCGTGTGCCAGCCTTGCCGGCGGCCAGATCGGGGAAGCGGTCCACCACCGTCACCGGCGTCATCTCGTCGGTGAATTCGCCGGCGGCCATCGCCTTCAGCGCCTTCTGGTGCGAGGCCAGCGCAAAGGCGTCCTGCGCCTCGCGGCCGACCTTCCACTGCGCGGCCACCTTCTCGGCCGTCAGGCCCATGCCGTAGGCGATGCCGACGTTTTCGTCCTTGGCAAAGACCTCCGGGTTGAAGCTGGGCTTGTTGCCGCCCATCGGCACCAGGCTCATGCTCTCGGCGCCGCCGGCGATCATCACGTCGGCTTCTCCTACACGAATGCGGTCGGCCGCCATCTGCAGCGCGGTCAGGCCGCTGGCGCAGAAGCGGTTGATGGTCACGCCACCCACGCTGTGCGGCAGCCCGGCCAGCACCATCGCGGCGCGGGCCATGTTCATGCCCTGCTCGCCTTCAGGAAAGCTGCAGCCGATGATGGCATCCTCGATGGCCTTCGGGTCCAGGCCGGGCACCTGGGCCAGCGCACCCTTGACAGCGGCCACCAGCAGGTCGTCGGGCCGGGTGTTGCGGAAGTAGCCCCGGCCGCTCCTGCCGATCGGCGTGCGGGTGGCAGCAACGATATAGGCGTCTTGCACTTGCTTGTTCATGTGATGGTCTCCGCTCAATTCCGGACCGGCTTGCCGGTCTGCAACATGCCCATGATCCGTTCCTGGCTCTTCGGGTGGTCCAGCAAGCCGCAGAAACGTTCGCGTTCCAGCGTCATCAGGTATTCCTCGGTGACGATCGAACCGGCGTCCACGTCACCGCCGAAGACGACCTCGGCGATCAGCGTGCTGATGTGGAAGTCGTGCTGGCTGATGAAGCCGCCATCGCGCATGTTGGCCAGCTGGCCCTTGACGGTGGCGATGGCGTTGCGGCCGGCCACCGGGAACTGGGCTTTCACGGGCGGGCGGTAGCCGCTGTCGAACATCGCCTTGGCCTGGGTCGTGGCCACGAAGAGCAGTTCGTCCTTGTTGGGCACCACGATGTCGGTATCGAGCAGGTAGCCGAGCTTGCGGCTTTCAAGCGCGCTGGTGCCGACCTTGGCCATCGCGGCGTTGGTGAAGCCGTCGATGGCGAACTTCATGATGTCGGCATTGGCGTTGCCGGCGCTGGCCATCTCGGCCGCACGGCGGGCGATGTAGGCCAGGCCGCCGCCGCTGGGGATCAGGCCCACGCCCACCTCGACCAGCCCGACGTAGGTTTCCATCGCCGCCACGCGACGCGTGCAGTAGACGGCGATCTCGCAGCCGCCGCCCAGCGCCAGCCCGCGCATCGCGGCCACCACCGGCACCTGCGAATAGCGCACGCGCAGCAACGCGTCCTGCAACTGCTTGACCACCGGGGCGATGCCCTTGGAGCCGGACTTCATGAACACCGGCATGGTCTGCTCAAGGTTGGCGCCGGCCGAGAACACATCGTCCGGCGACCAGAGGACCAAGCCCTTGAAACCGGCTTCGGCCAGCTCGACGGCCTTGTGCAGGCCTTCGACGACCCCGGTGCCGATCAGGTGCAGCTTGCTCGTGATGCTGGCGATCAGCACTTCGCCGTCCAGCGTCCACAGCCGCATCTCGTCGTTGCGGAAGACCTCGGTACCGGCCTTCAGCGCGTCCACCGCGCCGCTGTTGACCACCGACTCGGGGAACAGCTGGCGGCGATAGACCGGCAGCTCACTGCGCGGTGCGTAGGCCTGGCGTGCCGCGCTCCACGAACCCTGCGGCGTGTGCACGCCGGTGCGGCCGTCGAACACCCAGGCCGGCAGCGGTTCCTTGCACAGTGCCTTGCCGGCGTCGATGTCGGCCTTGACCCATTCGGCCACCTGTTGCCAGCCGGCTTCCTGCCATAGCTCGAACGGGCCTTGCTTCATGCCGTAGCCCCAGCGCATCGCGAAATCGATGTCGCGCGCGCTGTCGGCGACGGCACCCAGGTGCACGGCCGCATAGTGGAAACCGTCGCGCAGGATGGCCCACAGGAACTGGGCCTGCGGATGGCTGCTTTCGCGCAGCAGCTTCAGGCGTTCAGGCGCGGGCTTCTTGAGGATGCGGTCGACCAGCGGGTCGGCCTTACCCCCCGCGGGCACGTAGTCGGCCTTGGCCGGATCCAGGCGCAGGATGTCCTTACCCACCTTCTTGTAGAAGCCGGCTCCTGTCTTGTGGCCCAGGGCGCCCTTGCTGATCAGGGCGGCCAGCACGGGCGGCGTGGCGTAGCTGGGGGAGAAAGGATCGGGTGTCGGCTTGCCTTCGCCCAGGTTGTCCTGCTGCGTCTTGATGACATGCGCCATCGTGTCCAGGCCCACCATGTCGGCCGTGCGGAAGGTGCCGCTGCTGGCGCGACCCAGCTTCTTGCCGGTGAGATCGTCCACCACGTCGTAGCTCAGGCCGAAGGTCTCGGCCTCCTTCATCGTGGCTAGCATGCCGGCGACACCGACGCGGTTGGCCACGAAGCTGGGTGTGTCCTTGGCCCGCACCACGCCCTTGCCCAGCGTGCTGGTGACGAAGGCCTCCAGCTGGTCCAGCACCTCGGGCCGCGTGGCCGGCGTGGTGATCAGCTCCACCAGGTACATGTAGCGCGGCGGATTGAAGAAGTGGATGCCGCAGAAGCGCGGACGGATCGATTCCGGCAGCACCTCGCCTAGTTTGGTGATGGACAGGCCCGAGGTGTTGCTGGCCACGATGGCGTGCGGCGCCAGCGCCGGCGCGACCTTTTCGTACAGCGCCAGTTTCCAGTCCATGCGCTCGGCGATGGCTTCGATCACCAGGTCGCACTCACCCAGCACGGCCAGGTGGTCTTCGTAGTTGGCCTGCTGGATCAGCGCGGCGTCTTCCGGCACCCCCAGCGGTGCAGGCTTGAGCTTCTTGAGCCCGTCGACCGCCTTGGCGACGATGCCGTTCTTGGGGCCCGAAGTTGAACCGGCTCCGCCGGGCGACTTGGCGGCCCCCTCGGGGGGTGGCGAAGCCTGGGGGCCAGGATTGGCAGGCAGATCGAACAGCACCACCGGCACGCGGCAGTTGACCAGATGGGCGGCGATCTGCGCACCCATCACACCGGCGCCGAGAACGGCGACCTTGCGGACCTGGAATCGATTCATGTTCTCTCCGTAGTGGGTTTATTCAACGCGGTGCCACGTCTGATTGCGGTACAGGAAGCCGATGAAGCCCCGCACCTCCAGCGTCTTGCCGCCGTCCTTGGGCGTCAGGCGCACCTTGTAGGTCTTGCCGTTGTTGGGGTCGAGGATGGTGCCGCCGTCCCAATAGGGCTCATCGGCATTCTTCTTGACGCCCTCGACGATGGTCATGCCCATGATGGGCTGGTCCTTGCGCGCGCCCTCGCACTTGTCGCACTTGCTGTCCTGCTTGGCCGGGTCCAGCAGCTTCTCGATGCGGCCGCTGAGCACGCCGGCGCTTTCACTGATGCGCACCAGCGACTTCTCGGCCTTGGTCTCGTCGTCGATGGTCTTCCACAGGCCCGCGGGCGTGGCCTGCGCGAAGGCGGAGCCGGCCAGGGTCAGCTGGGCCAGCACGGCCAGAGTGGCGAGTCTCTTCATGGTTTGTCTCCGTTTCATGGTGGCAGGGCTTTCGTGGGCGCGCAGGCCCATCAGAACAGCGCTTCTTCCATCGCCATCAGCGGCGCCACCCCGGCGCGCGCGGTGCGGATCAGGCCAGCGGTCTCGGGCAGCAGCTTGGCGAAGTAGAACCGCGCCGTGTGCAGCTTGGCGGCGTAGAACGGGTCGCCACTGTCCTTCTTGTCGAGCGCAACGCGCGCCATACGGGCAAAGAAATAGGCAAACACCAGGTGGCCGCAGACGCGCAGGTAGTCCACCGCCGCACCGCCCACCTCGTCGGCGTTGCCGAAGGCCTTCATGCCCAGCTCGGCGGTCAGCTTGGTGACCTTGTCACCCAGGTCGGCCAGCGGGTTGATGAAGTCCTGCATCGCCTCGTCGGTGCCGTGTTCCTCAACGAACTCCGCGATGCGGCGGCCAAAGCGCTTGAGCTTGGCGCCGTTGTCGCCCAGCACCTTGCGCCCCAGCAGATCCAGTGCCTGGATGGTGTTGGTGCCTTCGTAGATCATGTTGATGCGCGAGTCGCGCACATACTGCTCCGCGCCGGTGGCCTTGATGTAGCCGTGGCCGCCAAAGACCTGCATGCAGTGGCTGGTCGAGATCCAGGCGTTGTCGGTCAGGAAGGCCTTGACGATGGGCGTCAGCAGCGCGACTTCATCGGCGCAGGCCTTGCGTTCCTCGTCGTCGTCGGTGCTGAGTTCCTTGTCGATGAGCAGCGCGATGTAGATCGCCAGCGCGCGGCCGCCCTCGGCATAGGCACGCGCCGTGAGCAGCATCTTGCGCACGTCCGGGTGCACGATGATCGGGTCGGCCGGCTGGTTGGCCGCCTTGGGGCCGGAGAGGCTGCGCATCTGGATGCGGTCGCGCGCATAGGTCACGGCGTTCTGGTAGGCCACCTCGGTCAGCCCCAGCCCCTGGTTGCCCACGCCCAGCCGCGCCGCGTTCATCATCACGAACATCGCCGCCAGCCCCTTGTGCGGCTGGCCCACCAGGAAGCCGGTGGCGGCTTCCAGGCTGAGCTGGCAGGTCGCGCTGGCATGGATGCCCATCTTGTGCTCGACCGCGGTGCAGTAGACGGGGTTGCGCTCGCCCAGCGAGCCGTCGTGCAGAACCTTGAACTTGGGCACCACGAACAGGCTGATGCCCTTGCTGCCGGCCGGCGCTTCGGGCAGGCGAGCCAGTACCAGGTGCACGATGTTGGCCGCCAGATCGTGTTCCCCAGCGCTGATGAAGATCTTCTCGCCGGTCAGCTTGTAGCTGCCGTCGGCCTGCGGTTCGGCCTTGGTGCGCAGCAGGCCCAGGTCGGTGCCGCAATGCGATTCGGTCAGGCACATGGTGCCCGTCCACTCGCCGCTGACCAGCTTGGGCAGGTAGATGGCCTTCTCCTCTGCGGTGCCGTGTTCGCGCAGGCACTCGTAGGCGCCATGCGACAGACCCGGGTACATGGTCCACGCCTGGTTGGCGGAATTGAGCATCTCGTAGAAACACTGGTTGATCACCACCGGCAGGCCCTGGCCGCCGTAGTCGGGGTCGCAGCTCAGCGCCGGCCAGCCGCCTTCAACGTATTGCTGGTAGGCCTGCTTGAAGCCCTTGGGCGTGCGCACCTCGCGCGTGGCCGGGTCCAGCATGCAGCCGTCGCCGTCGCCGCTGATGTTGAGCGGGAAGATCACTTCGGCGGCGAACTTGCCCCCTTCTTCGAGCACCGCATTGATCGTATCGACATCGATCTCGGCGTGACGCGGCAAACGTTTGAACTCATCGGCGACGTTGAGCAATTCGTGCAGGACGAAGTGCATGTCGCGCAGGGGTGGGACGTACTGTGCCATCGGGTGCTCCTGAAGTGAAGGGCTGGATCGAGCGGATCGGGTTGTATTCAGCTCAAGCCCCGGCGCGCCGGCGCCTTGGGCAAGCTGTAGTGCGAGATGACGTGTTCGAAGCCCAGGCGTGCGCGGTCCAGCGCGCCGGGGCTGCGCAGGAAGCGGGCATCGTGATGCAAGGCCAGGATCAGGCCGTGCAGTTCAAACAGCAGCTGGTTGGCGTCGGTGCCGGTCTGCAGGTGCCCCGCCTGCACGGCCAGCGCGATGGCGCGCGACAGCGCCGCGTGCCAGGCCCGGACCATCGAGGCCAGGGCGTCGCGCACCGGGCCGGGACGGTCATCGAACTCCACCGCGCCGCTGATGTAGATGCAGCCCGAGTCGATCTCCACCGAGACCCGGCGCACCCAGCGCTCGAACAGCGAGCGCAGGCGCGGCAGGCCACGCGGCTCCTTGATGGCGGGGAAAAAGACCTCTTCCTCGAACCGGGTGTGGTACTCGCGGATCACCGAGATCTGCAGTTCCTCGCGCGAGCCGAAATGGGCAAAGACCCCGGACTT
>WBZP01002175.1_pt1 | contig 22925 bp, 22 predicted proteins | sample 5204301 | NCBI WGS metagenome assembly WBZP01 (sample SAMN12412401, study PRJNA552823) | activated sludge metagenome | isolation source: activated sludge from nitrification reactor of wastewater treatment plant... | place: USA: Pennsylvania | collected 2017 | reverse complement strand
CGAGGCGGCCGGCCCCGAGGCGGCGGGTCCCGCGCCGGCCGGTCTGGGAGGCGCGGCCGCTCCGGCACCGGGCTGGACCCGCGGTGGCGGGGTGACGAGCACCGTCGTCCCGTTCAGCCGACCAGATCGACCGAGCTGGTCAGGACGTCGACCTGGTGCACGGTGCCGACCCGGCCGTCCTCGGCGAGCCAGACACCGCCTGCCCGCAGCCGGCCGCCGGCGAGGTCGAACGGGGTGGCCACGTGGGCCAGCCCGATCGCGCCCACCCCCGCCTGGGCGAGGGTGCGCAGCCCGGAGGAATCCCAGAGCCGCAGATCGCCGAACACCGGATCGGCCTCGTCGATCCAGCCGTTGCCGTCGCGGTCGTAGCCGGCGAGATCGGCGAAGCCGTCCCCGCTGGACGGGCCGAAGAGCTCGGCCCCGCTGTTCACCGCACCGTCGCCGTTGCGGTCGTACGCCAGGTAGGCCGACCCCGGGCCCGGCAGCGGCATCGACTCGGTGGTCCCGTCACCGTCCAGGTCGAGCACCGCGCCGGCCCCGGCGGCCAGCTGCGGCGCACCGCCGAAGGAGAGCAGGAGCGGATCCTTGGGCTCGGGGGCACCGACGGTGACCCGGGTCGAGATCGTCGCGCTCTCGGCACGGATCATCGACAGGTCGACCGAGAGATCGATCGAGCGGCCGTCGGCGGTCTGCACCGAACCGGAGGCCTGCAGGGACACCGCCTCGACCTCGCTCACGGTCGTGGTGGTCTCGATCGACGCACCCGCACCACCCCAGCCACGGCCCGCCGCCGTGACGGGCGGCTGGTCGCCGCCGGACGGGGTCAGCTCATCGGGTCGCAGGATGTTCACCCGCTCGCCGGTGAGCTGCTCGATCGCAGCCAGGAGCGCGGCGAGCCGGGGCGGCAGGCGGTCGCGGCCGTCCCCCTCGACCCGGCCGTCCCCCTCGGAGCGGCCATCCCCCACGGAACGTCCCTCCCCCACAGGGCGAACGGGGCCCCGGCCGGCGGGGGGCGCCGTCCCGGTGGGGTGGTGATGGTGGCCGCCGTCGGGCCCGCGTGCGGGCTGTCGGGTCGGTGCGGTGCCCTCGACGGGCGCGTGGTCCGCACCCCAGGTGCGCACCGTGGTGCGACTGGTCGTCGTGCTGGCCTGCAGATGCGCGGCGGAGAGCGAGACGGAGCTGGAACTGACGATCATGGTGCACCTCCTCGGCGGCCCGGTTCCAGATCTCGTCGGCCGGTCCGCCCGGGTACTGAGCCGTGCCGGGCCGGATCCCCCGAACGGCGCGTCAGGGCGTTCTGAACCTCCCCGCCGCCGCTGTCCGGGGCGGGCACCGCTCCACCCGTGACGCGGGCTCGGTCCGTTACGGTGACTCGGTGCCGTTTCGCCCGGAAAGACCGCGCCGCCGCCCGCTCCCCGGCCGGGTCGTCGCGCTCGTCCGGGTCGCCCGGTCGCGATGGCGTCGGATGGGCGTGCTCACCGCGCTGGCGGCCGCGCTGGCCGGCTGCGGCGACACCGCGGCCCGCAGCGCCACCCCCACGGTGACCGTCGACGCCTCCGGCACCCAGTACCGCGACCAGGCGTACGTCGACGACGGCAACCCCCGGCACCTGTTCGACCTGGCCGTGCCGCCGCCCGGCGGCGCGCCCGCGCCTCTGGTGGTCTTCGTGCACGGCGGCGGATGGCGGACCGGGGACAAGAGCACCCTCACCGAGAGCGGATCGATGGGGCTGCCGCAGTGGCGTGACCAGCTGCTCGCCCACGGCTACGCCGTGGCGTCGGTCAACTACCGGCTAAGCGGGGACGCCACGTACCCGGCCCCGATCCACGACGTGAAGGCCGCCGTGCGGCACCTGCGCGCCAACGCGGCCCGGTACGGACTGGACCCGGCCCGGTTCGTCGCCGTCGGCGAGTCCGCCGGGGGCCACCTCGCGCTGCTGCTCGCGATGACCCCGGACGACGCCGCGACCGAGGGCACGCTCGGCACCACCGGCGTGAGCAGCCGGGTGAGTGCCGTGGTGAGCTACTACGGCCTGAGCGACCTCGTCCGGCGCAGCGACGACCAGATCGCCCGCGGGTGCTCCACCGGCAAGGACGGGCGCACCAGTCACGGGATGATGCTCGGTGCCGAGCCGACCACGCCGCAGGGTCTCGAGCTGGCGCGCCGAGCCAGCCCGCTCAGCCACGTCACCGCGACCAGCGTGCCCACGCTGCTCTTCGCCGGGTCGAAGGACTGCACCGCGCCCGTGGCCCAGTCGCAGCGGATGGACGCGGCGCTGCGGGCCGCCGGCGCCACCAGCGATCTCGTCGTCATCGACGCCGGGCACGCCGAGAAGGCCTACTTCACCCGGGCCGACCTCAACGAGCGGTTACTGGCCTTCCTGGCCCGGCACCTGGCGCCCTGACGGCGCAGCGGGCCGGCTCCGGCTCAACTGGTGATGTCCTTGCCGGCGAACCGCGCCCAGGCCAGCAACCAGAAGACGCCCATGTAGGCGGCGTCCAGGCCGAGCCCGCGCATCACCCGGTCGGTGGCCATCGGGTCGCTCAGCAGGTCGCTGAACGCGAGCCACCAGTTCTGCAGCAGCCACGGGTGGAGCCAGTCCAGCTGGGGCACCTGGGTGAGGATCCAGGACACGATGTTGATGATCATGAGGGCGATCGCGGCGGCGATCGGCTGCTCGGTCAGGGTCGAGACGAACAACCCGACGGCGGCGAGGGCAGCGAGCCCGCAGGCCAGGTACAGGCCCACCAGGACCACCCGCCAGACCGCCGCACCGGCGCCGATCTGGGTGCCGGACAAGGTGGTCATCGTGCCGGCACCGAACAGGGCGACCCCGATCGCGGCGCCCGAGACCGCCACCGTGGCCACCCCCCAGAGGGCCCCGATGCCCAGCGAGAGGTACTTCACGGCCAGCAGCCGCGCCCGCCCGACCGGCACGGTGAGCAGGTAGCGCAGAGTGCCGATGTTCGCCTCACCCGCGATCGCATCGCCCGACAGCATCGCCATCGCCAACGGCAGCGCCATCACCACCTCGATGCCCAGCGCCGCCAACGGGACGAAGAGCCCGTTGCTGGTGACCGAGTCGAGCAACCCGCCCCCGCCCTGGCCCTGGCGCACGTCGTCGGTCGACAACTTGATCGAGACCGCCATCACGATCGGGATCGCCGCCAGCACGGCCAGGCCCGCCTGATTGCGCCGCCGGCCCGCGATCAGGCGCAGCTCCGAACGCAGCAACCGGCCCGCCCATCCCGCCGAGAGTCGGCGACGCGCCCCCGACACGCCGGTTCCGAGGGCCGTTACCCGACTCTCGGCGGTGGCCGGGTGCTCAGCCACTGACATCGAAGCCCTCCCCGGTGAGCGAGACGAACACGTCCTCGAGATTGGGGCGGGCGGCCCGGAACCCCCGCACCGGAACGCCGGCGTGCACCAGGGCCTCCACGATCTTCTCGGGGGCCAGGTCGCCCAACACCGCCTGGACGGCGCCCGCCGCGTCCGGCAGGACCCGCACCTCGGTGAGGCCGAGCTCCGTCAGCCGGCGCGCGGCGGCGTCCGGTTCGCCGGTCTCGACCCGGCAGACCACGTCGCCGCCGCCCTGCAACTCGGCCACCGTGCCCTGGGCGACCAGCCGTCCCTCACGCATCACCCCGAGATGGCTGCAGATCTGCTCCACCTCGGCCAGCAGGTGGCTGGAGACCATCACCGTGGTGCCCTCGGCGGTGAGCGAGGCGACCAGTGAGCGCACCTCACGAGTGCCCTGGGGGTCGAGCCCGTTGGTCGGCTCGTCGAGGATCAGCAGGTCACGGGGCGTCAGCAGGGCGGCCGCGACGGCGAGCCGCTGGCGCATCCCGAGCGAGTAGGCCCGGTACTTCTTGCGGGCGGCGGCCAGCAGGCCCACCCGGTCGAGTGCGGCGTCGATCCGGTGCGCCGACGTGCGCCCGTCGACGGTGCGGTCCGCCGCGTCGAGCCTGGCCAGGTTGGCCCGGCCGGACAGGTACGGGTGGAACGCCGGCCCTTCGACCAGGGCCCCGACCCGGGGCAGCACGGCCTGCGCCGCGTCGGGCATCGGGTGGTCGAGCAGCCACCGCCGACCGGCGCTGGGTTGCACCAGGCCGAGCAGCATCCGGATCGTCGTCGTCTTGCCCGAGCCGTTCGGCCCGAGGAAGCCGTACACCGAACCCACCGGGATCTGCAGGTCGATCCCGTCGACGACGAGCTGGTTGCCGAACCGCTTGCTCAGCCCTTCCGTGCGGATCGCCAGCCCTGCGGCGGCTGCGTCGCTCATCGGGTACCGAGCGCCTCGAACAGGCGCTCGGGGGCGACCGCGCCGACGGCGATGCGACCGTCGTCGCTCAGCACGACGGAGAACAGCGTGCCGCTGAACACCCGCCCGCTGCCCCAGCTGCCCGAGACGGTGGGCAACTGCTCGAGCACCGACCGGACGGCGTCCAGCGGCTGCTCGCCCGCCGCCGGGGAGTCGCTCGGGGACGGCGACGCCGACCCGGTGAACGCACCGGCCGGGAGACCGGCGACGACCACGCTCGCCCAGCCGGTGCCGACGATGCGCGGGGCCGGGGCGCCACCGGCGTCGGCCGAGGTACCGGGGCCGGGGATCTTGGCCCCGCCGGTCGGCCCGTCACCCTGCATCTGGTCCGGCAGCCGGCCCGACAGCCGGCCCAGCGACTGGTCGGTCACCGTGGTCCCCGGGGGCGGGGTGAAGCTGAACGTGCGGGCATCCGGCACGGAGAAGTCGACGGAGCTGAAGGCCACCTCGATCGCCGGCTGCGCCGTCTTCGTGGAGTAGACCCGGACCCGGGTCGGCACCCGCTGCGCGCCGTCCACGGCGATCGTGACCTTGGCGACCAGGGTGCCGGGGGTCCGCGGGGTGAGCACGAGCTCGTACGCGGGGCGCCCGGCCACGGTGGTGGTGCCGGGTGAGGTGACCTCGGTGGTCGGGTCGAGCGCGGCGAGCGCCTGGTCGGCGAGTGCCTGCGGGGAGAGGGTCGCCGTCGGGGTGATCGCCGGTCGCGGCGTCCCCGCGCCGTCGGCGAGGGTGACGTGCGTGGCGGTGCGCTCGTTGCTGGCCCACACCCAGGCGTCGCGCCCGTTGACCACCAGGTCCGACTCGGCGCCGTCGCCGACCAGGGCGACCCGGGCCTTGTCCGGGCCCGCGTACCACAGCCGCCAGGTCTGCGTGCCGGTGAGCGCGTCGAGCAGGAGCGGCCCGGTCCCCGCCCCGGCGGCGCCCCGGCCCCCCATCGCCGCGAGCGCACCCAGGTCGGGCAGGCCGAGGTCGCTGGTCTGCACGACCGTGCCCGACAGCCCGGTCAACCGGGCGCTGCGGACGTCGGCGATCAGCTCGGCGGGGGTGCGGGTGCCGAGGCTGTCGTCGGCGTTCGCGCCGAGCGGCAGCCCGGGCCCCAGCGCCATGCCGACGACCAGGGCGGCCGCGGTCGGGACGGCCCAGCGCAGCGCGGGACGGGTGCTGAGGATGCTCATGCCCTCCATCATGCGCCGACCAACCTGAAGCCGGGCTGAGGGCGCCACGCCGCTCCGGCCCGCCCCCGCGGGCCGCGGGGTGCCAGAGTGGACGCCGTGCGGCTGCTGATCGTCGAGGACGAACCGGCCATGGCGCACGCCCTGCACCGGGGGCTGACCGCCGAGGGCTTCGTGGTCGACGTGGCACGCACCGGCCCCGACGGCCTGGACGCCGCCCGCCACGGTGGCTACGACGCCGTCGTGCTCGACCTGATGCTGCCCGGCATGTCTGGCTACACCGTGGTGAAAACCCTTCGCGCGGAAGGGAACTGGGTTCCGGTGCTGATCCTCTCCGCCAAGGACGGCGAGTACGACCAGGCCGACGGGCTGGACTACGGCGCCGACGACTACCTGACCAAACCGTTCTCCTTCGTCGTCCTGCTGGCCCGGTTGCGCGCCCTGCTGCGCCGCGACCCGGTGCCCCGGCCGCCGGTGCTGCGCCTCGGGGCCGTCGAACTCGACCCGGCCGACCACTCGGTCCGTCTCGACGGCGACCCCGACCCGCTGGCCCTCTCCCCGCGCGAGTTCGCCGTGCTGCACGAGCTCGCCCGGGCGCACCCCGGCGTGGTCTCGAAGGAGTCCCTGCTGGACGCCGTGTGGGGGGCGGCCACCGGCAGCGCGGCCGAGGGCAACCTGGTCGAGGTGTACGTCGGGCAGTTGCGCCGCAAGCTCGGCCGGGCGCGGATCGAGACGGTGCGCGGCGCCGGCTACCGGCTGCGCGGGTGAGGCCGGTGGCGATCCGGGCCCTGCCCCGGCTGATCGTGCCGGGCACCCTGCGCGGCCGGCTGATGCTGGTCGGCCTGATCGGGCTGGCGGTGCCGCTGCTGGTCGGCGGCGTCGCGCTCTACACGCTGACCTCGGCGAGCGCCGTCCGCGGTCAGGACCTCGCGGCCCGCACGGCCGCCACCACGGTGGCCCAGCTCGCGGCCGCCGGGCGCCTCCCGCCGTCGGTGCCGGCGCCGGGGGTGCAGCTGGTGCAGGTGGTCGACCCCGACGGCCGGGTGGTCGCCGCCAGCGCGGGTGGCGACCGGCTGACCTCCCTGCTCGATGCCACCGAACGGGCCACCGTCGGCGGCGGTGGTGCCGTGATCGTGCCGGGGTCGCGGGTCGCCCTGGGCGGCATGCTGCGCGCCGTGGGCGTGCGGGTGGCGGCCGACGGTGGGCGGCCCGACCTGCTCGTGGTCGCCGCGCTGCCCACCGCGGAGGTCGACGCCGGTCGGCGCGCCCTCGGCCGGTACCTGCTGGTGCTGCTGCCGCTGGTGCTGCTGGCCGCCTCGGTCGTCGCCTGGCGGCTGATCGGGGCTGCGCTGCGCCCGGTGGAGGACCTGCGCCGCGGCGCCGAACGGATCGGTGCGGCGGCAGCCCGGGACCCCGGCCAGGCCGAACGGCTGCCGGTGCCCGGCACCCGGGACGAGGTGGCCGCCCTGGCCGTCACGCTCAACCACATGCTCGACCGGCTGGACGGCGCGCGCGCCGCCCAGCGGGCCTTCGTCGCCGACGCGGCGCACGAGCTCCGTAGCCCGCTGGCGACCCTGCGGACCCAGGTCGAGGTGGCCGACCACGTGTCCGAGACCGCCGTGCTGCCGGGCCAGCTGCTCCCCGAACTGGAACGCCTCTCCGCCCTGGTCGAGGACCTGCTGACGCTCGCCCGGGCCGACGACTCCCCCGCCCGCGGGGCGCGCCCGGTGGACCTCGACGACCTGCTGGACGGCGTGCTGACCCGCTACGAGGGGGCGCGCGTCCCGGTGCGCCGGGCGGCCGCGGGGCCCACGGCGACGGTCGTCGCCTCGCCGGACGATCTGGTGCGGGCGGTGACGAACCTGATCGACAACGCGGTGCGGCACGCCGGCAGCGCGGTCGACGTCCAGGTCGATGCCCCGCCGGGTGGCGGGGTCGCACTGCACGTGGACGACGACGGCACCGGGGTCGCGGCGGCCGACCGCGAGCGGGTCTTCGAGCGGTTCGCCCGGCTCGACGAGGCGCGCGCCCGGGACAGCGGCGGCACGGGCCTCGGCCTCGCCATCGCCCGGGCGCTGATCCGCCGCAACCGGGGTGAGGTGGTGCTGGGCGATCCGCCGTCCGGCCAGGGGCTCCGGGCGACGATCACGCTGCCGGCAGGAACGGCTGGTACCGCAGCCGGGCATGGTTCTCGGTGACCGGCTCGTCGTCCAGGACGGCCCCGTCCGGGCCCAGCACCCGGCGCCGGATCGTGTTGTGCCGGGTGAACACCCCCGGCGCGTCGTTCGTCATCAGCTGGGCTGCCTCGTAGACCTGGTACCGCACCGTGGGGGCCACCTCGCACGACCAGGAGCCGGCGAGCGACGCGTCGTCCAGGTCGTCGGCGGTCAGCCCGACCGCGAGCCGGTAGGCGTACGGCGTGCGGTTCTCGATCTGCAGGTCGAGGGAGGGGTAGGCGCAGGTGGCGCCGGTTCCGAACGGCTGGGTCCGCCCCACGTCGGGGAAGACGTCGTAGGTGTGCCGCCATCGCTCGACGACGTCGAGCGGGGTGTGCAGGGTCATCCAGTAGATCAGGTTCGTCAGCTGGCACAGCCCCCCGCCGACCCCGGCGACGAGGCGCCCGTCGTCCAGGACCAGGCCGTCGACGAAGCCACGGCGGGCCGTCGGCGGGCCCACCCGGCGCCAGAACGACAGCCGTTGGCCGGGGCGCAGCAGCAGCCCGTCGAGCCGGGCGGCGGCCAGTCTCAGGTTGGTCGCCTTGCTGCGCTGCAGGGCGAGGTCGACCCCCGCGAGGTGCCGCACCACCGGGGTCGCGTGCCGGACGACGAGGCACGGCGCGACCTCGACCGGTGCCGTGCGCACGTCGAGATCGGCCGGGCAGGTCCACCACTGCCACCGCCGCCGAGCCGAGCGCACGGCCGGGCCGGCCAGCCTCCGCAGCGAGGTGTCCCACGATCGATCCGCGGTCATGCCCTCTGGACGCCGCCGACGCCGTCCCGGTTGACACATCCGCCCGGTTCGACCCCCTCGTCCCGTTCGATCCGCACCGCTGGGGCATCCTTCACTGTTCCCCGGCGTCGAGGGACCGGCGAGAATCGGCCCGTGACCGAGACCTCGCCGCCCTGGGGCACGCCGCCCGACCCGAGCCCCGACTCGCCCTACCGCCGGCTCCCCGTCGACCCGGTGTTCGCGGTGGTCGTCGAGCAGCAGGTCGGCACTGGCCAGTCGATGACCTGGCAGGTCGACCCGCCCCCCGCGCTGCTGGGGCGCGGTGAGACGCGGGAACAGGCCCGCAGCGCCGCCCTGGAGCTGGCCCGGACGTTCGCGCCGCACCACCCGATCGCCCCGCAGTCACGAACCGTGATCAGGTTGACGCCCGACTCCTACCTGGTCACCGTGGAGGGGATGACCCGCACCTTCCACTTCCGGGTGAGTGTCGGCGAGGTCGTCGGCTGACCCCACTCCGGGCCCCTCCGGGGGCCTCGGTTGACAGGCCCTCACCAATGGTTTACGTTTCAACTAACGCCCGGCGCGCCGAGCACCGCACCCCCACACCCCCCCGAGCACTGAAGGAGTTCCACCCCATGAGCGCTTTCCCCGCCGAACTGACCGGAACCTGGGAGATCGACGCGGCCCACTCGACGGTCGGCTTCGCCGCGAAGCACGCCGTCATCGCCACCACCCGCGGCCACTTCTCCTCGTTCTCGGGGGGCGCCACGATCGACGCCGAGACCCCGGAGAACTCCAGCCTCTGGTTCGACGCCGACGTCGCCTCGATCACGACCGGCAACGACCAGCGTGACGGTCACCTGAAGAGCGCCGACTTCTTCGACGTCGAGAACCACCCGAAGCTGAGCTTCAAGAGCACCTCGGTGCAGGTCCGCGGCGGGGACATCGTCACCGTCGGCGACCTGACCGTCCACGGCACGACCGCTCCGGTCGAGATCGTCTGGGAGTTCGGCGGGATCGCGAAGGACCCGTGGGGCAACACCAAGGCCGGCTTCGAGGGCACTGGTTCGCTGAACCGCAAGGACTGGGGCCTGACCTGGAACGCCGCGCTCGAGACCGGTGGCTTCCTGGTGTCCGACAAGATCAAGCTCGTGCTCGAGGTCGAGGGCACCAAGCAGGCCTGACCCTCACCCCGAACGACCGCACCACCCCGAACGACCGCACCAGCCCGAACCGACGAGGACTCGGGGCCGAGCAACCGCTCGGCCCCGAGTCCTCGTTCGTGTCCGGACCTCGTGCGTGTCGGGAGTGCCCCGGGCTCAGTTGCCGCGGAACATCGACCGGCGCAGGTCGGAGTTCAACTGCGAGATCACGTCGAGCGGGATCTCCTTCGGGCAGGCGTCGGCGCAGGCCCCGACGTTGGTGCAGCCACCGAAGCCCTCGTGGTCGTGCTGGGTGAGCATGCGCACCACCCGGGCGTCCCGCTCGGGCTGACCCTGCGGCAACTCGCCGAGGTGGGTCACCTTCGCGCCGAGGAAGAGCATCGCCGCGGCGTTCGGGCAGGCCGCCACGCAGGCACCGCAGCCGATGCAGGTGGCCGCGTCGAAGGCGCGGTCGGCCTTGGCCTTCTGCACCGGGGCCGCGTGCGCCTCGGGCGCCGCACCGGTGTTCACCGAGATGAACCCGCCCGCCTGGATGAGCCGGTCGAGCGCCGACCGGTCGACGACCAGGTCCTTGATCACCGGGAAGGCGTCGGCGCGCCACGGCTCGATGGTGACGGTGTCGCCGTCCCGGAAGGAGCGCATGTGCAGCTGGCAGGTGGTGGTCACCTCCGGCCCGTGCGGGTCGCCGTTGATGACGACGCCGCACATGCCGCAGATGCCCTCGCGGCAGTCGCTGTCGAAGGCGACCGGCTCCTCCCCGCGGGCGAGCAGGTCCTCGTTGAGCACGTCGAGCATCTCCAGGAACGACATGTCCGGGGACACCTCGTCCTGCTGGTAGGTGACCATCGACCCCTGGGCCTTCGGCCCGGCCTGGCGCCAGATCCTGAGGGTGATCTTCACTTGTAGCTCCGCTGCTTCATCTCGACGAACTCGTACACGAGCGGCTCCTTGTGCAGCACCGGTGGACTGTCCTCACCCGTCCACTCCCACGCCGCGACATAGGCGAACTGGTCGTCGTGACGCAGCGCCTCGCCGTCCTCGGTCTGCGACTCGGCGCGGAAGTGGCCGCCGCAGGACTCGCGGCGGTGCAGGGCGTCGATGCACATCAACTCGCCGAGCTCGATCAGGTCGGCGACCCGGCCGGCTCGTTCGAGCGACTGGTTGAGCCCCTCGCCGGTGCCCAGCACCCGCAGGTTGCTCCAGAACTCCTTGCGCAGCGCCCGGATCTTCTCGATGGCGAGGGTCAGCCCCTCCTCCGTGCGCTCCATCCCGCAGTACTCCCACATGATGTGGCCGAGCTCGCGGTGGAAGGAGTCGACGCTGCGGGTGCCGTTGCAGGTGAGGAAGTGCTGCACCCGGTCCTTGACCGACTTCTGCGCCTCGAGCACCTCGGGGGCGTTCTCGGCGACCTTGGGGAACGGGCCCGCGGCCAGGTAGTCGCGGATCGTGTTCGGCAGCACGAAGTAGCCGTCGGCCAGGCCCTGCATCAGGGCCGACGCGCCCAGCCGGTTCGCGCCGTGATCGCTGAAGTTCGCCTCGCCGGCCACGAAGAGCCCCTTGATGGAGGACTCGAGGTCGTAGTCGACCCACAAGCCGCCCATCGTGTAGTGCACGGCCGGGTAGATCCGCATCGGGGTCTCGTACGGGTTCTCCCCGGTGAGCCGGGCGTACATGTCGAACAGGTTGCCGTACTTGGCCTCGACGGCCGGCCGACCCATCCGGGCGATCGCGTCGGCGAAGTCGAGGTACACCCCGAGCCCGCCGGGGCCGACCCCCTTGCCGTCGTCGCACTGGTACTTCGCCGCGCGCGAGGCGATGTCCCGCGGAACCAGGTTGCCGAACGAGGGGTAGATCCGCTCGAGGTAGTAGTCGCGGTCGGCCTCGGGGATCTGCCGCGGGTCCTTGTCCTTGTCCTTGGGGTTCTTCGGCACCCAGATCCGGCCGTCGTTGCGCAGCGACTCGCTCATCAGGGTGAGCTTGCTCTGGTGGTCGCCGGAGACGGGGATGCAGGTCGGGTGGATCTGCGTGTAGCAGGGGTTGCCGAAGTAGGCGCCCTTGCGGTGGGCCCGCCAGGTGGCGGTGACGTTGCAGCCCATCGCGTTGGTGGAGAGGAAGAAGACGTTGCCGTAGCCGCCGGAGGCGAGCACGACGGCGTCCGCCAGGTGGGTCTCGATCTCCCCGCTGACCATGTCCCGGACGACGATCCCCCGGGCCCGGCCGTCGACCACGATCAGCTCGAGCATCTCGTGGCGCGCGTACATCTCGACGCTGCCCTCGGCGATCTGGCGCTCCAGGGCCTGGTAGGCGCCGATCAGCAGCTGCTGACCCGTCTGGCCCCTCGCGTAGAAGGTGCGCGAGACCTGGACGCCGCCGAACGACCGGTTGTCGAGCAGCCCGCCGTACTCGCGGGCGAACGGGACGCCCTGCGCCACGCACTGGTCGATGATCCGGGTGCTGACCTCGGCCAGCCGGTAGACGTTCGACTCGCGGGCGCGGTAGTCACCGCCCTTGACCGTGTCGTAGAAGAGCCGGAAGACCGAGTCGCCGTCCTCCTTGTAGTTCTTGGCCGCGTTGATGCCGCCCTGCGCGGCGATCGAGTGCGCCCGGCGGGGTGAGTCCTGGTAGCAGAAGGACTTCACCTGGTACCCGGCCTCACCGAGGGTCGCCGCCGCGGAGGCCCCGGCCAGCCCGGTCCCGACGATGATCACCGACAGCTTGCGGCGGTTGGCGGGGTTGACCAGCTTGGCGTCGAAACGGCGCTTCGACCAGCGCTGCTCGATCGGCCCGGCGGGGGCCTTCGTGTCCTGGATCGGGGCGCCCTCGCGGTAGAGCCCGGCGACGAGGTTCTCAGTCATCTGGGTGCAACCCTCACTTCACGATGCCGAAGAGGATGGCCAGCGGCGGCAGGGCGAAGCCCACCACGACCAGGGCGGCGATGAACGCCGCGATGGTCTTGTAGGCCTGGCGCGCTCCGGGCGTGCCGGTCAACCCGAGCGTCTGTGCCCCGCTCCACACGCCGTGCTGCAGGTGCAGGCCGAGGGCGAGCAGCGCGAGCAGGTAGATCAGCACGACCCACCAGAGCTGGAAGCTCGCCACCACCAGGGCGTACGGGCTGCCGTTGATCTGGGCGTCGGTGACGGCACCGTTGAAGTTGACCTTGCTGATGGTGAACTGGATCAGGTGGAAGACCAGGAAGAGCAGCAACGCCACCCCGCCCCAGCGCATCACCTTGGACTTCAGCGCCACGGTGCCGGCGGCGCGCACCGCGTACCGGTTGCGCCGCGCCCCGTTCGCCTTGCTCCACAGGAAGAACGCGGAGTAGGCGTGCCCGATCAGGCTGGCGATCAGCAGGATCCGGAACAGCCACAGGAAGCCCTTGTAGGGCAGGATCGGCTCCCCGAGCGTCCGCAGGTGGTGGGCGTACCCGTCGAAGGTGGCCGCACCCGCGAAGAGCTTGAGGTTGCCGTACATGTGCATCAGCACGTAGAAGACGAACAGGGCGCCGGTCGTGGCCATGAGCAGCTTCATGGCTACCGTGGTGCGACGCGCCTTCGCGTTGTCGAGATTCACCGTCTGTGTGACCACGGCCATCACCCTAGTGCCCGACGAACCACGCTCCGGCGAGGACTGCGTCACGTTGCGACGGGTGTGTCCGGGAGGTCCCCGGGCGGCGTCCCCGGTGCGCCGACAGGGCGCCCGGCCGCGCCCATCGCCTCGGCGATCCGCCGCGCGAGCTCGGGCGGCACCACCGAGTCGGGGTCACGTGAACCGGACGACGCCCGTCCCCCGTGATCCCCCGGACCGTGGGCCGGGCCCTCACCCGGGCCGTGCCCGCCGCCGCGCGTGGCCCGCAGGACGTCCCGGGCGGCCACCACCGCGGTGAGCAGCGGCGGGCAGGTCGGGCACCCCTCGACGTGCCGTTGCAGCGCGGCGACCGAGGCGTCGTCCAGTTCGCCGTCGAGGTAGTCGCTCACCCGGCTGCGGGCGTCCCAGCACCGCAACGGGACGCCGCGCAGCGCCTCGCGCCGTTCGGCCCCCCGTGCCAGCTCGCTGACCAGCATCATCCGGCCGCGCCGCACCCGCTGCTTCGCGGCCGGCAGGGAGACGCCCTGGATCTCGGCGACCTCGGGCACGGTCAGCCCCTCGGCGTCGTGCAGGACGACCGCGACCCGGTAGGCGGCGGGCAGGTGGACCAGAGCCTCGCGCAGTTCCGAGCGCGTCTCCGCCCGCGCGACGACGGCGGCCGCATCGACGGTGTAGGAGTCCTCGCGCCAGCGGCGCTCCACCTCCTGGGCCACCTCGGCGTCCTCGACCGGGGTCTCCCGCTGCCCGCGCACGCGGTCGACGGCGAGGTTGTGCATGATCCGGTGCAGCCAGGTGGTCAACGAGGAGTCGCCCCGGAAGGACTCCGCGCGGTCGATGGCACGGGTCACCGTGTCCTGGACGAGATCCTCCGCGTCGGAGGGGGCCGCGCTCAGCGTCCGGGCGAAGCGCAGCAGGCCCGCGATCTCCGCGGGCAGCCGTTCGGCGAGGTCCTCGGCGTCCACCTGCAGGAACCTAGCGTGCCGCGGGCGACGAGCGGCGGGCGGTGCCGGGGCGGGTCACGCGGGTGGTCGCCGTGCTCCGCCCCGGCCGCCACGGGGGGCCGCTGAGGTCAGCGCCGGCCCAGGGTCGTCATGTTGCCGAACAGCCGGTAGAGCGGGCAGAACCCGACGGCGGCGGTGAGCAGCATGACGGCGGCAAGCACCCAGAACACGGCACCGAGGCCGCCGCCGGTCTTCGTGGCCAGCACGATGAAGACGATGCCCAGGACGGCGCGGATGGCGCGGTCGACGGTGCCTTCGTTGCGAATCATGATCTCCTCCAGGGCGGTCGGCGGCGCGGTGCCGCCGGCTCGCCATCATGGACGGTTGAGCGGGCCGGATCGATACATCGACTCGCCCCGGGTCGCCATTCCCACTGAACGTGACTGATCGGCTACACCGTGCCACTACTCTTGCTCGCATGTTCCGGATCCGACGCGGCAACCCGGCCGGCCGCTCGCTGATCCTGCACGTCGGCACCCCGAAGTCGGGTACCACGTACCTGCAGTCGGCGCTGCGTGCCGCCCGGCCGGGGCTCGCCCAGGTGGGCGTGCTCTACCCGGGCGCGGCGTACCTGCCGGACGGCGGATCGACCCAGCAGAGCGCCCTCTATGCGCTGGCCGGACCCGAGGTCGGCTGGGTCACCCCGGCGGTCCGCGCGACGGCGGAGCGGCTGCTGCCCCGCCTCGTGCGCGAGGTGACCGGACACCGAGGCCGCAGCCTGCTCTCGGCGGAATGCCTGGCCGCGTTCGCGCCCGCCGGTGCGAGCGACGTCCTGCGGGCGTTCGACGTCAGCGCCGGCCAGGTCGAGGTCGTCGTGACGGCGCGGGACCTCGGCCGTCAGCTGACCAGCATCTGGCAGCAGAACGTCAAGAACGGGGCCACCGGATCCCTGGCCGACTACCTGGCCACCGTCGCCCGGCTCAGGGAGACGCCCGGCGGGCCGTCGGGACGGTTCTGGACCAGCTACGGCGTCCCCGAGCTCGTCGACCGGTGGGCCGATCTGATCGGCCTCGACCGGGTGAGCGTCGTGGTGGTCCCGCCACCCGGTCGGGAGACCGAGCTGTGGTCGCTGTTCTGCACGGCGGCGGGCCTGGGCGACACCCCGGTGGCGGCGCACGCGCCGACGGTGGCCCGGGGCGGGCAGAACGTCTCGCTCAGCGGGTCCCAGGTCGAGTTGATGCGGCACCTCAACACCGTTCTCGAGCAGGGTGAGGTCCCGCATCAGGAACGTCAGGAACTGCGCCGACGGCTGCTCGCCGCCTGGCACGCCACCCCGGTGCCCGACCGGCGCCCGCTCGGCCTGGACGCCGAGTGGTCGGCCCGCGCGCGGGGCTGGGCCCTCGAGGACATCGCGGCCCTGGCGGACCGCGAGCGCGCCGGGCTGCGGGTGGTGGGTAGCCTGGCTCACCTGGAACCGGGCGGCCGGCCGGAGGCGAGGACCGGGCCCGGGGAACCGAACCTGACCGAGACGGCGCACGACCTGCTGGCCCTGTTGCGCGGAGCGGTACCGGCAACCCGCCGCTGACCGCCCGCGAGCGCGGCCGGCGGCCGAGAGGAGATCGGTGGACACCGCACCAGGCGACACCGCGGCCCCCGTCCGGGACCTGGCCGACCAGTTGCGCCGGCACGGGGTGGTGACCGTGTCCGCACGGTCCCTGGCCTCCTCCCACCCCGAGGGCCTCGATCTGATCGGCACGCTGCCGCTGCTGGCCCGCGAGCTGGCGGGCCAGTGGCTCGACGCGGCGACCGTGCTCCCCCGGCTGGACCGGGATCGGCTGCAGGTGCGCTCGGCCGCGGCGCTGCTGGAGGAGGCGGCCACCGCGGCGGCCGCCGACGCGGGCCGGCTCGACGCCTTCGACGTGCGGGCCGTCGCCCGGTGCGTGGCCCTGCGCACCACCGTGGCCGACCTCGCGACGGCGACCCCGCCGGAGGAACCCGGCCCGGGCAACGCGCTGATCGACCGGACCTGGGCGGTGCTCTGCGACCTGCGCCGGTGCGCCGCCCGGGGCTGCCCGGACCGCGACCCCGGGCCGGGCCCGGTGGTGGTACCGAGTGCGGCGCAGGTGGACCCGGCACTGGCCCGGGCGCTGCCCCGCGGCCTGGCCCGGGCCGCCGCCCAGGGCGCCATGGTGGGCCTGCTCGGGCCCTGGCTGCCCGCGCCGATCACCGACGGCCTGGACGACGCCGAGCGGCTGCTGCTCACGGCGGCGACCCTGGCCCGCCACCCCCAGGACGACGGCTGGTGGGAGAGCGTCACCGCCCTCGCCCGGATCGCCGCCTCGTTGTCGACCGCCGCGGCCTATGCCGCGGCCGGATATGCCGGCACCGGCTGGCGGGCGACGTCGCTGGTGCTGGCGGAGATCCCGGTCCGCGGCCTGGTCGAGCAGGCGATCGCGCTGACCGACGCGGCACCCTCCGCCGGCGAGCCGGTGGCACGGGTCGCGGCCACCGCCCCCCAGCAGGCCCGGGCGGCCGCCGAACGCGCGGCCGCCGAACGGCGCGCGTCCCAGCAGGCGTTCGTCGACCGCACCCAGGCGCACCGCGCCTCGGCAGCCCACCCCGCCCCCGCCATGCAGCCCGCGCCGGCCCTGCCCGGCGAGGAGCCGCGGGCCGTCGAGGAGTCGGCCGCCCTCGTCGACGAGGCCACCGACCCGGCCGACGACCAGCGCGAACCGGTGCTGCAGCAGGTGGGGACGGGCCCGGTCGACACGGTCGACCTCAGCCTGTGGGAGCGGCTCATGCACCGCCGTCCCTGACCGGCAGGTACCGGCCCGGCCAGGTCACCGGCCCGACCAGGTACCGGCCCGACCAGGTCACCGGCGACGGCCGGTGGCGCCCCCCACCTGCCAGCGCAGCGTGCGGGTCTCCGCGTCGTCCAGGTCCAGCAGCAGGCGCTCCCCCGGCGACCGCTGCATCAGCAGCGGCTCGGGCGATCGGCGCGGCTCGACCACCCGCGGGGTGAGCACCGCGACGAAGCCGGAGGGCGCCGTCCGGGCCCCGATCGCGGTCAGCGCCAGCGTCACCTGACGCCGCTCTCCCTCGCGGGTGACCACGGTCCAGTCCTGCCGGGTCGGCAGCCCGGACCGGCACAGCTCGACCAGCGGGTCCGCGCCCGGCGGGGTGCCGAGCTCGGCGCGGGCGGCCGCCGTCACCAGGTCGTCGTAGATCACGGTCGAGCGGCGGCCCGCCAGCTCGTGCGCCCGGTAGCCGAGCAGCTTCTCCGCGGCCCGGTTCACGTGGGTGAGGTGCCCGTCCTCGTCGAGGACGAGCAGGGCCTGGTCGCGCACCGCGGCCCCGAGCGCCGTCACGGTGTCCCGCAGCCGCTCCACCTCGCCGAACAAGGCCTCCCGCGCCCGCTCCGCCGCCCGTTGGGGCTCGGCGTCGCGAACGGTCACCAGGGCCAGCACCCCGCCCGGAACCGGACGGCGCATCGGGGTCACCCAGACCGCCGCCTCGAACGGTTCGCCGTCGGCGCGCCAGGCCACGGTCTCCAGCCCCGCGCGCGGTTGCCCGGGCGTCCGGTCACCGGCGTTGCGCCGGTCCACGAGATCGGCGACGGCCTCGGCGAGCCCGGCGATCGCGACCGAGACGTCGAGGCCGGCGAGCTGCGCGGGCGAGGCACGGAAGATCCGTTCGGCGGCGAGGTTGCCGGTCAGGCAGCGCCCCGTCTCGTCCAGCGCCAGCATGGCGTCCGGGCAGGCATCCATCGCCGAGCGGACGAAGGCACCCAGGTCGTCGTGGGCACCGCGAATCCTGCCCCACCGCCCCCACCAGGCCCGTCGGGGTTGTCCAGGACGTCTCTGCAGCACGGCCAGCCCTCCGATCTGGCGGCGCGCGCGGGCACCCCCTCACAGGCAGGATGTGCGCACCAAAGTAGGTGAAACCGGCTCAGACAACACGTAACGACCCGCGGGTGTCGCGGTGTCGGCTTGGCCATATGTTACTCCATGTGCCCGTGTGATTACTGTTAGTGCTTGGGTGTGTCGTCCGGGCGCGGCAGGGTTGAATGGGGCCGTGCCCGTTCCCCCTCCGCTGCAGCCCCTGGGCAGCCGGACCGCGCCCCCACCCATGCCGCCGGCCTCCGGGGAGCGGTCGTGGGACGAGGAGGTCGCCCGGCTGCTCGGCCGGCCGGAGGCACTGCGCTGCGTCTACCAGCCCGTGGTCGATCTGCACACCGGCGACTGCGCCGGCTTCGAGGCGCTCACCCGGATCGTCGACTGGCCCGCGCACTCCCCCCAGCCCTGGTTCACCGCCGCGATCCGCGCCGGCCTGGCGGGCCGGCTCGAGGCCGCCTCGCTGCAGCAGGCGGTCAAGGTGCGCCACGAGCTGGGCCCCGAACAGTTCCTCGCCGTCAACGTGACCGCCGCCCACCTCGACGAGGTCGTCGTCCTCGACGCGCTCCGGGAGCAGCCCGACCCCGCCGCGCTCGTGGTCGAGCTCGGGTACCCGGACGGCGCCACCGAGACCGTGCCGGAGACGGCGCTGTCCGCGCTGCGCACGTCGGGTGTGCGGGTGGCCTGCGACGTCACCGACGGCCGCCGCGGGGAGCTGGACCGGATGGCCCGATTGCGACCCGACCTGGTCAAGCTCGATGTCGCCCTGGTCAAGGGCGCGCCGGAGAACCTGGTCAGCAACCGGCTGGTGCGCCTCGTCGTGGGCATGGCCGACGACATGGGCGCGGTGGTCCAGGCCGAGGGCGTCGAGAGCCTGGACGACGCCCGCTACCTCCAGGGGGTCGGCGTCAGGCTGGCCCAGGGCTGGCTGTTCGGGCGGGCCCGGCCCTCGCTGCAGCCACCGCCCGGCGAGGTCAGCAGCTGGCTGCGCACCAGCTGGCAGGAGACGGTCGCGGCCACCCGGACCGGGCGCCTGGCGCAGCCGCTGGTGGACCTCACGGCCGAGCTCGACGACGACGGCCGCCTGCTCGCCCTGGTCGATCCGGACGGCACCCGGATCCCGGCGTCGCGGATGCTGCGGCTGAGGGCGGCCCAGGATCTCCGGTCGGCGGCCGTGCGAGTGCTCGCCTCCGGGCCGGACCGGCGGCCCTGGGGTGTGCTGGCGGTCACCGACGACGACGGCAGGTTCCTCGGCGTGACCGATGTCGACGCGCTGATGCGCGAGGTGATCGCCGAGAGCCGCTGAGCGCCGTCCGGGTCGTACGGGACCTAGGGCCCACTTCGACCACCTGGAGCGGTGTTTACGGTGGCCGGAACCAGAGTCGGTGGTGGAGGCGAGCATGACGGCACCCACGGACCGCTGGTCTGAGCTGGACCGCCCGCAACGGCGGCTCACCGAGGGCGAGGTCCGGCGCTTGGGCGAGGCAGCCCGGTGGGCGCCGTCCATCCACAACAGCCAACCCTGGCACCTGCGTCGGCTGCCCGACGGCCTGGCCGTCGAGGAGGACCCGGCGCGCGCCGTCCCGGTGATCGACCCGGACGGCCGGGACCGGGCCATCTCCTGCGGTGCGGCGGTGCTCAACGCCCGGGTGGCGTTGCGGGCCCTGGGCTACGACCCGGTGGTCGACCTGTTGCCCGACCACCGCGACCCGCGCCTGCTCGCCCAGGTGCGCGCGGGCGTTCCGCAGCCCGCCACCCCCCGCGACGTCGCCCTCGCCGAGGCGATCCGCCGCCGGCACACCCACCGCCGGGTCTACCGCTCGCACGCCGTCGCCGAGGAGGACCTGCTCGAGCTGCGCGGCGCCGTCCTCGCCGAGGGAGCCCGGCTCGCCATCCCCGGCAGCGGTGCCCGCCGGCGCCTGGTGACCCTGCTGCGCCAGGCCGTGCGCGACCAGGCGGCCCACGCCGCGCTGCGCCGCGAGGTGGCGGCCTGGGTGCGCCGGGGCACGGCCGACGCGACCGACGGCATCCCGCTCGAGTCCCTCGGCGCCAGCGCCGTCCCGGTCGACCACCTGCTCGAGCAGCACAGCCTGGACGACCCGGAGCAGGACGGGGCCGAGGAGGAGCTCGCCCGGAGCACGGTGCTCGCCATCTGCACCGAGTCGGACACGCGCCACGACTGGGTCGTCGCCGGGCTGGCGCTCGAGCACCTGCTGCTGATCGCCACCGAGCGCGGGCTGGTGGCCAGCTTCGCCGACCAGCCGCTGCAGAACCCGTCGCTGCGCGCCGAGGTGGGCGAGTTGCTGGGCGGCTGGGGGTACCCGCAGGTGCTGCTCCGGGTGGGGCGGGCCCTGGTGGAGACCCCGCCGACGCCGCGCCGGCCCCTGACCGACCTCTTCAACTGACCCCGTCAACTGACCCCGTCAACTGACCCCGGGGCGCCGCAGCGCCCAGAGGGCCACGGCGGTCGCCGCGGCGACGTTGAGCGAGTCCACGCCGTGCGCCATCGGGATCCGGACGTGCAGGTCGGCCGCGGCGAGGGTGGCCGGGCCGAGCCCGTCGCCCTCGGTGCCGAGCACCAGCGCGAGCCGCTCCGGCACGGCCGCCGCGAGCTCCCCGAGCGGCACGGCCGAGTCGGTGAGCGCCAGCGCGGCGACGGTGAACCCGGCCGACCGGAGCAGGTCGAGGTCCGCCGGCCAGGCGGTCAGCCGGGTCCACGGCAGCTGGAACACGGTGCCCATCGAGACCCGCACCGCGCGCCGGTAGAGCGGGTCGGCGCAGCGCGGGGTGACCAGCACGGCGTCGGCACCGAGCCCGGCGGCCGATCTCAGGATCGCCCCGACGTTGGTGTGATCGACGATGTCCTCCAGCACCAGCACGAGCCGCGCCGCCGCGAGCAGCTCCCGGACGTCGGGCAGTTCCGGGCGGTGCATCGAGGCCACCAGACCGCGGTGCACCCGGAAACCGGTCAGCTCCTCCAGCGCCTCGTCCGGCCCGGAGTAGATCACGGCTCCGGCCTGGGCCAGCGTCTGCAGCAGCTCCTCCAGCGGGGCGAGCCAGCGCCGGGAGACCAGCGCCGCCCGCGGCCGGTGCCCCGCCGCCAGCGCCCGGCGCAGCACCTTCTCGCTCTCGGCCAGGTACAGCCCGCGCTCGACGTCCAGCCGGCGGCGCAGCGCCACATCGGTGAGCCGGGTGAAGTCGACCAGGCGCTCGTCGTCCAGGCCGTCGACCGGCAGCACCGTCACCACGGGGGCGAGCCTAATCACGTTCGCCCCCCGATCAGCGCGCGCAGGTCAAGCACGGGCCCGGCCGGGCCGATACCAGCACCGTGCCCCGCCGCCTGGTGCCCCGGCCGGTCGGGGCCGCGCTGCTGACCCTGGCCCTGACCGTCGTGCCCGGGCCCGCGCAGGCGTCCCCGGCGAGGCCGCGCCCGGAGACCTCCACCGAGGTGCGGGCCGAGGCGACCCGGACGGCGCGCACCGTCACCGAACTGGCGGCGGAGTACTCCCGGCGAGAACAGGCCGCAGCTGCGGCTGCCGCCGACCTGGCCGTGGCGTTCGGGGCCGGCGGCCAGGCCCAGGCGACCCACGACACCCTGGACGGCGCGCTGCGCCGCGCCCGCGAACGCCAGGCGAACCATGTCCGGCTGCTCTACACCGGGGCACCCGATGCGATCACCCTCGCCGTCCTTGACGCCGAGGACCCCGCCGAGGCGCTGTGGCGGATGAGTGTGGTCCCCCGGGTGGGAGGCGACCTGGTCCGGGGCGCGGCCGAGGACATCCGGCGGACGCAACGGGCGATGACCGACGCCACCGCCGCCCTCGCCGCGGCCGACCGGGAGCAGGAGCGGCTGGCGCAGGCGCTGCGGCGCTCCCGGGAGGAGCGTGAGGCGGCCGAGCTGCTCCTGCAGAGCGCCCGCGCCCGGCTCGCCGATCTGACCGCCTCGGCCCGCCGGCTGGCCGCGGTCGAGAAGGCGCAGGCGGCACTGGACGCGGCCCGGCGGGCCGCCGAGCAGCGCACCCTGCCGGACTCCGGCCCGATCACGGCGCTGGGCATCCCGGCCGGCTACCTGGCGGCCTACCGGGCCGCCGCCGACACCTGCCCGGGGTTGCGCTGGACGCTGCTGGCCGCCGTCGGTCAGGTGGAGAGCGGCCACGGCCGCAACAACGGGCCCTCCTCGGCGGGTGCGGTGGGCCCGATGCAGTTCATGCCGGCCACCTTCGCGCGCTACGGCGTCGACGGGGACGGGGACGGCAAGGCCGACCCGTGGAACTACCGCGACGCCATCCCGACCGCGGCGCGCTACCTGTGCGCCGGCGGCCTGGACGCCACCTCCGACGGGGTCCGCCGGGCCCTGTTCGCCTACAACCACGCCCAGTGGTACGTCGACCTGGTGCTGCGCACCGAGGCGGCGATCGTCGCCCGGTACGCCGCCACCGAGGCCACCGGCCACACCTGATCGGCCCGAGATCTGCGGTCGCACCGGGAATCCGGTGCAACCTCAGATCTCGCGCCGATCACCCCTCTGCGTCCCCGCCGAGCGCGTGACCGATGCCCTTCAGCGCCTGGGTGAGTTCGGTCGGCACGATCCAGACCTTGTTCGAGGGGCTGTTGGCGATCTGCGGCAGCATCTGCAGGTACTGGTAGGCGAGCAGCTTGGGGTCGGGGTTGCCCCGGTGGATCGCCTCGAACACCTGCTGGATGGCGGCCGCCTCGCCCTGCGCCCGCAGCACCGCCGACTGGGCCTGGCCCTCGGCCCGCAGGATGGCGGACTGCCGGTCACCCTCGGCGGTGAGGATCTGCGACTGCTTGACCCCCTCGGCGGTCAGGATCGCCGCGCGGCGGTCGCGCTCGGCCCGCATCTGCTTCTCCATCGAGTCCTGCACGCTGGGCGGCGGGTC
>WBZP01002174.1_pt1 | contig 22933 bp, 24 predicted proteins | sample 5204301 | NCBI WGS metagenome assembly WBZP01 (sample SAMN12412401, study PRJNA552823) | activated sludge metagenome | isolation source: activated sludge from nitrification reactor of wastewater treatment plant... | place: USA: Pennsylvania | collected 2017 | reverse complement strand
CCAGAATCGCCTTCGGATTCCGATCACCCCAAGCCCTCATCGCACTCGCCATGCTCACCCTCGGAGGACACCGACCCAAACTCCCCGGACGCCACCCCGCACCCACACATCAGACAGAAGAGCCAGTTCACTTGTGACTTTGAGCCACTGGTCAGCACTTATTGCCACTACGCATGCCCTGGGTGCACTGATGAGCTCGTATACGCCCTGATAAGTGCACCTAACCGCTCATAAGTGGAGTCGGTATGACTCAGGTGAGGTGACCAACCGTTAACGACCGGTTCGCTAGGTCTAGTGCTTCGAAACGGCCACAGCGATGGCCACGATTGCACAGGAGAAACCTGCAGATGGGCACCCCCAGCAATCCACGCTCCCCCGCCTACGGGGAGGGCCGCGACGCTCTGCTGCGGGCTGCGATCAAGGTCACCGCCAGGGGCGGCTTGCGGGCGCTGACTTATCGCGCAGTTGCCGAAGAAGCAGGCGTGGTCCGCGGGCTGGTGCGGTTTCACTTCGGTTCGCGCGATGCGCTGATCATGGCCGCCACGAGTTATTCACTCGCTGAGTCGATCGGGGTTGGACAACTTGCCTCCGATGCCACCGATCTGACCGGCTTTGGCTCCGGCGTTGAAGGAATCGCTGGTGACAACGCCGATCTGATGGCGTTTCAATACGAGGTGATTCTCGAGTCACGCCGTCGGCCCGAACTTCGCGGCGTCGTACAAGAGCTGTACGACGCGCTGTGGTCCACGACCGAAGCTGACCTTCATCAGCGCGGGGTCACCGCAGACAGCGATCTGGGCGTCTTGGTGTTCGCCGCCCTCGATGGTTTGGTCTTCCAGGAACTAGCCGTCCCCGACCCAGACCGCACTCACCGCGCGGTTGCGGCCCTGCGCGACCTGCTCGAACTAGCCCGCAACCGGCCCGACGATTCGAGGCGAAGTTCACGAGAAGACCAACCCAGTGCCGCCCATGAGACTCCCCCAACTCCTGCACAGGTCGAGGCAGGTACGCCGACGCTAGTCCAGCCACGTTCCCCCGGCCAGGTTGTGGGGCTTGGTCAACCAACCGTCTCCACCAGTTCTGCACAGATCAACAGCAGAACCGAGTCGGTCAGCACTGACTACCGCATCGCCTCGACAGCGAGGGCCTGCACCTTGTCGGTCAGTTCCCGATAGAAGGCCGGAAGTCCAGCCAGATTCTCTACAAACATCGCCGGCTTGAAGCAGATCGTGGTGAATCCGCGGCGCAACTGGTCTGGAAGTGACTCCAGGGCCAGATCAAGACTCGCGACGTCATCGGGACTGTGGAACGTCCCGCGGATGCCGCCCACAAGTTCGAGTTCACTGATGTCGCGCCCGGCTTCCCTCATGCTGGTCGCCAACAGTTTGAGATCTGTGTCAGTCAGAGCACCAAAGGGGTTAAGACCGCTGCCGTACTTGACCAGTCGACGCACCAGTGCGGGGCTCATGCCTTGTCCGCCCAACCAGATCGGCGGTCCAGCAGCGGTGTAGGCGCCTGGCTCCAGCCACACATCCTCAAAGGAGAAGTAGTGGCCCTTGTGACTGATCGGAAACGGCCCCCATGCCTTAGTCAGGATCTCAAGTTGTTCGTCGAGAATCTTGCCTCGCTCACCGAACCGCACGCCCAGAGCGTCGTACTCGTCCCGACTCCAACTCACCGTTGGCAGCACAATCAGTCGACCCCTTGAGAGCAGGTCTAGAGTGCCCAATTCCTTGGCCAGCAACAGTGGGTGGCGAAGCGGCGCGATGATCGCTCCCGCCACGATCCGCAGGCGTTCGGTGGCCTGGGCGATGGCCGACATCACGACCAGACTGTTTGGCCAGGGGTACGCCGGCGACTGGTTGCCTGGTGCGGCATAGTCCCGAGGATTGTGCATCTCCCCCGCCGCTCCGGAGTCTCGGCCGAGCACCACATGTTCACTCAACATCACGCCATCGATGCCGTGCTGTTCGGCTTCGATGGCCATGTCGACCATCGCATTGACGTCGCACGAACCGATCAGTGGCTCGTTCTCGGTGAGGACCATCAGGAGTCGTACCCCGGACATGGCGAAACTCTCTCACAACGCTGCTGGCACAAGTGCGATCCTGAAGGGCGTTCCCAGCACGGTGACGCTCAGCAGACGACCACCTGGCCCCACAAAGCAATAGCCGGACCTGCACGTCCGCAGGTCCGGCTTTTGGCGATGTCTTGAGACATCACACGGTCGGGCTGACAGGATTTGAACCTGCGACCCCTTGACCCCCAGTCAAGTGCGCTACCAAGCTGCGCCACAGCCCGCTGGCCGTCGTACGACGACCGCAGGAGACCCTACCGCAGGTTCCCCACTCGGTCAGAATCGGGTGGTTACCGCTTGCGCTTCTCGCGCGGGCGCTGCTGAACGTGGATCGGAGTGCCGACGAAACCGAACTCTTCGCGCAGTCGTCGTTCGATGTAGCGCAAATAGGAAGCTTCGAGCTTTCCGCTGGTGAAGAGGATGAACGTCGGCGGAGCGGTGGCCGCCTGAGTACCAAACAGCACCTTCGGTTGCCGACCTCCGCGCACCGGGTGGGGGTGCTCTGCAACCAGTCGGCCGAGGAAGGCATTGAGCGCCCCAGTGCCGATTCGGGTCTCCCAACCGGCGAGCGCGGCGTCGAGGGCAGGCACTAGACGGTCGACGTGCCACCCGGTGCGCGCGGTGATGTTGATCCGGGGCGCCCACGGAACCCTGACCAAGTCACGCTCGATCTCACGTTCGAGGTAGTAGCGACGCTCCTCATCGACGAGGTCCCACTTGTTGAACGCGATCACCAACGCGCGGCCAGCCTCGGCGACCACGCCGATGATCCGCTGATCCTGCTCCGAGATCGGATGCGACGCATCCACAACTAAGACCGCCACTTCGGCGCGGTCAATGGCGGTGTTGGTGCGCAGCGACGCGTAGTACTCCTGTCCGCTGGCCTCCTTGACCCGCTTGCGGATACCGGCGGTATCGATAAACCGCCACTCGCGCCCACCCAGTTCGATGAGTTCGTCGACCGGGTCGACCGTGGTCCCTGCGGCATCGTCGACCACGACGCGCTCGGCCCCGGCCAACCGGTTGAGCAACGAGGACTTGCCCACATTGGGCCTGCCGACGATGGCCACCCGCCGCGGGCCACCTACTTCCTCAAACTCGTGCTCGGGCGCGTCCGGCAGCGCCTGCAGTACGGCGTCGAGCAGGTCACCAGATCCACGCCCATGCAACGCCGAAACCGGATAGGGCTCCCCGAGGCCGAGGTTCCACAACGAGGTGGCTTCAGCCTCAGCTCGCTGATCGTCGACTTTGTTGGCGGCGAGCACGACCGGCTTCTTGGATCGACGCAGAATCTTGACGACGGCTTCGTCGGCATCGGTGATGCCCACGTTGGCGTCAACCACAAACAACACTGCGTCGGCGATTCCGACGGCGACTTCGGCCTGGGCAGCGATCCGCTCCGCGAGGCCGTTGGCGTCAGGATCCCAGCCGCCGGTGTCGACAACGGTAAAGGCACGGCCATTCCAGTTCGCGTCGTAGTAGACCCGGTCTCGGGTGACGCCAGGGCGGTCCTCGACGACAGCCTCGCGTCGTCCGATGATGCGGTTGACCAGCGTGGACTTGCCGACGTTGGGACGCCCGACCACAGCCAGGATCGGGATGGCACTCATCAGTTCTCCTCAAGATTGCGTAGCGGACCCGGCAAGGCGATGCCGGTAGCCGCAGCACTGGTGTGCACCAGATCGCGCAGAGTGACTCGAATTCGCTCTGTTTCGGCTGCGACGCGTGCGCGGGTCCGAGGCCACGCTACCGGCTCGATGGTGATGGGTGCGCCGTACTCCAAGTGAATCCGGCCGCCTCGTGGTGGCAGCGACGAATTGGCTCCGCCCGGCAGCCGTGTGCCCAGGAACGCCAGGGGTACGACGGGCGCGCCGGTCACCAACGCCAGATAGGCCGCGCCACCGCGGGCATAGCGCATCTCGCCATCGCCTCTGGTGCCTTCGGGAAAGATGCCGACTACTCCCCCGTCCGCCAACACCGCCGTGGCGTACCGGATCGCGGCCCGATCGACATGGTGGCGATCCAGCGGGATCTGACCGGCCAACGCCAAAAAGCGAGCCATCGGCCCCCGGAACATCTCGATCTTGGTCATCGCCTGCAACGGTCGTGGCGACATGATCGCCATCAGCGGTCCATCGAGCCAACCAGAGTGATTGCCCGCCACAATCACCGGGCCTCCAGCTGGCAGATGGTGCTCGCCGGCCATCGTGACGCGCCAACGCGCCGTCACAAGACGTCGGGCAATAGCCGCCGCACGAGCGTTGGCCCGCCCAGCAGCCGCACCGGTCATGCCGAGGTGGCCTCGTGTACCAGCGCCACCACGTGCGCAATCACTTGATCAAGAGTGAAGTCGGTGGTGTCAAGGTGGATGGCTCCCTCGGGAACCACCAGCGGGGCGGTCGCTCGACCGGAGTCCGCCGCGTCGCGGCGGAGCAGATCTACTTCGGTGGCCGCGACATCTGCCCCTCCGGCCTCTGCAGTACGACGGGCCGCGCGCGCCGCCGGATCAGCAGTCAAATACATCTTCACCTCGGCCTGGGGCCAGACCACCGACCCGATGTCGCGGCCCTCCACCACGATCCCGCCACTGCCAATGATCGAGCGCTGCAGGTCGAGCAGCCGAGTGCGGACTTCAGGCACCGCAGCGACCGCGCTCACTGCAGCCACGACGGGTTCACTGCGGATCTGCTCGGCCACGTCGATGCCGTCAAGGCAGATCGAGGGCGCGTCGGGGTCGGTGCCCGACGACATCACCGGAGCGGCCGCATTCTCCGCCACAGCTTCGGGATCGTTGACGTCAATGCCGTGCAGCAGCATCCACCAGGTGATCGCCCGAAACTGCGCCCCGGTGTCGAGGTAGCGAAGTCCAAGTGCCCGGGCCACGCCCCTGGCGGTGCTGGATTTGCCCGAACCCGAGGGTCCATCCATGGCTACGACAACGTGCTCCATCACCGGAGCAGATTAGCGGTGAACGGTCCAGTTCTTCGATTCGAGGCAGCGGCGCAGTCGATCTGCGGCAGCTTCGGCCACCACTATCTCAACCAACCCTCGCGGTCGACCTGGGTCGTGGTCGATATGTAGGTCTTCCAAGTTGGCGCCGCTGTCTCCGACATCGGCCAAGAGTCGGGCCAACTCTCCGGGCTGGTCGGATACCGCGACATAGACCGACGCTGTGACCAGCGCTGGACCGCCGTGTTTGCCTGGGATCGCCCGGGTGCCGCGCACACCGTCATCGAGCAGCGCGGTCAACTCTGCCGGGTGGTCCAGCGCCACAATCAGTCGATCCAAGTCTTGTCGCAGCGCGCTCAGCAGATCACGCAGCGCCGGCGCGTTGGCGGCCACGATCTGTTGCCACAACGCAGGTTCGCCCGCCGCGATTCGAGTCACGTCACGCACACCTTGTCCTGACAGCGCCAGGTGGGAAGGGTCGGCGTCAGCAAGTTGGGCCGCGACCAACGTGGCCATCAAATGCGGCAGGTGAGAGGTGCGAGCCACAGCAAGATCGTGGTCATCTGGAGTCATCGGCACTGGCACAGCTCCACACGCGCGTGCGAGTGTCGTGACCAACTCGACCACCTCAGACTGGCTCGTGCTGTGTGGCGTGATCGCCCAGGGGCGGCCGTCAAAGAGGGCTGCCGAGGCTGCCAGTGGTCCCGAACGCTCACTTCCAGCCATGGGGTGGCTGCCGACGTACCTTTGAACAGGGCCGGTCAACGCCTGCAAAGGGCCTGCCTTCACGCTGGCCACGTCGGTGACCGGGGCCCCGCTCGCCAAAGCCTGCTGTACGACGGCAGCGGTCAGCGCTGGCGGCACCGCAACCACCACTAACTGGGCCCGACCAGCCGCCGGGGCTGGCACCCCAGCTCCGAGGCCAGCGGCAGTGCGCACATGGTCATTCTCGGTGTCACTGAGCCACACCTCGATCCCGTGACGGCGCAGTGCGAGCCCGATGGAGGTGCCGAGCAGTCCGGTCCCGATCACGTGGACCGGGCCGACGAGATCACTGCTCATCGGGCATGGCCTTCACCTTGGTCAGATCGCGCCGCAAGGCCGCAGCGCCATGCAGGTAGACGTGGGTGACCTGGCTGCGGGCGAGTTCGGTCTCAACGTGGGCCAAGAGTCGGACCACACGTGGCATGGAGCCCTCGATCTCGAGTTCTCTGGCGCACAGCAACGGCACATCGTCGAAGCCCAGTTGTCGGGCTGCGTAGGCCGGAAACTCCGAGGTCAGGTCTGAGGTGGCGGTGAAGACCACCGAGATGAAGTCGTCGACGCCGAGGTGGTTAGCGGTCATTACTTCGCTCACCATCTCCGCAACCCGATCGAGCATCTGCTCACGTGTGTCCTCGATCAACTGCGTCGCTCCACGGACCGCCCGCACTGCCATGTCGCCTCCTCACCGGTCGGGCCGACCCTATCCGGTATCAGGAGGGCTGCCGCGGGCTCCTTGAAGTCTGGACCGGTGGCGCGATTGCCGCCTACAGTGCCCAACGCCAGTTCGGGGGAACCATGCGCGTACGGTTTCGTGAACGCCTCTCGGAGGCCTTTGCCGTGCCCATCTTCCGCCGGATCGCTTTCCACCTGCGTCGCCTCACCGCCGAGTTGGACCGCGGGGTGTTCCTCAGGCTCGGATTCGGTCTGTTCGGCATCGTGCTCGTCGCAGCCCTCGTGGTGACGGCGATCGAAGGGCCACGACGCAGCGTCGGTGAGTTCTTCTCCACGCTGGCAGGTGGCGTCTACTGGGCGGTGACCACGGTGATGGGCTCGGGGGACGCCTCCTACGTCCACTCCCCCGTCGGCTACGTGGTCAGTTGGCTGCTGGTCCTCTTCGGGGTGGCCATCGTGGCCACCATCACTGGCGCGCTTGTGGGCGCGCTGATCGACTACCTGATCAAGGAGGGCCAAGGCATGGGTGCCTCGGGCTATCGCAACCACATCGTCGTATGCGGGTGGAACCCCACCGCTCGTGAACTCATCGCCGAACTATCCGGCGACGATGATGACCACCGGATCGTCTTGATCCACGATGCTGAGAAGAACCCCGCGGGCGCCGGGGTGTACTTCGTCAATGGTGACGCCACCAACGTTGATGATCTGCGTCGGGCCGGCATCGACGAGGCCTCAGCGGCCATCGTGTGTCCGGCAGAGGCGACCAACCAGGCCGACATGCGTTCGATCCTGATCGTGATGGCGATCGAGTCCATCGCGCCGCAGGTGCACACGGTCGTCGAGGCCAACAACCCCGCTCACGTGGAGCACTTCAAGAGAGCCAACGCCGACGAAATCGTGGTCACATCGCGGATCAGCTCTCGACTGATGGCGCGCTCTTCGATGTATCCAGGGCTCAGTGAGGTGGTCACTGACATCGTCTCCGGTGGTGCTGGATCAGAGCTCTATCGCGTCAAGGCCGACATTGCCTACGTCGAGATGTCCATCGATGAGGTGTCGAGCCATCTGCGCGCCACCCACTCGGCAACGTTGCTTGGGATTGGGCGCGGCGAGTCCATCTTTGTTAATCCGCATCCGGACTTCCGGCTTGCCGAAGGCGACGATTTGATCGTGGTGGCTCAGGACTTGGGGGAGTTGACGCCAGCCGATCTAGCGATTCCGAACGTGCCTGGTCAGCGTTCGGCTGCGTCGAGCAGTTCGCCAAGTTCGGCTGCGCTGAGTTCGCGCAGTTGACCACGCTTCAATCCGGCCAGCTTGACCGGCCCGATCCGTGTTCGAGTCAGGCGTCGTACGGGATGGCCTAGGTGAGCCCAGAGCCGTCGTACGATCCGATTACGGCCCTCGTGAATGGTGATCTCCACAATGCTGCGCTGCGAAGACGTCGAGATCACCCGGCCACGGGTCACTGACACCGGCCCGTCGTCAAGCAGCACAGGCGAACGCAGCAAAGCCATCGTTGCGCGATCAACCACGCCCTCGACCTCGGCCACATAGGTCTTCTCCACCTCGTACGACGGATGCGCCAGCCGCTGCGCAAACTCACCATCGTTGGTCAAAATCAACAGCCCGTCGGTGTCGGTGTCCAACCGACCAACGTGAAACAGCCGCTCCGGTCGGTCGGCCACATAGTCGGCCAGCGTGCGTCGGCCTTGCGGGTCTGACATTGCCGAGACCACACCGGTGGGCTTGTTGAGCACCAGATAGACCGAGTCAGAGATCGGCGGCAATCGTCGTCCGCGCACCCGAATCACCGCAGTCCGGGGATCAACCTTGGTGCCGAGTCTGGTCACAATCTCGCCATCGACTTCGACCTCGCCCGCGAGCATGAGTTCCTCGCACTTGCGGCGACTGGCTACCCCAGACTGAGCGAGCAGCTTCTGCAGCCGGATCAGCCCGTCGTCGTCGCTCTGGATCGCGCTCATTCGTCAGTGGATTCAGTGAAGTCGCCGAGATCGTCCAAGTCGGGCAGCAGCGGCGCCAGTTCGGGGAGCTCATCGAGCGAACTGATCCCGATCCGCTCCAAGAAATAGCTTGTGGTGCGGTAGAGGTGTGCTCCGGTGTGCTGGTCAGTGCCAGCTTCCTCCACCAGCCCGCGGGTGAGCAGGGTGCGCATCACCGCGTCGACATTGACACCGCGCACGGCGCTGACTCGACTGCGGCTGACCGGCTGCTTGTAGGCAACCACGGCCAGCGTCTCGAGTGCGGCCTGGGTGAGTCGGGCCTGCTGCCCGTCAAGCACATACTTCTCCAGCAGCGGCGCAAACTCGGCCCGGGTGTAGTAGCGCCAACCACCTCCGACGTGGCGCAACTCAAAACCGCGTTCTTGGGCGTCATACTCCGCTGCCAGGTCGCTCAACGCCCCGGCAACCTCTTCGACCGGATAGCCGACGACGGTGGCCAGGGCGATCTCGTCCATCGGTTTGTCGGCCACCAGCAGCAACGCCTCAAGAGCGGGGGCAAGCGCGGTGAGCGGAACCGCCAGGGTCTCCCCGGCGTCGCGGGCTTCGCGTTCGTCGTGATCTGTCATTGGTCCTCAGCAGAGTCGTCGGCGGGTGCAGGTTGGGCGTCAGTGGGCTCGTCGAATTCGGCGTCAATCTCGACGTCACCCTCGTCGCTGCCGGTCCAGCGGATAGTCAACTCCCCCAGTGGGGTGACTTGGTCAAAACCGACCACGCCTTCGCGGAAGAGTTCGAGCAGCGCCAAAAATCGCGCCACCTTGGTCACCACATCGGGCGCATCGCCGGCCAGAGCGCGAAAGGTCATCGCACCGTGGCGGCGCAAGCGGTCGACCACCAAAGCTGCTTGCTCGCGCACACTCACGGTCGGCGCATGAATATGGGTCAACGAGACCACGGGGTCCGGTTTGGGCGCCAATGCCTGGGCGGCCAACGCGGCGAACTCGGCCAGGCCCAGTCCGATCAAAACCTCGGGCAACAACGTGGCGAACCGCTCATCAAGCCCGACCAGACGTGGATGCCGCTTGGCTTCTGCAGCCAGTCGGGTCTCGAAGATGGCCGCCACTTGCTTGTAGGCGCGGTATTGCAGCAAGCGCGCAAAGAGCAGATCTCTAGCCTCCAGAAGGGCCAGATCCTCCTCATCCTCGACATCCCCGGCCGGAAGCAGTCGGGCTGCCTTAAGGTCCAGCAGCGTGGAGGCTACGACGAGGAACGACGTGGTCTGATCAAGATCCCAGTCATCGCCACCCAATTTGATGTGCGCGATGAACTCATCAGTCACCTGGGAGAGCGCCACTTCGGTGACGTCGAGTTTGTGTTTGCTGATCAGGCTCAGTAGCAGGTCGAATGGACCCTCGAAGTTGTCCAGTCGCACCGCGAAGCCAGAGTGCTCAGTCTCCGCAGGAACTGCTGTCATCAGGGCGACAACCGCCGCACGATCTCGCTGTCGGCGCCCTTGTCAGCAAAGTCGGCCATCACCACGGCCAAAGCCTCACGCACCAGGCGACCGCGGTCCACGGCAATGCCATGCTCACCGCGCAACGCAAGTCGAAAACGTTCGAGGTCGAGCAATTCCTCGGAGGTCACATAGACCGTCATCTTCTCGTCATGCCGAATTCGGCCGCTGGAGGCCGTCATCAGCGCTCCCACCGGACCACGCACTCGCGAGCCAATTGGCGATACTGCTCGGCCCCTGCCGAGGTGCTGGCATAGCTGGTGATCGGCTCGCCCGCGACGGTGGAGTCCGAGAACTTCACCGTACGACGAATAACGGTGTGGAACACGGTGTCTCCCCAAGCCTCGACCAACCGCTCCATCACTTCACGTCCATGCAGGGTGCGGCCGTCAAACATCGTGCCAAGCACGCCATCGATACTCAGATCGGGATTGAGTCGCGCCTTCACCTTCTCGATCGTGTTCTTGAGCAGGGCAACGCCACGCAGCGCGAAGTACTCACACTCCAGGGGCACGATGACGCCGTTGGCTGCGGTCAGGGCGTTGACCGTCAGCAGACCAAGCGATGGCTGGCAGTCAATCAAGATCACGTCGTACTTGCTCAGCGCAGGGCGCAAAACCCGGGCAAGGGTCTGTTCGCGTGCAACTTCGTTGACCAACTGCACCTCCGCGCCAGCCAAGTCGATGTTGGAGGGAAGCAGGTCCATCCCCTCGACGCCGGTGGACACGACGCACTCGTCGAGCTCCACGTCATCTTGGAGCAGTAGGTTGTAGACGCTCAGATCCATGGTGTGCGGATTGAGCCCTAGCCCGACCGACAGCGAACCCTGCGGATCGAAGTCGACCAGCAGCACCTTGCGACCATATTCGGCTAGCGCCGCGCCAAGGTTAATCGTCGTTGTGGTCTTGCCAACCCCACCCTTTTGATTGCACATCGCAACGACGCGAGCGAGGCCTGGACGCACTGGCCCGGGCACCGGGAAGTCCCGCGTAGGTCGTCCGGTCGGGCCTAGCGGAGTCGTGGCGACCAAGTCCAGAGGTAGTGCGGCGGGGTCAGGTGTCTCGCCGTGTCCCACCGTCATCTGGCGGCCTCCCAATCGAACTTCTGCCTACTAATGCAAGCGGACTCTACGCCAGCGCGCAGGTGGTCAGCCAACCTACTCCAACGCGCGTGGGTGGGCCGCCGCATAGACCTCGCGCAGACTGTCCACAGTCACGAGCGTGTAGATCTGAGTAGTGGTCACCGAGGCGTGTCCGAGCAGTTCCTGAACCACTCTGACGTCGGCCCCGCCTTCCAGCAGGTGCGTGGCAAAGGAGTGCCGCAACGTGTGCGGGGAGACCTCGGTAGTGATCCCCGCCCGGTCGGCAGCGCGACCGATCACTGTCCACGCGCTCTGCCGTGACAGTCGACCGCCACGGGCATTGAGAAACAACGCCGGAGTGCCTTTGCCCACGGCCGTCAGCTCTGGTCGCGCGCGAGTCAAGTACGCCGAGACCGCATCACGCGCATAGGAGCCCACCGGAACCATGCGTTCCTTGCTGCCTTTGCCACGCAGCAGCACGACCCCATCGGTCAGGTCCAGATCATCTAGATCGATCCCCACCGCTTCAGAGATCCGCGCTCCCGTGCCGTAGAGGATCTCCAACAGTGCTTGGTCACGCAGTGCCAACGACGTACCTGGTGCACCCGCCGCTTCGAGCAGCGCCTCCACCTGCCCAAGTGCCAACGCCTTCGGCAACCGCTTGGCGGGGCTGGGCGGTTTGATCCCCGCCGACGGATCAGTGGCGGCCAATCCGTCGCGCAAGGCGAAACGGTGAAATCCACGCACAGCCACCACGGTTCGTCCGGCCGAGGCTGCTGAGAGCGGGGGGTGTTCGGAGTCGCCTTCTCGCAAGCTGACCAAGAAGTCGCTGACGACCTGAGGTTGGATCTGGTCGAGGGAGTCAATGCCCCGCTCGCCCAGATGCTCCTGATAGCGGCGCAGGTCGCGCCCATAAGAACTGAGCGTGTTGGCGGCCAAACCTCGCTCTACGGACAGATGATCTAGATAGGTCCGCAGAGCGAGGATCAGATTCGCTGGGCCGCTCAGACCAAGACCTCAGCCGGGTCGATGGCGTCCATGTCATGGGCGACGCCCACGGGCTTGTTGGTCAACTTGCCTGCGTGGGTGTTGAGGCCAAGTGACAGCGAGTGGTCGTCACGGCAGGCCTGCTCCCAACCCTTGTCGGCCAAGGCCACGGTGTAGGGCAAGGTGGCGTTGGTCAACGCATAGGTGGAGGTGTTGGGGACTGCCCCTGGCATGTTGGCAACGCAGTAGAAGATCGAGTTGTGCACCTCGAAAATCGGGTCGGCGTGGGTGGTCGCGTGGGTGTCTTCGAAACAACCGCCCTGGTCAACAGCGATATCGACCAGCACCGAGCCTGGCTTCATCGCAGCCACTAGATCGTTGGTGACCAACTTGGGCGCCTTCGCCCCCGGAATCAAGACCGCGCCGATCACCATGTCAGCCTCCAGCACCTGCTGCTCGATGGCCAGTTTGGACGACGCCAAGCCATGCACCCGGTTGTTGTAGCGCCAAAACGACATCCGCAACTTGTCTAGATCGGTGTCAAGGAGAGTGACGTCGGCGCCCATGCCCAAAGCGATGTTGGCCGCGTTCTGACCCGAGACGCCTGCACCGATGATCACCACCTTGGCGTTGGCAACGCCACCGACCCCACCCATGAGCACGCCGCGGCCGCCTTGGGCCTTCATCAGCGAATAGGCACCGACCTGTGGCGCGAGACAACCTGCGACCTCAGACATCGGGTAGAGCAGTGGCAGTCCACCGGAGGGCAACTGCACTGTCTCGTAGGCCAGCGAGGTGACCTTGCGGTTGACCAATTCTTCGGTCAACGGTCGATCTGCAGCCAGGTGCAGATAGGTGAACAGCGTCTGCCCTTCACGCATCCGGCCGTATTCCTCAGCAATCGGCTCCTTGACCTTCAAGATCATGTCGGCGGTGCCCCAGACCGCATCCGCGTCGGGAAGGATCGTGGCGCCGGCTGCGACGTACTCCTCATCGGCGATCGACGAGCCGATGCCTGCGGTGGCCTGGACATAAACCTCGTGGCCGTGGGCCACCAGTTCATGGACGCCGATCGGGGTGATTGCGACCCGGTACTCGTGGTTCTTGACTTCCTTGGGAATGCCGACCTTCACCGTTTCTCCTTGAGGTTCCAAGTGCTGTCATTGACAGCGTTTCGGTGACCCTACCGCTTGGACTGCCTGGCTGCGTATGCCAAGACAGCCACCACCAAACCCCCGTTGGTCAAGCGCCCATTGAGCACCCCTTCGACCAAGTCGACGACCGGGACCCAGTGCATCTCCAACTCGGCTTCTTCGTGCTCGGCCACGAAGTCGCCGCGGTGAATCGGGTTCAATCCGGTGGCCAGATAGACGAAGTGTCGCTCGGTCATGATCCCGGGCGAGGCATACGTCGAAATCAAGTGCTCCCAGTGGTCGGCCTGCAGTCCGACCTCCTCCTGCAACTCACGCTGGGCAGTGAGCAGAGGGTCCTCGCCAGGCACGTCGAGCAGGCCCGCCGGGAGTTCAACGAACCGGCGCTGGCCCGGGTGACGGTATTGGGTGATCACCGCTGCGCGCTCTTGGTCGTCAACGGCCAACACGACTGCCGCTCCGGGATGTTCGAACACCAGTCGGGTGAAGTCGTGTCCGCCTCGTCGTACGACGTCGGCGCGCAGCGCCATCACCCAGTCGTCGCGGAACAGATCCGCAGAGGACACGACCTCCCACGACTCCGGTGTATCCACCGGACCCGACATGCTCAGTCCTCGTCGCTGAACTGACGGTGCAACTTGGACTCGTCGATCGGGAACCGTTCGGCGCGTTGCCGCTCGATTGCGGCGCCGATCAGTCCCGCAAACAGCGGGTGCGGCCGAGTCGGTCGACTCCGGAGTTCGGGGTGAGCCTGAGTGGCGACGTAATAGGGGTGTACGTCGGCAGGCAACTCCACGAACTCGACCAAATTCAGATCGGGGTTGATCCCGGAGAAAACCAACCCGGCCTTCTCCAAGCGGTCGCGATAGGCGTCGTTGAACTCATAGCGATGACGGTGCCTCTCCTCGACATGTTCGCTGCCATAGGCAGTCGCGACCACACTGCCGGGCACGAGAGTCGCTGGTTGTAGACCCAGTCGCATGGTCCCGCCCAGGTCGCCGGCCCCTTCCACGAACTTCTTCTGCTCCTCCATCGTTGCAATCACCGGTTCGGTGGTGTTGGGGTCGAACTCGGTGGACCCGGCCCCGTCGATCCCAGCAACGGAACGGGCGTATTCGATCACCATGCACTGCAACCCCAGGCACAGCCCCAGGGTGGGGACGCCGTGGGTGCGGGCATAGGTGAGCGCCCCGAGTTTGCCTTCGATTCCTCGAATTCCGAACCCTCCAGGGATCAAGATTGCGTCCGCAGCAGAGAGGCGTTGAGCGGCACCGGCCGGGGTAGCGCACTCATCAGACGGCACCCAGTCCACGTGCACTTTGGCGTAGTGAGCGAAACCGCCAGCACGCAGTGCCTCCCCCACTGATAGGTAGGCGTCAGGAAGGTCGATGTATTTGCCGACCAGCGCCACATGCACCTCCTCCTCCGGGTGGTGCACCCGACGGAGCAGGTCGTCCCATGCGGCCCAGTCCACGTCTCGCCACGGCAAGTCGAGCCGGCGTACGACGTAGGCATCAAGGCCCTCGCGGTGCAGCACCTTGGGGATGTCATAAATGCTCGGCGCATCAGCAGCGGTGACCACCGCATCGGTGTCGACGTCGCACATCAGTGAGATCTTGCGCTTCACCGAGTCAGGTAGTTCCCGATCGGAACGACACACAATCGCATCGGGCTGAATCCCGATTGACCGCAGCGCCGCGACGGAGTGCTGAGTGGGCTTGGTCTTGAGTTCCTGACTCGGCCCGATCCAGGGCACCAACGACACGTGCACGAAGAAACAGTTGTCGCGGCCGAGGTCGTGGCGCACCTGCCGGGCGGCTTCCAAGAAAGGCAGCGACTCGATATCCCCGACCGTGCCGCCGATCTCGGTGATCACTACGTCGATACCCTCGGTCCCCATCGCACGGATGCGGTCCTTGATCTCGTTGGTGATGTGCGGAATCACCTGCACGGTGTCACCCAGGTAGTCACCGCGACGCTCCTTGGCGATCACAGCCGAATAGACCTGACCGGTGGTGACGTTGGCGATCGCGTTGAGGTCGGTGTCGAGGAAGCGCTCGTAGTGCCCGATATCCAGATCGGTCTCAGCGCCATCGTCGGTGACGAAGACCTCGCCGTGCTGGAACGGGTTCATCGTCCCAGGGTCGACGTTGAGATAGGGGTCCAACTTCTGCATGGTCACCTTGAGACCGCGAGCCTTGAGCAAACTGCCCAAGCTGGATGCGGTGAGTCCCTTGCCCAGGGAGGAGGCAACGCCTCCGGTGACAAAGATGTGCTTTGCCGGCTTGGCCGCTACCACTGCGAATTCCCGTGTGCTGAGGCTGTCTCCACGGGGTTCGACCCTAACACCGATTCGGCCCGGGGGGCGCATCGCTCGGGCGAGTCGAGGTGGGTCACGTCATCGCTGCCTTGGCTCGGTGGGCGACGTCGATCAATTCGGCGGCGTGTGCAACGGCTGTCTCGGAGGCTTCCAACCCGGCCAACATCCGCGACAGTTCGCGCACCCGTCCCTCGTGGTCGAGCAGGCTGACGTCGGAGGAGGTGACCGATCCGGTGTCGGATTTGCGCACCACCAGGTGTCGATCGGCATAGGCAGCCACCTGCGGCAGGTGGGTCACCACCAACACCTGAGTACGCCGGGCCAGTGCGGCCAACCGACGCCCAACCTCAACTGCGGCCTTGCCGCCGACTCCAGCATCGACTTCATCGAAGACCATGGTTGGCACCGGACTGGACCCGGCGACAACGACTTCGATCGCCAGCATCACCCGGGAAAGCTCGCCGCCCGAGGCGCCTTTGGCCAGGGGGCGAAACTCTGTGCCCGCGTTGGCGGCCAGTTCGAAGTCCACCGTGTCGAGACCCTCACGACCAAACCCAAGGGTGCGCTCTGCGACCTGCAATCCCTTCGGGTCTTCGCGCTGCGTGACCGCGACCCGCAGTCGTGCGTGTGGCATTGCCAACGCGGTCAGCTCGACGCTCACCAGGTCCGCTAATGCTTGCGCAGCCTGCGCGCGGGATCGGCTCAGTCGCTCACCCACCTCGGCCAACTCGGCGCGCAGTGAGTGGCGCTGACTTCTCAGGTGCTCGATCCGCTCGTCATCGGAGTCCAATGTCAGGAGTCGCTCAGCTGCGGTCTGCGACCAGAGCAGCACGTCGTCGATGCTCTCGCCGTACTTGCGGGTGAGGGCACTCAGATCTGCCCTGCGCTGAGAAACTTGAGCGAGGCGGGCCGGATCTGTCTCCACTCCAGCCGCGTAGGCGGCGATGTCGACGGCGAGGTCGTTGGCAAGGTAGAGGAGTTCGGCGGTGCGATCTGCGAGCCCAGCAGCCGCCGCGTCGTGAGTGCGCACCGCCTCCAGCGCCGAGCGCGCCTCTCCCAATGCGGTCAACGCATCGATGCTGCTGTCGTCGGCAGACAGCGACTGCCGCGCTCGCTCGGCGGCGTCTCGGAGGGCATCGCTGAACCCCAGTCGGGATTCCTCTACGGCAAGATGCTCGGCCTCGCCAGAGATCGGAGCCACCGCTGCGATTTCAGCCAGCCCGTGTTTGAGGAGGTCTGCCTCGCGCGCTCGCTCACGTGCGTTGGTCAGCACGTCGCGTAGGTCGGCCTCTACGGCACGCAACTGGTGATATCCCTGCGCGAACTGCTCTGCCAGCGCTGCGACCTCGGCTCCGCCAAAGCGGTCGAGCACAGCCAGTTGGGTGTCGGGTCGCAGCAAGCGATGCTGATCCGACTGTCCGTGAACCGCCACGAGGTCGGCGGTGAGGTCGGCCAAGACGCCAGCCGGGACAGCCGCACCTCCGGCGAAGGCTCGGCTGCGACCTGCCGCAGCCACATGGCGCGCCAATAGAACGATCCCCTCGTCGCTGTCGCCGCCTAGGGCCTCGATCGCGGCGAGATCGCCCATGCCAACCAGTGCTTCGACGCGAGCACGCGCGGCTCCGGTGCGTACGACGGCCGGGTCGGCCCGGCCGCCCATCAATAGCCCGAGAGCACTGACCACCATGGTCTTGCCCGCACCTGTCTCGCCGGTGAGCACGTTGAGCCCGGGACCCAACTCCAATTCGGCCTCGTCAATCACGCCGAGGCCGACGATCCGCAGATCCTCGATCACCTGCGCTCACCTCGTCGACGCCGCTCTGCCGCGCCTCGCCAGCCGTCGATGGAGAGGTCAAACTTGGCCACCAAACGATCAGTGAACGGTGCCTCGTGCAATCGGGCTAACCGCACCGGCTGCCGTCCCCGTCGTACTTCAATCCGGGCACCCGGCGGAAGATCCACCGTGCGGCGACCATCGCACCAGAGCACCCCAAAACCTTCAGTCCGCTCCAATACCTCCACGGCCAGCACCGACGTGGGCGCCACCACCATGGGGCGGGCGAATAGCGCATGGGCGCTGATTGGCACCAGTAGCAGTGCTTCGACACCAGGCCACACCACCGGTCCCCCGGCGCTGAAGTTGTAGGCGGTGGACCCGGTGGGGGTCGCACACACCACCCCGTCACAACCCCATCGCGACAGTGGGCGCCCGTCGATCTCGACGACGACTTCCAGCATGCGCTCGCGCGCAGCCTTCTCCACCGATGCTTCGTTCAACGCCCAGGTGCTCGCCACCAACCGCTTGCCTTGATAAACACTCACGTCGACGGTGAGACGTTCTTCGACCGAATAGCGACGCTGCACGATGGCGTCGATGGTCGTGTCGATGTCTTCACTCTCCGCCTCGGCCAAGAAGCCGACATGACCGAGATTGACCCCCAGGAGCGGAATCCCCTGCCCGTGGGTGAACTCCGCCGCGCGAAGAATGGTGCCGTCTCCGCCGATCACGACTGTGAGTTCGCACGAGGCGGCCGCATCGGCGCCGGCCTCGGCCAACTCGAGTCCTGGCAGATTCAACGCTTCGGCATCATCCTCCGGCACCCGCACTTTGAGCCCATGACCGATCAGCGCCTGGGCGACGGAGATCGCCGCTTCGCGCGCCTCGGGGCGCTGGGTATGGGTCACCATCAGAATGCGTCGTATGGTCACGAGGTCACACTCTCACCTGGCACCCCCGAACGCGCAGCGGCCAGCACCAGATCACGGCGCCATGCCGGATCGGTATGGGTTGCGGTTCGAGACAGCCACACGAAGAACTCCACATTTCCGGCTGGCCCGGGAAGTTGACTGGTGGTGACCGCAGCACATCGCCAACCCAGGTCCGCCGCTGCTGCCACTACGCCTTCGACGGCCTCGACCCAGAGGGTGCGATCGCGGACGACGCCACCTTTGCCCAACCGATCCTTGCCGACCTCAAACTGCGGCTTCACCATGAGGACTAGATCTCCGTCAGGCTCGGTGATGTCGCTCAGGGCTGGCAGGACCAGCGTCAAGGAGATAAAGCTGAGGTCTCCGACCACGAGGCTGACCTGGCCGTCGATCAACTCGGTAGTCAACTGCCGCACATTCGTCCGGTCGAGCACCTGGACACGCGGATCCTGCTGCAGACGCCAAACCATTTGCCCATAACCAACATCGACGGCGACCACGGCTGCCGCTCCGCGGCGCAGGAGTACGTCGGTGAAGCCGCCCGTCGACGCCCCCGCGTCCAAACACCGGCGACGCTCAACCACGAGCCCACTCGCGCCAAAGTCGCTTAGCGCGCCGTCCAGCTTCGAACCACCACGCGAGGCGAAGCCAAGATCGGTCTCATCGCTTCGAACCACCAAGTCAGCATCGGTGGTCACTGCTGTTGCTGGCTTGCCTGCGACTAGTCCGTTCACGCTCACCCGGCCCGACTGGATCAGTTCGGTGGCGTGCTCGCGTGAGCGGGCCAAATTGCGGCGAACGAGCTCAGCATCGAGTCGCAAACGCTTCACGGCCACGATCAGTCTGAGTCGGCAATCTGAGGAGACAACGCGTTGCGCAACTCATCGTGTGCCTGCTCGAAGACGCTCACGTGGAGATTGACCTCCAACTCGTCAAGTTGTTCAAGCGAGCCGAGCACCGATCGGAGTCGATCATCCTCGGGCAAGGCGAGACCAGGAATCTCGCCGAAGGAATCAGGAGCGCTCACAAGCATCCACCTTAGCTATCCACCGCGACTAGACGGTCTGTGCACGCAGGACGCCCTGTGTCATCGAGATGCTGCCACCCTGCGACCGCAACGCACCGCCACCAATCGTCCACGGTCCCCTCACCGGTGACGGCGAGGTGTCCCGCGTCGTCGACTGCGCTGGTCCAGCCGCCGAGGGTGAAACCTGAGCCGGACGGCTGCGGCACATCCTGGCGCCTCATCAAGCCTCGCAGGTCGGCACTGATGAATGTCGGACGGGAGGAGGGCGGGGCCGCCACCAACTCAGCCACGCCGGTCACCCCAGTCATCACCAGCAGACTGGGCCAGCCAGCCCGGACTGCCCCCGAGATGTCCGTGTCGAGACGGTCACCCACCATCAACGGACGCTCCGCTCCGGTGCGAATCATGGTCTCGTCAAACAGCGCCGGCTCAGGTTTGCCCGCCACGACCGGGGAGCGCTCGGCAAATCTCGAGATCAAGTCCACGAGCGTCCCGTTGCCCGGTCCGATGCCAGCAGCGATCGGAATGGTCATGTCGGTGTTGGTCGCGACCCAGGGCAGCCCGCTGCGGACCAGTACCGCGCCCAACACCACCTGTCGCCAAGGCATGTCCGGCCCATACCCCTGGACTACGGCTACAGGGGCATCGGCCTCGGTGGTCACGGCGCGCAAGCCATGCTCGCCCAGCGCCTCAACGAGACCTGATCCGCCAATGAGGTAGATCGCGCTGCCCGGCTCAAAGTCTCGAGAAAGAAGTCGTGCAGCAGCCTGAGCCGAATTGACCACGTCCTCATCGGTGGCCGCAATGCCTAGCGACCGCAGGTGCTCTGCAACCACACCGGGAGGCCGGGCTGCGTTATTGGTCAGGTAGGCCAAGCGCACCCCCGAACCTGTGGCCGCGGCCAGGGCTGACACAGCGTGGTCAACGGCATTTCGGCCGATGTAGACGACACCATCTAGATCGAGCGCGATCAGGTCATGCTGCTCGATCAGCGCAGACGCGCAGGGTTTCAACACCAGCAAATCCTCCCACGAGGGGAACCCTCACGCCGCCCCGAGTCGCCGACTCCGATGCACCTCGATCTCGACCAAACTGGCTCCGGCCTCGCCGGACCGAACATAGCGACGCCGGACGGCTCCCTCGACGTCGATCCGATCACCCACGCTCAAACGGAGTGCACGGCGCCGCTCAGCAGCAGTCCATGCGCTGCACTCGAACCAATCCGAACGCACCTTGGAACCGCTGGTCATGGCTGATGGTTCCCTCGCCACCACCATCCTGAAGCGCACAATGCCCGTGCCGCTGGGGAGGACTCTCTCCTCAGGCGCCCCCGTGACGACGCCGATCAACCGGACTCTGTTAACCGGCTCGGCTGTTGCTCTAGCTGTCTTTGACATAGGTCACCTCCGCCACAAAGTCAGCCACAGTGCCCCGACTTAGCATGGGCGTGATCTGACACCTGTGGAAAGGTCGACGTTGGGGCTACCTGTGGACGCGAAGTGGCCAAACTGCCTAGGTGTTGATCCGCTCCAGGGCGTCTGTGATCTCATCTTGGTCAATCGCGGCTGTGCGGTGGAACCACTCCTGAGCGTCTGCGGTTCGTCCGGCCGCGGCAAGGGTGTCGGCATAGGCGTACCGCAAGCGCACCACCCACGGGGCACGCGCTCGCGACTGGAGTGGAGCTAGTTCCAAAACCCGAAGGGCAGCGTCGAATTCCTTGCGATCACGTCGAGCGCCAGCCTCGACAATCACCAACTCGGCACGCAACTCCGGACTCAAGTCTTCGGTCTTGACGCCGCGCAGCATTGTCAAAGCCCGGTCCGGCCGCCCCAAGGCACGCTCACAATCGGCCATCACCGCGAGATAATCCGACGACCCATTCATCCGCCGAGCCGACTTCAACTCACTGAGCGCCTCGGCGTATTCACCTGCTGCGTAGGCAGCCTCACCAACCGCCTCACGAATCACCGCCAGGCGGCCCGCGCGAGCTCGAGCGGCCAGAGTGTGCTGGTAGGCCGTCTTTGGATCAACCTCCAGGGCTTCGCCCGCTGCGACCAAGTGGCGCGCCACACGCAAAGCGAGCTTCTCTGGAAGCGACTTCAATTGCCCCGCGATGTTGCGATCCAATTCGCGACCAGTGATGTGTTCTGGGATCTCTGGACCGTCGTAGGTAGCCTGCTCGGTGGTCCGCTCGGTCGACATCTCCTTGCGGCTCCAATCGCGACGAGGACCGCGGTTATCGCCTCGGCCATCCTCGCGCCGGCCCCGCTTCGAATCCTTTGCGCCGCTACTAGTCGGCTTGCCCTGCGTGCGCTCCGGACGACCTCGACCCTGGCCCGGAGTCTGCCCCGAACCCGACGTACGACGCTCTGGCTTGCCACCAGACCTCTGATTCATCTCCAACCCCTTACTGCACGGGCCGCCAACCTAGCCTGCCCGCGGATGCTACAAAACGACGAGAGGGGCCACGCACGGTGACCCCTCTCGGTAAGAAATGTTCGGCGACGTCCTACTCTCCCACGACCTCCCGGTCGCAGTACCATCGGCGCTGAGAGGCTTAACTTCCGGGTTCGGAATGGAGCCGGGTGTTTCCCTCTCGCTATGGCCGCCGAAACTCTATTGAGTTAACTCGACTTCTCACCCTCTCGGGCAATCGGTCCCCGACCGTAACTCGGGAACCACACAGTGGACGCGCAACATCTTTGAGGGACAAGCCCTCGGCCTATTAGTACCGGTCGGCTGGGCATTACTGCTGTACACCTCCGGCCTATCAACCCAGTGTTCTACTGGGGGCCTTACCCGGTTAACCCGGTGGGAAACCTCATCTTGAAACGTGCTTCCCGCTTAGATGCTTTCAGCGGTTATCACTTCCGAACGTAGCTAACCAGCCGTGCTCTTGGCAGAACAACTGGCACACCAGAGGTTCGTCCATCCCGGTCCTCTCGTACTAGGGACAGCCTTTCTCAAGTTTCCTGCGCGCGCGGCGGATAGGGACCGAACTGTCTCACGACGTTCTAAACCCAGCTCGCGTGCCGCTTTAATGGGCGAACAGCCCAACCCTTGGGACCTACTCCAGCCCCAGGATGCGACGAGCCGACATCGAGGTGCCAAACCATCCCGTCGATATGGACTCTTGGGGAAGATCAGCCTGTTATCCCCGGGGTACCTTTTATCCGTTGAGCGACGCCGCTTCCACATGCCAGCGCCGGATCACTAGTTCCGACTTTCGTCCCTGCTCGAGTTGTCACTCTCACAGTCAAGCTCCCTTGTGCACTTACACTCGAAACCTGATTGCCAACCAGGCTGAGGGAACCTTTGAGCGCCTCCGTTACATTTTAGGAGGCAACCGCCCCAGTTAAACTACCCATCAGGCACTGTCCCTGATCCGGATAACGGACCTAGGTTAGACATCTAGTACGACCAGAGTGGTATTTCAACGTTGACTCCACAAGAACTGGCGTCCCTGCTTCAAAGTCTCCCACCTATCCTACACAAGCCGAACCAAACACCAATACCAAATTGTAGTAAAGGTCCCGGGGTCTTTCCGTCCTGCCGCGCGTAACGAGCATCTTTACTCGTAGTGCAATTTCGCCGAGTCCATGGTTGAGACAGCGCCCAAGTCGTTACTCCATTCGTGCAGGTCGGAACTTACCCGACAAGGAATTTCGCTACCTTAGGATGGTTATAGTTACCACCGCCGTTTACTGGGGCTTAAGTTCTG
>WBZP01002173.1_pt1 | contig 22933 bp, 17 predicted proteins | sample 5204301 | NCBI WGS metagenome assembly WBZP01 (sample SAMN12412401, study PRJNA552823) | activated sludge metagenome | isolation source: activated sludge from nitrification reactor of wastewater treatment plant... | place: USA: Pennsylvania | collected 2017 | reverse complement strand
CATCGTACCGCTGTCGGAGACAAACGAGGCCAATGCTGAGATGTGAGCCGTTCCTGAGAAGAAGATGACGCTGATTGTCGAGCCTGCGTCGTCATGTGGCCCGCATCTTATGTTCTGTCCTACCCTCATGCTCATACATTGAAACCGAAACTTCGCGCTCGTTATCTCGATAGCGATCGCAGTTCGGCCAAACCCAAATCTGCCTGGCAGATTGAAACGCCGCCTACGCACCTGATGCCGACCGCAGCGCAGTGTGTTCGGCCAAACCCAAATCTGCCTGGCAGATTGAAACATGAAGTTCACGGCGGACGGCGCGCTGACCTTTAGGTTCGGCCAAACCCAAATCTGCCTGGCAGATTGAAACCCGACGCTATTGTTACCACAGAAGGGCAAAACTGCGTGTTCGGCCAAACCCAAATCTGCCTGGCAGATTGAAACGTGACGCCCGCCTGTTGTATGCGTCGCACGGCGCGGTTCGGCCAAACCCAAATCTGCCTGGCAGATTGAAACCCATCCGCATTGTAGCGATACTCGAGTACCCAGTTTGTTCGGCCAAACCCAAATCTGCCTGGCAGATTGAAACCGCGCAATCATAAGTGCACGCACGGTTGAGCTGGTGTTCGGCCAAACCCAAATCTGCCTGGCAGATTGAAACCGGTATGATCTCGCGAAAGTGCATGCGCTCCAAGAGGAGTTCGGCCAAACCCAAATCTGCCTGGCAGATTGAAACATGGCGCATTCCAGCGCGCAAGCCGGGGATTCATGGGGTTCGGCCAAACCCAAATCTGCCTGGCAGATTGAAACTTCGTTTCCACAGAAAGCGAGAATATGATGACTACTCCCAGTTCGGCCAAACCCAAATCTGCCTGGCAGATTGAAACGAAATAGGTGCCCATAGCCCAGAGCACATCGACGGTGTTCGGCCAAACCCAAATCTGCCTGGCAGATTGAAACTACGAAACATGCGCGAAGGCCCGGCGCGCCGCGAATGTTCGGCCAAACCCAAATCTGCCTGGCAGATTGAAACATAAATCGAATAAGGTGCCGGTATAATCCGTATCGCGGTTCGGCCAAACCCAAATCTGCCTGGCAGATTGAAACTGGCGATACAGTGGAGGCGGCGGGCGCGGCGGCAGGGTTCGGCCAAACCCAAATCTGCCTGGCAGATTGAAACGAAATTGATGACTACTGCAATCGCGTCCTGGCCAAGCAGTTCGGCCAAACCCAAATCTGCCTGGCAGATTGAAACTAGCCTTGAAACGCTGTCGCACTTCTCGCACAACCGCGGTTCGGCCAAACCCAAATCTGCCTGGCAGATTGAAACATGCGGTGGTGCCACAAATCCTCGAGATACTCGGACGTTCGGCCAAACCCAAATCTGCCTGGCAGATTGAAACTGAGCGCCATTAAGCGCGCCAAACGCGGGGCGTATCGTTCGGCCAAACCCAAATCTGCCTGGCAGATTGAAACTCCGGCCTCACTGCCGCGCTATCGGGCAAGCTCGCCGTTCGGCCAAACCCAAATCTGCCTGGCAGATTGAAACGCACGGCGTCACTCAGTTCAGAGAGCGGCGGCGTGGTGTCGTTCGGCCAAACCCAAATCTGCCTGGCAGATTGAAACTTCTCTCCTAATCTGCTCAATGGCGCGATTGAGTGTGTTCGGCCAAACCCAAATCTGCCTGGCAGATTGAAACTCGAGCTGAAGCAGTCCTATTACGAGGTCGCGAGTCGTTCGGCCAAACCCAAATCTGCCTGGCAGATTGAAACATTTTGATGGTGCCCCGCACGGGATCATATTCATTGAGTTCGGCCAAACCCAAATCTGCCTGGCAGATTGAAACATTTTGATGGTGCCCCGCACGGGATCATATTCATTGAGTTCGGCCAAACCCAAATCTGCCTGGCAGATTGAAACAAGTTCCCGCCAGCGAGCACCAGGTTGTTGTGATCAGTTCGGCCAAACCCAAATCTGCCTGGCAGATTGAAACAAGCCTACACCCTCCCATTACCGCAGCAGCCCCGCGTTCGGCCAAACCCAAATCTGCCTAGAGGCTGTTATGCACTTTGGATCATGAAAGTAATAAAACGCTTGAGCATCAGCATGGCAAAGGCAAGAAAATGCACGCCAGCCAAGGTTTCGGGCAATCGTTCGTAGTCGCGCGCCAAGCGTCGGAAACGTGCCATCCAGCCAAAACTGCGTTCAACTACCCAGCGGCGTGGAAGCAGGACGAAGCCATGTTTGGCCGTCGGCAGCTTGACGACTTCCAAGCGTATGCCCTGCGCCTGGGCATCTTGGGTAGGCTGGTGGCCCGTGTAACCTTGAGCGACAAACGCAACTTCAATCGTTTCACCAGTCGCTTGCTGCACTTTCTCGGCCAGTTCGGCTACTTGGGCGCGTTCTTGTTCATTGGCTGGTGTGACAAGCAGCGCTAAAAGGTGGCCAAGGGTGTCAACCGCGATATGGACTTTGCTGCCTTTGCGCCGTTTGTGACCATCAAAACCGGCGCGCGCCGCTCTCAGGCGTGGATTGCAACGTGCGAGCGTCGAAGATAGCGGCTGCGGGTTGTTGCGCTCGTTCGGCAATCTCGCGCAGTAGCATGCGGAGATCGTGAACGAGTGCCTGGAACACACCAGCTTTGAGCCAGCGCTGGGTTTGCTGATACACAGCAGTCCAGGGAGGCAAATCGTTGGGCATCATGCGCCATTGGGCGCCTGTACGCGCAATCCAGCGCAATCCATTGAAGACTTCGCGTAAGGAATAGTCGCGCTGAGGCGCGTCTTCGGTCATTAAGGTCAGGTAGGGCGCGACGAACGCCCACTCGTCATCGCTGACGTCACTCGGATAGGGTTTTCGTGTCATACCTTGAGTCTACCACGCTCAAGGGCGAAGTGCATAACAGGCTCTAGCAGATTGAAACTAATAAGGCCCACGGCAGCTTCACAAGCTGCCGCGTTCGGCCAAACCCAAATCTGCCTGGCAGATTGAAACCAACACATAGCCGCACGCTGCGGCAAACAGTAACAGGTTCGGCCAAACCCAAATCTGCCTGGCAGATTGAAACAGACGGTCAACCCGAAGCACGTTATTCAGCGCATACGGTTCAGCCAAACCCAAATCTGCCTGGCAGATTGAAACAGACGGTCAACCCGAAGCACGTTATTCAGCGCATACGGTTCAGCCAAACCCAAATCTGCCTGGCAGATTGAAACGCAGCAAACGGAACGGCCTGTGCAAAGAAAATGGCCGTTCAGCCAAACCCAAATCTGCCTGGCAGATTGAAACGCCTGTCGCCAGGGCGTAACCGCGTCGGCAGTCAGTGGCAGTTCAGCCAAACCCAAATCTGCCTGGCAGATTGAAACCTGCCGGTCATTTTCGCCTCTACGACAGCGCGGGGACGGTTCAGCCAAACCCAAATCTGCCTGGCAGATTGAAACATCTCGCCACGCTTGATGCGGTGCTCGCTAACCATCGCACGTTCAGCCAAACCCAAATCTGCCTGGCAGATTGAAACTGATTGCGAATGGCGGCTTGCTCGGCGGCCGTACCGGCGTTCAGCCAAACCCAAATCTGCCTGGCAGATTGAAACTTCATTCGGAAGCTGGCGACCGTGTATCAGCTCGACAAGTTCAGCCAAACCCAAATCTGCCTGGCAGATTGAAACAGGTTCAGCTTTTCAGCCAGTACGGACAGCGCGCCGTTCGGCCAAACCCAAATCTGCCTGGCAGATTGAAACGCCAGAACCCAATGCTGGTGTGGGATGGCCCGCAGGGGTTCGGCCAAACCCAAATCTGCCTGGCAGATTGAAACGCCAGAACCCAATGCTGGTGTGGGATGGCCCGCAGGGGTTCGGCCAAACCCAAATCTGCCTGGCAGATTGAAACTTCATTCGGAAGCTTTCGGTGTTTGTCGATGTGTTATGTTCGGCCAAACCCAAATCTGCCTGGCAGATTGAAACCACATGGCGCGGGTGCCAAATGAGCAAGCCGATCTTGTTCGGCCAAACCCAAATCTGCCTGGCAGATTGAAACAAAATACTGGCGCTGCGTTCAACCCACTCGCCACCAGTTCGGCCAAACCCAAATCTGCCTGGCAGATTGAAACAGCAGTTGCAGCAGCAGACTGTGACCTACCCAAAGAAGTTCGGCCAAACCCAAATCTGCCTGGCAGATTGTGTCCTGAGACCCGAAACCCGGGTCTTGCTCAACTTCCGTGCAATGGCAAACCAGCTTGACATTTGGTATGCTTAATGGTTTCTGTATCCTTGCTTGAAAAGCAACTACTCTAGAAGCTAGTGGTGTGTTTACTTCCCTGTTTGCCTCTGTGTTTTTTGGACTCACGGTGTCTGATGTACATTTGGACTCACAAACGCTGATCGTCTCTGCTCACCCTTCAGCCCGAAGCGCGATCTGCCCACGTTGTGGCCAAGCCTCGTCAAGCGTTCATAGTTCCTATACACGCTCGCCTCGTGACCTGCCCATCCTTGAATACGCCGTTCGTCTCGTTCTTCAAGTACGTCGCTTTCGCTGTGCCAATCCTGTTTGTCCTGCCCGAACTTTTGCCGAACGTTTAGGTAATTATCTTCGACCCTATGCTCAACATACGAGCCGTTTGCAACAGACACTCCAGCAGCTTGGTCGCGCTTTTGGTGGCGCCGCTGGTGCAAGGGCAAGCAAAACCCTGGCTATGCCATCAAGTCGGCATACGCTGCTGCGCCTCGTTCGACACGTTCCCTCACCATCTGCCGTTCAACCTCGGGTTCTTGGTGTTGACGATTTCGCGCTTCGTAAAGGTCAGAAATATGGCACCATTCTGGTTGATCTTGAACAACGACGCCCGATCGACCTATTGCCTGAGCGTAGTGCGACAACACTGGAAATGTGGCTCGTGCAGCATCCTGGCATCGAGATTATCGCTCGTGACCGCGGCCCAGAGTATATTCGTGGTGCAACAGCAGGCGCACCAGCTGCTGTTCAGGTTGCAGACCGCTTCCATCTGCTGTGCAACCTTCGTGAAGCGCTCGAACGTACTCTTGAACGCACACATACGAACCTTCGCACACGACTAGCAGATACACCACCGAGTGGCGAGGAAAGCGGCACCTCGCCACTGCCTCTCCGCCGTCGGAAACGTACCGGAACTGAGGCCAAAATGCCAGCAGAGCGGCGGAAACGTCGGCTCGCCCTGTATGAATGTGTTCGACTGCTCTACCAGCAGGGCAAGAGTAAGCGCTCCATCGCGCAAGAGTTACACATCAGTGCTTGGTTAGTGCGCCGATTCATTCATGCTGACACGTTTCTAGAACGAGCGCCAAAGCAACCACGCTCGACAATTCTCAGGCCCTTTGAGCGGCTGTTACGCGAACGCTGGCAGCAAGGCCAGCAAACAACAACCAGGCTGTTTCGGCTCTTGCAAGCCGAAGGCTACACTGGCTCAATCTATACGCTCCGTCATTGGGTACAGAGCCATCGACAAGAACCAGCACCAAGGACAAACCAGCATATCGAGCAAGGTACACGGTTGCAGCGCAAGAACTCCAAGCACGAATGGCAGGAGAGCGGCGCTTGCCGTCTGCACGTCGGCTGGTTTGGTTACTCCTGAAAGGTGAAAGTGAGCTTGGTAGTGATGAGCAGCAGTTGCGCTCGCTTCTGCTCCAAGAACCTATTGTCGCCACAGGACATGCGCTCGCACAACGCTTTCTCGAAATAGTACGGCAGCGCAATGAGGTTATGCTTGATAGCTGGCTCAAAGAGTGCTTGACAAGTGGCATTCAAGAAATGGCGAACTTCGCAAGCGGTTTACAGCAGGATGAAGCCGCTGTTCGTGCAGCCCTGAGCCTGCCTTGGAGCACTGGCCAAGTCGAGGGCCAAATTACGCGACTGAAGCTCGTCAAGCGCCAGATGTACGGACGAGCCAACTTCGACTTGTTGCGGCAGCGTGTACTCCATCCCGTATAGGGATCTTGCACGGAAGTTGAGCAAGACCCAGTTCTTGGGTCTCATGTCAAACAGATCATCAGCGAGACTTGCAAAGGTAATTGAATTCAGGTGCAGCCTGAGTTGCGCCAGAACCGCGATGATCGTAGGCGATCGTACGCTAGTGTGAGGAAAGGAATGTGAAAGGGTCAGTCCAAAGATCCCAACTACCAACCCAGCCGCCCACAGCAAGGAGGGTTTGCGGATCATCACCGAAGGTGACGGCATAGAGTTGAGCATCAGGTCGTGAAATGAACAGGCACACCCTGTAAAGTAAGGAAAAGAGACAAAACGATTATCGCTGAGAAGCCAGGATATGGCAAGTCGTACGCACAGAAGCTCCGATTGGCGCTCCACAAATGGTCGGGTGTCTGGCACATCAGTCGCGCAGCCAACGATAGATCGCGAAGACAGGTGCTCTGGAATCACCTATCAACATCGTCCCGATCAGGTTGCCGCGCCGCAGCGGTGGGTTGCATGCGCATGTCGGGCTTCGATGAATGTAGGTAAGCGTTTGCCGAGGTAGGTAGTATGGCTTTCCAAAGCCAAATCCGCAATGCGCCGTGAGCGCATCCGGATGTTGGCTATTACTTCAACACTTGGAAAAACACGTCTACAGCGATTGGGTCGAAGCGCGTTCCCACCTCGGAACGGATATACGCAAACGTTTTTTCCTCCGACCAACTCTGACTGTAAGGGCGGTCACTCCGCAGCGCATCCCAGACATCCACAACTGAGAAGAGGCGGGCCGCGAGAGGAATCTCTTCACCCTTAAGGCCGCGCGGATAACCGGTACCATCCCATTTTTCGTGATGACAATAGGGGATGTCAAGCGCTGGTCTCAGGTAGGGAATGGGGTACAGCATATCGAATGCAAACTGGGTATGCTTCTTCATAATCACCCATTCATCGTCTGTAAGCTTATCGGGTTTTAGCAAGATGCTATCAGGCACTCCCATCTTGCCAATATCATGCAAGAGCGCGCCGCGGCGGATGTGTATGATCTCCTTTTCGGGAATCCCCATTTTGCGAGCCATTCGGATGGTGAGATCGGTGACGCGCCGGGTGTGATCCTGGGTCTCTTTGTCGCGCAGGTCGAGGGCATGCGACCAGCCTTCGATGGTGGCATCGTATGCCAGCATCAATTCCATATTGGTTTGTTGAAGCCCTTTGAAGAGCGCGGCATTGTCAATTGCGATGGCCGTTTGACCGCCCAGCGTCTCGAGGAAATTCAACCATTCCCCGTCTGGTTCGAGGCGGCTGCGGTGAAAGACCTCCAGGACGCCCTGAATTTCTCCCTTGGCGATCAACGGGACGCCGAAGTAGGATACGAATTGTTCCTGCAAAAATAGCAACGAGCGGTGGACATCTGCTTCGGAGGATTGAAGGTCTTGCACCCGAATGGTCTGGCGCTTCAACATCACTTGAGCGGTATAGCCCTCTTCCAGGAAGAGGTGGGAATTTTTCAGCACGTCGGTGTGAAAGCCGCGCTCGACCGCATATTCCAGGGTTCGCACCGCAGGGTTATATAAAAGGATCGTCACCGCGTCTACGCCTAACTGGGAAATGACATGGGTGAGGATTTCATCGAGAACTACGCCAATATCGGTGTGACTAGCGATGGCTTGGTCAATCGCTCGCAACGATGCCAGCCTACGAATTTGCAAGGCAACACGTTCCTCAGCCTGTTTGCGCTCGGTGATGTCGCGGATTGCAGATTGCGTCCCGATCAGGTAGCCCGCATCGTCTCTGAGCAGGTCTACGTCCACCTCGAGCCAGAGCCTGCGCCCGTCCTGCCGCAGGCCCTCATACTCGAAATAGGCAGGGACTGTTTCGCCGCGCAAGCGGCGGTCATGCCTTTCCCTCAATGTCTCCCGCCATTCCGGCGCGATATAGTCCTCCAATTTCAGGTGGGGCAGTTGGTCGCTTTGGAAGCCGAACAGGTTCAGGAACTGATCGTTCGCAAAGGTGATTCGCCCGGTGATGTCATCTGTGATCAGGGCATCGTGGATATGTTCGACCACTTGCCGAAATTGTTTTTCGCTGTCCCGTAATTTTTTTCGACCTGCTTGCGTTCAATAGCATACCGCAGCACACGCGCCAGCACGTGCCCACTGATTTCACCCTTGATCAGGTAATCCTGGGCGCCGAGATGGACAGCCTCAATGGCGGTTTGTTCGTCATCCAACCCGGTCAATACGACAATGGGTATCTTGCTTTCACGTGGGGACAATCTCTTTAACGTATCCAGCCCGCGGGAATCGGGAAGGTTTAGGTCCAACAGAATTGCATCGATTTCCTCACGAGCAAGCAGGTTCAACCCGGTCTCAAGCCGACCAGTGCAAGTCAACGTAACCTGCACCTTGGGCGAAACCTCTGCCAGCATGTCTTTGATCAGGAAGACATCATCCTCATCATCTTCGATGAGCAAGACTCGAACCATGCCGAGCGTCATATCAGCGGTTTTCCTTCTCTTCTACAAAGTCTTCGTGGAATTGCGCGATACAGTTGCGCCCCAATCGCTTGGCTTGGTAGAGCGCCTGGTCTGCAGCGGCGATCAGCGCGTCTCTTGAATTTGCATGGAGGGGATATTCTGCGATTCCAATGCTGAGTGTGGTCATTCGGATGGGTTCGGGTGTCTTCCCATCGCCATGGTCAAACGGTATTGTCTGGCTTGCGACGGTTTTTCGCAAACGTTCCGCGCCCTGCCATGCTACCTCCGCCGATGTTTCTATCATCACGATCGCGAATTCATCGCCGCCATAGCGAAACAGGGAATCGGAAGCACGTGAGCAGGAACGCACAGCTCCGGCCACAGCGCACAACATCTCATCTCCAAACAGATGCCCATATTGATCGTTGATGCCCTTGAAATGATCAACATCCATCCAGACAAGCACGAGGGAGTGTCCGTAGCGTTTGGATCGCTCCAGTTCGTAATCCAGCAGGCGAAATAATTGAAGACGGTTGTATAAGCCAGTCAGCGCGTCGCGGATTGCCATCTCGCGGATTTCCTTCAGCAAGCGATGGCGCTCGATGGCATAGCGAATGGATCGTTCCAGCAATTGCCCGTCAAACCGCCCTTTGATCAGGTAATCCATGGCCCCGGCCTGCATAGCGGCCACATCCGCTTCGCGGTTGGTCAGCCCGGTCAGTATGATGATAGGCGCCTGCATCTCCAGGCGGGCAGATTCGCGTAATAATTGCAGGCCGTCGTCTGGGCCGAGAAGATAATCTATCATATAAAGGTCGTGCCGATTCGCCTGGATCTGCCTCAACCCTTCCTCGTAATTGGGAGTCCAGTCAAGATGGTATTCCACACCCTCGATCTCAGAAAGAAGGTCGCGGGTGATGACATAATCATCAGAATCGTCTTCGATTAATAGTATTTTAACAGGTTGGATATCGGACATTGTTCAAAACTATCCTTTGAAATCAGAGATCGTTTTTGGGCAGTTTCACAATCTCGATCCAATACTCGCCGAGGCCAGCGATCACTTCCACCAGGCCCGCAAATGTCACTGGCTTGGTGATGAAACCAGCCGCCCCCAGATCGTAACTCCGCACAATATCTTCCTCCGATTTGGAGGTAGTTAGCACAACAACCGGGAGGTGACGCAATTGCGAGTCGGCTTTGATTTCCTGCAGGGCTTCACGCCCGTCCATGCGCGGCATGTTTAGATCTAGCAGGATCAAATCGGGAGGGCAAAGCGTGTTCTGATCTTTGTACTTGCCCTCCCTTCGCAGGTAGGCTAGCAATTCAATGCCGTTTTCCACGAACTCCACGCAGTTAGCGAGGCGAATTTCCTGAAACGCCTCTTTGATGAGCATGCGGTCGTCCGCATCATCGTCGGCGATGAGAATTTTGATCAGTTCTGGTACGGTCTGTATCATGGCTTGTTTCCTTCCACCTGGCGGACGGGCAAGGTCACAATGAATGTTGCGCCTTTATCGATTTCGCTGATCGCGGTGATGCTACCGCTATGACGTTCGACAATTCGGCGGCAAATGGCAAGGCCCATCCCGCTGCCTTCATATTCCGAGCGATCATGCAGGCGCTGGAATGGTTTGAAGATTCGGTCGAGATATTTTGTATCGAAACCAATCCCATTGTCTTCAACGCGGATCTGGCATGTGCCGCCTGTAATTTTAGCAGAAATTTTTATCTGCAGGGGGCGTTCCACATGGCTGAATTTGAGGGCGTTGCCGACCAGGTTTTGAAGCAGTTGACGGATCTGAGTCGGATCGACCTGGATACGCGCCATCTCTTCAATGGTAACGCTGGCCTTTTTTTGTTCAATTCGGGACTCTAGGTCAGACAGCACATCCCGGGTGATCTCGGCCAGATCCACATCTTGGAACGGTTGCGCCCGCGTGGATACGCGCGAAAAGCTCAACAGATCGTTGATTAAGGTCTGCATCCGACGGCTGGCATCCTGCATCCGTCTCAGGTAGTCCACGCCCGTTTCGTCCAAAGCGTCGTTGTATTTGATCGCCAGGCGATCACCAAATGCCAGCACCTTTCGCAGGGGCTCCTGCAAATCGTGGGCGGCCACGTAGGCAAATTCCTGCAGGTCGCGGTTGCTTGCCTCGAGTTTGGCGGTGTAAGTGACGAGGCGATCTTCGGTCTGCTTGCGCGCTGCAAACTGGCGGGCGTTTTCGATCGAGACGGCAACTTGCCCCGCCAGCGTTGTTTGAATATAGGTGTCTTCAGCAGTGAAATGATCCGCCTCATTCGATTGAACATCGAACACACCAATCACCTCGTCACCGACGATCAGTGGAACGGCCAGTCTGGAACGGGTTTTGGGCAGCAGCGGGTTGGGCGAAACGCTGCTTGTGGGTTTGATATCGTTGATGATCAAGCCCTGTTTTTCACGAGCAACGCGCGCCACGATCGAATGAGGATCGTCGATCTGAATGTGATGCCCGTTCGCCAGCATCTGGTGGCACTCCTTGTCGGCCTCGGCAGCCAGCGTCAGGGTATCACTTGAAATGTCGCGTAAATAGATCTGGGAATGGGAGTAACCAAACTGCTCTTTAACGAGGTTCACCACCTTGGGTAGGAGCGTGTTGACATCCAGCACGGCGGATATGGCGGAACTGATATGCGCAACCTTTTCCAATTGAGCGGCGCGCTGAGCCAGTAGCTCTTCCAGTTTCTTGTGTTCGGTGATGTCCCAGACAACCCCGATGACCCGACAAGAGGTTCCTTCGCCATCACATTGCATGGTGGTCTTTGCATGCAAGATGCGCTCTGCCTGATCGGGGCGGATGATGCGGTATTCATCTTCATAGGGCACACCGGTTTGGACTGTGTTATGCATGGCCGCCAGCACGCGATCTTTGTCTGCCGGATGGAGTGCGTTTTCAAGCAAAACATAGTTCGGCTCGATCGCCCCCGGCATATACCCAAAAATGCGGTATTGCTCCGCAGACCATATATTTTCACCAGTGAGGATGTTCCATTCCCAGCTTCCCAAATGCGCCAGTTGCTGTGCTTCGTTGAGGCTGGTTTCGGAGTGTTTGAGGCGCATTTCAGCGTGTTTGCGCTCGGTAATATCTACGACAATCCCCTGATAATGGGTGATGGCACCCATGGCGTCACGCTCGATCACCGTTCGATCATCTGCCCAGCGAACCTGGCCATCCCTGGTCAAAATACGATATTCCCGTTGAAAGTGGTCGACGCCTCTGGAGGAATAGTCGATGACTTCCCGTGTGGCTCGCTCTAGGTCATCGGGATGAATAATCGAGGTGTATTGAACCACCCCGGAAAGCAGCTCCTCGGGAGTGTAACCGAAGCGAGAGATATTTTCTGACACCAACTCCACCTGCCAGTCTGGATGGGCCTTCCAGCGAAACAGGATTGCCGGGCTGCTTTCCAGCACCAGTTGTGCCTGGCGCAGCTTTTCTTCCGACCGCTTGCGTTCTGTAATATTATTCGCAAGGATCATCGCCATTGCCACAGTGCCTGAACCATCGCGCAATGGAACATACGAATAATGATAGATGCGGTCTTCAAACGGCAACTCGGCGTGGAAAACCTCGCCTGCCAGAGCACGGCGCATGTTGGGCTCGACCATCTGGGTAAAATCGGGCGGTAGAGCCTCATGCAAGGTTTTCCCCTCAAGCATTTCGCGTGAAAAGCCGGTCGCTTCGAGTTCGGGGCCATCGGTGAGTATGAAACGCAGATCGTAGTCATAGAGCAGCAAAGCGCTGTCGGGCAGGTTTTGCGCGAGGGTGCGATAACGCTCTTCGCTGCGCCGCAATACCTCCTCGGTCTGCTTACGCTCAGCAATCTCCTCTTCCAGCCTCACCACCGTCTGGGCTAGTTCATCTGTTCGTTGTGCTACCATCGCTTCCAATTGGGTTTGATAGTGCTGCAACTCGACGGTTCGGCGTTGCAGGCTTTGAGTCAGGGATTGGATGCGCAGGTGGGTATTGATGCGCGCCAAGAGTTCCTGCTGTTGAATGGGTTTTTCTACGTAATCCACACCACCAACCGCAAAGCCACGAACCTTATCGTCGGTCTGTAGGGCATGGGCGGTGATGAAAATGACGGGGATGGAACTGGTTTGCTCCAACGCTTTTAGGCGGCGGCAGACTTCGAAACCATCCATATCGGGCAGGGTCACATCGAGCAGAATCAAATCGGGGATCGCGAGAAGCGCTTTCTCCAATCCGCTCTGGCCGTCTTGCGCCACCAGAATATTGATGTTGTGCTCAATCAGATACGAGGTTATGACAGATAAGTTGGCCATGGTATCGTCAATAACCAGAATCGTTGGCATGGTTTCAGGGCTGGCCGATACAATATCAGGCTTGGACATTGCTTTTCTCCAGATATTCCTGCAACAACGCGCGGACGCGCTTTTCTTCGAAGGCGCGGGTCAGGCGGGTGATCTGATCGACAAACGGCTGGTAGCGCTGATCCTGGCTCGCCAATTGCTTGAGCCGGGCTTCGATCGCAAGCAGGTTCCCGCGCCGCCCCAGCTCATAGAGCGCTTCTAATTCTGCCCGGTCAGGCAGAACCAGTCCTGATGACTCACTCGTGTCAACGGCTTGGGATTCGCTGCGATAGACCCATTCTAGGTTGAGGAATGTAGCCAACGCATCAAAGAGCCGTTCCATTTTGACCGGCTTGGAAACGAAATCATCGTAGCCTGCCTTCAGGGTCTGTTCGATATCGGATTTCAGCACACTGGCGGAAACTGCCAGGATGGGGCGCGCCCAGCCTTGTGCCCGCAGCTCTTGGGTTGTTTCAATCCCGGATTTGCCCGGCATGACCACATCCATCAGGATCAGGTCGGGTTGCCAGGTGGTAGCTTGCTCCAGGGCTGCCTGCCCAGTTTGTACAGCATGCACCTCGAAGCCGAGCGGTTCGAGCAGTTCCTGGAGGAACATGCAGTTGAGCAGCACATCATCCACGATCAGGAGCTTGCGGCGTGGGCCGGCATACCCGCTGATGACTGCTTGGTTGGCAGAGGCGGAAGCCTGCCGTTGATTGGCCAGCGCGAGGGTCACATCGAACCAGAACCTGCTACCCTGACCAGGCTGGCTTTCGACCTGCAATTCACCGCCCATCAGCGCCACGATCTGCTGGCTAATGGCGAGGCCGAGCCCGGTGCCCTCGGCCTTTCGGTCGGCTTCACCGACCTGCTCGAAAGGTTGGAAGATTTTTTGTAGGTTTTCGGGTGCGATGCCGATGCCAGTGTCTATGACAGCGAAACGCAGGCGGGCGTGAGCGCTATCGAGCGCTGGCTCCGGCAAGAGGTCGATCTGGAAGCGCACTTCACCACGCTCTGTGAACTTGACGGCGTTGCTCAAAAGATTCAAACATACCTGGCGCAGGTGCTTTTCGTCGGCGAGCACCCAGCGGGGCAGATTTTCTGACGCTTGGCAGGTGAGCCGAATTTCCTTGGCTTCGGCGCGGCTTCTCATGATGTCCATCAGCTCCTCCAAAAAGAGCGGGAGCTGGATCTCAGCGGCACGCAGCTCAATCTTGCCAGCTTCGACCTTGGCCAAGTCGAGCAGATCGTTGATCAGGGTCAGCAGGTGTTCGCCGCTGTGCTGGATGATATGCAAGCCATCCAGGATATTCTGATCCTGCGTACCCCGCCGGATGATCTGGGCATAACCGAGGATGCCATTGAGCGGGGTACGCAACTCGTGACTCATGGTGGCCAGGAAGGTGCTTTTAGCGCGGTTGGCCCGCTCAGCCTGCTCTTTCGCGGCTGCCAACTCTTCGGTTCTGTGGATCACCTGTACTTCAAGCTCTTGAGTACGGCTCTGAATACTGCGGATGCGCAATTGATAACCGCCAATCACGCTACCAACCGCCAGAAGCGCTGCTAGCACACGAAACCAGGTGGTTTCCCACCAGGGCGGCGTGATGGTGATCTTGATCGACTTGCCTGCCTCATTCCAGGTGCCATCATTGTTGGAGGCTTTGACCCGGAAGGTGTAGGTGCCGGGATCCAGGTTGGTATAGGTGGCTAGGCGGCGCGTGCTGTTCACATAGTTCCAGTCCTTATCAAAGCCTTCCAGCATGTACGCGTATTGATTTTTCTGGGGATAACGATAGTTCAAGGCCGCAAATTCAAACGAAAAAACCGATTGGGCGTACGATAGAGTCAATTCCTTCGTCGCGTTGATCGATTGTTTCAGCGGCGAATCCTTTTCGCCAACGGAAATAGGTTTGTTGAAAATCTCAAAATTCGTCAGGACAACCGGCGGGGCCTCGGTGTTATAGCGAATATTGGCCGGGTTGATAATGTTGAAACCATTCTCGCCCCCGAACATCAACGCGCCTGTGCGCGATTTATAGGCGGGGCCACCATTGAGAAACTGGTTGCTCTGCAAGCCATCGGTCACATCAAATATCTTCGTGACGCCCTGCTTCGGATCGAAAACAGTGATACCACCTTCGGCGGTCGCCAGCCATAGTTGGCCCTGATCATCTTCCAGGATGGTGTTGATGCGGTCGCTGGACAGGCCGTCTTTCCTGCGATAGGCGGTAAATGTCTCGGTTTGTCTGTCGAAGCGATTTAGGCCGCCGCTGGTACCGAGCCAAATCTCCCCGGTCGAACCGCGCCAGATGCTCCAGACCTCATTATTACTAATGCTGGCCGGGTTGTTGGGGTCGTTCTCATAATGCCAAAACGTTTCGGTTTTTGGGTCAAACTTATCCAGCCCGCCGCCCCAATGGCCAAGCCACAAGATTCCGGCCGGATCGCAATTGATGGTTGTGATGATCCCGCTGCCCAGGCTTGCAGAATTCGCCGGGTCGTGCTGGTAGGCTTTGAATTTGCCGGTGGCTGCGTTGAAGCGGTTCAATCCGCCATAGCTGGTGCCGACCCAGAGCGTGCCCTGAGGATCTTCACAAATGCCACGGATATCATTAAAGCTCAGGCTCTCGGGGTCATTGGGATCGTTTACGTATCTAGTAAACACGCTGGTTGGCTCGTCCATTTTATTCAGGCCATCGCGCGTGCCAACCCAGAGCGCTCCGGCTTTGTCCTGATAGATGTTATAGACCGATTTACCAATCATGCTCTTGGGATTATTGGGATCGAACTGGTAGTGCATGAATTTCCCGGTGGCCGGGTCAAGGCGATTCAAGCCGGTGCCTTCGGCCCCAGCCCACACGCTGCCGCCACGGTCTTCATACAGGCTCCAGATCGTGCCGCTGCTCAGGCTTGTGTCGTCGCCAGGGATGTGGCGATAGGTTTGAAACTTGGAGGCCTGGCGATCCAGGATATTGATCCCTTTGCCCAGCGAGCCAATCCATAAAGCGCCCTGCTTATCTTCGTAGAAGGAGCCGATCTGGGTGTGGTTGATGCTGGTTGGGTCGGAGGGGTTCGGCAGATAGTTGCTGAATTGCTGCCGCTTCGGGTCAAGGGTATACAGGCCACCGCTCAAGGTTCCCAGCCATAAAATACCGTCACTGGTTTCGGTCAACGCAAAGATAAAGCCGTTTTCCAGGCCAGGGTAAGCGGTATAGCGGGTGAATTTCCTGGTTTTGGGATCGAAACTATTAAGACCTTTGCTGTTTGTACCCACCCAAAGTACGTTCTGGCGATCTTCATAAATCGCCCAGACCGCATTCTCACTCAGGCTGGTAGGATCGTTTGGGTCGTTCTGGTAATGAATAAAGCCGCCGCTGGATGGGTCGAACATGTCTAGCCCGCCACCCTGGATCCCCACCCACAGATTCCCGGCGCGGTCTTCATACAAGGCCCGCCCCTCATTGCCACTCAGGCTTTGCGGGTTATTCGGGTCGTGCTGATAGGACACGAACTTGCCTGTTTGCCGATCAAACTTGTTCAAGCCACCATCGGTGGTCAGCACCCAGAAGATGCCTTGGGCACCCTCCAGGATGCGCCAGACTTCATTGCCGCTAATGCTGTTGGGGTTGGCTGGATCATGGATATAGCGTGTGAACTGCTCCGTGCTCCGATCGAATTTATTCAAACCCGCATTTGTGGCCAGCCACAGGTCGCCGTTGGAATCCTCGATGATTTGATGCACAACGGAGCCAATCAGACTATGCGGATCATTCGGGTCGTTGCGGTAGGTCTTAATGCTATAGCCGTCATAGCGATCCGCGCCGACAGCCGTGCCAAACCACATAAAGCCCTGGCTATCCTGATAAATGGTTTCTACATCGCCATGCGAAAGTCCGTCTTCAAGCGAAAGATGCCGAAACTGGATCTCGCGCCCACCGGCAATCGCTGGGGTAGACCCTAGGTTGGTCTGGGCCGCCTGGCCCGGCCCAAACAGGATCAAACTGAGCAAGAGAATGGCAACAGCTGAGTAAAACTTCGGATTCATTGAAATACCCTCTATAATACTAATTGACGTTTAGACTATTTGAGGCAGCCCGACTTGCGTCAAGCTGCCCCGTAGGGTATCTTCGTGGTGACGAAACCAAACGGAGGTGCCCCAATGGGTTGTACCAAATTGTAGCAATTCCGCCGCGACGCCTTTGCCTGCTTTACACGGGCCGGTGCGGCGCTGTTCGACCTGAGTGATGCCTTGTTGACTGAGCATACAGCCGCCAGTTTTATCGACCTGTCCAGCGCCGGCAGCTTTCAGCGCCGCTAGCCGAGCCTGTATGCGGCCCTGCAGGATGGCCAGATCGACCGTGTCGTGCTCACGCGCCCCTTCGTCGGTGCCCTGCCGCGCCCGCCAGCGCCTGCTGCTGGGCCTCGATTGCAGCCCCATCCGTCGACCGGATGCTGTCACTGCGCGACCGGACGCTGGTCTATTGGCCCAACCTGCCCAAGGATGCGACCCCGGTCGTGCCGGGGTGGTCATTTTCCGCACTGGTTGTCTTGCCCCAGTCGGTCAGTAGCTAGACCTACGTACTCGATCACCAGCGAGTTGCCAGCAGCGCAACGGCGGTCAGTTATAGCGCACAACAACTCACGCTGGTCGTGCCGCTGTTGCCCAATCGCGTCGTCTTGCTTTGCTGCTCGACCGTCACTACGCCCAAGCGCCCTGGTTGCTGGCCACCGCCGACCTGAAGATCGATCAACTCATTCGGGCGCGCTGCGACCAAGTGCTCTATCGTGCGGCACCCCCGCGAACTGGCAAGCGCGGCGCGCCGTGCAAGGATAGGCCACGTTTCAAAGGCAGTGATCCGAGCACCCACGGTGCGCCAGCTGCGACGTGGTCTGGGCAGGATGCGCGCGGGCAGCCGATCGAGGTGCGCTGCTGGACCGGATTGCACAGCCGCAAAGCCCGCGCGGTGCCGCTCACTGCGAGCCAGATCGTGCGCCCGCAGGCCCCCGACAGCAAGCGGGATCGCCGCGAGGCCTGGTTTTGGTGGCGCGGTGCTGCCCTGCCGCCATTGGATGAGTTGGTAACATACTACCCGCGTCGGTTTAGCCAGGAACATGGCTATCGGTTTGACAAGCAGAATCTATTGTGGGATGCCCCGAAGCTGCAAACGCCGGAGCAGATGCAGCGCTGGACGGATGTGGTGCGCAATGAGCTGGTGTTGGCGCGCAACTGGGTGGTGGCCGAGCGGCGGCCGTGGGAACGGCGCCGGCTGATTATCACGCCACGACAGGTGCGGCGGGCGATGGGCCGCTTTATTGGGCAGCTTGGCACCCCGGCCCCGCCGCCCCAATTGCGCGGAAAAGCGCCAGGGCGGGCGCACGGCGCACACGTCAAGCGCGCCGAACGGCATGCGGTGGTGCGCAAGACGCCGCCGCATGCGAAAAAGCGTCGAAAACGCGGCACCAGGGCCTCGCCAATCGCACCGGCGGGGTAACGTGACCACACAATCGGTTCGCATCACGACCATCACAACCTCAGGGCGCGCCGTGCGCACGGTAGCAGGTGCCTAGGGATAGTCTAAACGTCAATACTAACAGGGCTTGTGCATATTACCTGCGAATCGGCACATACGGTAATATTACCGCATAAACGATCGTGTTGATGCGGTTCATCTGGTTTTGCTGTGAATGTCAATTTTCTGAAAAAAGCTACTGTCTTGAGTCAGCTGCGGTGGTCAGCCAGGTGTATAGGCGTTGCGTCCGGAACTGTGGGTCAGCCTGGCTCTGGCTATCGACGGTAGTGGCGTAATCTCGGGGGATAGGATATACTACAGACGATATGCTAAACGTCGTGTGTAAAGGATACTCTGAGATGGTGACACTCACACTCCATTGCGTCCACTGTGGGAGTGATCAACTCGTTCGCAATGGGCGCGCCTCCAACGGAAAGCAGCGCTATAAATGTCGTGCTTGTGGACGGCAGAGTCGGGAAAATCCGTCGCCGAACGGCTATTCCGAAGAGCGGCGTTCAGAGATCCTCAAGGCGTTGCACGAGCGTAGCAGTTTGCGCGGTATCGAGCGTACGTTTGGCGTTTCACGCAACACCGTCACTGCCTGGATGAAAAAAGATCTCCGTCGGGGCAATAGCCAGGTACGAGGCTCCAGAGCAGCCTAGCGGGTCTCCAAATCGGCGAGGTAGGCATCACGCCGGTGACGGCCTTGCGAGGCCAGGTCACGAATGGTGTGCACGGTCTGTCTCCTCAGCATCTGCACCTCTCCACAAGCACGGCTCGGGAGGGTGTAAGCCCTCGCAGGGATGGGTCAATTCTCACCAGCGATCTGGGTCAATTCTACGGCTCTTCCGAGCTTTTTGGTGATTCCTCCATCGAACGGATATACTACAAGGCAACGTATTCTTGGAGGTATTCCGGGCAATGGCCTTTGATCCTGGTTTTCTGCTTCCTGACGCCACGGCGCTGCGCCTTGATTCCATAATGGCTGAGCCAACGGGCGGCTTTACAGTGGTTGTCGCAACCGTCCAAAATACCGCCGCCTGTCCGACTTGTCAGCAGCCGATGACGCGTTTGCATAGCCACTACACGCGCACCATCGCCGATCTGCCTTGAGCCGATCAAGCCATCCGGCTTCAACTCCATGTGCACAAGTTCTTCTGCACCACTGCCACCTGCTCACGCCGCATTTTCACCGAGCGTTTGCCAACGGTTGTTGCACCGTGGGGACGCCGGACGCTCCGCTTGACCGACCGGCAATGCAGGATCGGCATCATCGCGGGCGGAACGGTTGGTGCGGCCGTAACAACAACGTTGGCGATGCCTGTAGCCGACGACACACTGCATCTGTGACGCTGAGTTGGATAGAGCGGAGCAGCCAGTGGAAGAACACCTTGAACCTGGTCTTCGTGACCGAGACGGGAGCCCCGGTTCACAGCTCCGACCTGATACAGCACTTCAAGCGCACGCTCAAGGCGTTGGAGCTGCCCGACATCCGCTTCCACGACCTCCGGCATACCGCAGCAACATTGATGCTCGCCGATGGTGTACCGCTCGTAACCGTCTCGAAAATCCTGGGCCATAGCTCGCCGGCGATAACTGCGACGATCTACGCCCACGCGCTCGATGAGTCCAAGACCGGAGCCATTGCCGGGCTCTCGCAGAAGCTGCGGGGAGCATCAGCGCCTATTACTCAGTCTACTACTCAGTCAGCCCCAGACACAAAACCCGCGCCCCCTGACGGAGAGCGCGGGATTCCGCATTCTGCTGTGGTGCCGGAGACGGGACTCGAACCCGTACGGATGATTAGTCCAACGGTTTTTAAGTTCGAGCTGTGTCATTCCACAACTATCCACAGGTGTCTTTCTTGGCTTTCCAATGCGTTTTAAGAATCCACCCTTTCCACATTCGTTTACCAGTATTGATGGGCTTGGCTACAAATTGGCTACATGAAAAGCACCTGTCTGGTCAGTAAAATTGGCAATCTTTTCGTAAAATCTTATTTCCTGGTGTGTAAAAGCTTGTCAGATGAGCCTTCAGACTATTCTCGCTACGTAGCCTCGGCCCCTTCCTAGTCGGCGCACAGCAGATACTTCGATGCTATCCATACACTCAGCCAAGCATTATAACAGCAGCAGCAAACAGCGCAACCATAACAGGCGTCACAACTAAAGCGTACAGCAGCATAGCGCTGCCTACCACCAATTGTCTGCATACTGGATTGAGAGCAGAATGAATAGTCTTGTTGCTGCCACTATGTTAGCGAGCATTCAGCCGTCGCAGTGCCTCCTTCGCATCAATCCTTTCGCCAATACAGTAAACATTAAAAGCGTCATTCCGGCTGTGCTTCGCTAGAGGACAATCGCTGTGCGCGCTGAAGCATCGGCAATAACGCCGTCCATTGTACCGATAAACACCTAGGCTAGCGTGCTCGTCCCGATGGAAAGGACAGAAATACAACAGCCCACACCGCCTAGCTGGCCGGGCTCCATAGAACCGAATCAGATCCTCGACGTCGTGGGCCTGGTTGTACTGGCTGATGGTTATTCCCTCGCCGTTCCGCGAGTGAGCTGATGTGGTTGCTGGCTGCGGGAAGGTCGGGAGTTTGGGGAGGCTGGCGCTAAGGTTTTCGCGATAGACGGAGTAGAGTTCAGCGAGCGCGCCGGCGGGAGCCCGGTCGATGTTGATGCGCTGATCGCCGATCACCAGGTCGCCGAAGTGTCCGGTGTGCCTATGTCGGGCGAGTGGCAGCCGGGTCACCGCGTGGATCGCGCGTGGCTCGATCTTCCATCCCGGTTGACTGATAGCGGCGATTAGCCCCGCACCCAGCGCCTGGAGCCGCGCAGCGTCTACCATTCTATCGAAGGGCAGCCACACATATCCTCGCTGGACTTCCTCAGCCAGTCCTTGCCGCAGGCAGTACTGTCCGAAGGCCCATAGATCGCGCACTTTCGTTTCTGCTATCAGGGCGTGAATCGCCTCGATGCCGCCGGCGTCGATGTCCAAGGGCAGCAGGTGCGCGCGGTTGTCGCTGGCGGCCGGTGCAGCCAGGGTAATCGCGCCGGTGAGGTGACGGACAATCATCGTGTCGGTGATCGCTCCGCGCCGCTCCATGTACTTCTGTCCCCGGCGTTGAGCCTCATTGGGTGTGAGCATCAAAGCATAGCGCCGTGGCGCATGGCGCAAAAATGCGCGCCGAAAGAATTCGACGCGCCAATCAGTTGGTGGCATTGTGTTGACCTTCTGTTGCGGCCAGTTATGGCACCAGGTGGATTCAGTGAGCGAGTTCGAGACCAGGGACAAAATCTCTGTCCCTGGTCGATAGAGGAAATCTAGAACGCAGCGTCGGGATCGTCGTCGACCAAGCCGGCGGTCGCCGGCGCGTTGCGCCTGGCCGGCTCCTGCCGTGGCACGGCGGTGCCAGATACGGGCGCTTCCGGCAGCTGCTCGTCCTCGCTCTCCGTGAGCATCGCCGTCGCCTTCTGGTGCAGCGCGTCGATCTTCTCGGCGATCGTCTCCTGTTGCAGACTGAGTAGCGTCGCGTAGGTTCTGGCCCGATCGCGCACGGCCCTGAACTTCTCCAGGCGCCGGGCGATGGCGTCGGGGCTGACGTGCTTGACCTTGCGGCGTAAGTCGTCCAAATCTTTGTCGAGTGCCTCGAGGTCGGCCACAAAGCCGATATGCACGGCACGGGCCAGCTCCTCTCTAGCGTGGGCCTCGTCTACAATCGGCACCATAATGAGGTGTGGCATGTACGCGCTGCCGGGGTCGATCGGCAGCGCCTCAATCAGCTGCTTGAATGCGAGCAGCGTCGGTTTCTTGCTCGCAGGGACGAAATAGACTGTGCCACCCTTCCGGGTGCGAATGGTGTTTGGAATCCCCTCGACGATCGCCCGCATCATACGCCCCAAATCTTCCGACAAGTAGAGGTGCCGGTAGGTCTCCCAGATCGGGCGCAGCTCATCGGTCACCTGGCGGGCCTCGTTCTCGGCCGCGATCTCGCCGATTGCGTCGGTGGTGCAGATCAGTTTCGGTTGCCGCTGGGCGCGTTCCTCTGGCTCCAGCTTCTCCAGTAGGATGCGCATACTGGTACCGTGGTTATATACCGTACGCCCGAAAGCGGCGATTTCGTGCTTCATCATTTCGCGCCTCCTGTCGGAGGACGTACCGAAACTCCACACGCGTTTTGCGTCTCCGTGTATCCCACGGTAACGTATTGCTCATCGAACAGGCGCAATCCTTCAGTGTCAATATTGCGCGCCGCGTTGAGATCGCGGTCGCGAATGGCACCGCACTCACATGTCCAAATGCAATCAGCTAACGTGAGGTTGGTGTTGATCGCACCACAGTTTGGACACAGTCGACTAGAGGGGTAGAAGCGCCCGATGATGAGCAGGTGCTGATCGTGCCGGTCAGCTTTGTACGTAAGGAATGAGCGAAACATGCCCCAACCCGCATCAAGCACGCTCGTAGACAGCTTGGTTTTCGCAAGTCCACGGACGCTCAGATCCTCGATTGAGATGAGGTTGAAGCGGCGCACTAATAGAGAAATCAAGTAGAAATCGGACAGACAAGGTTCCAGCCATAGCGTTCAAGAAACGAACTCTGAAAGATGGTGTTCGTCAGATGCGCCGCGAACCGTTTGGCCAGATTGGGCAGTCGT
>WBZP01002172.1_pt1 | contig 22935 bp, 25 predicted proteins | sample 5204301 | NCBI WGS metagenome assembly WBZP01 (sample SAMN12412401, study PRJNA552823) | activated sludge metagenome | isolation source: activated sludge from nitrification reactor of wastewater treatment plant... | place: USA: Pennsylvania | collected 2017 | reverse complement strand
GGTACTGGTTTCTCCACCCTGTGTCAGGCGTAGGAGCCCCTTGTGTTGTGCATCGATATCAAAGAGCAGTCGATAATCCGCATGGAGTCGGTGGACTGCCTGACCACAATCGGCACGAAACCGCAGAACGGAATAGGCGCCGTCTGTGTGATCGTCAATCAGCTGATCTCGTACCTCAGCCGAGCATGTTCCAATATCAGTGGACAGCGTGAGATGAGATAAAGCGTAAGCGCTGATTTCATCATGTTTGCCTCGCACCTCCTTCCACGTGATCTGGCCGTCTCCATTACCATCTAAACCGATTGCATTATCGAGGTCGCGCAGCGCGATATCCCATTGTCCATCAACGTGATCGTTCTGAACCGATAATGAGAGATAGCTGTCGCTGGGCTTATGAGCCCAGGCAGGAACGGTTAAAAAGAGGAAGACGACGATCATCAAGACGGGCATTAGAAGGGTGCCTCCAGAATCTGTTTTGCAAGTTGTTGCAATCGAAAGTCTTCCATGTTGTTGGTCTTTAACCAATCAATTACAGGCTGGGCCGCTGATCGATTTCTGTCGGCTAGCGCACTTTCGAGGAGGATCCTGGCGTCGGCTGGTTCACGCTGTACATTCCAATTAGCCTGGGCCAATGGCAGTGCCTGCTTAGCATCTTTGAGCAAGGCCAGCGTGAACCGCGCTTCTTCTCGGACATGGACCGAAGTGCCTCGCTCACGACTGGCGGCGAAGCGGGCTGCAAGCTCAGTGATATGGTGCTTGGATGAGGGTATATTCAGCGCCTGCTCCGCAAGCGCGAGGCGGAGCAGGAGTCCATCAGCTCTTGTCTCCGAGCGGAGTAGTGAGACGACATCTCCATGACGGCCTTGATCCAGCAGAAAGTCCGCATAGGCGCCCAATAAATACTGATCTTTGATGCTTACCTTGAAGGCCTCTGCGAAATACTGCTCAGCATCTCGTATCGCTCCAATGCGTGCGCTGGTCTCTGCCAGAATTGTTGTAATCCAGATCCGCTCGCGACCGATGAGCCTTTGATCCGCAAGCACCGGTTGAAGCAGCTCGCGGGCTTTCATTGATTGGCCTGTGACAGCTGCAATATCACTCAAACAACCGAGTAGCACATGAGCAGCAGCTAACCGCGCGAGGCGCTGGCAGGCTCGACGTGCCTCGTCGTAGCGGGCCTGGACTTGAAGGATCGCCGCTTTGGTCAGCCAAGCCTGGGCATTGGTCGGTTCCATGGCCAACACCTGATCGAGATCGGCCAAGGCTTTGGCAAACTCATGGGCGTTCTGCCTGATTGTGGCGCGTAAGAGAAGTGCCTCTGGTGGTGGAGTCTGATCGTTCCACCAGGGACTGAGAACGGCCTGTGCTTGTCCAATGAACCGGGGATCGCCTTCTGATCGGCCTTGTTCGATGTAGCGAGCGGCCAGTTTTACAGCGGACTCAAGGTGGCGAGGATTTTGCCGTACCTTCGTACGTAACGTGGCAAGCTCCCGTGAGACTCGATCAGCTCCCTTGAAACTGAGTTGCTCGAGGATCTGCGCATCGTCCACGGGGAGATAGGGTTCAGGGTAAGCGGGGTAAATCCGAATCATCGTCACCCACCCGAATAACATCAGCATCAGAAACAATGGGAATCGAATCATAGGGTTACTCGCGTGAATAGGTGATGGGAATGCGCATGACAATCTGCGCTCGATCCAGGCTCCGAGCAAACTGCATCGGGAAGACTCGTGGCACAAGCGCGACGGCTTTCTCATCGATGCGACCGAGGCCGGAACTCTTTGTTCCCGAGGAATTCAACGACGCTCCTTCTCGTGACACCCAGGATTTATAGCGTTGCGTGCTCCCGTCGCGGGTGCCGCAAAATATGCGGCACCCGATGGTGGTGATTAGAATGCTTCTTTGGGATCGATATGCCGACGATCTCGTCCATCGAACGGCGTTGGGAGGAATGGAAATTCCATCGCGATCCCGTTGGCGGTCTTGTTGCTGCCGACTGCTCCGACGTTGAAATTCACGCCGTCTCCCAGGTTCGGGACGGCTGGGTTGCTCAAGATCCCAGCCACAAGGCGGAGCGCCACATCCGTGACGTCGTCGTTCGGGCGTCGGCCGTTCGGCCAGCCGGCCTTATCCGGCGTTGCGTTGCCGCTTGCATCATGGGCCAGTGGGCCTAGTCGTCGCTGTCCCCCGGCTGGAGTCGGTGGGACATCCAGATCGACGCGTAAGAGGTCGGCAAGCACTTCGTTGGTCTTTCCTGAGCCGCACACGGATGGCCCCGGTGCATAACGAAGCAAGGCATTCACGAGATCTTCGCGATTTGCCGTCGGGAAGCCCGTGCCGAATACCGTATTAAGCGCTGTTGCCAACGCCGAGTTACAGTAGAACGGAACAAAGTCGTTCTCATCTTCGGCGTCCGTAGCGTTCCACTTGTCCTTCATGTTGGTCGCGATGATCAACTCGTTGACGAGCGGGTTAGCCATGCGGGCCACTTGGACAAAGCGGGTGCTGTTGTCACGATCGCCGTTCTTTCTGAGGACGCTGACCTTCGGGCGGCTTGTGCTGGCATAGGCGCCGAGCACTTTATTGCCGCTTGGACCGAGGAGCTCGCTGATCGGAATCTCCAGTGCGATTGTGTTGACGTTGAAGCCGCTGAACGTATCGGCTGTGCCGGCGCCCGGAGCTCCCACGATGATTGTGTCATTGGCATCGTCGGCATTCGACAGAATCGGCGAGATATGGAGGTTCAATGTGTCGAACGTGCCTCCCAGGTCGATGTAGAAGGTCTCATCCCGTTGACCTGCAAAGATTCTCCCGCCGTTTTTCAGAGGGTAGATCCCCTTCTCGGCGAGGTCTTCGTATTTCGGCATGGTTCGTGGTCCGACATTCGATGGAACGGCATACATGACCACGGTTCCAAGATCCTTCGGTCGGTGCCCATAGCGAACTTCCGTCACCGTGTAGCTTTGCCGCAAGAGCAGCCCTTCAGACCCGTTCCCACTGAGGGCCATGATCGGTGGTAAGGCAACATAGGACAACGGGAAGACGTTGCCTGGCTGTCGGATCTCCGTCTTGAATCGCACTTGATAGACGATGTTCGCCGCGATGTTGTTTTTATTGTTGTCGATGTGAATCTCGTAGAGCACGTCGTCGGCAAAGTTGAAGTAATTGGGGCCGGACCCTGGCTCCTGGCTCGGAATGACGTTCATGACGAGCACGGCGTTGTCGGGGTTCTGCCAGCTCCGGAAGAAATAGAAGTCCGTGATATCAGCGGCAGGATCGTTGGTAATTAATGGGGCCTCGCGATGACTGGCTGCCAAGACCGGCGTCGCCAACAGCATGACCAGGGCTGTGCACAGAAGTGGTCGAAATTGAGCAAACATGGAATCCTCCTTATTGAACGCACGTAGGTTTCTTGGTTTGTATTACAGGTCCGGGAGTAAAGCCGGAACCGGTTCAGACTCTGCTTGGCCGACCAGCGAAGCCTCCTCAGCAGTCAGGGCATCTGATTGGGCCATGCGCTGCTCTTCTACGGCGGCAGTCGGTCCGCTGGGGGTGATGACCGGCACGTTGTCGTTCCCACTGCAGCCGGACAACAGTCCGACGGTACAGACGATGCCTAACGGCCATAACATGGGTCGTGTCATGTCTCTGCTCCCTCTCTACATGGTGAAATGCTACTGTCGCCTACATTTGTCCTAAGTACCTGCCGGCGGTCTGTTCATCACTACGAGAGGATTTCAAGATTGGATGTATGCGTCCGAGCCGGTTGGCTTGTGGGGGTATGGGGGCGGTGCTATAGTCCGCCTATCGTCACACGATAGATCCAGCTCGCAATCCAATCTTCCCTGTTACTCGTAGAGCTTCATGGGGAAGACCGTATGTCGACCATGACCATAGAACCGACCAAACTGGATCAAGACCACGAGTGGGCCCAACTTATTGCGCGCACCGCCCAGGGTGATCAGGCTGCGCTGGCCACGTTTTATGATCGTACAAGTCCACAGGTGTTTGGCTTTATCTGCAAAATCCTCAACAACCGAGAGGCTGCGGAAGAAGTCACCTTGGATGTCTACACGCAGGTGTGGCGACAGGCTCATACGTACGATCAAAGCAGAGGCGCGCCCGGGGCATGGCTGATGACGGTGGCCCGAACAAGAGCCATCGACCGGCTGCGTGCCGGGGCTACCGAATATGGGCGCCTCGAATCATTGGATGCCGTCGAGTTATTCGCCAGTTCCGACGAGACGCCGGAAGAGAATGTGGAGGGCGAGGAACGCCGTCGATATGTCCAAGAGGCTTTGGCGGGGCTGACGGCTGAACAACGGCAAGCCATTGCCTTGGCCTATTTTTATGGATTAAGCCAGAGTGAGATTGCCGAGAAGCTGCAAGTGCCGCTCGGCACTGTAAAGACACGAATGCGATCCGGCCTGATCAAATTGCGGGAGGCTCTGGCACCATTCGAAGCGGGTTTACAGCTATGACCGAGACGAAGTTGCTGGAAGAACGGGCGATGCTGTATGCTCTTGGAGTCCTGGATCCAGAGGATCGTCGGGCGTTTGAGTTAAGACTCCAAGGCGAGCCAGCTCTCCTGCGGCAAACGACAGCAGCCTATCAAGCGACCGTTTATGTCCTCAGTACGCTTGTGACTCCTGTGACACCTCCCTCCACCCTTCGTAAGCGGCTGGTTCAGCAGGTTGCGGAAGAAGCCGCCCGAGAAGTCGAACAGTTCGAGCTGGCCGCCAATACCGTGGCTTTAGGATCGACCCCGGTTAAGCCTCAGGACTCAGTACGGGACCGGCTCCTTTCTCAAATCCAAACGCATTCGGCTGTCCGACTTGTTGTCAATGAGTCGTTACCCGTTTTGGGAGATATCGCGAGTCGGGCGAGCGACGAATGTGTGAGTGAAGAAAAGATAGACGTATCGCAAGATGCGGCCCCCTTGCCCACGTGGTTGTCCTCCGGCTGGACAGCCGTTTCAAATTTTGTGAGAACGCTTCTGATTCGTTCCATGATTCCTCGACCGTCTTCAGATGGGCTCACTTTCGTTAAGGCGTCGGAGGGAGCCTGGCGAGAAATTGCTCAGGGGGTGACGGCCAAATTGCTCGCGTTCGATCCGGTTTCCCGTAGGACCACGACGCTCCTTCGCTTTCTTCCCGGTACCAGCTATGCCCCGCATCGTCATGCTGCGGTCGAAGAACTCTATGTGCTTGAAGGCGGGTGTTCCATTGCCGGTCGTGAGATGGCGGTCGGTGATTATCATCGAGCCGAAGCCGGGACCGTGCATCATGATACTTCGACCGAGGAAGGATGTCTCCTCCTCGTGATCTCCTCTCCCCAGAACGAGATGTTGAAATAGTTCGTGGCCGATGGGCCGGTCTTCGCTGAGTCCTCAATCCAATCGGAACGAATCTACGTACCATATGTAGAAATGGAAAACGCCAGTTGATTCTGTGACATGACGGTGCTATGAAATAAAAACTCGTGCCACTACCAGGAAGGAGGCGGCGGTGAAAAAACTGGTCCGATTCGGCGTCTCGCTCGATCATCATTTATTGGACGCTTTCGATAAGCATATTGAACGGAGAAACTACACCAATCGTTCGGAAGCGTTGCGTGATCTCATTCGCGACAACCTCGTCGGTCAAGAATGGGATGAGAACAAAGAAACGGTCGGTACGATCACGTTTGTCTACGATCATCACGTACGAGACCTGACGAGTAAGTTGACGGATATTCAGCATGACTACCATGGGCAAATCCTTTCAGGGATGCATGTGCATCTCGATCATGACCACTGTCTTGAAGTGTTGGTTGTCAAAGGTAAGGGTTCGGACATTCGCAAGGTGGCCGACGCACTCGTGAGCGTGAAGGGCGTAAAGCACGGGAAGTTGACCATGACGACCACAGGAAAAGCCCTGCGCTAGCAGCTCGTGCCATGAAACACCTTGCAAGTAAACGGTTAGCGATTGTTGTCCATTGGGTCTGTCTTGTCCTGACGCTCTGTTGGAGCAGCGCTGTACAGGCTCATGACCCAGATGAACCTGAATTGGAAGTCCCGGAGATTACTGTCGTAGGCGAAAGGCCCGTCGCAGCCTCTTCTCAGCAGTTCATCCCGGACAAGGAAATCGTACTCCAACCTCAGGGGCGTCCCGCGCAGGTACTTCGTTTGATTCCCGGTATGATAGCTGTGGAGCATTCCGGCGGGGCAGGAAAAGCCGATCAATATTTCCTGCGCGGCTTCGATGCCGATCATGGCACGGATGTGGCGTTCTTTGCCGATGGCATGCCGATCAATCTCAGGACGCATGCGCATGGACAGGGGTATGCCGACCTCAATTTCATTATTCCCGAAACGATCGAAGGGGTCGATGTCGCTAAAGGTGCCTACCTTCCTGAAATCGGGGATTTTGCGACGGCAGGGGCGATCAATTTCAAGACGAGACAAATAGTGAAGGAAGGGATTGCCCAGGCAACCGGAGCCCAATTCGACACGCAGCGCTATCTGCTCATGTTCTCGCCCACGAAGGACAAGGTCAAAACCCTGCTCGCCGTTGAAAATTACTACACCAATGGCCCGTTCGAAAACGACAATCGCTATCTCCGCACCAATGTCCTCGGCAAGCTGACTACGAGCTTCACCGGTCGCGATGAATTCAGCCTCAAGGGGACCTTTCAGAAGTCCAAATGGAATGCCTCCGGTGAAATCCCGCTACGAGCCGTGGATGACAGGACACTGGATCGCTTCGGTGCGGTCGATCCGACGGAAGGTGGGTCCACGCTGCGAGCCACCGGGGTCATGAACTATCACTACGATACGACGACCAACGGCCAATTCTTCGCCAATGCGTATGGCCAGTATTATCGGTTGGATTTGTTTACGAATTTTACCTTCGCCTTAAATGATCCGGTGAATGGCGACGGCATTCAACAATCCGATCGACGGGTCATGTATGGCGGTGATATTGGATATAAGCAACGCTGGGACTTATGGGGAATCCCGGTCAATGGGACGGCTGGCGTGCAAGCGCGTGTGGATGACATCCATCCGCGGCTCGGGACACAATCGAAACGTGCCTCGATCGGGACCACCAACTATAGCGATGTGCTCTCTGCTTCGTACGCGCCGTACGTCAAGGGGGAGGTCCAGCCGGTGTCCTGGGCTCGGTTCGTCGGTGGGTTACGCTGGGAAACCTTTACCTTCGATGTGCGGAATCTCTGCGCCACCTGCACATTACGGCCGGATGGTCACACCAGTTCGGGCATTCTCCTGCCAAAGATGAGCATGATTCTTGGGCCTTGGGCTAAAACGGAATTCTTCGTCAACTACGGAGAAGGTTTTCACAGCAATGATGCCCGGTCTGCTGTGCAGATAGGGAGTGCCCCGCTTGCTCGGTCCAGGAACTACGAGGTTGGTCTTCGCTCAAGACCCTGGGGGCCTGAGGGACTTGAATTTACTGTCACAGCCTGGCGGATTGATCTACAGTCCGAATTGGTATTCGTGGGTGACGAAGGAACGACGGAGATTAAGGGGCCGAGTCGGCGGCAGGGGTTTGAAGTGGCCGCGCGCGGGCAGGTCTGGGGGCCACTGTATGTGAACGGCAGCTTCACCTGGACCCAGGCCAAATTCAGAAACGGCGATGCCATCCCACTGGCCCCGGAGTTCACCGCCTATGGCGCGGCCATTCTTCAGTGGCCGGAGGGCCTCACGTCGCAACTCCAGGCGACCTACTTGGGCGTGCGGCCGCTCATCGAAGATCAAAGCATTAGGTCTCCATCTTGGATCGTCTTTGACTGGTCTCAGCGGTACCGCATTCCGATCAAGCTACCGTATGGCCGACTGGAAGCATTTTACTTTATTCAGAATCTGTTCAATACGGACTGGGAGCAAGCGATATTTGCATTTGAGTCGAGGCTGAGGACCGAATCGGCTCCGGTCAATGGCATTCATTTCGTTCCAGGAAATCCACGCACATTCATGGGGGGAGTAGCCTGGCATTTTTAGTTGTTTCGTCGGACTGGTGAATGAAGAGAGGGATGAATTGATCATTGAAAGATCTGTCCCGCTCAACGTAACATTCAGATTCCCTCACTATGCCTCGGATTCTCGCGCAAGCCTACTTCAATCGCTCAACCTTGACCGTCGCACGTTCTCTCATTGGGAAGCATCTGGTGCGTGAGAGCGGGCAGGAAACCATCGTCGGGAAAATCATCGAAGTGGAAGCGTATATCGGTACAGAAGACAAGGCTTGTCATGCATCGAAGGGACGGACGCCAAGAACAGAAGTCCTGTTTGGTCCCCCGGGGATGTCGTACGTCTATTTGATCTACGGTATGTACCATATGCTGAATGTCGTGACGGAGCGGGAAAACTTTCCTGCCGCCGTGTTGATCCGTGCCATTGAAGTGGATGGCGAATTGATAGATGGTCCGGGAAAGCTCTGCCGCGAGCTGGGTATCGATCGGTCATTGCATCGAGTTGATCTGACACAGGGACGAGCTATCTGGTTCGAAGATCGAGGTCAGAGAGTCCCTCGCAATCAGGTGGGCACCTTTCCGCGGATTGGAGTGGACTACGCAGGGCTGTGGGCAAAAAAACCCTGGCGGTTCCGGTTGATTGAGGAAGACGGCCGTACGAACAGTTCCCGTAGGAAACACAAAGCAAAGGGGAAGCCCCTCTAAAGGACTTCCCCTTTCTGTATCGCATCGGTCAAAACTGGTTAGTCGATTTTGCGGTCGCCGGTGATTTTGGTGGCAGAGGTCACAGGTGGAGCGATCGTGATCTGTGGCCCCTCCACATGTGGAAGCCTGCCGGCTCCCTGTCCTTCGGTGATGCGTGCATTGTCCGTCTTCATCAGTTTCTGCTCAGCGTTCTTGACCGAATCTGCCGACTTCAGCAGCGTGGCGGTTCCATGCGCATCCGGCTGGCCTGGATCGTTCGCGGTCGGCTGGCCTGTGACAGGGCTGCCCGAGTTCTTCATCGGATAGCCTTCATGCTTGGGCAGCAGTGCTGGGTTGGCTGAAGCCATGGAAAGACCGAACAGAACTGCGGAGGCTGTGGCAACTACAGCAGTGACAAGTTTCATACCCGTTCTCCCTTTGATATAGAAGAGTGAATGAGGATCATACAACAACGGCGTAGCTTCGTTATAAAAGGGCACCCATCGAATCATAGCGATCGGTAGCCGTTTCTGTCAAACAGGCAATGCCTTCCGAGGGTGAGTCGAGATGAAGAGGCTCGGGTCAACCTGGCCGGCGCGGAGGTCGCCGACCTCGTCCACGGTGGCGGAACGCTGGTCCTCGACTGACACCAGGGAGGCGGATGGTCACAGTAGTGCCTTCATCGGTCGCACTGCCGATCGCAATCGTCCCATGGTGTTCCTCGATGATTTTCTTGACGCTGGGCAGTCCTAGCCCGATGCCAGACCGCTTCGTCGTGAAAAACGGCTCGAAGACTTTATCCACGATTTCGGCTGGGATCGGCACTCCGTTGTTCTTGATCAGAATCTGCACCTCGAATCCGCGCCCAGCCCGATGTTGCGTGACGGCGATCGCGAGATGACCACCTGGAGACATGGCCTCACAGGCGTTTCTGAAAATGCTCAAGAAGGCCTGCTGAAGCTTCGCTTCATCACCACGCACGGGAGCGATGATATTGGCATAGTCTTTCGTGACTTGAATGCGCGTTGCCTCAAGATCGGTTCCGACTACCACCAACGCACTCTCAAGCACTTCTGGAATTCGGCAGAGATGCCGGTTTAGCTCCAGCGGCTTGGCGAAATCGAGGATTTCGTTAAGGATCGCCTCGATCCGGATCAAGTCGCGCATGGCGTTTTCCACCCGTGTCTGAGGATCGAAATCAAGAATCCCCTCACCGGTCACTTCTTCCAATTGCGATCGTATGGAGGCCAAAGGTTCACGGATCTCCGTCGCCAAAAATGCACTGAACTCCCCGATTGCCGATTGGCGTTCTTGCTTTCTGATACTCGGCTCGGAAGGTGTCGACGAAACGGCCTGAGGACTTGGTGACCCAATCTCAGTGGGCGGAGCCGGGGCAGGGGCTTGAGGCACCGGTGCTTGTAAGAGATCGGCAAGTTGAACGATCGTAGGTTCCAGCGTGCGGGCATCGGTCGTTTGATAGCGTTCCGGATCCTTTGCCCCCAGTGTGAGGGTGCCGCCGACTTGCCCTTTGACGAAAAATGGGATGACGAGGGATGACTGAAAGCGGTCCTTAAAAAGCTGTTTGTGATCGAGAAAGCGGCCCTGAGTAGAGGCCAGGTCATGATCCACGCGCGGCTTGCGGTGGCGCACGGCCCATCCGGCGGCAGAACTATCCAGCGTGAGACGTTGACCGGGCTTCAGGTCCTTCTTCGCGTCCCGTTGATCAGCCTTGACATCACCAACAACTCCCAAGACTTCCACATTTCCCGCCAGCGGATCGTAGTAACAGGCCCAGGCCCGGTCGTAGGCCACGGACTGGTAGGCTTCCGTGAGGACTGCCTCAACCTTCGCCTGCAGTTCGGGCGAGAAGTGCTTGATCATGGGCGGAAACAAGTCGCCCCCAGCTGGTTGGGGAGGCGCGGCTTCCTGCGTCACGTAAGGACGGCTGAGTACCGCAGCGGTATTGAACAAACCCTCGCGATCCAATGCTTTGGTCATCCCCTCGCACATCTGGTCTAGCTGTGATCGGTCTTTCTTGGAAAAGGCCGCGCCTTCTTTCCTGCCGATCACCAGACAGCCGTATACACGAGTGAGATGGCGCAGGGGCACGACGAGCAAGGACTTGGCGCCGGGAGTAATCAACCGCAAACGGACGGTGCGCCCACTGTCGGAATCCGCTGTGTTTGGGCTCAGGGCTGCGGCGCTTTGTGTCGAAAGGGTACGGAGAATAGCTTGAACATCTCGAGGTGTAAACCCACGTGAGGCATGCTCGACGAGCGGGCCGTTTTCCTGGTGGAAGATTGCCGCCAGTACTGAATCCGTGCCGATCTCATTCAGCGCGGCATTCAACGTCCGTTGAAGAAGTGTTGCCGGAGCCGGTTTCGTTTGAGGAGTCGCCGTGGTCATACGTTTCAGTATAAGAGAGCGCATTGTAGCCGGATCGGTGACGAATAGCTACTCTCTCTGAGTAATCATGACATTCTGCGACCCGTTCGAATCGCTATCACGTGTGACAGGATAACAACGTCAGCGGGGTACTCTTTGGGCCAACACGAGAGATTGATTGTTATGAAGGAACGATGACCGTCAATCTCGCGGCATTTTGTCGGGATCGAGCTCAACCAACCGCAGGCGACCATTCCCGATATGATCCGTCTTATAAATACGAGGGCCGATCTGGATGGTTCCAACTAGAAGATTGCCGGTGATCACGAATGTAAAATCGCCTTGTACGGGCGGTTTGAACGTTCCACGGATGACAGCGGTGTCGTTGATTCGAGAGACTGTGGAGGAGACGTCGAGTTCTGGGTTGGTATTGTCGAAGAGTTCAATGGTGATCCTGGGAAGGGGCCTGGCTCCTGCATCCTTGAGAACTTTAAGGAGAGAAAGGTCCAACGCAATTTCTCGATCGTGGAGTATCCATGGCTTCTTCGGTGTTTGAGGCTGGGTAATCGGCGGAGGATTCAGAACGGTGTGCCATAGGCTTTTTGGTCCGGATAACTCGTCGGCCCGCACCATTGGGCCGGCGAGGCTACCTAACAGCAGGGTAAGGAGAAGAAGGTTGAGTTGTCGAACGGCTGATTGTGGTTTTGAGTCACACATGGTGTTTCTTCATTTCGATCCCATCTCGTGATGTCTGTGGGAGTCAAGAGCAGGGAGAACCGACACTCGATCCTCCCTGCATCCTATCAGTTAAGGAGTTAGCGCGGGAGACTTTCCGCGCGATGTTCCCGGAGCATCTTTTCGAGGCTTGTTGGGAGCATTGTCACCCATGTCGTCATCTGAGTCATCGTCTGCATCATCGTCGAGGTCGTCTCGAGAGTCAGGACGGACGTCTCTCAATCCACTCGGTGCGGTGGCAGCAGAGGTCGTGGTGCTTGCGCGCCAGGCGGCAATGACATTTCGAACTTCGTTCATCGAACGGGCATTGTCCGCAGACTTGGAAGGATTGATTGCGTAATCGATTCCGGCTGGTCGGCCGTTGATCAGGATCTTCGGGTTGGAAAAATACTTGACCCGTGGGCATGACACGGTCGGGCAGGGGTAGGCCATAATCGTCCGAAATTTTCCAATTGGGTCCCGATAGCCATAGGAGTAGGGGTAGACGCCTGTGCCTCCGGACTCCCGATCGTGGGCATCTCCCATATTGTGTCCCAGTTCATGGGTCAGGGTATTGTTCGAGACACAGTCGCGGTCTGTCACGCTAAAGGCGTAAGAGGCAAAACTCGCGCGCGGGCCGTTTGCCATAACATAGGCGATCCCACAGTAGCTTCCGCCGTTATCTACGATCAACGCAACCATATCGGCCTTGTATTGATCGCGTAAGGTATGCACCTGATCCATGAAGCCATCGCTCGTACTGCGGAGACGGACTAGATCGGTATTCATGTTGCCGGTTTCCGTATAGGCGACCTCGGCAGTCCGCACCAGACGGAGCCGCATGGCGATTTGGCTGTTTTGGTACGCTTGATTCGCCAGATCGACACTCATCGCAATCAACGCATTCATGGCGGACAGGCCACCCTGCTTGATCCGTGCCGTGGTGGTGTAGACGACCATCAGGTCGACGATGGTGTTCGTCGTTGTGGCGGCGGCTGTGGTGACGCTTTCGGTCGTGGCGGTTGTTTCGGAGTGCTTGAGTTTTGGTTCCGGTGCAGGAGGCTCTGCAGCGGTCCCATCGTCTGGTACAACGAGCGGATGGTGATCCGGACGCATGGCGTCGTCGTCAATTTCGACGAGACGATGACGGTTATCCTCGGTCGGCTCAATTTTGTAGAGCCGTTGACCTGAGACAATTGTCCCCGCCATCTTCTTGCCTCGTACAGACAAGGTAACATCGCTGTCCTGGTCACCTCGCACCCGCCCACGCCACACCTTCGCCTTATTACGATGGATTTCTGGTTCATCGAGTTCGAGTGTGCGTGTGCCGGTATCGAAGAGGTTCAGGGAGATGTCCTGTTTCGACTCTTTGCGGGAGAGTTTCATGGCTTCCAACGCAGCGGGATTGAGCCCCATTGTATGGTGTCGGCGCACCCATTGCTTCGAGAGCTGAGCCGGCGGAAACGCCTGGTCGATCGCAGGAGGGATACCGCTGGGTGTTTCCACAAAGAGCGGGACCGGCGATCCTGTTGATGCGCAGAGTCCAACCGTCGGAATGCTAAGGGTTGCAGCGAAGAGACCGAGGAGTATCGCGCGTGGAACCCAAGACGAACGGCGACGTGTTCGATGGCCTCTCGATGAGTGTTCCAATGGCAACATTGGCTTCATGTAACCTCCCATGTGTGTGTAAGTGAGTCAATGAGAGTATTCCAAAGCAAGGCGCATGCCGCCTTGTGCGACGACTCATACTCAACGGCTCGAGCTCACACTTTATGCAGTATCAACTGTGTTCAACGTTGGTACATACAGTATTTGCTGGTGAACGGAGTAGAAAGCTTTTGCGCAACATGTAAAAAGTGAAGGTTGTGCCATACGTAGAAACGCAAGCGGTGGTTGGTCGCTCGTCCTTGGAAGGTAAGTAATTCACCAGATCAGGCCTCGGGGGATGCTCCGAGCCTTCCAGTCGTGTCCATGAGAGGGCCTGTCATCGAAGAATCGTCAGTGACAGGCGATGGTCTCACCCAGATCCACCCCGTGCAGTACTCACTGGGTGACGAAGGCCCTCGGCATATTCCAGATCACTGATATTCAGGAGTCTTCATCACTTATGGATGGGTGAACAATAATAACTGGAGAGAGATTCGTTGGTATGCATGTGGATCCATGAACAGAAGTAAAAGGCATGAGAATCGGAGGCGCCTTGGATTCTAGATAGAGAAACAATTCTCATAATAAGACAGAAAGGAAGGGGGCGCCATGTTTGAGGATATTGCGATGATAACAACCTTGGCCTCGATCAATATGCTCGCGCTGTTCATGTATGACATCGGTCGATCAGGACAGAAAGAGACTACCGGAATCATGTCGCGTATGAGCATCGAGATGAATAACGTGCGAATCGGCAAGAGTATGGACGCGTAATGGTCACTGGTTCTTTTTCAAAGGGTATGGCATGCCGATGCCGTATTTCGGCCCGCCATCATGATTTCCTGGAGGCTACCGGTATCCCTTCTTTATCACTGCGTGGGCTCAATCAGGATTGATGATCTTGGGTGGCCGACGAGGTTCCTCCTGAAGATCAGGAGGAAGACGGCGGTCAACCGTCCAGCCGTTGAGGACTGTTGTGACCAAACTGATGACCAGCGCACCACCGACGGAAGCCCAGAATCCTGAGACCGTGAACCCCTTCACGAAAAACGCGGTCAGTTCAAGCAGCAGCGCGTTCAGCACCACCAGAAAGAGTCCAAGCGTAACGACGATCAGCGGCAACGTGAGCAGAAACAGGATGGGGCGAAGGATCAAGTTTAAGAAGGTCAAGACCAGTACGGCGGCCATACCGGCACCGAAACTGTTGGCCTCCAATCCTGGAACAATGGCGATGGCCAGGAAGACGGCGATACCGGTGATGAACACCCGCATAAAGGCCTGGCGTAACCCACCGTGAAAGGGCGACTCATGGACGGCTCGTGCGAAGCGAAGGGTCGGCATGGCTTATCGTGGAGGTGGAGGAATGCTGCCCGGTGAATAGTGCACGACCGTCGCGGTGACTTTCTTGTTTTTCTCATCTCTTGACGCTTCGATGATGACGCGGTCGCCTACGGCAGGTGGGTCGAGTGATTTCGGGTTGTTTTTGTTCTTGTATTTGACCTGCTTGGTCAGCAGGACTGATACGACCTGTCCTTTCGCAGTTTTCACCTCAATGTGCTTCTCATCGATGGATGTCACGATCCCCAGCACGTGCAGGAGTTCTGGTACGGGGGCTAACGCCAGCAGGCAGAACGATAAGGCGGTGAGGAGCAGGATACCGCCTGAGGGAGATCGACTGCGACCTGGTCCCACCGCATGATCGAACACAGTATGCCCGTGTCGGGAGTGGTCCCGATCAACCGGGTGTGAGTACATCTGTCTGGCCATTGCGATGATTCCCTTTGGCATGACACTCATCTGACTATACAAATTCTTTGGGCTGAATGTCACCCTGCTGTTTGGCATGGTGTATGGAGTGGCGGATAACCAGGCGAGTGGTCAAGATCATAAGGACCGGGAGATGCATCAGCAACCCGCTGATACCCATGAACGTTTCACCGATCCAAAATGTCATGCCGAGGTTAAAGGCTAGGACGCCGTAATATAACCCGATCCCGAGTAGGAGGCGCTGAGTCATCGATGGAGATATTGTGAGTGAAGCGAGTCGTTGATCCAATGGAGCATACAGCGCCAGCGAAATCAGTCCGACGACCGCCCATCCCACATAGTTCGCGAAGGGGACGCCGAAGTGCCACCCTGGATCAGGGTAGTCATAAATTTTCCCCAAGAACCAACGGTCACCACGCAGGGCTACGGGATCGATCACCATATCGATGAAGGCAAACAGCAAGGCAGTCAGGCCAGAAATCGCCAAACTTGTGCGGACGGTTAGATCGAAGCGTAGGGGCTTGAGAGGAGACCGGTCGTTCTTCAACGTAACATCAAACGGAAGTAGGAGCCCAAGTGCCACACAGTAGGCGGCAAAGAGGAGGAAGCTGAATGAGATGGAATCCATGAACGGCACGTCAAAAAAATAGAGCTCTTGTCCGATCGTCGAACCATTATAGAAGTACCACCCAAAGGGGATGCCGGTTCTGGTCGACGAAAATTCACAGACAAAGGCAGTCGCCCAACTAATAAGCCAGAACCGCCAGGTTCGTGGCCAGCCGATCAGCTTGATGGCGGAAAAGAGAAAGGCGGCAAGAAAAATAAAGACATAGGGTCGGAGGAGAATGGTCTTGAAAAAGAGGACGAGGTGTTCCATTCAATGGGAGTTCGAGGTGGCCGTTATGCGTACCCGTGGGCTTTGAACCACCGGACGGCCTTGCCCAGGGCAACTTCGGGAGGATGCTGCGGCAGTCCGAGTTCTCGGATTGCCTTGCTGCAGTCATAGTGCATCTTGTATTTGGCCATCTTCACGCCTTCCAGCGGAATGCGCGGAGGGAGACCCGTCACATTGGCAAACCAGTGATTGAGGTAGGCGAGCGGAAGCACCGCACCCCGTGGGAGTTTTACGGATGGCGCTTTGAGCCCGGTCAATCGGCTGAGGATCTCAAACACTTCACGAAGCAAGAGATTCGTAGAGCCGAGAATATACCGTTCGCCCTGGCGGCCTTTCTCCATCGCGAGCAGATGGCCGGTCGCGACGTCATCCACATCGATGATGTTCATCCCGGTTTCGATGTAGGCCGGCATTCGCCCCTTCATGAAATCGACAATCACCTGGCCGGTGGGCGTCGGTTTGACGTCGCCCTCTCCGACTGGAGCGCTGGGATTGACGATGACCACCGGCAAGCCTTCCTTGGCCAGCTTGTGCACCTCTTGTTCAGCCAAGTATTTTGAACGCTTATAGTGACCGGCCATTTGTTCGAGAGAGACCGGTGTCTCTTCTGTTCCGAGCCCCCCACCAGGTGGTAAGCCGATGGCCCCGATGGTGCTGCAATAGACGGTCCGTTCCACGCCAACCTCGCGTGCAGCCTCCAGTAGATTTCTGGTGCCGACCACGTTAACGTCGTAAAAGATGGAGGGGTCTTTGGCCCAGAGGGCGTAGTGTGCCGCGACGTGGTAGAGGTGGCGGCAGTTGCTGAGCGCGACGCGAAGTGATGCGGGGTCGCGCAAATCCCCTGCGGCTCGTTCTACCGGAAGACCCTGTAGGTTTGTGAGGTCGGCTTCAGGTCGCGCCAAGACACGAACCTCGACCCCGGCTCGTACAAGGGCCCTGGCAACCGCAGCTCCAACAAACCCGGTTGCGCCTGTGACGAGAGCTTTCATTGAGGAGAGCGAACGGCCGGTGGCGCATAACTGACAGCAAAAAATCCTAATCCTATGTTTGCGCCATAAGCCATATGCGATGAGCTCTTAGTTTTTGCGAGCCGTGATATATCGCGCGATCTCGCGCAGCGGGTCGGCAGAGGGGCCGAAGGACGATAAGTGGGTGATCGCGCGAGTGACACAGTCGTCGGCCAGCTTCTTTGCTCCGTCCACTCCGTAGAATGTGGGATAGGTTTTCTTCCCACGTTCCGCATCGGTATTAGGATTCTTCCCCAACTCTTCACGAGTGCCGGTGACGTTCAGCACGTCATCCGCGATTTGAAATGCCAGGCCGATGTCTTCGGCATAGCCGGTCATGTCATCGAGTTGGCGGTCGTTGGCCCCGGCGGCAATGGCGCCCATGCGGACCGCAGCGCGCATCAGCATGCCGGTTTTATGCTTGTGAATATTCTGAAGGGTCGGGAGGTCGATGTCTTTATTCTCAGCCTGGATGTCGAACACTTGGCCACCCACCATGCCCATATTGCCGGACCCAAAGGCCAATTCCTGAATGATACGGACTTGCCGCAAGGGATCGCAGCCTTTCATAAGATCCGGTCGGCTGACCAAGTCGAAGGCCATCGTCAGGAGTGCGTCGCCGGCGAGGATGGCCATGGCTTCGCCATAGACTTTATGGTTCGTTGGTTTTCCACGACGAAAATCGTCGTTGTCCATTGCGGGCAGGTCATCGTGGATTAGCGAGTAGGTGTGGATGAGCTCCAAGGAACAGGCAACAGCCATCAGGCCGGGAGGTGTCTGGTCCAGGGCCTGCGCCGCCGCGATCGTCAAAATCGGTCGGACTCGTTTCCCGCCGGCCATCAGGCTGTAGCGCAGACTCTCATGCAGCGTCGTCGGTGGGGTGATGGACGGAGGCGCGATGAAGTCCAGAAATCGATCAACGTCGATCCGCGTTTGTTCAAGGTAGTCGGCGATGTTCATGACGTTCGTCTTTCCAGCTGATCGGCCAATTCGCGCGGAGAGTAACAAACGATCTGAAGGGTGTCAAACATATGAGGATGGGGTAACTGATACGTTATCGTCTCTCTGGCAGGCTTCACAAGCCATCGGGCGTGAACGAGGAGAGCGGAGGTTCATTCTGATCGCTCGGCCGAAGGATTCCAAAGGGTAGCGAGTGAGACGGAGGTTGACACTTGTCGCAACAATGGATTAGGACTTCAGGCGTTGCCACCAGGAGAATCTCTGCTTCCGAGAAGTCTTCGCAGTTGAGTTTAAATGATGTTCCGGAGCTTGCTAAGGGAAACCTTAGTCCCACTACTCCACCGAGACAATGATGACGTTGGGGATCCTAAATCGCTACAGACTGGATGATTGTCATAGTCGCTCAGAGGAACCTACTGCATGTTTGACCGTTACAAGTAAGGAGGCTATACGTGCGAAACCTTAGCCGAGAATGTAGCTATACTCTCAATGCAATTGTACTCGTGATAGGAGGCCTATTACTTGGAGGAGGAAGCATTTGGAATGGCTCCATAGTCCAGGCTCACGAGAGTCACGGGCATGGAAATGGTGAAAAGGAAAAGACTCTCTACGTTTGGGCTGGCGATCAGAACCGAGAAAAGCCTGATTTTTTGGCGGTGGTCGATTTCAACGAACATTCCGACAACTATGGTCGAATCATCCGAACAGTGCCGATCCCGCCGCCTGGAAATGTAGGAAATGAGCCACACCATTGTCACCTGTCTGCCGACAAGAACATCCTCGCCTGTGGCGGGCTATTGAGTGTGTTGAAAGGGCAGAACGGCATTTTCTTTTTTGATGTCTCGGATGCACGTCACCCACGATTTCTGTTTTCGAAAAGTGCTCCGAATTCAAGCATTACCGATGATTTCTTGCCCTTGCCTCATGGGGGATTTCTCGTCACGCAGATGGGTTCGGCGACCGGGGGAACGCCGGGTCAACTTGCTGAATTTGACCGGAATCTTCAATTCATCGCGGAGTATCCGGGTGTTCCTGGCGTCACTCCGTTCGAGGCGCCACTCGATGGCTCATCGTTGGAAGGTTTCAATCCACATGGGATTTCGGCTGATTTTACGCATAATCGGCTCGTCACTACTGACTTCATCAACCCCGTCACTACCTTGAATGTCTGGCCTGGTCCAGTTGAACTACGCGGTGCGTTACGGTTTTGGGATTTGGCCAAGCGCCAGATCGTCCGAACCGTCATGCTGCCGGAGACGCTCGGATCCATGGATGTGAAGCTCATCCCAGGCGATCCACATGGACGGGCTATCACCGTGAACATGTTTAGTGGGCTGGTCTATACGGTGGATCCTACTGATGGGAGAGTTGTCCAGGCGTTCGACTGCGATGATATAGTCCCGCATATCGAAGTACCTACCGACGGTGGTATGGTCCAGCTTCTCGCTATGCCTAAGCGTGGTGACCGCCTCATTTTTGCGTCATTTGAGGCTGGGCAAGTCGGCATGTTGGATATCAGTGATGTTGAGCATTTTACCCAAAAGTCGGTGGTAACTCTCGGCAAAAATACAGGTCCCCACAGCATTCACCTGACTCAGGATGATTCACGCCTTGTGGTCACAGACTATTTCCTCAATGAGGATGGTTTCGGTAAGATTCATTTTGAAGGGGATCATAAGGTCAACGTGATTAAGGTTACTCATGACACCCTAACACTGGATACCCGCTTTAATTTGGACTTCAATACAGCGTTCGCATTCCCTGCAAGGCCGCATGGTGTCGCAATGAAGTAGACCGTCCGGAAACAAAGCTATTGTGCCCTTGAGACAGTTCTTGACCATCTCACGAGGAGTCAGTAATGGAGATTTGCCAGCGTTCCTGTGTGCTTACGATAGCATCTCTGGTCTCCACGCTTGCTATTTTTCCCCTCAGTAGTAGCCAAGCGGATGACACGATTCAACCGGGGCAGTGGCGTACCAAAGAAGAAGTGTTGGAAATGATCAATCCTTTGCTTGACCCCGAAATGATTGAGAAACGTAAGTCGAAGCCAATGACCGTAGAGTTTTGCGTGAGCTCGAACAGTCTTCAGGCCTTAGTCATCGGGAAAGAGGATAAGCTGGGGCTGTGCAATGGGCCAATTGACATAGGTAAGGGAAAGATCTCGATCCAGATCACATGTACGACAGGACTCGGCAAGAGTACGCAGAAAATCGACGGGACCTATACCTCCACAAAAATAGAGAGAACTCGCGAGAGCATAACGGATAGCCCTAAGGGGCAGATTCACACCAAAACCAGAGCGGTGCTTGAACGGATCGGGGAATGTAAGCCATAGGCAAGGTACTGCGTGGCGAGAGGGCGGATAGTTGCCGTCAAATGCTATTACTGAAGACCTCCTCTTCCTGTAAGTTTGCTGTAGGGAGCTTGGCGGAAGATTTAGAGGTTGTCATGTCGGCTGAGGCCCTGCTTCCTCTTGCTTGTTTTTCACGCGATTGCCCCGCTATACTGCCGCCCCATGAGTATTCGAAAAGCTGGTGGTGAGTGGGAGCCGATGACGCTTCCAGTTTTGGCGCGTCTCTGTCGGGTGTGCCAAGAGGATCTTTATCGGGACAAAACCATGCTTCGCGGAGGCTGGTCCCGATGTACGGTCTGTGACGAATTTGTCCATTACAGTTGTCTTGCCAGTGGGAAAGTCTCTTTTTTGAAAGCCAGACCGCGGGTGTGCAAGGCCTGCCGTGCCGTGCGGGAGGGAGGTCCTGTTCCTTCGCTCAACAACGATGGGTCCCCCGCGGCAGTCATGCCTTGAGTTCTGGTTCTCTTCTGCTCCTGTCCGATTTCTAGAAGGGGTCAGCTGAACAATTGGTGAGGGGCTTATAGCCTACTCACCGTTGACTGAGGCGATCATGACACAGGTGATTCGCAGTGGGGCGTTTCTCCAGCAGTGCTGGTCGGTTCATCCCCTCTGTGTGACGGTCAAGCGAATGACCGAAGAGAACGCGGTGGTTCTCCTCTGCAGTTCCTGCAAGTCGGCCCATTATCTGAGTATTGCAACTGTCACAGCGATTGCCTCGTCAGCGCAGCAGGCGGCGGTAGAAGTGGCTTCCCGAGACGAACCGCCTGGGGAAGACTATCTCAAGGCCTGCGTCGCTTCCCATGCTGCCTCGCTCACGCTTCGGGAGATGGATGTATTCCAAGATTTGGTGCGGCTTCGTTGTGCCGACTGCCGGCGTTTATACGATGTGATGGTTTCGGCATTTGAAACGCGCCAAAAGTAGATGGGAGCTGTCAGCTGGTAACCAGAATAGGCGAGTTCCTTCCCCTGTGATGCTATGCCTCAGTCACTTGTCTTCACCGATGATGAGACGACGTTGCTGGCCGATACGCAGTTGTTTCGAAAAAAGGCTGCCGTCACGGCGAAGATCCGACGCATGCTGGAAGGGACGCGTCAAGCACTACAGGCCGATCTTGACGCTGTCACGCTCGTCAGTCCTCCCGGTTTTGACTCAAAGGTCCATCAACTGGTGAAAGGGGAGCATCTGGAAGATTTCCCCTATCAGTACCTTGATTACCCCAAACACTTCCAGGGGGGGAATACGTTCACGTTTCGGACGTTGGTCTGGTGGGGACATTACGTGGTGTGCGCCATGCTGTTGGAAGGCGATGGCCTTCGGCACTATAAGCAACAACTTCTTGGGCGATTTCACCAAGTGGCGGGAAGAGGGTTGGAATTGTCGCTGGCCCCGGCGCTTTGGGAGTGGAAACGCGGAGAGGGGTATACCTTTCCGATCACGCATGACCGAAAGGCCCAGATTGCAGCTATCGTAGCCGAGCGATCACTGATCAAGGTGCTGCGGTGTGTTTCTTTTGAGGACCTACGCATTCGGAATGGGGAACTCCCTCATATTGCCTGTGAGACATTTCGGACGATACTTCCCATCATTATTCACTAACCATGTAATCCTAATTGTCTCCGAGGCTCAACTTGGGTAGACTGTGCCCACTACTATGTCCCAACTTTGACAGGGAGGCGCCTGTGAAGCCATCGTCGTTGCGAGTTCTTGGCTGTGCCATTATGGTGGCGGCTATGTTGGCTGGTTGTCGGGGAACGGGAGAGGTCCGGACTCTCGACTTGCGTGAAAAGCTGCCAATGGTACAGGTGACCGACATCGAGCCGGTCAAGATCGTCATTGAACCCTTTGAGGATCGACGGACGGACAAAAGCCGTGTCGGGACACGCACACATCTTTGGGGGGGAACGACGTATTTCAATGTGCCGGGCGATCGACTCGCCGAGATGCTCACGCAGCGGCTCGCCGACCGATTGAAAACCCGTGGGTGGAATGATCGTGTCTGGAACGTGCGTGTCGCTCCGGCCGGCGCGGTGCCCGACGCGGACATCGTTATCACTGGACAGGTCCAAGATTTCTCGGCGAGCGCCAAGAGCCGGGTCTTTTCGACGGTGATCGAAACCAGCAGCCGCTTTCACGTACAGGCGCAAAATCAGTCGGATCACAGCACCACCATTCGAAGAGTGGAAGGGGCCCGGTCGCGAACCGTCTTTTGGTTCAACAATGACGACGTGCAGGAGCAACTCTCCGCCACCTTACGGGATGGAATCGAGCGGCTGCTGGGCGACACGATGATCGAGCGTAAGGCGTTGAGGTCGGTACGGCAGAAATGAGCAGAGACGCCCATCGAATCCGATGTGGGTGCCAGTGTGCGCATCATGCGGTCTCTGATCTCGGGGCACGCTAAAGGAAGTGATCCGTGCGAGAGCGGCGGTGGGAAACGACGGCGCCATTGAGTTTTCAGCAAGCTCTCGCAGTCGGGGAACGGCTGGCGGCTCTGGGGTTGAAACCTGTCTCGCCGGCTCAGGATGTCATCTGTTATGTCGAGGAATGG
>WBZP01002171.1_pt1 | contig 22938 bp, 26 predicted proteins | sample 5204301 | NCBI WGS metagenome assembly WBZP01 (sample SAMN12412401, study PRJNA552823) | activated sludge metagenome | isolation source: activated sludge from nitrification reactor of wastewater treatment plant... | place: USA: Pennsylvania | collected 2017 | reverse complement strand
TGATCGACAGAACGCACCAAAGCACATGTGGGGCGCACCCTTTGGGGGTGCGCCCCACATGTGCTTTGCCGAAAGCGATGAACTGCGGACGCCGTGGCAGTCCACATCAGCATCCCCACATTCACACCCTGCCTCTGCTTCGACAACGACCTGGAAGGGGCCGCGAAGTTCTACGTCTCGGCCTTGCCGGATTCGTCCATGCAGGGGTTCACGCCGTACACCGATCCCTGAACCGGCGAAAGCGACTCTGTCGCCTACGGCACGTTCGTGCTCGACGGTCAGCGCTTCATGGGGATCAACGGGGTATTTCACCGAGGCGGTGTCCTTCGAGGGCCGGTGCGCCGACCGGGCCGAGGTCGACTACTACCGGGATGCGCTGCGCGCAGTCGGTGGTGGGGAATCGCAGTGCGGCTGGCTCGATGCAGCCGTCGCCTGCATGTAGGTCAGATCGCCGGACCCAGCAGGTCGTCGGCATCCTTGATGACGTAGCCGTAGCCCTGCTCGGCCAGGAAGCGCTGCCGGTGCGCCGCGTACTCGGCGTCCAGGCTGTCGCGGGCCACCACCGAGTAGAACACCGCGCCGCCGCCATCGGCTTTGGGTCGCAACAGCCGTCCTAGCCGCTGCGCCTCCTCCTGGCGCGAGCCGAAGGTGCCCGAAACCTGCACGGCCACAGATGCTTCCGGTAGGTCGATGGAGAAGTTGGCCACCTTCGACACCACCAGCCGGCGGATCTCGCCACGTCGGAACGCATCGAAGAGAGCTTCGCGTTCGGCGTTCTTGGTGGCCCCCTGGATCACCGGCGCATCCAGTTCGGCTCCCAATTCGTCGAGCTGATCGAGATACGCGCCGATCACCAGCGTCGGCTCATCGGGGTGGCGTTCCAGGATTGACTTGACCACCGCGATCTTCGAATGCGCGGTGGAGCACAACTTGTAGCGCTCCTCGGGTTCGGCCGTCGCGTACGTCATCCGCTCGTTGTCGGTCATCGTGACCCGGACCTCGATGCACTCGGCGGGGGCGATCCAGCCCTGGGCCTCGATGTCCTTCCACGGCGCGTCGTAGCGCTTCGGCCCGATCAGGGAGAACACGTCGCCCTCGCGGCCGTCCTCCCGGATCAGCGTCGCGGTCAGGCCGAGCCGGCGCCGCGACTGCAGATCGGCGGTCATCCGGAACACCGGTGCGGGCAGCAGGTGCACCTCGTCGTAGATGATCAGGCCCCAGTCCCGGCTGTCGAACAGCTCGAGGTGCTTGTATTCACCCTTGGTGCGCCGGGTGATCACCTGGTAGGTCGCAATGGTGACCGGGCGGATCTCCTTGCGTTCGCCCGAGTACTCGCCGATCTCCTCCTCGGTAAGCGAGGTGCGGGCGATCAGCTCGCGCTTCCACTGCCGGCCGGCGACGGTGTTGGTGACCAGGATCAGCGTCGTGGCTCCCGCCTTTGCCATGGCCGCGGCGCCGACGATGGTCTTGCCCGCGCCGCACGGCAGCACCACCACACCCGAGCCGCCCGCCCAGAACGAGTCGGCGGCCATCTCCTGGTAGTCGCGTAACTCCCAGCCGTCCTGGCGGAGGCTGATGGCGTGGGCCTCGCCGTCGACGTACCCGGCGAGATCCTCTGCCGGCCAACCGATCTTGAGCAGCATCTGCTTGACCCGGCCGCGCTCGGACGGGTGCACGATCACGGTGTCGTCGTCGATGCGGGCGCCGAGCATCGGCGTGATCTTCTTGTTCCGCAGCACCTCTTCGAGGACCGCGCGATCCAGGCTGACCAGTGTCAGGCCGTGCGCCGGATGTTTGACCAGCTGCAGGCGGCCGTACCGGGCCATGGTGTCGACGATGTCGACCAGCAGCGGCTGCGGAACCGCGTACCGGGAGAAGCTGACGAGGGCGTCGACCACCTGCTCGGCATCGTGGCCGGCGGCGCGGGCGTTCCAGAGCGCTAGTGGGGTGATGCGGTAGGTGTGCACATGCTCGGGAGCCCGCTCGAGCTCGGCGAACGGGGCGATGGCGGCCCGGGCGGCACCGGCCTGCTCATGGTCCACCTCGAGCAGGACGGTCTTGTCGGACTGGACGATCAGCGGTCCGTCGGTCATCTGAACACTATATTTGCGATCCCGACAAGCTAACCGTCCGCGGCGACCACCGAGGTCACCCGGTGTACGGCGAAGTCCCGCACCCGCCCGGAGGCCGAATCGAAGGCCACCAGCTGCCCGCCTCGGACGTTGATCGGGGACACCACCCGCTGGGTCGCGACACCGGCGGCGTCGGTATAGCCGATCACCACGTCGACCTGCTGCACGGCCGCCTGCTGCAGCAACGTCATGGCGCGCGACGGATCGAGCTTGCCGTTGCCGAACGGTGCGGTCACCACCTTGCGCAGCACGGCCACCACACCGGCCAGGGTGTCGCGATTGGGCGTGGTCGGCGTGGGCCGGTACAACCGGCGGTACTGTGGAGTGGGCACCCGGGCGCCGCGGGGCCGCAGATCGACGACCGCGCCGGTCGAGTCCTCGGCCGCCGGGGCCAGGCCCGCCGACCGCAGCGCGTCGAGGACGTCACCGATCGACGCCTGCGAAACCGCCACCGTGGGGGCCAGCAACCGCAGCTGCAGGACCTGGGCGGCCGGGGCCGCGATCGCCTGCGTCAGCAACGCGGGATCCTCGCAGCGCACGAACGACGAGGCCATCCCCACCCGCAGCTGACCGTGCCGGCGCGCCACGTCGTCGATCAGATAGGTCAGCCCCTGCGGGACGGGGGTCCGGGAATGCTTCTTGAAGAACGCGTGCAGCAGCCCGGCACTGCGCCCGGTGTCCAGGGCATGCCGGATCGACGCCTCGCTGATGCGGTAAACCCTTGCCGCACCGGCAGATTCGATGGTCGCGACCACGTCGAGTTCGTCGGCCAGATCGCGGATCAGCGGACCCGGGACCACCACGGTGAGGTCGGCCTGCAGCAGGAAGTGGTTGATGGGTGCGGGCAGCGCTCTGGTCATCGCCGTCACCGCTGCATCGGTGTCGCCGGCCAGCAGGGCGCGCGCCGGCGTGCTGATCGCGCCGCGGCCCACGACGCCCAGGGCGTGCGCTTCGTCGAGCAGATGGCCGACGGGTTCGGGTTGCAGCCGCGCCGCCCACCGGGGGCGCCGCCAGATCATCGCGCGGGAAGCGGCCTCGGCGTCGGTGGCGGTGCCGGGCGGCAGGTCGGCCAGCAGCGTCAACAGCAGCCGGCGATCCAGCGGCGCGGCCGTCGAGTACAGCGAATCCGACAGTGCCCCATAGGGTTTACCCTCGGGGTTGCGGCTCCCGATCAGCCCGGGCCGGGCCGGGAGATCCAGCCATGTGTCGGCCAGCAGTTGCCAGCGCTCGGCCGTCGGCGCCTCCGCGAACCGGTCGGCGGCCACCGTCGGGGCCCAGTAGGGTCCGGCCCCGGCGGGACCGTCCTGGGGTTCCGGATCGGGAATGCCGCTGTGGATCAAGCCTGCGGCAGAAGCGATTTCGAGGATCAGTCCCAGCCGGACCTCGTCGATCCCCGTGGTCTTGGCGACTCGTTTGAGGTCCCGCACACCGAGGCCGCCGCTGCGCAGCTCGGCGATGGGCGCCGCGCCCAGCGCCTCGATCACGACCTCGAACTGGTGCAGGATCTCGATCACCGCCCCGGCGGCCGTCGCGTCGGCGTCGTGGGCTCCCTTGGCGCCGGCGCTACCGGTGGCCGGGTCCGGCGCGCTGAATCGCACCGGTCCGGCGAGGTCGCCGCGCAGCACCTGCGCGACCTGCCGGGGCAGGATCACCGTTTCCTCGTCGACGGCCCGCAGCAGCCCGGCCGCCAGCAGGCGCTGCACCGGTCGGTCCCCGGGCGTGCCGGGGGCCGCGTCGCGGGTGCGCCCGATCGGCGAGCCCTCCAGCAGTCGGTGCAGCAGCTCGGTCTCCGGTGCGTCCAGCTGTGCGATCCGCTCGGCGATATCGGTGGGGTCGGCCGACGGATCCTCCAGCACCACCTGCCCGGGGTACCAGGGCAGCCCGGCGCTGGCCTCGACGGCCACCCGCAGCAGTTCGTCGCCCCAGACCAGTGCCCGGTCGCGCAGGTCGGCGACGGCGGCGGCCACCGCAGGCTCCTCGGCCCGACTGCCGATCAGGTCGACCAGCGCGGGGTAGGCGACGGGCTGGACGTTGGCGTGCAGGGTCAGCAAGGCATCCAGTACCGCGAGTCGCAGAAAGTCCAGGTCATCGGCGGCAGCCTTGACCGACTGGCGCGCCTGGGCGCGCGCGGCCAGCGCCGAGATGCTGCCCGGGGGCGGCTGGGTGAGATCGGGCCGAAGCTCGAGCAGCCGGATCAGCCGATCGTCGGGAAGGTCGGCCAGCCAGGCGCCGAGGGGCACACCCGTGGTGTGTTTGGTCATTGCCGACCAGCGTAAAACAGCCTCTGTTACGCGCCAGTTCTTCATAACTGTCACAATGACTGCCGTGGCTGACATTGTTGAGACCAAGACGGGGCGCTACGTCGATCCAGGCTGGCCCACCACCGACCCCGACGACCACGCGGTGAGCGAGCTCGTCGCCGATCGCGTGGGAGCGCTGTCACCGTTCGGGGAGACCACCTTCCCGCTGCCGGCCGACGAACTGCCCTATCTGCACCCGGTCACCGTCGTCAACAAGTAACCCCGTGGTCAGGGTGCCGGGCTCCCAGCCGCTGTCGCATCTCGACGAGCAGGGCGCCGCGCACATGGTGGACGTCTCGGAGAAGGCGGTCACCAAACGGACGGCGGTCGCTGCCGGCACGCTGCACACCACCGCCGAGGTGATCACGCTGATCTCCGCCGGCGGCCTGCCCAAGGGCGATGCCCTGGCAACCGCGCGGGTGGCCGCGATCCTGGCCGCCAAACGCACCAGCGACCTGATTCCGTTGTGCCACCATCTCGCGCTCACCGGGGTCGACATCGAATTCGAGATCGGCGCCGCCGACATCGCGATCACCGCGACGGTGAAGACCACCGACCGAACGGGCGTCGAGATGGAGGCACTGACGGCCGTCAGCGTGGCCGCACTGACGCTCTACGACATGATCAAGGCGGTCGACCGGGCAGCGCGCATCGACGACATCCGCATCCTGAGCAAGGCGGGCGGACGTACCGGAGAATGGACCAGATGACCCGCACTGGCCGAATCATCATCGCCTCCACCCGCGCCGCCGCCGGCATCTACGACGACCGCAGTGGTCCGATGATCGCCGAATGGTTTGTGGATCAAGGGTTTTCGAATCCCGGTGTGGTTGTGGTCCCCGACGGTGATCCGGTGGGCCGGGCGCTGCGCATCGCGGTTGCCGACGGTGTCGACGTGGTGATCACCTCCGGCGGCACCGGCATCTCGCCCACCGACGAGACGCCGGCCCAGACCAAGCCGCTGTTGGACTTCGAACTCCCCGGACTGGCCGAGGCGATCCGCCGCAGCGGGCTGCCCAAGGTGCCGACGGCCATCCTGTCCCGCGGGCTGGCCGGGGTGTCGGGTCAGACGCTGATCGTGAACCTGCCCGGCTCGCCGGGCGGCGTGCGCGACGGCCTGGACGTGCTCACCGGCGTCGTGCACCACGCGCTGGATCAGTTGGGCGGCGGGGATCACCCGCGATGACGGTGGTCCTGCGCAGTGCGCTGAGTCACGAGCCGATCTCCCTGATCGAGCACGAGCGGCTCGTCGCTCATCAGGCCGCCGGCGCGGTGGTCGGGTTCGCCGGTGTGGTGCGCGATCACGACGGGGGCCGTGGGGTCGTCCGTCTCGAATACTCCGCGCATCCCAGTGCCGAGCAGACCCTGGCCGAGGTACTTGCCGAGATCGGCGGCCGGGCGGCCGGGGTGCGGGCCATCGCCGCCAGCCACCGGGTGGGCATTTTGCAGATCGGCGATGCCGCTCTGGTCGCCGCGGTCTCCGCCGACCACCGCGGCGCGGCGTTCGAGACGTGCGCACGGCTGGTGGATGCGGTCAAGGAGCGGTTACCGGTGTGGAAGCACCAGTTCTTCGCCGACGGCACCGACGAATGGGTCAACTCGGCCTGAAATCCAATCAGCGCCCACTGCGACGAACATCGAGTTCGCGTCGCGGTAGGCGCTGACTGGATTCGGGGTGAGGCGTCAGGCCGGCGGCAGCGGCACCAGCGGCGCATCGCCGGGTGCTGCGGGCGCATCGCCGGGGGCCGGTGCAACCGGTACCAGGGGGGTGTTCGGCGCCGGCGGTCCGGCCGGCGCGGGCCCCTGTGCCGTCAGCGGCCGCTGGGCGATGGCCAGCAGCAGGGCATCCTTGCCGCTGATCTCCTGGGTCTGAACGGCCTGCCACAGTTCCTGCGCGTAGCTGCGGTACGGGCTGTCCTGCGGACCGGTCGGCTCGCCGGTGGTGCCCGGCGGCAGGTTCTCCGGGCTCGCCAGATGCGGCACGCCGTCCTCCGGTGCGGCCAGCGGCAGCACGCCGGGAACCGCCGGGTTGGCGGCGTCGGACGCCGGTGCGGCCAACGGCGCGAGCGGGTCGGGAGCGGCCACCGGCGCGGGTGCGGCCGCATCCGGACCGGGCAGCGGCGCGGGGACCGGGGTGCTCGGATCGGCCGGTGCGGGCGCCAGCGGGGCCCACCGCGCGGTGCTGACGACGACGGGTTCCTCACCGGGCGGGGGAGCGTCGACCGGCAGCGGCGCGTCCGCCGGCGGGGGAGCGTCGGCGGGTACGGGTGCGGGTGCGTCGGCCACCGGAGCCGGCAGGTCGGCCGGGGCGGGCGCGGGGGCTTCCGGAGCCGGGGCCGCGTCCAGCGGTGCGGGCGCTTCCGGCAGCACGGGTGCGTCCGGCAGAACCGGTGCGTCCGGCAGAACCGGTGCGGGCGCGTCGGGGGCCGGGGCGGCGTCCAGCGGTGCGGGTGCTTCCGGGGCGGGCGCGATATCGACGGGCGCGGGGGCCTCGGGCAGCACGGCGTCGACCGGTGCCACCTCGGGGGCGGGGGCAGGGGCTTCCGGGACCGGCAGGTCGGCCGGAGCCGGGGCCGGAGCTTCGGGAGCCGGGATGTCCATGGCGGCCGGGGTGACCACGGGGGCGTCCTGCGCGGGGGCCACGTTGGTGGCGGGTGCGGCGGTCACGTTGCGGGGACTGGCGCCGGAGAGTCCGGTGCCGCACACCGGCCACGCACCGCGGCCCTGGGAGGCCAGCACGCGCTCGGCGACGGCGATCTGCTCGTCCTTGGAGGCCAGGTTCGCCGCGGAGGCGTACTGGCCGCCGCCGTGGGACGACCAGGTGCCCGGCGAGAACTGCAGGCCGCCCTGGTAGCCGTTGCCGGTGTTGATCGCCCAGTTGCCGCCGGACTCGCAGCGGGCGACGGTGTCCCACTCTGCGTCGGTTGCCGCCGCCGCGTGGCCCGCCAGGGCCATGCCGCCGCCGCCCAGGACCGCGCCGGTGAAGGCGATCTTGGCGGCCTGCTTGGCCGGGGCTGATGTCGTGGGCTTGCGATGCCGTCCACTCATAGGTCAGCGAATCCTCTCTGCACACGCCTGCGAGGTCAGCTGTCGGGTTCGGGCTGGAGAGGTTGCCCGGCCGGTGGCTCCCGAGGGAACTACTCGGCTTCACCCCAAGAAGGAACGGCCTCGTTCCTTCGGGTCGATCTCGGCGGACCGGTTGGGTCCCCCGCCTCCATCCGCGATGGTTCGGTGGTGCCCCTGCCGTTACGGATGGAGTTCGGCGCGTACGGAGGGGAGGCCTGCCGCTGACTGACTCGCAGCTGGCTTGGCAGTGACGGTATCGGCTGCCCGGAGGTCCGTCATCTTTTGACAAACCGGGCGATTCTCGCTACGGCAAAACCTAAAGGGCTTCTAAAACGCCATTTGGGCGTCGCGTTTCACCTGTTCACGGAAGCCCGCTACCGCGGCGTAGCCAGCTCGTTATGCAAATGTTATGTGAGGTAAATCACATTAACCGCCGGCGAATGGCGGAAGAATATCGACAGTCTGCCCGGACTCCAGCTCAACGTGCAGATCGCGCACCGCGAGGCCGTCCCGAAGGTAAGAACACTTCTGCAACACCCGCCCCAACTGTCCATCGCGTCGCGTGAGAAGGTCGGTCAGATCGGCCAGGGTGGCACCCGTCGGGAGCGCCATGTCCTCCTCGTCGAGGCCGGCCGCGTCGCGCGCCGCGGCGAAGTACCGCACGGTCACCGTCACCTCAGCCGCCGATCGCACTCATCGGCCGGGTGGGCTGGACGAAGGCGGGATCGTTGATGCCGTGGCCGGCCGCCTTGGCCCACATCGCCGCCCGCCAGGCCGCCTCGAGCTCGTCGTCGCTGCCGCCCCCGCGCAGCAACCCCCGCAGATCGGTCTCCGTGGAGGCGAACAGGCAGTTCCGCACCTGACCGTCGGCGGTCAGGCGGGTGCGGTCGCAGGCGCCGCAGAACGGCTGCGACACCGAGGCGATGATGCCGACCGTCGCCGGTCCGCCGTCGATCAGCCACAGCTGGGCCGGCGCCGACCCGCGCGGGCGTGGGTCGGGGGTCAACGTGAAGTGCCGTCCCAGCACGGCCAGGATCTCGTCGGCCATCAGCGCGGTGCCGCGGTCCCACCGATGCTCGGCGTCCAGCGGCATCTGTTCGATCACCCGGAGGTGATATCCGCCGTCCCGGCTGAACCGCACCAACGGCACGACGTCGTCGCGCCCCGTGACCGGATCGAGCACGGCGTTGAGTTTCACCGGGTTCAGCCCGGCCGCGGTGGCGGCGCGCAACCCGGCCAGGACGTCGTCGAGCCGGTCCCGGCGGGTGATGGCCGCGAAGTGCACGGGATCGACGCTGTCGAGCGAGACGTTGACGCGGTCCAACCCGGCGGCGGCCAGGCCCGCCGCGCGATGCCGCAGGCCGATTCCGTTGGTGGTCAACGAGATCTCGGGCCGGGGCCGCAGTGCCGCCGTGGCCGACACGATGTCCTCGAGGTCCCGCGCCAACAACGGCTCGCCGCCGGTGAAGCGCACCGCGGTGATCCCCAGCCGGGTCACGGCGATGCGCAGCAACCGGGCAAGTTCGGCCGGGGCCAGCAGCTGATCGCCCGGCAGCCAGTCCAGACCCTCGGCGGGCATGCAGTAGGTGCAACGCAGATTTCACCGGTCGGTCAGCGACACCCGCAGGTCGGTGGCGATCCGGCCGAACGTGTCGACCAGGGGCCCCGTCCGGGGTGCGGGGACGGTCGGTCGGGTGGGTGACGGCAGGCCCAGTGCGGTCACCGTCATCGCGGCACGCCGATCCGGTCGTCACGGGCCTGTCCGACCGGGACGATCTCCTTGCCCAGGGGCATGAGCGAAACCGGGATCAGCTTCAGGTCGGCCAGCGCCAACGGGATGCCGACGATGGTCACGGCCATCGCCACCGCGCTGACCAGATGACCCAGCGCCAACCACCAGCCGAACAGGATCACCCAGATGATGTTGCCGACCAGGGCACCCGCACGGGTGCCGGGCTTGTCGATGATCGTCCGGCCGAACGGCCACAGCGCGAACGACGCGATCCGCAGCGACGCGAATCCGAACGGGATGGTCACGATCAGAACGAAGCAGATCAGCGCCGCGAGCAGGTAGCCCAGCGCCAGCCACAGGCCGCCGAAGACCAACCAGATGACATTCAGGATCAGGCGCATCTCTCCTCCAGCGGTACGGCAAGCGTACCGAGCAAACTGGCGTGCTGGGCGCCGGGCCGTCCGAGTAGGATCGGTGCGCGATGCGTCCTGCGGTGGCGGGGCGCTCAACTTTGTTGCCCGACCGGGGCAACCCGTGAGACAAGCAGGTGAGACCAGTGCCTACCGGCCGGGTGAAGTGGTACGACGCCGAGAAGGGGTTCGGCTTCCTGTCCCAGGAAGAGGGAGAGGACGTCTACGTCCGTTCGTCGTCGCTGCCCGACGGTGTCACCGAACTCAAGGCCGGCCAGAAGGTCGAGTTCGGCCTCGCGTCGGGCCGGCGCGGCCCGCAGGCGTTGAGCCTCAAGCTGATCGACCCGCCGCCGAGTCTGACCCGGACCCGCCGCGAGGCCGCCGGCCCGGCGGAGCACAAGCACACGCCCGACGAACTGCACGGCATGGTCGAGGACATGATCACGCTGCTCGAGGGCACCGTGCAGCCGGAACTGCGCAAGGGCCGCTATCCCGACCGCAAGGTGGCGCGCCGCGTCTCCGAGGTGGTCAAGGCCGTCGCCCGCGAACTCGACGCGTAGCCACCGGCGGGGCACCCTGGGGTCATGGCCCCGTCATACGTCGCTTCCGGCGGTGAGTTCAACCGCGACACCGACTACATCACCACCCGCATCACCGCGGACGGCCGCGACGGCTTCCCCGTCGAGCCCGGACGCTATCGACTGGTGGTCGCCCGGGCGTGCCCCTGGGCGAACCGGGCGATCATCGTGCGGCGGCTGCTGGGTCTCGAGGACGCGCTCTCGATCGGCTTCTGCGGCCCGACACACGATGCGCGCAGCTGGACCTTCGACCTGGACCCCGGTGGCGTCGACCCGGTACTGGGCATCCACTGGCTGCGCGACGCGTATGACAAGCGCATCCCCGATTACCCCAAGGGCGTCACCGTGCCCGCGATGGTCGACGTGACCACCGGCGCCGTGGTGACCAACGACTTCGCGCAGCTGACCCTGGACCTGTCCACCGAGTGGACCGCCCTCCACCGACCCGGCGCCCCACAGCTGTACCCCGAACCGCTGCGCGCCGAGATCGACGAGGTCGCACGGCACATCTACACCGAGATCAACAACGGCGTGTACCGCTGCGGATTCGCCGGCTCGCAAGAGGCGTACGACGCTGCCTTCGCGCGGCTGTTCGCTGCCCTGGACCAGGTGTCGGCGCGGCTGGCGACCCGGCGTTACCTGGTGGGCGACACGATCACCGAGGCCGACGTCCGGTTGTTCACCACGCTGGTGTGGTTCGACCTGGTCTATCACGGTCACTTCAAGTGCAACCGGCAGAAGCTCAGCGAGATGCCGGTGCTGTGGGCATACGCGCGCGACCTCTTCCAGACACCCGGCTTCGGTGACACCGTGGACTTCGCGCAGATCAAACGGCACTACTACGTGGTGCACGCCGACATCAACCCCACCCGGATCGTGCCCGCGGGGCCGGATCTGACCAACTGGCTCTCACCGCATGGCCGGGAAGCGTTGGGAGGCAATCCGTTCGGTGACGGCACGCCGCCCGGGCCGCCGCGCGAGGGGGAGCAGGTGCCGGTCGGGCACGGCGCCTAGGCTGCACGGCATGGCTCTGATAGGCGCGCACGTCGACTCCGAGGATCCGCTGGATGCCGCCGCCGCGGCGGGCGCCGAGGTGATCCAGTTCTTCCTCGGTGACCCGCAGAGCTGGAAGAAGCCCGTCGAGCACCAGTTCGCCGACGACCTGCGCGGGACGGATCTGGCGATCTACATCCACGCCCCGTATCTGATCAACGTCGCCTCCTCCAACAACAAGATCCGCATCCCCAGCCGCAAGATCATGCAGCAGCACGCCGAGGCCGCGGCGGCCATCGGCGCCCGCGGCCTGGTGGTGCACGGCGGTCACGTCACCGCCAAGGAGGACCCCGGGGTCGGAGTGGAGAACTGGCGCAAGGTATTCGAGCGGGCGCAGGACGCCGGCGGCTTTCCGCTGCCGATCCTGATCGAGAACACCGCCGGCGGCGAGAACGCGATGGCGCGCAAGTTCGACCGGTTGGCGATGCTGTGGGACGCCGTCGGCGAATACGGCCCGGGCTTCGTGCTCGACACCTGCCATGCGTGGGCCGGCGGTGAAGAACTGCACGACGTCGTCGACCGGGTCATGGCGATCACCGGACGCATCGATCTGGTGCACGCCAACAACTCTCGTGATGCGTTCGACTCCGGCGCCGACCGGCACGCGAACTTCGACGCGGGCACCTTCGACTCCGAACTGATTGCGGCGGTGTGCCGCGATGCGGGGTGCGACGTGATCATCGAGACCCCGTCGGACGGCCACCTGACCGATTTGGCGTTTCTGCGAAAGCGGCTGCGCGAGAACTGAATCCGTCAGTTCCAGGCGGTCCGGACCGACCATTCGGCGTGCGGCACGTCGTGCAGTTCGCCCTTCTCGTCGACGCCGAGGGTCATCAGCTGGACGACGAACCCGTGCAGCCGGCCGCGTTGCGCGTCGACCGTCGGGATGGTGACCGCCAACCGGGCATGCGGCCGGAACACCGCGGTGGTGGTGTCGGCCGGGTCGTCGTAGACCAGCATCAGTCGCCACGGCGCGGCGCCGATGGCCGACGGCACCGACAGCTGTATCGGGTGACGCTCGTCGACCACGAGTTCGCCCTGGGTGCCCGGGTTCTGGCAGTCCGCGAGGTTGAGCACGTTGCAGTAGAAGTACGGCCCGACCCGGGTGGTCCTGTTGTGCGAGAACGCACTGATCTCGGGGAGATCCGAGCCGCCGTGCCCGGCCCATGCCCAGGCGCCGACGCCGGCGGCCATGGCGGCCAGCAGGACCAGCACGGCGGCCAGCGCCGTCATGGTGCGCTTTTTCACGGTCGCGGCACCGCCGTCGCGGCGCTGGCTCGTGGGCCGACTTCCTGGCCCACCATGACCGGTCGATTGCCGCCGAGACCCGGGATGAGCGACGCGCCGCGGAAGCTGAGGACGGTCTGGGCCAGTCCCGGGATCAGCAGCGCCGTCACCGCGGTGAAGCCGATGAGCAGCACCGGATAGACCAGCACCCCCAGGGCGCCGCCGAGCACCCACGCCAGCTGCAGTGCGGATTCCGAGCGCCCGAATGCCGACGCGCGGGACTCCTCGGGCAGGTCGTCCTGCAGGGAGGCGTCCAACGACGCCTTCGCGATGGCGCTCGCACCGGCCGTGATCAGTGCGGCCAGTGCGGCGACGAGCAACTTGCCCGAAACGGCCGCGGCCAGCGCCGCCACCGTCACCGCAATGGTGCAGCGCACCACCAGGACGGACGGCCGACCCAGTTTCAGACGGGCCGCGGTGAAGTTTCCGGCGAAGTTGCCGATCGCCGCGGCAGCGCCGATGAGGCCCAGCATCTGGAGCTGTTGCCAGCCGCTGGCGTCATGGGTCTTGGCGACGAACGCCGGGTACAGGAACAGGAATCCGACCATCACCTTGATGGTGCAGTTTCCCCACAACGCGGTGATGATGTTGCGGCCCAAGGGTTGTCGGACGGCCTCGGGGGCGCGCTGGCGGTGTATCGGCCGCGTGGCGGCGTCGTGATAGCTCAGCGTTGCCGGGACCTCGCCGGCGGTGATCTCGACCCAGCTCGGGATTCGCATCGACAGCCAGACACCCGCGACCGTGACCGCGATGACCACGAGCAGAGCGCCGGGCAGGCCGAACAACGTGGTGCAGGCGAATTCGAGACCCGAGGCCACGGCCCCGCCCACCATGGTGCCGCCCAGCAGCCCGAACATGGTCAGACGCGAATTGACCCGGACCAGATCGATGGTGGGTGGCATGACGCGCGGGGTGACGGCGCTGCGCAGCACCGAGAACGACTTGGACAGCACCATCATCCCCAGGGCGCACGGGTAGAGCACCCACGGCGGGAAACTACCGGTGGCGCCGTCGTAGTTGAGGATGAGCACGACGGCCAGCAGCGTGCGCAGCCCGAACGAGGCGGCCAGCGCGACCCGGCGCCCGTGCTGCAGCCGGTCCAGCGCGGGTCCGATCAGCGGTGCGATGACGGCGAACGGCGCGATGGTGATCAGCAGGTACAGCGCGACCTTGCCCTTGCTCTCGGACGTGGCGGCCGCGAAGAACAGCGTGTTGGCCAGCGCGACCGCCATGGCCGCATCGACGGCGAAGTTGGCCACCACCGGCCAGGTCAGCGCGGTCAGGCCGGACTTGTCGGCGCCGTCGGCGGTGGCCGCGCGGTGGACCAGGCCGTACATCTTGGAGCCCATCTCCCGGCTGCGGTACGCCGCGGCACGGGTCACGGTGATGCGGGGCTGCTCCTCGCCGTGGGGGCGTCGGTCGTCGTCCTGCCCGGCCGGTTCGGGTCGCCTGCGGCGGGCGTCGTCCAGCGGGGGCAGATAGCGGTTCGAGCTGGACTCGGTGCTGGGGTAACTGGCCATGCCGGGATGTTCGCGGGAAGCGTCCGATGCCCCGGAGCGTTGGCCCGGGGCCGGCCGTCCACGCCGCGGTCCTGACACGTCATCGATTCTTCCCTATCCGAGGACCGGGGGAGGCATCGGCGACCGGTGTGGCTCGACCGCGTCATGTTCGGGCAGTATGTGAGGCGATGGACACCGCAACCCCAATCGCCGATACCTGGACCGCCCCGCCGTCCGAGGATCTAACGGCCGTGCTCGACGCGGCCGTCGATGCCGCGCGGGCGGCGGTGGTCGAGTTCAGCGGTGAGACGGTCGGGGAGTACCTGGGCGTCACCCACGAGGACACCAACGCGGCGACGCATCGCTTCCTGGCGGATGTGCCCGGCTACGGCGGCTGGCAGTGGGCGGTGGTGGTCGCGGCGTACCCGGGTTCCGGCCACGCCACGATCAGCGAAGTGGTGCTCGTGCCGGGGCCGACCGCCCTGCTGGCGCCGGAGTGGGTGCCCTGGGACCAGCGGATCAGGCCCGGCGATCTGAGCCCCGGTGATCTGCTCGCCCCGCCGGCCGCGGATCCCCGGCTGGTCCCCGGATACGTGCTCAGCGGCGATCCGGCCGTCGATGACGTCGCTGCGGAAGTCGGATTCGGGCGCCGACAGGTGCTCAGTGAATGGGGGCGTGCCGATGCCGCCCAGCGGTGGCACGACGGCGACCACGGTCCGGAGTCCGCGATGGCACGCGGCACCCGGCGGGTCTGCCGCGACTGCGGATACCTGCTGCCGCTCGCCGGGACGCTGGGCACGATGTTCGGCGTGTGCGCCAACGAGTTCGCCGCCGACGGTCAGGTGGTCGATTTCACCTACGGCTGCGGTGCACATTCGGACACTCCCGCTCCTGCCGGTGCGGGCTCGCCGCTGTACGACCCTTACGACGACGGGGTCCTCGACGTCGCCGAGAACCCGGTGAATCCGGAGCCGGTGGTCGAAGAGGCCGCCATCGAAGGGCTCGAAGAGGCGGTCGTCGAAGAGGGCGCCGCTGAAGAGGCCGCTGTCGAAGGGACGGTGGTCGCAGAGGCCCCCGTCGAAGAGGTGGTCGCCGACGAGGCCACCGAGGTCATCGTCGAGCCGGCGGCCGAGGACGCTGACCCCAGCGACAGCTGACCCCTCACCCTCGCGAACGTCCGTGTTTGTACGGTGACACGCCGTGCGTCATGTACAAAGGCGGACGCTCGCGGCTGAATCAGCCTCGCTCGGCGGCCGCCTTGATCCGGGACAGTGACGCGTTCATCCCGTCCACGAGTTCGTGTTCGAAAACGTCCATGCCGCCCAGCACCGTCCGCGTGAGGAAGGCTGAGATCGGCTTGACGACACCGTTGGCGGCGCGCCGGGTCTCGGTGACGCGGGTTCCGGTGGGCGTCGGCTCCAACTCGTAGCTCCACTCGGTGCCGTTCTCGTTGACCACGAACGCCAACTTCTTCTCCGGTGTCACCTCGGTGAGGACCGACGTGGTCGGCCAGAACAGCATCCCGCGGCGATTGAGGTTGATGGTCTTGGTGCCCGCCCGCAACGGTCCCCGAGCCTTCATCCGCCGGCACTGCGGGCTCCACTCGGGCATCCGGTTGAAATCGCTGATCAGATTCCACACCGTGGCGACGGGGGCATCAATATCAATCTGGGCCTGCAAAAGTGGCGCTGCCATTTACGCTCCTCGATCCTTTTATCGACGGGTCAGAAAATTTGCTGTATTTACGTATTTGTACGCTTTTCCCCAATGGGGAGGCCTGTCTGGGCCCCCCGCGCACCGCGCTGTGCCGCGCGGCGCTGCCACAGGAAGATGGATGTCCCCACCACGCCGGTGGCCAGCCCGGCCAGGCTCACCGGCCGCCAGCCCTGCATTGCCGGAATCGCGAAGGCCAAGCCTGTGACGACCAGCCAGGCAACCGCGCCGACGGCGATAACCCGCCAGGGCTCGAGCAGACCTGGCGACAGTGGCGGCGGAACGGGTTCGTCCGGCCCGCCGGCGGGACCCTCCGGAGTCATTGCGGACCAACGTAACCCATTGAGCCACTCACCGGATTGGCAGGTGTCGGGGAGGGAATGTGCGTATTGTTTTGTCACGTGAGGGATGGGGACAATCAGCTTGCTAGCGACCTTTCGCTCGCGGTTGTCCGACTGGCGCGCCAATTACGTTTTCGGCGCAATGAATCGGCCATATCGTTGTCGCAATTGTCCGTTCTCATGACGCTGCAGAAGGAGGGCCCGCTGACGCCGGGCGCACTGGCACTGCGCGAGCGGGTTCGTCCGCCGTCGATGACGCGGGTGATCGCGGCGCTGGCCGAACAGGGCCTGGTCGTGCGCGCCGCCGACCCACAGGATCGTCGTCAGATCGTCGTCTCGGTCTCGAGCGCCGGACGCGATCTGGTGGATGCCGAACAACGCGCCAGCCAGGAGTGGCTGCAGCGGCGCTTGGGCGAACTCGACGGCGACCAACGCGACACCCTGCTGCGCGCGGCCGGACTGATCTCTGCTTTGATTGACGAAAGTGCTTGATTCCAGCCGTATTCCAGCAGCGTAGCCAATTTTGACGAACATCGTAGACATCACCGATCCGGGTGATCCGCGCCTGGACGACTTTCGCGACCTCAACAGTGTTGACCGTCGACCGGATCTGCCGACCGGCAAGGGCCTGGTGATCGCCGAGGGCGTGCTGGTGGTGCAGCGAATGCTGGCCTCGCGATTCGTTCCGCACGCGATGCTCGGCACCGACCGGCGATGTGCCGAACTCGCGGCTGATCTGACCGACGTGTCCACGCCGTACTACCGCGCCAGCGCCGAGGTGATGGCGGATGTGGTCGGGTTCCATCTCAACCGTGGTGTGCTCGCGGCCGCCCGGCGCCCGGCGGAGCTGACGCTGCCCGAGGCGCTGGCAGGTGCGCGCACGGTGGCGGTGCTCGAAGGTGTCAACGACCACGAGAACCTCGGTTCGATCTTCCGCAACGCGGCCGGACTGGATGTCGACGCCGTGATCTTCGGCGCGGGGTGTGCCGATCCGCTGTACCGGCGGGCTGTCCGGGTATCCATGGGCCATGCGCTGCTGGTTCCCTTCGCCCGGGCACCCGAATGGCCCACCTCATTGAACATATTGCGCGACAACGGATTTCAGATTCTGGCGATGACCCCGAGCGCCGCCGCGGTTCCGCTGGCCGACGCGATCGTCACCGTCGGCGACACCAAGGTCGCGATCCTGGTCGGAGCGGAGGGCCCTGGCCTGACGGAGACGGTGATGCGGGCCAGTGACCTACGTGTGCGGATCCCGATGTCGCGCGGCACCGACTCGCTCAACGTCGCGACGGCCGCGGCGCTCGCGTTCTACGAACGCATTAGGCTCGCGCCGTGACCGACGAGCCGACACCCTGGGGAACCGGGCTGACCGTGGCCGGTTTTGTGGCAGCGATCCTGGGTGCGGCCGTGGTGGTTCTCGGCCTGGGTCTCATCCGGGTGCACCCGCTGTTGGCGGTCGGACTCAACCTCGTCGCCGTCGGCGGGCTGGCGCCGACCATCTGGGGTTGGCGGTCGATCCCGGTTCGCCGCTGGTTCGCCCTGGGCGCCTTCGCAGGCGTTGCCGTGGGCTGGGTGGTGCTGCTGGCGCTGGGGCTGGGCGGAGTTCGGTAGGCGAACCGGTCAGCGGTCGCCGGCCGAACGGACCCCGAGCAGGACGTCCTCCCACCCGGGCACGGTCGGGCGAGACCGCTTGGCCCGGGCCGGACGTGCCGCCCGCTGTGGTTCGGGCTCGTCGGCGAAGAGTTCCGGCTGGTGATCCGGCTCGGGCTGGACCGTCTCGGCGCGTTCGACGACCGGGGGCGCCGGCTCGGGCTCGGGAACGATCGCCGGCTCCTCGGCGAGTACCAGTTCGGGGACCGCCGGGTGGAGCCTCGGCGCCACCCGCAACGGGCGTTCGAAACGGGGGTTCACCAACTCGCCCGCCGCTTCGTCGATGGGGCTGACGGTGCCGCCGTGGGCGCCGGGTGCGTAACGGAAGTGGGCGAAGTTCTCCGAGCAGCCCGCCTTCCAGGCGACCTGCACCGTCCACCGGCCGTCCTCGTTGCGCCACGAGTCCCACTGCGTGTCGTCGGGATCCAGACCGCGGGACACCAGGGCGGCGGTGATGGTCTCGAGCAGGGTCAGCACCGAGGGTCCGTCGTCGAGCACCGGATGTGCCGCGGAGGCGAGTTCGGCCGCGCGGGCCCGTTCGAGGAGTACCGGGTTGGCGAACCGGGCGATTCGTGAGACGTCGACCCCGGCGGCACGCGCGAGTTGTTCGACGGAGGCGCCGGCACGGATGCGGGCCTGGATGTCGCGGGGCCGCAGCGTGTTCTTCGGCTCCGGCTCGATGGGGGTGTGCCGGACGCGGATCCCGTCGCCGCGCACGGCCGCGCGCAACTGGTCCTCGACCAACAGCTTGTAGCGGTCCTGCTGGTCGTCCTCGCACAACACATGCTTGCCGTCGACGTCGAGTCCAACGACCGTGAGTTCCCGCATGACGACCCTCCTCTGGGCTACCGCGCCGAGCCCGATTGATCGGCACCCTACGCGCGCCGGGCCCTCATCCGAGGTTGACACGCGGGCCGCGGGCCAGCGCATTTGGGTTTTTCAGCGGGTGGGCGACGGCGCGACGGAATCAACTGTCACATGCGTCACATTCTCTGGCCGGCGCGCCGCACTAGAGCCGTTCGACGACCCAGTCGACGCATGCGGTCAGGGCGGAGACGTCGTCGGGTTCGATCGCCGGGAACATCGCGATCCGCAGTTGGTTGCGGCCCAGCTTGCGATAGGGCTCGGTGTCGACGATGCCGTTGGCGCGCAGGATCTTGGCGACGGCCGCGGCGTCCACCGCGTCGTCGAAGTCGATCGTGCCGACCACCTGGGAGCGCAGCGCCGGGTCGGCCACGAACGGCGTCGTGAACGATGCGGCCTCGGCCCAGGAGTACAGCCGCGACGACGAATCGGCGGTGCGCTTGACGGCCCAGTCCAGTCCGCCGTTGCCGTTGAGCCAGTCCAGCTGCTCGGCCATCAGCACCAGCGTGCCGATCGCCGGGGTGTTGTAGGTCTGGTTCTTGGTGCTGTTGTCGATCGCGATCGGCAGCGACAGGAATTCGGGGACCCAGCGGCCGGAGGCAGAGATGCTCTCGACGCGCGCCAGTGCCGCCGGGCTCATGATCGCGATCCACAGCCCGCCGTCGCTGGCGAAGTTCTTCTGCGGCGCAAAGTAATAGGTGTCGACGTCGTTGATGTCGACGGGCAGCCCGCCCGCGCCGGAGGTGGCGTCGATGACGATCAGCTTGCCGTCGGAGCCGGCGGGTCGCTGGACCGGTACGGCAACACCCGTCGAGGTTTCGTTGTGCGCCCAGGCGATCAGGTCGACCGAGGGGTCCGACTGGGGCTCGGGAGCGCTGCCGGCATCGGCCTTGATGACGATGGGATCGCCGACGAAAGGGTTGTTGGCGACGGCCGTGGCGAACTTGGAGCTGAACTCGCCGTAGGTCAGATGCAGCGACCGCTGATCCACCAGGCCGAATGCGGCGGCGTCCCAGAATGCCGTCGACCCGCCGTTGCCGAGGACGACCTCGTAACCATCGGGAACGGTGAACAGTTCGCGCAGCCCGGTGCGGACGCGCCCGACGAGGTCCTTGACCGGTGCCTGACGGTGGGATGTGCCGAACAGGGCTGCGCCCTTGCTGACCAGCGCGTCCAATTGTTCGGGGCGGACCTTCGACGGCCCACACCCGAAACGCCCGTCCGCGGGTTTGAGCGAATCGGGGATCGTCAATCCATCAGCCATGCCGGCAAGCCTAATGAGCGGCGTTCGGGCGGGGCGAATCGCCTGTTCGCAGGGCATTCCGCGGCGGATCGAACGCGCTATGGCTTTTACCCGGTACCTCCGGTACCGTTGGACACCACGCACCTGTATGTAAACCTCAAACCGAGGCTCTGGAGGGCAACGAAATGGCTCGGACCAAGATGATTCGCCGGTGGCGGCGCAACATGGACGTCACCGACGACCAGGTATACGTCGACAAGCTGATGACGCTGTCCGAGGGTTCGGTGCGGCGCAACTTCAACCCCTACACCGACATCGACTGGGATTCCCCCGAGTTCGCGGTGACCCCCAACGACCCCCGCTGGGTGTTGCCGGCCACCGACGCCTTCGGTCAGCACCCCTGGTACCAGGCCCAGTCGCTGGAGCGCCAGATCGAGATCGGCATGTGGCGTCAGGCCAATGTCGCCAAGGTCGGTCTGCACTTCGAGTCGATCCTGATCCGCGGCCTGATGAACTACGCGTTCTGGGTCCCCAACGGCTCTCCGGAGTATCGCTACTGCCTGCACGAGTCGGTCGAAGAGTGCAACCACACGATGATGTTCCAGGAGATGGTCAACCACATCGGTGTGGACGTCCCCGGCATGCCGCGCCTGCTCAAGTGGGTCTCGGCGCTCATCCCGATGGCCGCCGGGCCGGCGCCCATCCCGTTCTTCTTCGGCGTGCTGGCCGGTGAGGAGCCCATCGACCACACCCAGAAAGCCGTTCTGCGCGAGGGCAAGACGCTGCATCCGATCATGGAGCGGGTGATGGCGATCCACGTCGCCGAGGAGGCCCGGCACATCTCCTTCGCACACGAGTACCTGCACAAGCGGGTGCCCAACCTGCCGCGCCGCAAGCGATTCATGCTCTCGCTGTACGTTCCGGTGGTGATGCGGTTGCTCGCCTCGGCGATCCTGGTTCCGCCGCGCGCGTTCTGGAAGGAATTCGACATCCCGCGTTCGGTGCGCAAGGACGTCTTCTTCAAGTCCGCGTCCTCGCGGAAGTGGTTGTCGGACATGTTCTCCGACGTTCGGATGCTGTGCCATGACACGGGCTTGATGAACCCGCTGGCCAAGGTGATCTGGCGGATCTGCAAGATCAACGGCGCGCCGTCGCGGTTCCGCAGCGAGCCGCAGCGTCAGCATCTGGTATCCGTCCCGGAGATCGCCGAGCAACGGCGCGAGCCCGTTTCGGCCTGAGCGAACCAGATGCCCCACGTCATCACCCAGTCGTGTTGCAGCGACGGGTCCTGCGTCTATGCCTGTCCGGTCAACTGCATCCATCCCTCGCCGGATGAACCGGGCTTCGCCACCGCCGAAATGCTCTACATCGACCCGGTGGCATGCGTCGACTGCGGCGCGTGCGTCAGCGCCTGTCCGGTGGGTGCGATCGCGCCCGATACCAGGCTGACCGAGCAGCAGCTGCCGTTCGTCGAGCTGAACGCGGCCTACTATCCAGTGCGCCCGGCGGGCGAAAAGTTGCCGCCCACTTCGAAACTGGCTCCGGTGTTGCCCGCGCCGGCGGTGCGACACGATATCCGGCCGTTGACGGTGGCGATCGTGGGCTCCGGACCGGCTGCCATGTATGCCGCCGACGAACTGCTCACCCAGCGCGGTGTGCGGGTGAACGTCTTCGAGAAATTGCCGACGCCCTACGGTCTGGTGCGCGCCGGTGTTGCCCCGGACCATCAGAACACCAAACGCGTCACCCGCCTGTTCGACGCCATGTCGCAAGAGCGTGGGTTCACCTTCTACTTGAATGTCGAAGTAGGAGAGCATCTTTCACACAACGATCTCATAGCGCATCATCACGCCGTGCTGTATGCGGTGGGCGCGCCCAACGATCGGCGGCTGGCCGTCGATGGGATGGATCTGCCCGGTACTGCGACGGCCACCGAGGTGGTGGCCTGGTACAACGGACACCCGGACCAGGCGGCGCTGCCGGTGCGGCTGGATCATGAGCGGGTGGTGATCATCGGTAACGGCAACGTCGCACTCGATGTCGCCCGGATCCTCACCGCTGATCCGGATACCTTGGCGCGCACGGACATCGCCGATCACGCACTGGTGGCGCTGCGCGAATCAAGGGTGCGTGAAGTGGTCATCGCCGCTCGGCGCGGACCGGCCCATTCGGCGTTCACCCTGCCCGAACTGATCGGCCTGACGGCCACCGCCGACGTGGTGCTGGACGCGGCCGATCATCAGCTGGTGCAACAGGATCTGGCTGCCGCCGAGGATCCGCTGGTGCGCGCCAAGCTGGAGATCCTGGCCAAGCTGGGCGACGCCGGTGCGGTGTCGTCACGCCCGCGGATCCGGCTTGCCTACCGTCGCACCCCGATCCGGGTCACGGGGGCCGAGCGGGTCGACGGGGTCGACTTCAACCACACCGGCACCGATGCCGTCGAGCACATCGAGGCGGGCCTGCTGCTGACCTCGATCGGCTACCACGGCAAGGCGATTCGCGATCTTCCGTTCGACGAGGACGCCGGCGTGGTGCCCAACGAGAACGGTCGTGTGATCGGCGCGCCGGGCACCTATGTGGCCGGCTGGATCAAACGTGGCCCGACGGGCTTCATCGGCACCAACAAGTCCTGTGCCATGCAGACCGTGCACGAGCTGGTGGCCGACTACAACGCCGGACGGCTGACCGATCCGGGTCGCCGGGCCGACGCGCTGGACAAGTTCGTGCGGGAGCGCCGGCCGGCCGTCGTCGACGCCGCCGGGTGGCGTGCCATCGACGCCGCGGAGATCTCGCGCGGCGCGACCGCCGGGCGGCCCCGGAACAAGTTCACCGACGTCGCCGACATGCTCACCGCCGCTGCTATGGCCCCGAAGCCCACTGTGCGGGAACGGATTCTCGCCGGTCTTCGCTAGAACACGGAGACCCCGGCGGGGAGTTCCGCCGGGTGAACGCGGCATCGGCACTCATGCGTGCGCGATGTCGTCCCATCCCGCCACCGAGGACGGACTGCGCGGGCCCGGCCCGATGTAGATGGCTGCCGGGCGCACCAGTTTGCCCAGTCGCTTCT